>Ga0335083_10006116_pt1 | contig 15125 bp, 13 predicted proteins | sample Lox_Sample_42_FD_206716 | JGI IMG/M metagenome (GOLD analysis project Ga0335083, IMG submission 206716) | Soil microbial communities from Loxahatchee National Wildlife Refuge, Florida, United States - Lox_Sample_4.2 | ecosystem: Environmental > Terrestrial > Soil > Wetlands | place: USA... | reverse complement strand
GCATCGTCGACCAGCTACCGGAAGGCACCGTGCAGACGATCGCGCGCGACGCGGTGCCGCTGCTGGCGGCGTATCTGAACGAGCACCTCGCGGAGGTCGCGCCGCGCCTGGTCGGCGGGCTCGACGCGATCGCGCAGGGGTTGCCGGCGGTCGCCCGGCACGTCGGCACGACCGAGACGTGGATCGTCGATCCGGCCGGCGGTGCGACCCGCATCGTGACCGCGGTCCGGTTCGCGCCGAACGGCGCGCCGGTCGAGCTCGCGCTCGCCGAGCACGGCCTCGACGATCGCGTCGCGGCGATGCAGCTCGAGCTCGACCACACCGGCGCGATCGCGATCGGCAATCACGCGCTGCCGTTCGGCTATGCGACGCTCGTGCGGCTCGGGCTCGACCACGCGGTCATCCCGGGCGTCGATCCGGGCGCGACCGATCTCGGCACCGCGTTGACGGATCTCGCCAACTGCACCCAGCTCGGCGAACTGGTCGCGAACGAGCTCGATCTCGGCACGCCGACGGTGTTCGCCGCGGCCTGCGGCGCCGGGATGATCGCGATCGCGAGCGACGTCTACGCGCGCATCGCCGCGATCGACGCGACCGCGCCGCTCGCGCTCGAGCTCTCGGGGCACGCGATCGGTGTCGACATCGACCACGACGGCACGATGGACGAGGTCGGCGGTGGAACGTGGACGGGATCGCTCGGCGATGTCGGCCCGGTCGGAGCTGCGAGCTTTACCGGGATGAAGGCGCCGTAGCGGACCTGTCCGTGGACGTGCACGGATCGTGCAAACCCCGGCCACCATGCAACAGGAAGAACAAGCCGCTCCGGACACTTCGCGCGCTCGAGGGTCGGCGCTCGATCGGCTGTGGCGCTTCGCGCGCGCACATCCGCTCGCGTCGATCCTGGGCGTGGCCGGGTTCGGGCTGTTCGGCGGCATCGAGCTCGCGGGGGGCGTGTTGATCGGCGCGGGCATCGCCGCGGCGCTGCGCGGCAGGCCGGGCGACCTCCAGCGCGCCGAGGAGACGGCGCGCACCGTGCGCCACCGCGCGCGCTCGTTCCTCGCGCGCGCGCCGCACGAGGTGCGGGAGCGCGCCCGTGCGGTCGTCGATGCTGCACGCAGGGCCGGCGAAACCAATGGCCATAACGAGCCGAACGAGAGCGAGATCGCCGACGAGACTCCGGGCGCGCGCAGCGGCTAAGCACGTGACTTGCTAATCGCCGACGGATGGTCTGGATTCCCGGCGAATCGAACGCGCTCGCACGACACGCGCGCGCTTCGCGCCGCGTGCGGTTCGAGATCGCGGCGCTCGCCGGCAATCCCGCGCTCGCGCGGGCGGTCGAGCGCGAGGCGGCGCAGCGACCGGGTGTCGTGAGCGTCACCGCGAGCGCGGTTTCGGGCCGCGTGCTGATCGAGTACGCGCCGGGCGCGAGCGTCGCCGAGGATCTCGATCGGCTGGCCCGCCGTCCGCCTGCATTCGTGCGGCCCGCGCGTGCGGCCGCGCCGGCCCACTGGCACGCCGAAGCGACCGACGCGGTGATCGCGCGGCTCGCGACCAGCGCGCGTGATGGCTTGACGGAGCGCGAAGCACGCGCGCGCCTCGAAGCGACCGGCGGCAACGTGCTCGCCGAGGAGGAGTCGCCGTCGCGGCTCGCGCTGATCGCGAGCCAGGTCGCGAACCTGCCGAACGCGCTGCTCGGCGGCTCGACGCTGATCTCGCTGTTGCTCGGTGATTGGCTGGAAGCGAGCGCGATCGTCGCGGTCGTCGGCATGAACGCGGCGATCGGCTACCGCGTCGAGCGCCACAGCGAGGACTTGCTCGCGGCGTGGCGCGCGGCCGAGCTCGGGCGAGCCGACGTGATCCGCAGCGGCGCGCTGTGCAGCGTGCCCGCGCCCGAGCTCGTGCCCGGCGACCTGTTGGTCGTCAGCGCCGGCACCGTCGTCAGCGCCGACGCGCGCGTGGTCGACGCCCACCGGCTCGCGGCCGACGAGGCCGCGCTCACCGGCGAGAGCGAGCCCGTCGACAAGACGTGCGCGCCGGTCGCGCGTGACGCGCCGCTCGCCGAGCGGCGCACGATGCTGTACCGCGGCACGTCGGTCGCGTCCGGGCACGGCCGCGCGATCGTCGTCGCCACCGGCGGTGCGACCGAGATCGCGCGCGTGCAAGAGCTCGCGGCCGAGTCGCGCGCACCGAAAGCGCGGCTGCAGCGCCGGCTCAACGCGCTCGCGTCGCGGCTGGCATGGTCCGGGCTCGCCGCGGCGGCGGGCGCCGGGCTCGCGTCGCTCGCGCACCGCAGGAATCCGGTCGAGATCCTGCGCGACTCGGTCGCGCTCGGCGTCGCCGCGATTCCGGAAGGCCTGCCGGTGACCGCGACCTCGGCGCTCGTGCGCGCGATGGCACGCATGCGCGAGCGCGGCATCGTCGTGCGCAGGCTCGCGACCGCCGAGGCGCTGGGCGCGATCACGGTCGCGTGCACCGACAAGACCGGCACGCTCACGGAGAACCGCATGCGGCTCGAGCGCGTGTCGCTGCTCGACGGGGATTCGCCGCGCACGATCGACGCGGGCGAGCTGCACGCGCCGGGCCCCGACTCGCTCGACCCGCGGGCCGTCTTCGGGCCGATCGCGGCGCTGCTCGCGGCCGGCGTGCTCAACAGCGACATCGAGTACCTCGCGAGCGGCGAGCTCGCCGGTAGCTCGACCGAGCGCGCGCTCGTCGAGGCCGCGCAGCGCGTCGGGCTCGATCCGCGCGTGTTACGCGAGACGTGGCCGCGGCGCCGGCTCGTCGAGCGCAGCGACGACATCCGCTATGTCGTCAGCGAGCATGCGCGGGACCTCGAGATCATCAAGGGCGCGCCCGAGCAAGTCGTACCGCTGTGCGCGCTCGACCCGCGCGCGAGAGACGCCGTGCTCGCCGAGAACGCGGCGCTCGCCGGCGACGGCCTGCGCGTGCTCGCGATCGGCAGCCGCCGCATCGGCGCCCGTGCCTGGCGCTACCTCGGGCTCGTCGCGCTGCGCGACCCGCTGCGCGCCGGATCGGCGACCGCCGTGCACGCCGCCGCGCGCGCGGGCATCCGCACGATCATCCTCACCGGCGACCAGCGCGCGACCGCCGAGGCGATCGCGCGCCAGGCCCGGCTCGCCGGCGACGTGATCGAAGGCCACGAGCTGCCCGAGCTGCTCGCCGCGCGCGACGCCGCCGCCCGGTTGCGCCGCGTCGCGGTGATCGCGCGGGTCGCGCCCGCCGACAAGGTCGCGGTGGTCGAGGCCCTGCGCCGGCACGGCGAGGTCGTCGCGATGGCCGGCGACGGCATCAACGACGCGCCCGCGCTGCGCGCCGCCGACGTCGGCATCGCGGTCGGCGCGCGCTCGACCGACCTCGCGCGCCAGACCGCCGATGTCGTGCTCGAGCGCGCCGACCTGCGCTCGATCCTCGAGGCGGTCGCCGAAGGCCGCGCCGTGCAGGACAACCTCCGCCGCTCGATCCGCTTTCAGGCAGCCGGCAACCTCGGCGAGATCCTGCTCGCGACCGGGGCCGCGCTCGCCGGCCAGCGCCTGATCGGCTCGCTCGGCCTGCTCTGGATCAACCTCCTGACCGACACCCTGCCCGGCCTCGCGCTCGCGCTCGAGCCGAGCGACGGCGCGCTGCTCGAGCGCCCGCCCGTCCATCCCGACAAGCCGATCCTCGACCGCGCCGACTGGCGCCGGGTCGCGCGCGACGGCGCGATGATCGCCGGCGTGTCGGGCGCCGCGGCGATCGTCGGCGGCCCGATCGCCGCGTTTGCCGCGATCGGCGCGACCCAGTTCGCGTACGCCGCCGCGTGTCGCGCGCCCGATCGCCCGCTCACCCGACGGTTCGCCGCGCTGGTCGGCGGCTCGGCCGCGCTGCACTTGCTCGCGGTCGCGAGTGGGCCGGCGCGCGCGCTGTTGCGCATCTCCGGCAGCTCGCCGCTCGCGCTCGCCGGGTTCGCGGCCGGCGCGGTCGGCCCGCTCTACATCGCGTGGAGACGCCAGGCCACGCGCGAGATCGTCCGCCTTTCATCGCAAGGAGCCACGACATGAGATTCCACCTGCCCTCGTTCTTGCTCGGTGCGGTCGTCGGTGCGAGCGGCGCCGCGCTCGCGCCGCGGCTGCGCCCGGTCGCGGTCGAGCTCGCGACCGGCTGCTACAAGCTGCTCGACGCCGCGCTCGTCAAGCTCGCGCGCGGCCGCGAGGACGTGTCCGACTTGCTCGCCGAGGCGCGTGCACGTGCCCGCACGCTCGCGCCGGCGCGCGCGGCGGCGGGCGGCGCGTCGTGAGTCCGCGCTGGATCGCGCTCGTGCACCAGCTGCCGGAGCGCACGCGGCTGCGCACGCCGGTGCTGCGCGGCGACGAGCCCGCGTGCGAGCGCGCGGCCGACGCGCTCGCGGCGGTGCCGGGCGTGCGCAAGGTCGCGGTGCGGCCGTACACCGGCAGCATCCTCGTCGACCACGAGCCGACCGTCGGCGCCGACGTGCTCGTCGCCGAAGCGCGCCGCGTGCTCGACTGCACGCGCGTGGTCGCGCGCGGCGAGCCCGTGCCGGTCGACGGCGAGGTGCCCGCGTTCTCGGCGCTCGCGCGCAAGATGGCGCACGCCGCGCTCGAGATCGATCGCGAGGTGCGGCGCCACACCGAGGGCGCGGTCGATCTCGGCACGCTCGCCGCGCTCGGCTTCGTCGGCGCCGGCATGCTCGAGGTCGCGACGAGCGACCACCTTCGGCTCCCGCCGTGGTTCAACCTCGGGTGGTGGGCCTTCCGCACGTTCATGACGACGGAGCGCGACGAGATCCAGGCCGAGCTAGAATCGCGATAGTGCTCCGACCGCCCGTTCACGATCCGACCCGGCGCGCGAGGCGCGCCGCGCGCGAGGGCAACGGCGCGAGCGGCGAGCGATCGCGCGCACGGCGGAGCGGAAGCAGCTGGGCGGTACACCGGTGACCGAGTACCTGCTGCCGAACCGCGCCGCCGCGGCCGGCGTCCGGCTGGCGGCGCTCGCCGAGCTGTTCGATCCGTGGACGCTGCGCCGGCTCGACGCGCTCGGGCTCGCCGCGGGCTGGCGATGCTGGGAGGTCGGCGCCGGCGGCCCGTCACTGGTGCGCGCGTTCGCCGCGCGTGTCGGGGCATCCGGCCGCGTGCTCGCGACCGATCTCGACCTCGCGCAGATCGGCGAGCTCGACGGCGTCGATCACAACTCCGCAGAGCTTCGCGCTGCTGCGCGGCCCGGCAAAGCCGTGCCTTTCGAGGCGCGCGTTCACGACATCGCGCGCGATCCGCCGCCCGCCGGCCCGTTCGACCTCGTGCACGCGCGGCTCGTGCTCGTCCACGTGCCGGATCGCGAGCGCGCGCTGGCCGCGATGGCGTCGGTGCTCGCGCCCGGCGGCTGGCTCGTGATCGAGGACGCCGATCCGCAGCTGCAGCCGCTGGCCTGCCTCGAGGCTCGCGGCGAGGCCGAGGAGCTCGCGAATCGCCTCCGCCTCGGCTTTCGCGCGCTCCTGACCGCGCGCGGCGCGGATCTCGCGTTCGGCCGCTCGCTGCCGCGCCGGCTGCGCGAGGCCGGTCTCGTCGAGGTCGGCGCCGACGCGTACTTCCCGGTCGCGCATCCCGCGCTCCCGGCGCTCGAGCGCGCGACGATCGCGATGACCGGCGCACAGCTCGTCGCCGCCGGCCACGCCAGCGAGGCCGACCTCGCACGGCACGTCGCGAATCTCGAGGCCGGCCACGTGGCGCCGACGACCTCGCCGATGATCACGGCATGGGCTCGCCGACCGGCCGCGACCTGAGATACGATCGCTGACCGAGCATGGCGGGCGAGCGCGGAAGCGACGGACACGACGAGCGGCGGAGCGACGAGCGAGTCTCGGTCGCGCTGCGCGTCGACTATCACGACGCCGATGATCTGCTCGCCGACTACACCGAGAACCTGTCGACCGGCGGCGCGTGCGTCGCCAGCGCGCGCCTGCTGCCCGAAGGCACCGAGGTCCGGCTCGCGCTGTCGTTCCCTGCGCTGATCGAGCCGATCCGTGTCGACGGCATCGTGCGGTGGGCGCGCACGTCTCCCGAGCCGATGCTCGGCATCGAGTTCCCCGACCCGAGCGCGCGCGAGCAGCTCGCCGAGGTGATCGCGCGCGTGCGCGAGAAAGATCCGAAGGTCGTCAAGCGCACGTTGCGCGTGCTCGTCGTCGAGGACAACCCGCACGTCGCCGAGCTGCTGCGCCACGCGTTCGGCGACACGCGCAGCCTCGGCCCGAACCTCGCGGTCGACTGCCAGCTCGCCAGCGACGGCCGCGCCGCGCTCGCGCTGCTGCGCGAGCAGAAGTTCGACGCCATCATCGTCGATGTCTACCTGCCCGTGCTCGACGGCGCGAGCCTGATCACGATCGTGCGCAAGGAGCTGCGCGAGCGCCTCCCGATCATCGCGGTCTCGGCCGGCGGCGAATCCGCTCACCGGATGGCGATGGAAGCCGGCGCCGACATCTTCATCGACAAGCCGATGCGCCTGCGCAGCGTGATGGAGACGATGCGCTCCGTCATGAAGCTGTAGACCGGTTTCGCCCGGATCTGATCGCGCCGGGCTCGGTCCTGCCGCGCATCGCTTCGTTGCTCGGGACTCGCGTTACGTCCAGTAGCGCTTCGCCGCTCGTGCCTCGCGCTGCGCGGCAATCCCATCGCCGGGCGCAATCATTTCCGGGCGAAAACGGTCTAGCTTGCAAAGCGACCTGGTCTGAGGCAGATTGCAGCGCCCGCGGGCCCATAGCTCAGGTGGTAGAGCACCGGCCTTTTAAGCCGAGGGTCGTAGGTTCAAGTCCTACTGGGCTCACCGTGACCGCCGATTCGACTGACTTCGCGGGGTCCGTGATCGCCGACCGCTTCGAGGTGGTGCGCGTGATCGGTCGTGGCGGAAACGGCGCGGTCTGCGAGGTCGTCGATCGAACGACCGGGCGCTCGGCGGCGCTGAAGATGATCGTCGGCGAGGATGCGGATCTCGCGGCCCGGCTCGAGCGCGAGGGCATCGCGCTCGGGATGCTCGGACACCCGCACGTGGTGGCGCTGGTCGATGCGGGGCGCACCGCCGAGGGCACGCCGTACCTCGCGACCGAGCTCGTCCGCGGCAGCTCGCTTCGCGACGTGCTCGACCACGGCGCCATCCCGCCGCGGCGCGCGCTGGGGATCGCGCAACAGCTGCTCGAGGCGCTCGTCCACGTGCACGGCGCGGGGATGATCCATCGCGACATCAAGCCCGACAACATCATGCTCGCCGAGCACGGCCAGCCCGATCGCGCCGACGTCAAGCTGCTCGATTTCGGCGTCGCCAAGGTGATCGATCCCGACAACGACGCGCTCGGCAGCGAGAAGCTGACGCGGGCCGGGCTCGAGGTCCTCGGTTCGCCGCCCTACATCGCGCCCGAGACTGCGATCGGCGAGCCGATCGACGCGCGTACCGATCTGTACTCGGTGGGGATCGTGCTGTTCGAGATGATCGCGGGCCGCACGCCCTTTCACGACGACGATCGGACGACACTGCTCCGCAAGCACGTCACCGATCCGGTGCCGCCGCTGCACGTCGCGGCGCCCGACGACGTTCCCGCCGCCGCGCTCGAGGCGATCGTGGCGCGCGCGCTCGCGAAGCTTCCCGACCAGCGTTTCCCGTCGGCGATGGACATGCACGCCGCGGTCGAGCGCGCGCTGCACGCGCCGGAGCCGCAGATCGCGAGCACCCGGCCGCCGGTGGCGACGCGCGCGCGGCAGCTCGCGCGACGCGCGCGCCATGTCGCGCGCGAGCTCGTCGTGCTGTCGCGCCGCTACCCGCGCAGCGTCGCCGCGATCGCCACGGCGGTCGTCGTGCTCGTGCTCGTGATCGCGATCGCGAGCCGGCACTCGCCCACCGCGAGCGGCCCGTCGTCGCCGGCTCCGGCCGCGCCCGCCGAGCCTGCCGCGGCAGCACGCCGCTGGGTCGAGCAAGCCGACAGCGACCGTGCGCGCCACCGCTACGGTCGAGCGATCGCCGGGTACGAGCGCGCCGTCGCGGCCGATCGCACGCTCGCGAGCGACGCCAAGCTGCGGACCGCCGTCGCGCAGATCGCGCGCGATGGCGATGCGGTCGCAGCCGCGGTGGGGCTCGAGCTGCTGGCCACGCGGCTCGATCCTCCCGACCACAAGACCATCGCGGAGCTGGCCGCGACCGGCCGGCTGCTCGACGTCCGGCAGCGCGCGTTCGCGATCGCCGAGCGCGATGGCTTCTCCCAGTCGATCGATCAGCTCGCGAGCTGGACGCTCGATCTGAAGCAGCAGACCACCTGCGACGACCGGCGGGAGACGATCGCGAAGCTGCGCGATCTCGGCGACGCGCGCGCGGTCGACGTGCTGCAGCGGGCACGCACCCTGTACCCGTGCGTCGCCAAGGACGCGGCCGCCGCGATCGCACAGCTGCAACCGGCGAAGAAATGACACGAGTCGTCGCCGCCTGCGCGAGCACCCGCGAGAATCGGTCGCGGCCTACCTAGAAGATGACCGAGTCGCACTGGTGCGTCGTCGGATCGCACGTCTCGCCGTTGCAGCACGTCAGCGTCGTGCAGTCCTGGCCGACCTGCTGGCAATTCGGCTGCGTCATGATCGAATCGACCCACTGCGCGATGTGGTTGTGCGCGGTGTAGTCCTGGAACGGCAGCCAGAACGCCGGGAAGCTGCCGTCTTGCCCGCTCGCGAGCTGGTCGAGCGAGATCGCGGCCATCCAGATCTGCGGCTGCGTGCAGTTCGGATCGAACGGCTTGGAGTGATCGCCCGACGGATCCTCCGGCGACACCGGCGGATAGCAGTTGAAGAACGACGGATCTTCGTTGTGCACGCGCAAGCCGTAGTTGCGCGTCGACGAGAACGTCACCCACACGATGTTCTGCCCCTTGTACTGCTGCACGAACGGGCTCCACCGCGGCCACGAGTTCGTCATGCCCGCCTTGTAGTTCGCGTTCGCGAGCGCGATCGGCGTGCCGCCGCTCGCTCTGACCGCCATCAGCGTCGCGTTCGGGTTGTTGTAGCTGTCCTGCGTCGCCATCGTCGTGCCGATCGCTTGATCGAAGACCACGGTGCTGCCGTCGGGCGAGATCGCCGGGTAGTAATCGTTCTCGCTCGCGCTGTTCGCGCTGACGAGCGGCGTCGGTGTGCCGAGCGTCGCCGAGGTACCGCTGCCCGTCACCGGAACGCTCCAGATGCTGCCGTTCGTGCAGTGGATGTCGTCCTTGTTGTTGTACATGCACGGCATCGTGCCGCTCGGACCGCAACCGGTGGACGTCTGGACGTTCGTGATCGGCGTGGTCGCGGTGAAGTACACCATCGTGCCGTCGCGGCTCCAGTCGGGGTTCGTGATGCGCAAGCCCGACAGCGCCGACACCGCCGTGAACGTGAACGCGGTGCCGGCCTTGCCCATCGTGCCGTCGAACGGAACGAGCTCCGGTGACACCGACATCATGCCCATCGCGGCGCCGACGCTCATGATGAACTCGTCGTGCGCGTCGGCCTGCCAAGCCGCGAAGCCCGCGGTCAGGTTCGTCACCGCCGCGGTACCGGTCGCGACGTCGTACAAGACGAAGTGATCGTCGCCGAGCTCGTCATCGGAGTCGGCGTCGTCGGAGCCGTAGACCATCTTCAGCCCGTCGCGCGACAGGTAATGGCAGCCGACGCACTTGTTCTGCGTGCCCGGCGTGAGGAATGGCTCGGGCGTCGGATCGGGATTGCCGAAATCCTTGCGAAAGATGCCGCCGGTCGTGCCGGCGACGCCGTTGACCGCCACCGACTGCCAGTAATAGATGCCGCCCATCAGCGGCATGGTCGCGAACGAGATGTTGCGCGAGTTCGAGCCGGCGACGCAGGTCGCGCTCGCCGGGATGCCGCGCACCGTGACCATCACGGGATCGCCGCCGGCGTTGTGGGTCGCGACGTAGTTCCAGTCGGTCGGATCGAGCTCGAAGTCGCAGCCGCCGGTCGCGACGCCGCGGGTGTCGGTGATCGCGTTGCACATCGTCTCGAGCCGCACGTCGGTCGCGGCGTTCTCGAAGTCGATCTCGAACAGCGTGTTGTTGTTGCCGGGCATGAACTGCACGGCGATCACGTTCATGTTCGGCGGCAGCAGCACGCCGTCGGGCGGATACACGAGCTGCGGATCGGTGCTCGGATCGGTGCACGCCGGCGGCGAGCCCGGCCCGAGCGGAGGGAATTGCATGCAGCCGCTGCACGGCACGATCACCGGATTCGACGGCGTTCCGCACGTCGGATCGTTCGCGTCGCACAGCCCACCGTCCCCGGTGCCGCCGGAATGATGCGAGCCACACGCGGCGAGCGCCGCGCACAGGATCAGGTTCCTCATGGCGCGATCGTACCGGAGGAGCATCGCGTGCTGAATGTAGGCGCGAGCGTGGGTGTCCGTACGGTTTCAGCTCGAGAGGAACGATGTGGGCGTGGCGAACACGCGATCATTTCGTCACGCGGCCCGCCGGGCCTTCGACGACGGTCTGCGGCCCGCTGAGCTCGCGCGCCGGCGCCTCGCTCGGCGCGCGCTCGAGGCCCATGAGCTGCGGCGCGTTCTCGTTCAAGAACGCGACGACCTGCTCCGCGCTCGCCGGCTCGACCGGGCGGATCGCGTCGCGGATCGCGGCGACCAGCTCGTAGAGCACGACCGCGGCCGAATACAGATCCGCGCGATGGTCGAGCGGTAGATCGCTCGCCTGCTCGGGCGACATGTACGGCAGCGTGCCCTTGATGATGCCCGTGCGCGTGACGTGCATCTGGAACTGCGCGCGCGCGATGCCGAAATCGACGAGCTTGGGCTGGCCGAGCCGATTCATGAGGATGTTGCGCGGCAACACGTCGCGGTGCACCCGCAGGAGGCGGCGATTGCGCTTGTCGCGCGCGTCGTGGGCGTGACCGAGCGCGGCGAGCACGTCGATCACGATCGATGTCGTGCTGGTGCACGCCGGTCCAGCGGCTATCGAACGACTCGACGCCGAGGTTGGCGTCGACGTCGATCCCGATATCGGGCAGCTCGGTGCGCAGGTACGACTGACGCGCGGTGAGCCCGACCGCAATCGGCGTCGCGAGCACGAGCACGAGGAACGAGCTGAACCCGCGGACCGCGACGAGCCGATCGCGAGCCTCGTCACACCTTCCAGGCAAGTCCGGCGAGTGCGTGAACGAGGTCGATCGGCCGCGATTCCCGTTCGAACGCGCGCGCGGCGAGCTCGCGCAGGCCGAGGAGCTGGACGTTTCCGCCCCGGCGGTCTTCGACGCACACGCATCCGTCGCGCAACCACGCGTCGGTCGTCGCGCGCATGTAGCCGAGCAGGCGCACATCGTCGCCACGCAGCGCGAACGCCCACGTCTCGGCGCGAAAGCCGCGCGTGTGGGTCAGGATGATCGAGTCGTCGAGCACCGACACGGCTTCGACGACGAGCCCCGAGATCGTGCGCGGTGGGCCGCCCGCTAGAGGATGGAGCTCGAGGCGCGTCTCGCTGCCGCGGTTCACCGCGGCGACGACGTGGTTGCCGGCGACGGCCGCGTGCATCGCCGGGATGTCGATCGCGGCCACGACCCGGCGGGTGGTGGTGTCGATCACGCGCACGCCCTCGGTGAGCGCGAGCACGAGCCGCGCGCCATCCGGGGTCATGCTGTAGCTCATCGCCACGCAACGCATGCCGAGGTCGCGGATCGCGTGCGTCGTGTCGTCGGCGATCGCGATCGCGCGCGAGCCGTTATCGGGCGCGCCGAGCACGAGCGCGCGCGTGCCGAACCGCGCCGACACCCAGCCGCCGGCGCCGGCGCGCCGCTTGGTCTCCGCCGACACCTCCGGCCACGCGGCGGGCGCGGTCGGCCGCTCGGTCACGCTGGCGCCGGCGAGCGAGCGCACCGGCTGCATGGTCGCGCGGTGTGCGTGTGCCTTGCGCCGCTTCGCGAGCTGCGCGGGGGTCACGCTCGCGCGGACGTCCGCGATCGCGCGCAGCTCGCGCGGCCGGTCGCCGAAGATCCCGACGACGACGCGATCGGCGTCGGCCGCGAGCTCGAAGTGGCTCGGAGTCTCGAGCGTGCCGGCGAGCGCGAGCACGTCGTCGTACACGCCGACGACGGCGACCGTCGGCACGCTCTCCTCGTCGTCGCCCTCGCCCACCGCGTGATAGCCCTCGAGCACGAGCGCGTCGCCTCGCGCGGTCGGCATCGCGCGATGCGCGCCGGTGATCTTCGCGCCCGGGTCATCGAGCTCGAGGCGATCGAGCAGGTCGAAGCCGCCTCCGCGCGTCGCGCCGAGCACGATCGCGCCGACGACGATCACGGCCGCGCGGTCTCCGGGCAACACGACGACATCGCCGGCGGCACGCAGCCAGCCCGGCAGCTCGAACAGCGGTGCGACCTCGCCGGTCTTCTCGTCGACGCGCACGACGACCGTCTCGAACCCGTTGGTCTGGAACGCGATCGCCGGCTGCGCCCGCGACCGCGTCTGGCACGCGATCGTGGCCTTCCACGTCGGCCGCGTGGCCTCGATCTTCGCCGCCAGCTTCGCGACGTCTCGCCCTTTGACCGGCTTCGCGATCGGCCCGCCGAGCTCCAGCGCCACTTTCGCGCGCGTCACCGACCTCGACTTCTTGCCCGCAGCCGGCTGCTTCAGCGGCCTCGCCGGCCTTCGCGCACCCGACGCCTTCTTCGTCGTCTTGTCCTTCGCCATCTGTGCTATTCATCATCCCCCAAACGCCACCCAGACCCCGTCGTCCAGAGGCCTAGGACACCCGCCTTTCACGCAGGTAACACGGGTTCGAATCCCGTCGGGGTCGCAATTCAATCGGGAGGGGTCCCCCTCCCTCGACCATGGTGTCGAAGCTCGCGGCGCCCTCGATGTGCCAGACCGCGCGCTCGCCATCAGGTGTGCGCGCCGGCGTGAACGTGAGGCCTTCGGGGAACAGGGCGAGGAACACTTCGCGGAGATCGCGCTGCTCGGCGAGCGCGCTCCTTAGATCGGCGAGCTTGGCGCGGGCGCCGGTCTCGATCTTGGTGACGAGCTCGGCGAGATCCTCCGGCGAGCGCTTCGCCGCGAGGATCTGCGCCTCGAGATGGTGGATCAGCGCGGTGCGCTTCTTGAGCTCGGTGACGAGCTCGGTGACGTCGTCCGCCATCGCGACCGCCTTGGCGAGCCGCTTCTGCTCCGCGCGCGCGGTTGCGAGCTCGGCCTGGAGAGCAGCGGTATCGGCCTCGTGCTTCGGCAGCTGCGCCGCGATCTCGGAGCGGATCTCGGCAAGCACCGTCTGCAGCACGCCTTCGCTCAGTACGTGCTGCTGCAGGTGCTCGACCAGCGCCGCTTCCACCTCGGCCATCGGCTGGTGGACCTTGACGTCGCAGACCGAGCTGCCGCGCTCGTGATGTTTCGCGCAGCCGTAGCAGAGCACGCGCACGTTCGGGCCCCCATATGCCTGGACGCGCGCCGCCGCGATCGCGCCGCCGCAGGAGCCGCACTTCGCGATCCCGGTGAGCGGGTACTTCGATGCGGGGCGCTTCGCGCCCGGACCGCGCGACGTGAACTTCGCGTTGACCGCGAACCACGTGGCGTCGTCCACGATCCGCCATTCCGGGATGTCGATCGTGAGCATCTCCGTTGGATCCGCCTTCACACGCACGATGCCGCCCGCTTGACGCACCTTCTTGATGCGGCCGTGGACGTACACGCCGCGGTAGCGCGGGTTGAGCAGGATCGTTCGGACCGCTGACGGCGCCCATGATCCGCTGCCGCGACGGCCTGCACTCGGCGCGGGCACGCCGTCGTGGTTGAGCTGATGCGCGATCTGCTTGTGCCCGCGACCAGCGAGGTACTCGCGATAGATGCGCTCGACGATCGGCGCCTCGGCATCGTTGACGACCGCGATCGTGAAACGTCGGCCGAAGCCGTCGCTCTTGCGCTCGAGCGTGTAGCCGTAGCAGGAGCCGCCGGCGATGCGCCCTGCGCGGACGCGGCTGCGCAGACCTTCGCGCGTGCGCGAGCGAATGGCCTCGAGCTCCATCTGGTGCCCGGTGCCCTGGATGAACGTGGTCGCCTGGTCGATGGCGTTCGCGAACATGACCTCCTGGCCGCTCGCGTAGTAGAAGAGCCGGCACGCGCGATCGCGCACGAGGTCGCGCACGACGAGCGTGACCTCGATCGCGTCACGGCCGAGGCGAGATTGGTCGCGGCACACGATCACGTCTCCGCGCTTGGAGTCGGCGAGAAGCTGGCGTAGCCCGGTGCGGCCGAGGAAGTCGTCGCCCGACCGGCCGTCGTCGACGTAGTCGACGCGTTCGTCGTCGGCGAGCCCCATCCTCGCGATGTGCTCGTCGCAGCCCTTCGCTTGGACGTCGAGACTAAACTGCTGCTTACCTTCATCGTTCTTGGAACGTCGCCGATAGATGCGGATCGTCATCGGTGCCTCGCGAGGGAACGCCTATGCCAGCCGTAATCATCCGGCCGCCTTCGTTTGCTCGCAATCGGTGTTCTCCGGGATCGCGTTGGCAAAGATCTGCTGCCTGACGAGAACGCGCGCGAGCGTTCGGTAGAGGATCGAACCGTCGCCGGTGGGGTGCAGCACGACGACCGGGCGGGCCTCGTTCGAGTTTGCAGCCTCGGCTGGCGTCACTACCAGGAGGGCGTGGGCCATGGGGTGCTCCTATCGTTTCTTGGGTGTGGCGGGAGGCACTGGATTCGACGGCGCCGGGACGTACGGGATCTGGGGTCCGCGCGGCGCGACCGTGGGCTTCTGCTTCTCGGGTTGTTTCTGTTTGTCGGCCTGTTCGCGCGCGTCGGCGACCGTCCGCAGGCGCGCGATCACGAGCTCGAGCGCTTGGTCGACCGACAGCCCCGACAGCGGATTCGGCTTGGGCACGCCGGGCAGCACGATCGGCTTGCCGGGCTGCGCGCCGAGCGCGGAGAGAATCGTCTGGCACGCCTGCGCGCCGGTCGCCTTCTGTTCCGCGGTCGCGCCGTCGGTCACGGCGACGCGAATGGCTTCGAGCAAGTCCTGCATGTGGTCTCCTCGTGGTTAGAACGGTGCGTCCTCGAGCTCGGGCTGGCCGAGGATGTTGTCGCGGGGTTTGAGGCGACGGATCATGCGC
>Ga0335083_10006115_pt1 | contig 15126 bp, 15 predicted proteins | sample Lox_Sample_42_FD_206716 | JGI IMG/M metagenome (GOLD analysis project Ga0335083, IMG submission 206716) | Soil microbial communities from Loxahatchee National Wildlife Refuge, Florida, United States - Lox_Sample_4.2 | ecosystem: Environmental > Terrestrial > Soil > Wetlands | place: USA... | reverse complement strand
GTGCAGGTAGACCGACACGCTGCCGGTGACGTTGGCGACCACCAGGTCGAGCGCGCCGGCGCCGGTCAGGTCGGCAACCGCGATGCTCGCGGGGTTGTTCCCGCTGGTGGCGTACTGCACCCCGCTGCTGAACGTACCGGGGCTGCTCGCGCTGTTGAGGATCACGTTGGCGAAGCCCGGGTTGAGTGCGTAGCCCTGGTCGTTGGTGGTGGCCACCAGCAGGTCGGGCACCCCGTCACCGTTCACGTCGGCGACCGCGACCGAGTTCGGGACGGTGAAGGGCACGAAGCAGCAGTTGTCATCGCCGCCGCCGCAGCTGACCAGCGCGGCGGTGCTGAACAGGGCAGCCAGTACCCGCCGGGGCCGGCCGTGGTGCGTACCGCGGGGCAGGGTGTGCATCGTCGCGGTCTCCTTGACTCCCGCTGCCGGGAAACTCCAGGCGCCCAACGCGCCGTACCCGGCCGCGTTGACCGCGCGCGCCGGGTCGCCTGCCGCACAGGGTACACTCCGGCGGGCAGCGGCGGACAGTGGAGGGGCGCATGGACCCGGGCAGCATCGTGTTCCTGTTCGACGTCGACAACACGCTGCTCGACAACGATGCGGTACAGGAGGACCTGAGCGCGCACCTGCAGGGCGCGTTCGGTGCAGCCAGCCGGGCGCGCTACTGGCAGATCTTCGAGACGCTGCGCACCGAGCTCGGTTACGCCGACTACCTCGGCGCCCTGCAGCGCTACCGCCTCGAGAACCTCGACGACCCGGACCTGTTCCAGATCTCCTTCTTCCTGCTCGACTACCCCTTCGCGCAGCGCTTGTATCCCGGCGCGCTGGCGGCGCTGGCGCATGCCTCACGGCTCGGCAGCGCCGCGATCCTCTCCGACGGCGACGTCGTCTTCCAGCCGCGCAAGGTGCAGCGCGCCGGGCTGTGGCAGGCCGTCGGCGGCCGGGTCCTCATCTACCTGCACAAGGAGGCGATGCTGCAGGCGGTCGAGCGCCACTACCCGGCGGCGCACTATGTGGTGGTGGACGACAAGCTGCGGATCCTCACCGCGATCAAGGAGCAGTGGGGCGCGCGCGTCACCACGGTGTTCGTGCGCCAGGGCCACTACGCCTGCGATGCGGCCGCGCTCGCGGGCTTTCCGGCCGCGGACTTGACGCTCTCCGGCATCGCGGAATTCGCCACCCTCGGCGCCAGCGACTTTCTGGCATCGCCCGCGCGCAGCGGTTAGTCTAGGTCGCACGCCGCGCCGCGGGCGCGTGCGTGAAAGGTGGCGAACGCGCTCATGGCCGAGGAACGTCCCTGGCTCCGGCAGCTGCACGACAGCAGCGAGGCCCTGCAGCACGTGCTCGGCGCGGTGCTGGAGGTCGAGCGGCACTTCGCGCCGCCGGCCTCCCCGCTCGAGCGCCTCAAGCAGATCACCACCAGCCCTGAGTGGGCCTGGCTGCAGCCGCTGTACCGGCTGATTGCCGACATCGACCACGCGCTCGCCTATGACAAGGAGCTGCCGGCCAGCGCGGCGGCCGCCATCGGCGCGCACGCCCGCGAGCTGCTCACCGGGTCCAACCCGCCCGTCGAGCAGGCCTTCCTCGAGCACTACCGTGCCCTGCTGCAGAGCGACCCGGCGGTGGCGATCGCCCACGCCGCGGCCTTGCGCGCGCTGCAGCTGCTGCCCCCGGAGGCCAGCAACCAGGCCGACCGGCTGCACGCGCGGCACCAGTGGAACGAGCGCCGCCGCTTCCTGCGCATGGAGACGCCGCAGCGCGGCGCCTCCTGAACCACCCGACACGGAGGACGAGCCATGGTCCAGTCCGGCATCCCGAAATCCCACCTCGACCTGTTCGAGAAGAAGGCCTTCGCGCACCTGGCGACCCTGATGCCCGACGGCCAGCCGCAGGTGACGCCGGTGTGGGTCGACTACGACGGCCAGCACGTGGTGATCAACACCGCGCAGGGGCGCATGAAGGACAAGAACATGCAGCGCGACGGGCGGGTCGCGCTCTCGATCACCGACCCAGACAACCCCTACCGCTTCCTCGAGGTGCGCGGGCGGATCGCCGAGCGCACGCTCAACGGCGCCGATGCGCACATCGACGCGATGGCCAAGAAGTACCTGGACCAGGACAAGTACCCGTTCCGGCAGCCAGGCGAGGTGCGGGTGATCTACCGGGTGACCCCGGAGCGCTCGACCTTCAACTGAGGCGCGCGGCCTCAGTGGATGCGCACGTCCGAGTAGTTGTGCAGCTGGATCTGCAGCTCGTGCCGCGCGTAGTCGATGATCATCACGTCGAAGGTACCCAGCAGGTCCATGCCTAGGGTGAGCGCGGGCTGATCGGTCAGCCCCCAGTGCTCGAACAGGTACATGTCACCGAAGGTGACGTGCACCCCACTCACCTTGAGGCGCTCGCCGAAGCGGATGTCGGGCATCGGCAGGTAGTCCCCGCTCTGCACGTCCAGGGTGACCCCGATGATCTCCTCGTGGGCGGCATTGCGCGGCGGGTGGCGCATGAGTGCGTCGCGCAGCTTGAGGTTCCCCACCGTTCCCTGGGCGCCGGTATCGATGATCGCCTTGGTGCGCACGCCCCCGACCATCACGTCTGCCACCAGCAGGCCGTGCATCACCCGCAGGGCGACGGTGGTGAAGTCGCGCGGGGCGCGCTCGCCGTGGGAGCGCGAGATGACCAGGCGGTCGTGGATGAAGTCCGCGAAGATGCGCCGGTTGGCGAGCCCCTCGTAGCCCAGCACGCCCTGGGCGCCGCCGAACACGTCATCGAGCACCGGCAGCTCCGCGGGCCCGATCAGGATGTCGCCGACGTCCATCTCCTCGACGTGGATGGTCGGCACGACCGCACTGCCGGTGAAACCGGTGACGCGGGTCACCGCCTGCATGCCCTCGGGCAGCCCGAGCGCCGCGGCGGTGCGCTGCGTGACGGCCGAGCGGTTGGCGCCGGTGTCGAGTACCAGGCGGAACGGGCCCTTGCCGTCGATCATCACGGGCGCCCAGATGCGTCCGATGCGGTCGCGGCGGGTGGGGGCCACGTACTTGGGCTCCGGGGCCTGCACCATGACTTCCTGCAGCGCCTCGGCGCCCGGGGCGGGGGTCGGGGGGGCGGGTGGGGTGTCGGCGTAGAGGCCGCCGCTCAGGGCGAGCCCCAGCAGGGACGCGAACATCAGCGCGGGGCGATGACGCAGCACCGGGGCAGTACAGCACGGATCGGCCGCCCACGCGACAACGCCCGTCGCAACCGGCGTGCGGCCCGCCGCGCACCCCCGCAGGTCTCGTTCCGGTGCCTGCCCCTGCAACGATTTGCGTAGCAAACGGGAGAACTTTCAGCGAATTCTGCTTGCAGCGGGGGCGGGGGAAACTTAATCTCGTAGCCGGGGAGCACTCGAGGGGGGATTTCCGATGATCAGACATCTGGGCGCCGGCCTGCTTGCAGCCGGCCTGTTGACAGCACCCGTGATCCAGGCAGCCGAGTCCGACGCCACCGGGGACGCGACGCTGGCGGAGGTCACCGTGACCGCCCAGCGCGTGGCCGAGAACCTGCAGACCACGCCCATCTCGATGACCGCACTCAGCGGCTCTTTCATCCAGAAGTTCGACCTGAACCGCGTCACCTCGCTGGAGACGGTCACCCCGAACCTGGTGTTCTTCTCCGGCACCGGCGGCAGCAGCTCGCAGGTGAGCGCCTTCATCCGCGGCGTCGGCCAGTTCGACTTCCTCCTGAGCACCGACCCGGCGGTCGGGCTGTACGTGGACGGGGTGTACCTCGCGCGCACCTTCGGCACCAACCTCGAGCTCAACGACATCGACCGCGTCGAGGTGCTGCGCGGCCCGCAGGGCACGCTGTTCGGCAAGAACAACATCGGCGGCGCGATCAACATCACCACCCTCACGCCCACCGGCAGCGGCCGCACCGACTTCCGCGCCTCGGCCGGCAACTACGACTCCTACGCGCTCGACCTGTACCGCGACCAGCGCATTACCGATGACCTGGCACTCGGCATATCGCTCATGGCGCGGCGCTCGGACGGCTGGCAGGACCGGCCGCTCGGGGACAACGGCGGCAAGGAGCAGCGCGAGGGCGGGCGGGCCACGCTGTCGTGGACGCCGAGCGACACCTTCAGCTCGCGCCTGTCGGCGGAGTTCACCGCGCAGGCGCAGCCGAGCAGCCCGAACGTCATGATCGCCTACGACCCGAAGGCCGCTACCGTGCCGTTCCTGTCGCTGTTCAACGGCTTCGTGGCACCCTGCTGCACGCCGCCGACCAACATCGACCAGAGCGGCGCCGAGGGGCCGCTGGTGCGCGACGACCTGCACGGGCTGGCCGCCACCTGGATCAACGACTGGAAGCTCGACGGCATCGACCTCAAGTCGATCAGCGCCTACCGCTACTCGCACGCCGACTTCGGCCGCGACGGCGACAATTCCTACGTCAACTACAACGGCGACGTGCACAACGAGCACGACACCCAGATCACCCAGGAGGTGCAGGCCAGCGGCGCGGTGAGCCGGCTGAAGTGGGTGGCCGGCGTGTACTACCTGCAGGAGCGCACCCGCGACCAGACCAACCTCGTGACCGCGGAAGGCCTGTTCCAGGCGCTCAGCCAGTTCTCCGACCCCAACAGCCCGCTGTACCAGCTGTACCTGGCGCGCTACCTGCTGGACTTCAACCTCGCCTACGACAACCGCCAGACCACCAAGGACTACGCGGTCTACCTGAACGGCAACTACGCCTTCACCGACAAGCTGTCGCTGGAGTTCGGCGGCCGCTTCACCCACGAGGACAAGTACTTCTCGCAGTTCGTCGAGAACGACGTCGGCACCACGATCTTCCTGCCGGTGAACCCGATCACCGGGGTGGTCGACACCAGCAACACCTCGGTGCCGGCCAAGGACTGCTCGAGCCTGCAGGACGTCGGCCGCTACTTCAGCTGCACCACGCGCGCCAACGAGTTCTCCCCGCGCGTCAGCATCAACATGCAGTGGACGCCGGACGTGTTCGAGTACCTGCAGTGGAGCCGCGGCTTCCGCAGCGGCGGCGTCAACGGCCGCCCCACCAGCGTCGCCGACATCGACGACTACAAGCCCGAGCACCTCGACAGCACTGAGCTCGGCGTGAAGACCATGTTCTTCGACCACCGCCTGCGCTGGAACAACGCGCTGTTCTACGACCAGTACAAGGACATCCAGGTGCTGCTCACCGAGGGTGCCGCGGTGCTGACGCAGAACGCCGCGGCCGCCAAGGTCTACGGCCTGGAGTCCGACCTGCAGGCCGCGGTCACCGAGCACTGGGTGCTGCAGGGCAGCCTCGGCTACATGCACAACCAGTACACCGACTGGCACGACAGCGGCGGGGACTACACCTGGCGCAAGCTCCAGGACGCCCCCGAGTGGACCGCGAACCTCTCCAGCGCCTACGAGTGGCACGTGCACAGCGGTGCCGGCGTGCGCTTCACGACCAACGTGTCATTCCAGAGCTGGATGTTCCTGGATGCGCAGAACAGCCCGGTGCTGCGGGCTCCCTCGCGCACGATGGTCGACGCGGGGCTGTTCTACCTGCCCCCGAGCGGCAACTGGGACGTGGGTGTGGAGGGCAAGAACCTGACCGACCAGCGGGTGCTGACCTCCGGCTACAACGGCCTGTCCTTCTTCGGCTACGCGGAAGGTACCTACACGCCGCCGCGGCGCTGGTGGGTGACCTTCCACTACCACATCCGCTGAGGGATACCCGGACCGGGCCGGCGCTGCCGGGCAGGTGTGGCTCCCTCATATGCGTGATGCGACGCGGTACGGCGGTACGAGTAGGCTTGGAGCGATCGGCAGCCCGCCCGGGGCTGCGGGGGAACGTCGGGTATGACAGCCAGTCCTGAGCGCGTGGTCCTGGTCACGGGCGCGAGCCGCGGCATCGGCCGCGGCACCGCGGTGGCGCTCGCTGCCCCCGGGACTACCGTCTACGTGACCGGCCGTACCACGCGCACCGGCAGCGCGCCGCTCCCGGGCACGATCCACGAGACCGCGGCCGAGGTCACGCGGCGCGGCGGCCGCGGCATCGCCATCGCCTGCGACCACGCCGACGATGCCCAGGTGGCCGCGCTGTTCGCGCAGATCGCGCGCGAGTCCGGGCGGCTGGACCTGCTGGTGAACAACGCCACCGCCATCCCGGATGAGCTGGTGATCCCGGGGGGCTTCTGGGAGAAGCCGCTGGCGATGCAGGCCATCCTGGACGTGGGCCTGCGCTCCCACTACGTCGCCAGCTGGCACGCGGCGCACATGATGGTGCCGCGGCATGCGGGCCTCATGGTGATGGTTTCCTCACCGGGCGCGCGCTGCTACCTGCACGGGCCGGCGTACGGCGCCGGCAAGGCCGGCATCGACAAGATGTCCGCGGACATGGCGGTCGACCTGCGCAGGCACGGCGTCGCCGCGCTGTCGCTGTGGGCGGCGCTCACACTCACCGAGCGCTCACAGGTGGCGATGCGCGAGCACCCGGGTGAGTACGACGCCGTCATGGCGAACGCCGTGCACCCCGAGTTCATGGGGCGGCTGCTCGATGCGCTGCTGCGCGATGCCCGGCTGATGGAGCGCTCGGGCAAGACCTATTACGCCGCCGAGCTCGCGCAGGAGCTGCAGGTGGCCGACGTCGACGGCCGCCAGCCGCCCTCCGACCGCGCCTTCCTCGGCGAGCCGGCGCAGGTCTCCGGCGCGGTCATCGGCGCCTGAGCACTCGTAAGGAGGCTGCATTCATGAGCGAACTGGAAGAGCTGCGCCGCCGGGTGCAGCGCCTGGAGGACATCGAGGCGATCCGGCGCCTGAAGGCGCGCTACCTCAACGCCTGCGACTCGCAGGACCCGGACGGGGCGAAGAACTGCTTCGCCACCGGCGAGGTGGTCATCGACATGGGGCACGTCGGGGTGTTCCGCGACCGCGAGGGGTGGGCCGACATCTACCGCACCTTCGGCTGCCAGCCCTTCATCCTGGACATGCACCACGGCGCCAATCCCGAGATCGAGTTCACCGACCCCGACCACGCGCGCGCGCTGTGGGCGCTCGAGTACCGCAACTTCAACACCGAGGCGAAGACGGTGACGTTCGTGAGCCTCATCTACCACGATGAATACGTGCGCCAGGCCGGGCAGTGGAAGATCCACAAGTCAGCGTCCGAGTTCAAGACCGCCCTGCACTGCAGCTACGCCGAGGGCGACCTCAAGACGCAGCTGGTCGGCCGCTCGGTGGCCGGCGCCGTGAGCTACGAGAAATAGGAGCGTCCATGCCGTACCCGCGCACCGAAGTCGAGGCCGCCATCCGCGGTCTCGCCGAGGCCTTCAAGGAAGCCGAGCGCACCAACAAGTGGGCCTGGATCGCCGACAAGTTCTACCACCAGGACTGCCTGTACACCTGCCCGTACGCCGGCGCGATGCTGGTGGTGGCCAACGGGCGCGACCAGATCCGCGCCACCCACTACGGGCGCGACATGGACGTGGGCTCGGGCTGGTCCGGCTGGAGCTTCCCGATCCTCGACTGGGCGATCGAGGGTGACCGCATCATCAGCCACTGGGTCAACCGCGGCCCCGGCCGGCGCCCCGATGGCAGCTTCTACGAGACCCACGGCGTGTCCTTCATCACCTACGGCGGCGAGGGCAAGTTCTCCTCGCAGTACGACCTGTTCGACCTCGCGCACCAGATGCGGCTGTGCGATGAGCTGGATGCCGCCGGGCTGCTCAGCCCGAAGCTCAGGGCCGAGTGGGTGCAGCCGATGAAGAAGCGCCTGGTGGACATGCTGGAGCAGGGGGTGGTGGCATGACCGCCAGGATGTTTCCGGAGGGCGCCGCGCTGGTGATCGGCGGCAGCGGCGGGGTGGGGCAGGCAGTGTGCCGCGAGTTCGCGCGCGCCGGCACCAACGTCGCCATCACCTACAACAAGAAGCGCGAGGTGGCCGACAGGCTGGCCGCCGAGCTGCGCGGACTCGGGGTGAAGGCCACGACGCACCAGCTCACCATCGGCGATGCGGCGCGGGTCGAGGCCGTGGTCGAGGAGGCCGCGCGCGAGCACCAGCGGCTGCACACCATCGTGGTCGGCGCCGGCACCTTCGCGCAGCAGCTGCTGCTGGCGGAGATGCCGCGCGAGATCTGGCAGCAGGTGATCGAGCAGGACGTGAACGGCTTCTTCAACGTCATGAAGGCAACGCTGCCCCGGCTCAAGGCCTGGGGCGGTGGCTCGCTCGTGCACCTGGGGTCGGCGGGGCACCTGAGCTGGCCGGAGCGCGACGGCATCTCGGTCGCGCCCAAGGCGGCGATCGAGGCGCTCATCACCGGCATCGCGCGCGAGGAGGGCCGCCACAAGATCCGCGCCAACACGGTGCTGCTGGGGGTGATCGAGGCCGGCATGTTCCTCGAGCTCACCAAGCAGGGGGTGTTCGATGAGGCCTGGGTGAAGGAGGTCCACAAGAACCTCGCGCTCAAGCGCTGGGGCAAGCCCGAGGAGGTCGGCCACGCCGTGGTGTTCCTCGCCTCCGACCGGGCGCTCTACGTCACCGGGCAGCGCATCGCCGTGGCCGGGGGCTACGGGCTGTAGGGTGCCATGACCGCCGATGACTACTTCGCGATCCAGAACCTGATCTTCCGCTACTGTCACCTCATCGACCGGGGTGACTTCGCGGGCATCGGCACGCTGTTCGCGCACGCGGCCATCCACGTGCCGGCGGTGAGCGAGCCGGTGCGCGGCGCGGCGGCCGTCGAGGGCCTGTACCGCCAGTTCACGCGCGTCTACCCGGAGACCGGCACGCCGCGCACCCGCCACGTGACCAGCAACGTGATCATCGAGGCCGAGGGCGAGGGGCGGGCACGCTCGCAGTCCTACGTACTCGTGCACCAGGCGGCCCCGGGGCTGCCGCTGCAGCCGATCATCGGCGGCGGCTACCGCGACCGTTTCGAGAAGGCCGCGGGCGTGTGGCGCTTCAGCGAGCGCCACATGGAGATGGACCTGTTCGGAAACCTGAGCGCCCACCTGCTGCAGCAGTTCGGGCCCTGAGCGGCAGGGTGCGCGCAGACGCTCCCGGGCCGGAGGGCGAAGTCATGAGCCAAGCCCGTAACGCGAGCCCGGCGCCCCCGGGCGCCGGCGCCGATGAGCGCTGGGAGCGCGAGGTGCGCGCGCCGTTCGTCGCCCAGGCGCCCGAGCGCCGCGACCCCTTCACCACCCAGGCGCTGAAGTGGCCGATCAAGGCGCTGTACACGCCGGCGGACCTTGAGGCCTGTGGATTCGACTACGCCACCGACCTCGGCTACCCCGGGGAGTACCCCTTCACGCGCGGCACGCAGCCGAACGGCCACCGTTCGAGCCTGTGGACCATGTCGCAGGTCACCGGCTTCGGCAAGGGCGAGGACTGGGCGCGGCGCGCGCGCTACATGCTGGCGCAGGGCCTGCAGGGTCTGATCCTCGAGCACGACCTGCCCACCACCAACGGCTACGACAGCGACCACCCGCTGGTGGAGGGCGAGGTCGGGCGCGCGGGGCTCGCCATCGACAGCCTCGAGGACCTGGTGCGTGCCTTCGACCTGCCGTTCGAGAAGCTCAGGTACCTGATGAGTGTGTGCAATGCGCCGCAGCCGGTGAACCTGGCGATGATCATTGCGGCGCTGGAGGCGCGCGGCGTCGATCCGCGCGGCTTCGTGGTGCACATCGTCAACGGCATCCTGATCGAGTACACCTGCGTCGGCCGCTACATCTTCCCGCCGGCGCACGGGCTGCGCATCGCCACCGACTGCCTCGAGTACATCATCCGCCACCACCCCAATTGGGCGCCGATCTCGATCATCAGCGCGCAGCTGCAGCCCGCCAAGGCCAACCCGGTGCAGGAGCTGGCCTTCTCGATGGCGATCGCGCTGGCCTACCTCGACGCGACCCTGGCGCGCGGGCTCGACATCGACACGGTGGCGCCGTACTTCCACTTCGTCATCAACGTCGACATGGACTTCTTCGAGGGCATCTGCAAGCTGCGCGCCTACCGCAAGGTCTGGGCCCGCCTGATGCGCGAGCGCTACGGGGCCACGCGCCCGCAGGCGCTGCGCATCCGCATGATGACCTCCCCGACCACCGTCGCGCTCACCCTGCAGCAGCCGCTCAACAACATCGGCCGCCTGGCGATCATGGCGACCGCCTGCGCGCTCGGCGGCGCGGGCGAGGCGATGACCACCCCGCTGCACGACGAGGCGCACGCCCTGCCGGCGGAGGAGGCCATCCGCGTCGGCGCCGCCCTGCAGCACATCGTGGCGCACGAGACCGGGGTCGCCGACACCATCGACCCGCTGGCCGGGTCCTACTACGTGGAGTCGCTGACCAAGGGGATCGAAGAGGCGGCCATGGCCGAGATCGGGCGCATCGAGGCGATGGGCGGTGCGCTGGCGGCCATCCAGAGCGGCTACTTCCAGCAGGCCCTGGGGCGCGAGCAGTACGAGCGCAACAAGGACATCGAGGAGGGGCGCCGCAAGTGGGTCGGCGTCAACCACCTGGTGGTGCCGGGGGAGAAGCGCCAGATCGAGATCTTCCGCGCCGACAACCGCGTGGAGGAGGAGCAGGTGGCGCGCCTCAAGGAGCTGCGCGCGCGGCGCGACCCCGCAGCCGTCGCCCGGGGCCTGGCGCGGGTGCGCGAGGCTGCGGCCGGCACGGACAACCTGGTGCCGGCCTGCCTCGATGCGGTGCGGGCGCTCGCGACGCACGGGGAGATCTGCGACGCCATGCGCGCGGTGTTCGGCGTGCACACCCCCGACAGCCAGCTGACCGGGGTCTGAGGTGAGCGGCGCGCGCCCCCTGCGGGTGCTGCTGGCCAAGCTCGGCATGGACACCCACACCGTGGGCATCACGGTCGTGGCCCACGCGCTGCGCGAGGCCGGGATGGAGGTGATCTTCACCGGCCTGAAGCAGACCCCCGAGGCCGTGGCGAGCGCCGCGATCCAGGAGGACGTGGACGTCGTCGGGGTCTCCAGCCTCTCGGCCGGCCACACCCGCAGCCTGCCGCGCCTGGCACGCCTGCTGCGCGAGGCCGGCGCTGCGGACAAGCTGCTGGTCGCCGGCGGGGTCATCCCCGAGGAGGACGTGCCGCTGCTCGAGGAGGCCGGCTACGCGCGCATCTTCACCATGGGCACCGACACGCGCCAGATCGTGGCCTACCTCACGGCCTGGGGCGCAGCGCGCTCCGGCGCGCTGCAGCCCTGATGGACCTGGCCGCCGCGGTGCTCGCCGGGCAGGTCGCCGCCGGTGCGCGCCTGATCCGCTGGCTGGACGATGGCGATCCGCGCGGACGCGCGGCCCTGCGCGAGATCTACCCGGCCACCGGCCGCGCCCACATCGTGGGCATCACCGGGCCGCCCGGGGCGGGCAAGTCCACCCTGGTTGACATCCTCATCGCGCAGGAACGGGCCCGGGGCCGGCGCGTCGCGGTGCTGGCGGTGGACCCCAGCAGCCCCTTCACCGGCGGCGCGATCCTCGGCGACCGCCTGCGCATGAGCCGGCACGCCGTGGATCCCGGGGTGTTCATCCGCTCCCTCGGCACGCGCGGCGGCCGCGGCGGCCTCTCGCGCGCCACCTACGATGCCACCGCAGTCATGGACGCCATGGGTTACGAGCGCATCTTCGTGGAGACCGTGGGGGTGGGGCAGGAGGAGATGGACGTCACCGCGCTCGCGCACTCGACCGTCATCGTGGCAGTGCCGGGGCTGGGCGACGAGGTGCAGGCGATGAAGGCCGGCCTGCTGGAGGCCGGCGAGATACTGGTGCTCAACAAGGCCGACCGCGACGGCCATGCGCAGACGCTCCGGCATCTCGAGCTGCTGGTGCACCTGCGCACCGGCACGCAGGCCGCGGACGCCTGGCACACGCCGCTGCTGTCGGCGGTGGCCAGTCGCGGCGAGGGCGCCGCCGCCATCGTGGCAGCGCTCGATGCCCACCGCGAGCACCTGCACCGGTGCGGGGAGTTCAGCCTGCAGAGCGGGCGCCGCAGCGAGCAGCAGTTCCTGGCGATCGCCGGTGCCCGGCTGCGCGAGCGCCTGCTCGAGCTCGCCCCCGAGCTGCGCGCGCAGGTGCGCACCCAGCAGCTCGATCCCTACACGGCGGCGGAGCGGCTGGTGGCGGCGCTTCCCGGGCCGGACCCGTGAGCGGGCGCGAACCCGGCCCGCAGGCCGCCGCTGATGAAGGCCATCAGGTCCTCGAGGAACTGCGTGAAGCGGGCGCGGCGTGTGCCGCCGCCGGCCAGGTGGTCCTCGAGCGCGTTGGCGAGCGCCTGCTGGGCGAGGTCGGCCGCGAAGCGCCAGCGCCGCATCAGGGTGCGCTCCTCGAGCTGCGGCAGCGCGCGCTGCAGCAGGGGCCGGAACAGGGCGAAGCTGTCCTCCACCGTCCGGCGCAGGTAGGGCGAGCGGTCGAAGGACAGGCGCACCAGGAAGCGCAGCTTGGCGACGCTCGCCGCGAACTCCTCGGCCATGCCGGCGGTCAGGGGCAGCACCAGGGCGGCGACGATGCCCTCGACGGAGGGCTGCGCCTGGGAGTTCAGCTGCGCGATCATGCGCTCGCGCTCGGCGAACATGGGCGGCTGCGCGCGTTCGAGCAGCGCGCGCACCAGGCCGTCGCGGGTGGCGAAGTGGTAGTGCAGGGCGGCGACCGAGTAGCCGGCCTCGGCGTTGATGGTACGCAGCGATACGGCGTCGATGCCGCGCTCGGCGAACAGTCTCTCGGCGGCATCCATGATCGCCGCGCGGCCGGATTCCTCGGCGCGCCCGCGGGCGGCTTGACTTTTTTCCGGCACGGTTCGAGACTAGAACTTATCACTCGATAAGTCAATGCGCGCGGGGGACTCTACGATGCAGGGGGATGCCACTTGAGTGCTGCCGACGGGGCCGGCGCCACGCTCACCCACCTGCAGCGCCTGGAGGCCGAGAGCATCCACATCCTGCGCGAGGTCCTCGCCGAGTGCGAGCGCCCGGTGATGCTGTACTCCATCGGCAAGGACAGCGCGGTGATGCTGCACCTGGCCGTGAAGGCCTTCTTCCCCGCCGTGCCGCCGTTCCCGCTCCTGCACGTGGATACCACCTGGAAGTTCAAGGCAATGTACGAGTTCCGCGACGCCATGGCGCGCCGGCTCGGCATGCAGCTCCTGGTGCACGTGAACCAGGAGGGCCTGCGCCAGGGCATCGGCCCGTTCACGCACGGCTCGCAGGTGCACACCGACGTGATGAAGACGCAGTCGCTCAAGCAGGCGCTCGACAAGTACGGCTTCGATGCCGCCTTCGGCGGGGCGCGGCGCGACGAGGAGAAGAGCCGCGCCAAGGAGCGCATCTTCTCCTTCCGGACCGCCCAGCACCGCTGGGAACCGAAGGAGCAGCGCCCGGAGCTGTGGTCGCTCTACAACGCGCGCAAGCGCCCGGGCGAGAGCCTGCGGGTGTTCCCGCTGTCGAACTGGACCGAGCTCGACATCTGGCAGTACATCTACCTCGAGAACATCCCGATCGTGCCCTTGTACTTCGCCGCCGAGCGGCCGGTGGTCGAGCGCGACGGCACGCTGATCATGGTCGACGACGAGCGCATGCCACTCAGGGACGGCGAGCGCCCCATGATGAAGAAGGTGCGCTTCCGCACGCTCGGCTGCTACCCGCTCACCGGGGCGATCGAGAGCGAGGCCGACACGCTGCCGGCGATCATCCAGGAGATGCTCCTGACCACGACCTCCGAGCGGCAGGGCCGGGTGATCGACCACGACGCCGCCGCCTCGATGGAGAAGAAGAAGCAGGAAGGCTACTTCTGATGGCGCACCAGTCCGAACTCATCGCGCGCGACATCGGCGCGTACCTGAAGGCCCACGAGCACAAGAGCCTGCTGCGCTTCATCACCTGCGGCTCGGTCGACGACGGCAAGTCGACCCTCATCGGCCGGCTGCTGTACGAGTCGAAGATGATCTTCGATGACCAGCTGAGCGCGCTGGAGCGCGACTCGAAGAAGGTCGGCACCCGCGGCGGCGAGCTCGACTTCGCCCTGCTGGTGGACGGCCTGGCGGCCGAGCGCGAGCAGGGCATCACCATCGACGTCGCCTACCGCTTCTTCTCGACCGAGCGGCGCAAGTTCATCGTCGCCGACACCCCCGGGCACGAGCAGTACACGCGCAACATGGTCACCGGCGCCTCGACCGCCGAGCTGGCGGTGATCCTGATCGACGCGCGCAAGGGCGTGCTCACCCAGACCCGCCGCCACAGCTTCCTGGTGCACCTGCTCGGGATCTCGCGCGTGGTGCTGGCGGTCAACAAGATGGACTTGGTCGCCTACTCGCGCGCGACCTTCGACAGCATCGTCGCCGACTACCGCGAGTTCGCCGCGCGCATCGGCCTCACCGACATCACCCCGATTCCGATGTCCGCCGCCTACGGGGACAACATCCTCCAGACCGGGCCCAACCTCGCCTGGTACTCAGGTCCCACGCTCATGCAGCACCTGGAGAGCGTGCCGGTGGGCGAGCACGACAGCGCGCGGCCGTTCCGCCTGCCGGTGCAGTGGGTCAACCGCCCCAACCAGGACTTCCGCGGCTTCGCCGGGCTCATCGCCGGGGGGCGCGTGCGCCCGGGCGACCGGGTACGCGTGCTGCCCTCGGGCCGCGAGGCGCAGGTGGCGCGCATCGTCACGGCCGGCGGCGACCTGCCCGCTGCGGTGGCCGGCCAGTCGGTGACCCTGACGCTGACCAGCGAGGTGGACGTGAGCCGCGGCGATGTCATCGCCGCCGGCGATGCGCCACCGCAGGTGGCCAGCCAGTTCGAGGCCATGATCGTGTGGATGCACGAGGAGCCGCTCCTGCAGGGCCGCGCCTACCTCATGAAGTGCGGCGCGCGCACCGTGTCCGCGACCATCGCCCCGATCAAGCACAAGATCAACGTCAACACGCTGGACGAGCTGCCGGCCGAGCGCCTCGAGCTCAACGACATCGGCGTGTGCGAACTGGAGCTCGACCGCCCGATCCCGTTCGAGCCCTACGCGCAGAACCGCGCGCTCGGGGGGTTCATCCTCATCGACCGCCTCAGCAACAGCACCGTCGGGGCGGGGCTCATCCGCTTCGCGCTGCGGCGCTCGCAGAACGTGCACTGGCAGGCCCTCGACGTCG
>Ga0335083_10006113_pt1 | contig 15127 bp, 13 predicted proteins | sample Lox_Sample_42_FD_206716 | JGI IMG/M metagenome (GOLD analysis project Ga0335083, IMG submission 206716) | Soil microbial communities from Loxahatchee National Wildlife Refuge, Florida, United States - Lox_Sample_4.2 | ecosystem: Environmental > Terrestrial > Soil > Wetlands | place: USA... | reverse complement strand
GTCTTTCCTTCGTTCAGATCGATCATATCTTGCAGAACAAAGTTATCGGGAAACTTTGATCCAGGGATTTTTCCGATCACCTTTCTGTATTTGTTAATTTCATCCACCAAGTCGTCGGCCACGATATTGCTCGACCGCAGCACCGGATACTGATCGAGCACGATGCGCCATTTGGCGAACGCATCTTCGTATCGTTTTTTGGCATCGAACAGCTTGGTATCTTTGTAGGCTTCTTCGGCCTGATAAAGCAAATCACGGGCAAGCAAGCAATCATCCTTGGGCTCGGCTTGGCAGCGGGCCCACCAATAGTTGTAGTTAACGATGTCTCGATAGGTGTCGATCGTGTTGATTTTGTGCTCTAGTTCAATTAATTCGTCATTTAGCGTTCGCGCTTCGGGACGTGATTGCGGCGGGGCCTGCAGAATTACCTCCTCCCAGGTGACCTTAGTTTTGCCTTCCGCGGCGTTGGCCGCAGCGTTTTCGTCCGGGGAACGATCAGTCGGCTTTTTAGCCAATGCACGCCTTTCGTCCTCAGTGAGAGCCGCTAATTTGGCCTGATGGATTTTTTCCATTTGACCTGGCAGCAGTTTTTCCAGTTGCTGCTTAAGGTCTTCTGCTTGTTTTCGGAATATCTCCAAATCCCACAAACGCACGGTGTACCCGTAGGAAGTATTGAGATCACGGTTAGCATAACGGACCCATTCCTCGGAGGCATTTTCCCAGGCCGCTTTCGCGCTGTCGCCAAAAGTGCCTTCGACTTCCAAATTATCAGCGTAGTTGATCAACGACATTGCTGCCTCGGAGAAGAACAGCAATGCGCTGGGGGCTCGTTCGCCCGGCTTTGTGACATGTGCGCCTGCATTTTCGCCGATGTAAACGCGCAACGGCTTGCCCGAATCAACCAGATTTTCCGCTTGCCGGTACCAATCGTGAGAAACCAGCCAATTGTCTGTGAGACGTTCGTTCTTTTCTTCCTGCTGCTTGCGAAACAAACGGCGATATTGCACGTGTTCGTCAGCCCGACCGATTTTGTTCCCATAAAACCAGCCAATACGGGCCAGAAAGCGTGGATCGGTGCTGTTGAATTTGACGCCTTGCTTCAGAAAGTCTATGCCTTGCATAACCCAATAAAACCGATCGCGATAATCGTCGAATTCCACCGAAATGTTGTAGGAAAGGTTATGGCCTTGAAAGTCCCATACCGACCAGAAATGTGGCTCCAAACGAATAATTTGATCCAAAACAGCCTTGAGGCTGGCCCAGTCTTCCTTCATTTGGTACTGATGTGCGCTATTCCACAGAAGTTGCACGGCAACGCCTCCCAAGCCAAGCGTGGCTAGTTCCGCTGTTTGGCTGGCGGGATCGATTTCGCCTAGTGTTGCTTCGCTCAATTGATGCTCTTCGCGCAGTTGGGCGAGTTTTCCGCCGGGGGAATGACTGCCGTCAGCATCCAGCGAAGCGGGATGGCTGATCCAATAGATAGGAAACCATAACACAGCGATTGCAAGCATGTAGCCTAGCTTACGGTAAAAACTACGATGCTCAGTCATCGAGCCACCTCACGCATCCGTAGGAACAAGAAACCTGCTATGAATGCTGCGAACAGAAACGTAGCCATCCTGGTTAGTTGTTCCAGCAATAAATCGCCGGGTACATTGAAGCCACTGGCTACGAAGTGAACGTTGCTATAACTGCTGAAATCGGGCAGCACGTCGGTCCAACAGGTCATAAACCGCATCAATACCTTGTCGATCCAGTACATGATTTCTATTGTCGGACTGTCATCGTAGGGGGCAGTGATCGACTTTTGCGTAATCAATCGAACGAACGATTCGACAGGACCGCCGCCAGCCACAAGTCGACGATTGCCCGTTTTTAGGCTTTCGAAAATCTTGACAATGTCATCGCTGAAATAACCCAAAACGAGGCAACCCAATGTGGCTATCATCGCCACGGCGCCACTCAAGAAGGTGCTGAACATCACGCCCAGCCCAATCACTAACACCATTTGGCACCAGATGCCCACATATCCTTTTGCAAAGTTCAATTCGAAGGAAGCTTCGCCCGCACTGATATACAAATCTGGTGCCGCAACGCCCAGTAGTTGCCCGGGTTCCAAGCACTGAAGTTTGATTTCTAATTGGCCATTGCTCACCAGGTCTTTGAACAAGTCGATGGGGGGATCGCTTTCAGCTGCTCCGGCCTTCATCAATTTCCGATCGATGTCTCGGCCGTCGAGGGTAAATTCCTTCACCGTAAAAATGATTGGTTCGCTTTGCAGTTGTGTTGTCGGATTGATAAGGACAAGTTTCCCCGTAATGCCCTTTTCGATGTTTCCTTTGTATGTGCGAAATACTCGAATCGTCCATTTGAGCGGCAGCGTACGTTTTTCCGCAGGAGTATTTGGAAATAAAGTGTCCTCGTTGATATTGTCAAAAGTCCAAATCGCGGCCGATTGTGTATTGCCATCCACAAATCCACGATAATCCCACTCTTTGCCTACATTGATGCCTTTTTCCTTCGGTTGACCATCACGATCCAAAAACCGCAATTGCCCCATGAGCGGCAATCGCGCGGTCAGCATGCCCTCTTGAGGACCCACCGTGTACTGTTTCTTGCCGTTGACTTCCTTGACCGTAATGTGGTGTATGTGCCCATGTTTGAAGTCGGTTTCGAGCGTACCATCGGGTTTGAGGATCACATCGTGCTGATGGTTTTGGGCAATCTGGGTTGTGCCAATTCGCCCCGGTTGGAGGTGAGCAGGATCCAGTGCCGCTGCGTTGATGTCTTCAGGATGAATGTCGTGGGTGTGAGCTAAAGATCGCACGACAAACACATAACTGCAAAAACCCATCACGGCCAGCAGAGTCGTGCAGATGAGCGTAAAGCCGACGATTCGCCCGAGCACAATTTCGGCGGTCCTAACTGGCTTCGTTACGATCGTGGTTATGGTTCGATTCTTAATGTCGTTCGGTAGGCTAAAGGCGCTGATGAATAAGGCCATCAACACTACCAAATAGGTTGTCCACGACATCACGAATTTCAGGTAAAGCGGTCCAGGCTCGGGACTGCTCGGATCAAGAAACCAGCCAGCGAACATCAAGATGACTACAAAGGCGATTAACGCCGCCCAAATTCGCCGCCGTATTGCTTCTTGCACCGCCAGCCGTACCAGTGCCCAAACTCGTCGCGGCGAAATGTGAACCAAATCGACAATCGCTCCCACAACAGCCCGATATAAACGGTCGCCCGCAGGCAAAGGGCCATACCGGAATGCAGCCACTAAATAACTGATAATCAGCGCCGCCAAAACCACAAAAAAGGCGGTTTCGCCGAAGTTCCACAACGCCTGCTGGAACCACACAGAGTAGGGTTGAATTTCCTGTTCCAGAACCATAGTTGCCGCTGATCAACTTCGAAATCCGAAGGAAAACGGAGGCTCGAAAAATTGGGTATGATCGTTGAAACCAGAATAATTTCTGTTTCAGCCTCCCGAACCCTAGACTTCAAAAAAGATATTTGTCTCTCGAATTTCGAACACTAAATTTGCTTCATCATAGCTGTCACGGTGTACGGCGCCTCCAGCTAGGATCGTTCGCTTGTTACTCGTCTGCCTGGTCGCGCCTCGCCGTCGCGCACAATGGAGAGGAATAAATCTTCCAAGGTGGAAGTCGGGTTTTCAATCCCCAACAAACTTCCATGATGTCGTTCAATTGCAGCGCGGATGTCCGATTTACACTCTTCGCTGAGCCCTGAAGCGCGGATTTGTGTAATGTCGCGCATCTTCAGTAAATTGTCGACCCTCCCCAATTCCTTCAACTCCCCCTGGTGCAAAATTGCAATCCGATCACAAACATCCTGCACATCCGCCAGCAAATGACTACACATGAGGATTGTTTTGCCTTCTGCCTTCAACTTCAAAATCAAATCTTTCATCTCTCGAGTTCCGATTGGATCCAACCCGCTGGTCGGCTCATCAAGAAGAATCAATTCCGGATCATTAATCATTGCTTGGGCGAGTCCCAGACGACGGGCCATGCCTTTTGAGTATTCTCGCATCTGGCGCCGCCGTGCCCAGCCTAGTCCGACCATGTCGATCAGTGCATCGGCGCGTTGCTCGCGAACCATCCGAGGCATATCAAACAAGCGACCATAGAAATCGAGTGTTTCTTCCGCATTGAGGAATTTGTACAAATAGGTTTCCTCGGGCAGGTAACCAATCCGCTCATTCTTTTTGACTTCAGTCGCTTCTCGACCTAAGACGATGGCTCGCCCGGCGGTAGGAAACAGCAGGCCTAACAGCAGCTTAATCGTCGTAGATTTACCGGAGCCGTTGGGACCCAAAAGTCCAAAAATCTCGCCACGATAAATCGTGAGATCAAGTGCCTTTAAGGCTCGAACCTTCTGTCGTCCCCAAAAATCGCGATAGGTTTTGGAGAGATTCCGTGTATCGATCACGGGTTCAGGGCCAGCAAGGTGATTGGCAGAAGAGGCTTGCAAGACCGGCGCTGCCTCGGTCGACATGACAATTGCTCCTGAGGATGAAAGCGGCGATGGATCGAGGATAAATTAGATACAACTGAGCCGAGAAAAAAGTGCAGCAATTCTTACGTTGGCATACACCTTCCCCCCTCATACCTCCCGAACGGACCAATGGCCGACCTCGTAGTGCAACTATGCGACGGTCGCCACCAGGAAAAGACCCCGCTGTTATACGCCGCACAATTTACGACGGTTCACTTGCAAACTGCCAATGTTATGAGCGACAAATATACTCTGCACTATAAGTCGTCCCGACGTCCCGTACAAGCAAGAGAAAATTCACATGCGAACACCTAAAATCATCGTGCGAATAAATCACTTAAGTCTTTTGAGCAGCACCGTTTAAGCAATTCCAATTAAGTATAAAGCCGTGCTTGATATAGATCATTTTCTCAACCTCGCGACAGTTTTCCATTGACTCGCTAGATTGACTCCAAACGTTTCCTGGTCGGCGTTTTCATCGATGTTTGAATATCTAGCCATCTGACAAATAAATTATGAGTACTTCCGCCGCTCAATCGTGCCACAAAAAAGCCGTCGATTTCTTGCTCAGCCGAATTAATTACGAACGGGCCATTTCCATCCCCTACTATAAGCGGGAATTCCGGCTCGATCGGATGCTTGACTTGCTGGATCGATTGGGCAATCCGCAGGATCGGCTGAAGATTATTCATGTGGCAGGCACAAAAGGAAAAGGCTCAACGTCCGCAATGATCGCCGCTGCACTATCAGCCGCTGGTTATCGCGCTGGTTTATATACTTCTCCGCATGTAGACCGGCTGGAGGAACGGCTGATGGTGGATGGCCAACCCTGCCCAGAAGAGATATTTGGTAATTTGGTTGAGAGAGTGCGTCCCATCGTGGAACAGATGGATGTCCAAAGTGGTCGCCCATACGCTCCGGAACTGGGAGTCACTTACTTTGAAGTCATCACAGCCATCGCCCTACTGCATTTTGTCGCCGTGGGAGCTGATGTTGCCGTAATCGAAGTCGGATTAGGAGGCCGGCTCGATAGCACCAACGTTTGCCAGCCACTGATTTCCGTCATCACCAGCATCAGTTTGGATCACACGCAGCAGTTAGGTAATACTTTGACTGAAATTGCCAGTGAAAAAGCAGGAATCATCAAACCGGGCATTCCTGTGATCAGTGGAGTCATAGACGAGGAACCGCGCCGAGTGATTGCCGATATTGCCCAGCAGCACCGGTGCCGATTGTTACAATTGGGCGTTGATTTTACCTGCCAGTATCGTTCGCCGAGTGGATTAGACCGGACGGAATCTATCACCAATGCCAAGCTGGATTTTGAAAATCACATGCGTGGCTCGTTGCAAAATATGACTGATGTCGATGTTGGTTTGTTGGGTCGTCATCAGGCAATGAATGCCGCGGTGGCGCTGGCTGTATTGACAGAATTGCGCAGCCAGGGGTGGCATTTGCCCGAAGTCGCTATACGACGTGGCCTGGCGAACGTGCGTTTGCCAGCCCGTTTGGAAATAGTTGCCCGCCGCCCGACGGTTGTGGTGGATGCAGCACATAATGTGGCCTCTATTCAAGCTCTGTTAGATACTTTGAAGGAGAGCTTTTTGGCATCGCGCCGATTACTGGTGTTTGCAGCGACCCAGGAGAAAGATGTGCGGGGCATGCTACGGTTATTGCTGCCTCATTTTGAAGCGGTAATTTTGACCCGCTATTTGAACAATCCGCGGTGCATGGATTTGGAGGAATTGGGATTGTTAGTTGCGGAGCTGTCAACTATGCCACGATTCATCTGCATTGATCCGGCGACCGCGTGGCGAAAAGCGTGCGAATTGGTTACAGAAGAGCATTTAATGTGCGTGACGGGTTCCTTTTTTCTGGCGGCGGAAATGCGCGCGGAAATTGCTCAGAACCCCCTAAAGCTGTCTAAGAAAACCATTGTCCTATAAACATTGGTTATGGATTGATTGCCTTGTGGTTATTTGCCGCCATCCAGGTTCTGCGTGGAATCCACCCCTTGTGACTTACCGCCTGTGTCGCTGGGTACATTGACCTGAGATCGGAGATTTTCGATTGCCCGTCGCAGGGGCGGATCATGCTCCGACCAATCTTTGAAATCGTTGGTAAAGCTTTCGGCGGAAGGTTTGCCTTGATGCGGCCGCAAGGTGTCACGCTCGCGCCGCCATTTCGCCCAATTCTGCTGCTCGTCTTTTGACATATTTACCGCGCCACCTTCGCTAGGTGTGACGCCCCATTCATCGGTATCTTTGGCGTTAATACGGCGATTAATGTTATGTTCATTGGGGCGTCTATACTCGGCTGTGGTCAGTTTTAACAAGCCTTGCTGGCCTTCCAAAGAAATGATGTTTTGCACGGTTCCCTTACCGTAACTGCGTTCGCCGATAATCGTGGCGCGATGGTTGTCCTGCAAACAGGCGGCCACAATTTCGCTGGCGCTGGCACTATAACGGTTGATCAAAACGACCAAGGGAAAATCCAAAAATTTCTCGCCGCCGCCAGCCACATATTTCTCTTGAGATTGTCCGTTGCGACCACGAGTACTAACGATGGGTTTTCCATTGGGGAGGAATAAACCGCAAACACCGGTTGCGGCTGGTCGCAGCAATCCGCCAGGATTGTCCCTTAAATCAAGCACTAAGCCCTGCATGCCTTGCGATTGAAGCTCAGCCAGCGCCCGTCTCAGTTCGTCAACGGTATGTTCCCCAAAATTGGTAATCCGCACATAACCAATTTTGGGCTGATTGAGGAACAAAAAATTCCAATGATCGTCAGCATTGCGCGTATCGCCCAAAACGGAATCAACATTGATGATCTCGCGTCGGATGGGAGGAAAATCAATCGGCGTTGGGTTCCCCGGGCGCTCAATCGTAAGCTGTACTGTTTCGCCGGGATTGCCGCGAATGCGTGCGGTCGATTCTGCGTAATTCATGTCGCGGGTTGGCTGACCATTGATTTTTGCTATGATGTCGCCGGCCAGGATGCCCGCCTTGTATGCTGGTGAACCCACGATTGGGCTAATCACTTGCGGACGCTTTGTTTGCGGTTCCAGTCCCACCTGAATGCCTATACCGCCGAACTCCTGAGTAAGAATTTTCTCCAATTCAGAGGCTTCTTCGGGGTCGATGTATTCCGAATAGGGGTCACCCAATTCGCCGATCATTCCACGGACTGCAGCCGACCACAAAGTTTGACGGTCAACCGGATCGACGTATTGCCGCTCCACCAAGTTGGCCACTTCAGAAAAAGAAAGTGCCAGAGGATCAGCTGCCCGATAGCACAGCAACGCAATTGCCGCCGTACCGAGGACAAGCAAGTAATTTCGCCGAGGCATGACAGTGCCTCAAGAAGCAACGAAGGGCGCAAATCAATTTAACGTTTCGAGAACTGTGTACCGCGCCGGGCGCCCCGCAAACCGTATTTTTTTCGCTCTTTCATGCGTCCGTCGCGAGTAAGCAGCCCAGAGTGACGCAACATTTCGTCTAACTCCGTATCGAACACGCGCAGCGCGCGAGCCAAACCTAGTTTGCAGGCGCCTGCTTGACCTGTGGGGCCACCGCCGTGCACGCTAATCGATACGTCGATGGCGTTGAGTTTGCCAGTTTGATTGAGGGCGTCAAAGACTTGAAATCGATCTTTCTCGGCGGGGAAATAATCTTCGACAGTCCTGCCATTCACCTTAATTTGACCAGAACCAGCTTTAATCCGAATTCGAGCCACCGCCTTTTTGCGGCGTCCTGTAGCTAAAGCAAAGTCAGCTGGTTTAGGTGAGGTAGTCGTTGACATAAGAAATTGAGAGAGGTTGTTAAATGGTTGAAGGCATCCTAGGCAAACTCTTAATAAAATGACTTGAGACTTGAAAGCTGCAAAGGGTTAGTAGCCTACTTGGCTCCAAACTCCTTCTGTTCTGGTTGTTGGGCTTGGTGGGGGTGCGCGTTGCCGGCGTATACTTTGAGCTTTTCGAGCATTTTGAAACCAAGTTTATTTTTGGGCAGCATGCGGCGAACGGCTTCGATAATAATCAGCTCAGGTCGGCGCTTTCGGCGGTGCTCCGCTGTTTCAATCTGCAAGCCGTGATAGCCGGTGTACCAGCGATACTCCTTCTGTTGCCATTTCTTGCCGCTCAGCGCGATTTTTTCGGCATTAACAACCACCACGCAATCACCGCAATCAACATGGGGCGTGTAGGTAGGACGATGCTTGCCCATCAGGACCATAGCGATATCACCGGCCAAACGACCAACCACTTTATCGGTTGCATCGACCAAGAACCATTTGGCTTCCAAATCGCCAGGCTTGGCCATATAAGTTTTGTCCGTTCGCTTGATCTTTGTTGCAGGCACGATTTTGCTTCCCCCAACAGGGATTCAGTTCGAAAAAAGTGGAAGCCACCAGTTTAATGGTTATTCCCCACGTCTTCAAGGTCGTGGTTTACTTGGAAGTGTCTCATGGAATGTGAAAAATCGTCACTTTCAACAACCGGAAAAATGCGCATGTTCGTTATTTAGGACGCTTCCTTCGTGGGGGAATATATGGCAAAATCTCCCCTTTTAATGTTCTTGGCAAGTGTTTCGCTAGTCGCCGTGGTCCGGTTAAACCGTGCAGAATGCCTGATCGATCACCGATTCGGCGAGCATTATCAACCAAATCCACCCAGGTATTAAGCCGCGTAATCGCCGCCCATTCGGCTACAAGCTAAGTTTTTGAGTCCGGTCACAATTATTTTATTTAGTCCCGTTCCTCAGCAACCCATGAAAATCGGCGTCTTAAAGGAAACGTTTTCGGGAGAACGCCGGGTCGCACTTACGCCCAATCTCATTGTGCCATTGGCGAAAGCCGGGCACGAAATAATAGTTGAAAGCAATGCTGGGCAATCAGCGGGCTTTCCTGATTCTCAATACCTGGAAAAAGGCGCTAAGATTGTGTCTCGCGGCGAAGTGTTCGCCGCGGAATTATTGTTGCAAGTTCGCGGGTTGGGAGCAAATCCGGAAGCGGGCCGGGCTGATTTGGAGCATTTTGAACGGTTCCAAATTCTCATCGCCATGTGTGATCCGCTTTCTCAACCAAACTTGGCTAAAGAGGTCGCTGATCGCGGCGTGACCTTGTTTGCATTGGAATTGATGCCGCGCATCACTCGCGCCCAGAGTATGGATGTGCTTTCCAGCATGGCCACGGTAGCTGGCTATCGAGCGGTGTTACTGGGGGCCACGGCATTGCCGAAATTGTTTCCCATGATGACCACGGCGGCGGGCACAATTACGCCAGCCAAAGTATTTGTGATGGGGGCTGGTGTTGCCGGCTTGCAGGCCATTGCTAGTGCCAGGCGATTGGGAGCCCAAGTATCGGCTACCGATGTCCGCGCTGCAGTTCGGGAACAAGTGCAAAGCTTGGGGGCCAAGTTTGTGGAGACGCCGGTCGACGCCAGCAAGGCAGAGGGAGCCGGAGGCTATGCCAAGGCGCTAGACGAGGAAGCACAACGGCAGCAGCGAGAAGCAATGACTAAAGCCGTTTCAGAAAGCGACCTGGTCATCACCACCGCTGCCGTCCCTGGAAGAAAAGCGCCGATCTTGGTGACCAAAGAGATGGTGCAACGAATGCAGCCGGGATCGGTCCTTGTCGACGTGGCGGCAGAACGGGGCGGAAATTGCGAATTGACCAAACCTGGCGAAACTGTGGTTGTTGGCGGCGTCACGATTCTTGGCCCCACGAATTTGCCGTCGGAAGTGCCGTATCACGCCAGCCAGATGTTCGCCAAGAACGTGGTTACTTTCTTGCAGCACCTGATCAGTCTGGGGCTTCCTGGGAAAGCAAACCTCGAAGACGAAATCACTCGTGAAACATTGATTTGCCGCGATGGAGAAATCGTGAATTCCCGCGTGCGGCAATTATTGGGCCTCGACCTCGCGGTTACGTAATGACACAAAACAACTGGATATGAAAACCATTCAACAAACATTCAAAACGACAGCCAGCCTATTGCTTGCGATTGCTTTTGTGTCCGCGCTGGGTTGCGGATCGAGCGATAATACGTCAAGCAAAACGGCCGCAACGTCGCCGACGTCTGGCGAGAATCCGGCGGTTCCGAACGTGGCGCCCGCAGTGAATACGGCACCGGCGACGGCCGCAACTCCTTCGAAAATTCCTGGTCCGCCAGCGCCTGACGAATCGCCAAGCATCGGCAAGCCAGGCGTTCCATCGCCCGAAGTTGCTTCCCCAGTGACCACGCCGCCAGCGCAGATTGCACCAGCGACATCGCCGGCAGCGGCACCAATGCCAACCACCGTCATACCCGCGACCGTTACTCCAGTGGCCACGCAAAATTATTCTTCCCTGCTGTTTGTGTTTATGTTGGCCACATTCATTGGGTTGGGAGTGATTCTGCGAGTTTCTCGCTTGCTGCACACGCCGCTGATGTCGCTAACCAACGCAATTTCAGCAATTGCGGTAGTGGGTTCAATCATGGTGGTAGGCGAGGGAACTAATCCTTGGGGAGTGCGGTTACTGGGTGCCATCGCCTTGTTTGCGTCGATGACCAATATCGTCAGTGGTTTTCTCATCACCGATCGCATGTTGAAAATGTTCAAATCGCCCGGTGAGGGAGGGAACCGCTAATGGAAGGCCTTAAGCAAGTCGCCTACCTTGTCTCGACCGGGCTATTCATTTTTTCGCTGCATTGGATGAACGATCCAAAGACCGCACGCAAAGGCGTGTTTGCCGGCGCCGCCGGCATGTCGCTGGCAGTTTTAGCCACGTGGTTTTTCAGCGGTCTATCCGGACATGGTTGGATTATTTTGGCTATTGTAGCTGGTTGCGCCGTGGGCTACCCACTTTCGAGGGTCCCGCTAACTGCGGTCCCGCAACGAACCGCTCTTTCTCACGCCTTCGGTGGTTTGGCCGCGGGCTTGGTGGCGTGGGCGGAGTATTGCATGCTCGATACCGCTGCGCCTGATTTTTCTCACTGGACAGTACTAGCCCTAGTGGCAGAAGTGATATTGGGTTTTTTGACGTTTACCGGCAGTTTAATGGCGACGGGCAAGTTGCAAGGCGTTTCGTTCATTCCGCAGCGGCCCGTGACCTATCCGAATCAGAACGCAATCAACTTTGGTTTGTTAGCGGCTGCGGTGTTGTTGGGGCTGTTTGTGGTTTGGCATCCAGGCGGATTTTTAGGTGCCTCAGCGTTCTTTTTGATCACCGTTTTGGCACTGGCGTTTGGCGTACTCCTGATTATTCCCATTGGCGGGGCCGATATGCCCACAGTGATTTCGATTCTGAATTCTTACGCCGGCCTGTCGGCGGTGGCCATGGGGTTTGTGATCGGCAATAACCTGTTGATTACCGCCGGCGCCCTCGATGGGTCCAGTGGCTTAATTCTGTCAATCATTATGTGTCGGGCGATGAACCGCTCATTCACCAACGTGCTTTTTGGCGCGTTTGGGCAAGTGCAAGCGTCGACGGCTACGGCTGAAGAGCGCACATATAAAGAAGAAACCATCGAAGGGGCCGCGCAAATCTTGGAACAGGCTTCGTTCGTGGTCATTATCCCCGGGTACGGCATGGCTGTCGCTCAGGCCCAACATCGGATTCGAGAATTGTACGATCAGCTTACGAAGCGAGGCATCAAAGTAAAATTCGCCATTCATCCCGTTGCCGGCCGTATGCCAGGACACATGAATGTATTGCTGGCAGAGGCTGATATACCCTACGGTGATTTGATTGAGATGGACGAGATTAATCCGGAAATGCCGCAGTGCGACGTGGCCCTGGTGATCGGTGCAAACGATGTAGTGAATCCGGCGGCAAGGAGCGATAAATCAACCCCGATTTACGGTATGCCGATTATCGATGCCGACAAGGCGAGAACGGTTTTCGCAATCAAACGCAGCAAGAATCCCGGTTTCGCGGGAATCGATAACGATCTGTATTTCCAAGATAACTGCTTCATGCTGTTTGGCGATGCCAAAGCAGTTGTGGGTGAGTTAGTTAAGCAATTCAGTCGCGGCGCGGGGCATTGATTTCAATGTCTTGGGCAGTAGGCGGCAGGTGCTAATTTGCTAAAATATGGCGCTGCGCTGCAACCAATTGCCCCTGGATGCGAACCAATACCCGTAGTTGGCGATTCGTCCAGCATGCGATGTTTACAACTGCATCGCGACGAACCCTGTCTAAGTCCTTCCCAATGTCTGAATCGAAACCACAACCTGGTCCCGGTGCATCAGGTGGTCATGCTGCGGAAAAACGGCCGGAATTTTTGGCTACGTTGGGATTGATTCCACCTTGTACTGTCGAAGATGTGAAGCAAGCCTACTTGGCCAAGGTCAAAACCGCGCACCCGGATGTCGGTGGCAATGCTGCGGAGTTTCGCAAAATCCAGGAGGCGTTTGAGAGAGCGACCGAATGGGCTCGTTTCCGCGCCAGCCGCATTGCTTGGCTCAGTACTTGGGTAGAAAAGTACGTGGAGCAAGATGGTATTGTGAATGAGATCCAACGTCGCAGCGGCAAAGTGGAAATTGAAGGGGTCGATTGGCTCCGTCGTTCCTTTGGGGATGATTTTTCTCACGTGGCGGAAAAAGTAAGCAAAATTCAGTGGTACGGTCCAGCAGTCGACGACAAAACGCTGGCCTGGCTTAGCGACCATCGGACAGCGCTCGCTGGTCTTAAAGCGCTAGATCTCACAGGCAGCGCTGTTACGGACGCAGGCCTGCAGCACTTGGCAGCTTTTCCCTCGCTTCAGGAGTTAGATTTGTCAGAATCGAACGTGACCGCTGCGGGGCTCATCGTACTGCAAAGCCTGCCCAATTTGGAATGGTTGGGGTTGCGAAAGACGTCTGTTGGCTTATTAGCGAGAACGAAACTCAAGTTTAAGCGCCCCAAACTGGAAGTTGTAGTGTGAATTCTGGCGGCGGAATTTCCAGATACTCAAGATGGCATATCCAGCATATTCCGTCCCTGCTGCGCCCAATTGCATAAGGTAAGTTTGGACGATGACGATGAGAATTTCCAAAGGTAGCTATTTACTCGAATTGTGAGAAAGTACCATGCTTGATGATGCAATAGATCAAACAACAAAAAAGCAAAAACCTACATTCGTGGAGCGAATCGTGGAAAGGATGGGCCTGCAGGCTACTGCCAAAGCTGTCTATGCTGATCCCGTTGAACGCGACGGCATCACAGTAATTCCCGTAGCTAAATTACGCTGGGGATTTGGCGGGGGCAGTGGTCGCAAACGGGGAAAGCGTGGAAAAGGCGGAGGCGGCGGAATGCAAGCGGCCCCATTGGGTTACATCGAGATCACAGAAGGTCGAACCCAATTCAAACCGATCCACGATCCTATGACATTGGTCCCTATTGCGGCAGTCGGGGGAATAGTTGGTTGGATTCTGCTACGATCCCTGCGCAAACTCTTTCGAGGCTAACTCTTTGGTGGAAATTAGAGCAGTTGAGTTTGGCAGCCGAAAGAAATGCCTATGCGCCGCGCAGCTAGCGGCGTAAGTGCAAGGCGTCGTGCTCCGCGTCCCAAGGTCCAAATTCGGCCTAAATCTTCAAATCCCATTCGGCGGCAACTTCGAAGTGAAGCGAAGTTGTAACTATTGACCGAGGTAATCAGCTTAGTCACACCCTGCTGGGATAGCTCTTTTAGAGCCAGCGCTATCCCCATGCCATAGAGTCGCCGACCGCGATAATCAGGATGTGTGAAGGCATTGTACATGTAAATAGTATTCGCCGGATACGACATCGGAACTCCGACGTGATGTTGGCCTTCAATCGAGTTTCGTGCATACCAACTGTAACTAACTAACCGATCTCCATGCAAAATGGCCAAGCACAGATCATTGCGCGAAGCTGAACGGGCAATAAAATCGTTTACAAGATTGTGGCTTTGATCTTGAACAAAATGTGCTACTTCCGCTGGCTCAAGAAACCGAAACGTAAACTCGGGGTCGGTGTCGATGGAAGGTGGTAACTTTATCGCATCCAAGTAAAGCAATTGGCTGACTTCCACGCGAAGCAGTTTTTCGGCGATCCGCAACCCAAGCCAACGTGCGGAAGCACTTGGTCCGTAATATCTACCCGTTTGGACAAGCCGTTGAAGTGCTGAGGAATTGGCTGTAATCATCGTCCTTGGACCCTGCGTCGTGGTTCGCGACAAAAGTGCAAACAGTGGACCACTTAATAATTGTGGCTTTCATGCGTGGTTCGTGACGAGCAAATGACATATTAGGGTGATTTTCTCGTCAGCGGTGTTGCAGAAAAGCAACACAATAGTTGCGGTTCGTGCTGGACAATGTTGAAATAGTCCCGCAGCCGAATTCCGGAAAAGAGGCTGACACAAATCCGAACAACTAGATGGATCGAGTCCTCATTAGATATGCGTCTCCTTCTGGACAATTACAGGAGCTATAAGTTTACGCCCAGCTCACTTGCCCGTACCCGTAAAGCTCGCTCGAAATACTGCATCGAGTAAGGCTTGTGACGTCGCGCCCACAAAAATGTGCTTTGCACCAGGCTGAGAGGCAGTTCATCGGTATTGACCATGTCCTGACTTGCCTTGATTTTCTGTACCAGGGGTTATGAAGGTAAGGGTCGGGTA
>Ga0335083_10006112_pt1 | contig 15127 bp, 13 predicted proteins | sample Lox_Sample_42_FD_206716 | JGI IMG/M metagenome (GOLD analysis project Ga0335083, IMG submission 206716) | Soil microbial communities from Loxahatchee National Wildlife Refuge, Florida, United States - Lox_Sample_4.2 | ecosystem: Environmental > Terrestrial > Soil > Wetlands | place: USA... | reverse complement strand
CCGAAGGCGGCGAGCAACACCTGAAAAAGACCCTGGGGCCGGTGAACCTGATCGCGCTCGGCATCGGAGCGATCATCGGCGCCGGGCTGTTCTCCCTGACGGGGATCGCGGCCGCGGACAACGCGGGCCCCGCGGTGGTGATCTCCTTCGTGATCGCGGCCATCGGATGCGCCTTCGCGGGGATGTGCTACAGCGAGTTTTCGACCATGATCCCGATCGCAGGCAGCGCCTACACCTACGCGTACGCCACCATGGGCGAGCTGCTGGCGTGGATCATCGGATGGGACCTGGTGCTGGAATATGCGGTGGGCGCGGCCACGGTGTCGGTGAGCTGGTCGAGCTACGTGGCCAAGCTGATGCACATGTACGGCATCGAGCTGCCGCAGAGCCTGATCCACTGTCCCTGGGACGAGACGCCGGGCATCATCAATCTGCCGGCGGTGTTCATCATTATTATCGTTTCCTGCCTGCTGATGATCGGGATATCGGAATCGGCGCGGGCCAACGGCATCATCGTAGTGATCAAGGTGGCGATTGTGCTGATCGTGATCTCGATCGGCTGGGGCATGATCAACCCCGCGAACTACAGCCCGTTCATTCCCGACAACACCGGCACTTTCGGCCAGTACGGATGGAGCGGCATCTTCCGGGCCGCGGCGGTGATCTTCTTTGCGTACATCGGATTCGACGCGGTCTCGACGGCGGCACAGGAAGCCCGGCGGCCGCAGCGCGATATGCCGGTCGGCATCATCGGATCCCTGCTGATCTGCACCGTGCTCTACATTCTGTTCGCGCGCGTGCTCACCGGCATGGTCCACTACACCAAGTTCAAGGGCGATGCGGCGCCCGTGGCCACGGTGATCTCGCTGTTTCCGTCGTGGCTCCAGTCTGGGATCGTGATCGGGATCATCGCCGGGTACACCAGCGTGATCCTGGTGATGCTGCTGGGCCAGTCGCGCGTGTTCTTTTCGATGTCGCGCGACGGCCTGCTGCCCAAGGTCTTTTCGGATATCCACCCCAAGTTCCTGACTCCCTGGCGCTGCAACCTGATCTTCATGGTCTTCGTTTCGTTGTTCTCCGGGTTCCTGCCGATCTCGAAGCTGGGCCACATGACCAGCATCGGGACGCTGCTGGCGTTCGTGATCGTGTGCGTCGGGGTGGTGGTGATGCGGAGGACGAATCCCGACGCTCCGCGGCCTTACGTCACGCCGCTGGTGCCGATTGTCCCGGCGCTCGGCGTGCTGGTTTGCCTGGCGATGATGGTCTCGCTGGACTACGAGACGTGGATCCGGCTGGTGGTGTGGCTGGTGATCGGGCTGAGTATCTACTTCGGCTACAGCATCAAGCACAGTCACCTGCGCCAGCCGAGACGGTAGCGTGCGCGGTATGCGTTTCTGTTTGGCCTGCCTGCTTCTGATCGCGACGCTGGATGGGCAGCAGGCGCAGAATCCATCGCCGATGGTGGAGCACACGCGGGAGCATCCGCGGCTCGCCCAGGAATCGCCTTCGGGGCGGCGCGAGAAACTCGATTCCGGCACGCTGTTCATTCCGGCGGGCGTGAGCAGCGCGGACGACCTGCCGGTGCTGTTCTTTTTTCACGGCGGCACGTGGCTTCCGGAAATGGCCGCCGCGAAGAACGGGATCGCAGTGTTCAGTGTGCAGGCCGGCAACGGCTCGGGGAGCTATGCGCGCCTGTTCGAGAATCCCGATCGTTTCGCGGCGCTGCTCAAGGAGGTGGAGGCCAAGTCCGGCCTGCATTTCGGGCGGGTGCTGTTGGGCGGCTGGAGCGCCGGCTGCGGCGCCATCCGGGAGATTCTGAAATCACCCGCCGCGTATCAGCGGGTGGAAGGGGTGCTGCTCATCGACGGCATCCACACGGACTACGCCGACGGGCATCCCGGTCCGCTGGAATCGAAGATCGGCACGGAGAATCTGGACGTGTGGATTCAGTTCGCCAGGGATGCGATTGCGGGCCGGAAGCACATGGTGATCACGCACAGCGAGATCTTCCCGGGCACGTTCGCGAGCACGACGGAGACCGCGGATTACCTGCTGCGGCAACTGGAAGTGAAGCGCGAGGCTGTGTTGAAGTGGGGTCCGATAGGAACGCAGCAGCTCAGCGAGGCCAAGGCCGGCAATTTTCTGCTGATGGGTTTCGCCGGAAACTCCGCGCCCGACCACGTGGACCAGTTGCACTCGCTGCCCGAGTATCTGAAGCTGCTGCTGTGAGGCCGCAGGGCACGTTATAATTCGATCAGCCCGTGCGGATGTGGCGAAACTGGCAGACGCGCTGGATTTAGGTTCCAGTTCCCGCGAGGGAGTGTAGGTTCAAGTCCTATCATCCGCACCAATGCCAGCAAACCCCATCTCAGCTCAGCGCCTTGAGTGGAGCACATACGCATTCAAAAGACGCCTGCGGAGTCAGATGCACCGCAGCCCAAATAACCGGTCCCGCAACGTTTTTTTGAGCTAGAATCGAAGCGGAGAATTTCTTCGAGACGGGAATCCTCCGATGCCATACAGCCTTGATGCGCAGCGCTGCCGCTAACCGGGGCACTGCCAGCGTTCGATAAAGGCTCCGCGCGGCGAGCGCAACGACCCTGGTCCCTGGATAGCGAGTGTTGTCCCCGGCAAGGGGAACGGTATGTTCCAAACCTGTCTATGAACCGACGGAGGCGGATCATGTTGCCTCATCCGAAACTCTGGGGCGTGGCCGTGCTGTTTTCCGCCGCTGTTGCGTGCAGCCCGGAACGCTACTCAAATGCATCCTTCCACCTGCCACCGGATGGCAACGTTGCGGAAGGGAAAGCCACTTTTCAACAGCTCGGGTGCCACGAGTGCCACCGCGTGGCGGGATCCGGCCTCCCCGAGCCAACCATGCAGCAGCCCGTGGTGGTGGTACTCGGTGGCGAGGTGACGGACAGGCCAAGTGACGCATACCTGGTGACGTCGATGATCTACCCCTCCTATGCGCTGGCCGCCTACCCGAAGAAGCAGATTACAACCAACGGGAAATCGCGTATGCCCACTTACGCGGACCGGATGACCGCGCGACAGATGACGGACCTTGTTGCCTTTCTGCAGGCGCACTACACGATTCCGAATCTCAATCCCGAGTACGTGCATTGAGATGCGCGTGCGAACCGTATTCGTTGTGGCCGGGCTTGTGGGAACGCTAGCGCTTGGCGGTGCCGATCCCTACTCCCCGCAGCGCGAGCGCATGGTGCGGGAGCAGATCGAAGGCCGGGGTGTGCGCGACGCCGGCGTTCTGCGGGCGATGCGCGCGACGCCGCGCCACCTGTTTGTCCCCGAGGGGCTTCGCGAGGCAGCTTATTCCGACGAACCGCTGCCGATCGGATACGGAGCCACCATCTCGCAGCCGTATATCGTGGCGCTGATGACGGAGCTGCTGCAACCTGCGCCGCGGCACAAAGTGCTGGAGATCGGAACCGGGTCGGGCTACCAGGCGGCCTTGCTGGCGCAGTTGTCCGGGCATGTATTCACAATCGAGATCGTGCCGGAGCTGGCAAAATCCGCCCAGGCGACCTTGCGCCGACTCGGGTTTATGAACGTCACGGTGATTCAGGGCGACGGCTTCAAGGGCTTGCCCGATTTCGCGCCTTTTGATCGAATCATTCTGACCGCCGCACCAGCCGAGATTCCGCAGCCGCTGGTCGACCAGCTTGCCGCCGGAGGGCGGCTCATCGCTCCGGTTGGGGGTTTTGGCGTCCAGGACCTGGTGATGCTCGAAAAGGATGGTGCAGGGAAGGTGACACGGCGGAGTTTTGGCGCGGTGATGTTTGTACCCATGCGGCGCGGGCGAGAGTAGCCCCTCGCGGCGCGAAGAGGTCTCGAGCGGTCCTGAGGTTTCCGTAACTCCAAGAAGCCGGTCTCGCCCTACCGGCGAGCGCAATTTTTGATTCGCTCGCCCGCATCCTGCATCAATCCCCCGTGCGGAAACGCGCCGCGGTAGTCTGCGTGATATCGGTGTTCGCCGTGAGGGCTGCCGAGCGTCCCGGGGAATGGACCGGCAACTATCCTCCCTGCGACCGGAGCGCCGATGTGTTGAAGCCGCAACGCATGGATCTGGGCGTACGCTTCTCCACGTCCACCCCCGGCCTGGCGGCCGCATTTGCACGCGCCATGGATTTAGGTTCCAGTTCCCGCAAGGGAGTGTAGGTTCAAGCCCTATCATCCGCACCACTTGAAAACACGGCCCTCGTCAACTGTGCCGGAGCCTTACACCGCGGTACGGACCATACGGCCCTCGGACGCCGGCCGGTCGATTCCTCTTCGATCCAACTCCTGGCGCATCATTGGAACATTCGCGTCGATGAAACTCCGCGAGTATTGCAACAGACCGGCCTGGCGGAATTCGCACATGTGGAGAGTTACGAGCTCGCGCGAGGTGCCCACGTAATCGGCAATGATCTTGTGACTGAGCGGCGCCATCCGGGTCGCCCCGTTCATGGGCGCGCCCAGGGTCTCGGCCAATTGCAGCAGGCCCAACATCACGCGTTCCTGGGTGCGATAGAAAGCCAAAGCTTCGAGGCGCTCCGTCAACTCCGCGCATCGCAGGGCGAAGTAGCTCAGCAAAGCGGGGCGAAGACGTGCGTCGCGGGTCATTTGCTGCTCGACTTCGGCCATCGTCCACGACATGACGCTGGAACGATCGAGCGTAATCGCCCACTCGCCGGGATCGGGCGAGCCGATCAGGCTGGCCTCGCCGAACATGCCCCTCGCAGAGACAATGCGTGTTACGGAGGGAGACGTCGAGTCAAAGGAATTCCTCACCAACACCCGCCCGGATCGCACCATGTACAGCAGGTTGGATGGCTCGCCGGGACCGTAAATGGTGTGCTTGCGGGCAAACTCCTGCGCCGGCTTGCGGGGCAGATAGAAACTGGGATCCTCGTAAGGTCCCCGGAGAACGGTGCGGTCCATTGCTGTTCCTCCTTGAACGACTCGCTTGAGTCACGGGTTCATGCGCATCGAACCTGTCATGTCACGCACGTGGCTGCGCAAGTGCACGTACCGTGCCACCCAGATGCGAACATGGATCATCGGCTGCACACTGAAAACATTAGGATCAAGCGTCAAACACACGTGTGGGATTCGCCTACGGCAGCAGACGTGCAATTAATGCAAAGCAGGATTTGCCGCCGGCGATGGCTTCATTGTCAAGACTTGCACCAATCGTGCGCGTTTCAACTCCGTTGTTCGCGATGGCATTGAACGCTCCAACATCTTCCAGCAAGCCAGCCGCAGTGGCTGTTACGGCCTATATCAGGCGGACATGGCAGACGTTGACGCGCTCGCACCGGAATCTGGCGGCAGCAGCAGTGGATTCGAAATCGCCTCCTCTGCCGGACGGGCGCTGGCCCGTATACGTCGCTCCAAACGAGGATATCGAGCGGCTGGAATCGCGCCTGCGCGTGGAGATGAGCCCGGCGGACTTCGACAGGATTATTTTGAAGCCCCTGCCGCGGGAGCCGGGTGCAATTCGCGTCCACGGCCTCCTGTACCTGCCGCGGCCCTACGTGGTTCCGGGCGGGCGTTTCAACGAGATGTACGCCGGCGGGCTGCAAACGAGCACCCATCGAAGCGGCGATCAGTGGGATGCACCCTTCGGATGGGCGCCGCTTGAATGGATCGCCGTTCAAGGCATGCGGAGATACGGGTATGACGCGGACGCGGACCGGGTGTCCAAGCGGTTCACTTCGCTGGTGGAGGATATGTTCCGGAAGCACGGAACGATCCTGGAGAAGTACGACGTGGTGAATCGGAACACCGATCCGGCCGGCGAATTGCGATTCGGCTACACCACGGACGAGGCGGGATTCGGTTGGACCAACGCGGTATATACCGCACTTCTCGATGGCGAGCGCAGGTAGCGGGCGAGATGCTGGCATTCCGTATGCACGCGTTCATCGGGGAGGAGGTCATCCCATGGCAGCCCGAAAGAGAAAATGCGCACATCCGGCTTGCGAGTGCAAGGTGGATAGCCGAAGCAAGTACTGCAGCGAATATTGCAAGGACGCCGGCGATACCACCGAGATTGCATGCAATTGCGGTCACGCGGGTTGTGCTGAAAAGGCAGGCGCGCCGACTTTGACGGCCGGTAAGTGAGAATCGCCACCGAACGGGAATGGGTCGCGCTGCGCCAAAGCTGGTGGTGTATCCTCTGGCCGCCCTGGCCGTGTTGAATCTCCGCGCCGAAGTGATCGAGGCTTGGGACGGGTCGTTGTTTCGGGACGAGCCTCCGCCGGCGTTCGCCGGATTGCCGGTGGCACCGCTGCTTTCCCGCCAATTTCTACCGCTGGCTCTTCATTCCGCGGGGATTCCTAACGTCGTGCGCGCCTCGGGCACCGACGCAGAGCAGAAGAATGTGGCCGCGCGCCAGGACGCGGCTACATCAGGGGCGGTGCCCAGAGGATCGGCGCATATGAGCCTCTCGCAGGCGGCCCTGGCCGGGACGACTGCACTGTTGGCGCTCCTTCGGGTCGCCTCGATTGTGGGAATGCTGATGGTTCGGCGCGCTGTGTGGGGAGGCGTACAGACAACCAAGCGGCGGGGCCGGCCGGCGGGCGGCATCCGCATTGCACCGCTTCAAGTAATGGCCGTGTGCGTTATTCTTGTGCTCCTCTCGTCGCGCGTCGTGTGGGCCGATCCACTGAATCGCGACTCGCCGCAGAGCGCCGTGACTGCGTTTCTACAGGCGTGCCACTCGAAAGATTACCGGCGTGCGGCGCGGTATCTCGACCTGCGCAAACTCCCATCGAACGAGCGGTCAAAGCAGGGAACTCAGCTTGCCGAACAATTGGGACAAATCCTGGATGCCGACACCCGGTTCGACGAGGCGGAGCTGAGCAAAGATCCGGACGGCGCAGAGCGGCAATCGGTGGCGTCCTTCCATTTGGATAACAAGGATGTCAGCCTTCAACTGGAGCGTGTGAAGCTGCGCTCCGACGTGTCCGTGTGGCTGTTCGCGTCCGATAGTGTGAACCTGATTCCGCGGATTGCCAAAGCATCCAGCGACTCGCTCATTGAAAAATACATGCCGGACCCGCTGGTGAACTGGAAATTGCTGGACATTCCGCTCTGGCAATGGCTTGCCCTGGTGTTGCTGGCCGGCGTTCTGTCGGCCCTCTCGCGGATCGCTTGCAGGCTTGCCATGGTGTGGTTGACGCCGGCGATGAAGCGCATTGCGCCACGCATCGGTCCTGTGTACCTCGAAGACTTCATGGGCCCACTGCGTCTGCTGCTGGTCGCGCTGGGATTCCGTGCTGGGATGGAGTGGATTGCGCCTCCACCTCGATTGGCGCGCTACCTGGAGCACGGCGTGGCTCTGTTGTTCTTCTGGGCAGCAGCCTGGCTCGGCATGAAGGTTGTGGACCTGATGATCATGCACGTGCGCGCCGCGCTCCATGCCAAGCAGCAGACCTTCGCGTACTCGGTGCTGCCCCTTGCCACGCGCGTGACGAAAATCATCATTGCGGTCCTGGCCGCTGTGACTGTGCTCAGCAACTGGGGGTATAACACGACGACCATCCTCGCGGGCCTCGGCGTAGGCGGAGTGGCCGTGGCACTGGCCGCGCAGAAGACCATCGAGAACCTGTTCGGCGGAATCTCCGTGATCACCGACCGGCCGGTCATGGTCGGCGACTACTGCAAATTCGGTGACCGCGCCGGAACCATTGAGGACATCGGGCTGCGATCGACCAGAATTCGCACCGCGGATCGCACACTGGTGACGGTTCCGAACGGCGCATTCTCGATGATGACCCTGGAGAACTTCAGCCGGAAAGACAAGACCTGGTTCCACGTCATGTTGAACCTGCGCCGCGACACCACGCCCAACCAGGTGCGTGAATTGTTGCGGTCGCTCACGCGAATTCTCCAGCGGAGGTCGAAGGTCGAGACCGGGAACCATCCCGTGAAGTTTGCAGGAGTGGGGACATACTCCCTCGACCTCGAAGTCAATGCGTATTTCTCGACCACCGACGACGATGAAATGGCATCCATCCAGGAGGAACTTTTCCTGGAGATTCTGGATGCGATAGAAGCCGAGGGAACCGCTCTGGCTCTACCCACGCAGGCATACTATACGATCGGCAACGGATCCACGGCGCGTGAATCGGCTTCCCGGCCGGGAGCGGCAAGTCCGCGGTAGTCCTTCAACCCTTACCTTTTTTCCGGCTGGGCCGGTATTTTTTCCCTACCGGAGCGCCCTTTGCGCGGGCGGCGAATGCTAAGGCGCTGATATCGCGCCTGTGGCACCCCGGGTGCATTGGGCTGCGGCAGCGCCCTTCAAACAGTTTCGAATCTGAAAGAGATGCGAAATATGCGAAGAATGCTGACGATTTGCGCGCGGGGGGCGGTATGTGCCGCGCTGGTTGAAACGATCGAAGTCCGGTGAAAACGCTCACGCGCGAGCGTGACGAACATAACGGAGTGAAGTTGGGCCGCCGCGCCCTGACTGCTGGAGGGTAAAGGGTGTGTAAGGCCGCGTACTCGTGTGCCCGGTGAAATGATATGCTGTAGCTGATGTGGGCCTCAGGTTTCCCGGGTTTTCTTCTTCTTCCGGCACTCATAGTGGGCGAGGCGGGTTTTGGCCGGGCGCAAGGGCTTCCCCCCGAACCCGAAGTCAAGGACCGCCAGTCGGTTATTCAAATATTCGCCGGCGAGAAGCTCGCCGTCTGGCAGGAGAGGCTCAACCTGCAGGAGTGGCGGATTTCGGTAATGATCGCGCCGGCGTCCGATTTGCGGCCGCAAACAGTCGGTAACATCCATTGGGACAACGCTGCGAGGACGGCCGTGATCCGCATTCTCGATCCGGCCGACTACCACATGGCGTGGCAGCCGATGTTGCAGGACATGGAATTCACCGTGGTTCACGAGTTGATCCACCTGGAACTGGTCCCGTTGCTTGCCGACCTGCAACGCAACGAAGCCAGCCGGCGCGACGAAGAATTCGCGGTGAACCATCTCGCGGAAGCACTGCTGCATCTGCAGGCCAACACGGTGACCCAGCCGCAGCCGCCGATCGGAACGGCTACTTCTTCGGCAAAGTAAACAGGAACGTCGCGCCCTTGCCGAGTTCCGACTCCACCCAGATCCGGCCTTCGTGACGGCTCACGATCTTGCGGCAGATCGCCAGACCCATGCCGCTGCCCGGCATTTTGTCGCGCGGGTGTAGCACTCTGAATATTCCAAAGATCTTCTCCGCATACTGCGGCTCGATCCCGATTCCATTGTCCTTCACGGCAAAGACCCATTCGTCGCCCACGGCTCGCGCGGAGACGTGAATTCGCGGCGGTTCCGTATTCCGGAACTTGATCGCGTTGACCAGCAGGTTCTGGAACAGGCGCGTCACTTGCACCGGGTCGCCCATCACTGCCGGCAGTGGGTGGCGTTCGATCCCGGTTCCGCTCTCTTCGATCAGCGGCGTCAGATTTCCGATGGCGTCGTCGAGGGCGTCGTCGCACATCATAGGCGCGAAGAAATCACTCCCGCGAGCCTCCACCCGCGAAAAGTCGAGCAGGTCGTGAATCAGCGTTCTTCAGCTCCAGAATTTCGCCCTGCATATCCACCGTGATTTTGCGCGAAAGATCGCCATTGGCGACGGCGGTGGTGACTTCGGCGATGTTGCGTACCTGATCCGTCAGGTTTCCGGCCATGGAATTCACCGAGTCGGTGAGGTCCTTCCACACCCCGGCGACACCTTTGACCTCTGCCTGTCCGCCCAGTTTGCCCTCGGTGCCGACTTCCCGCGCCACGCGCGTCACTTCCGATGCACCCTGGCCCCCGCCTGACCGCCATGCGTAACGGCGTTGCAAACCAGCTCTTCCAGGAGCTGGATCAGACGGTCCGAATTGGCTCGGACGCGCGGCAGGGGATCGTAGGAGACCTCCGCCCCATTTTCGCGAAGGAGCTGTTCAAGCCTGGCCAACGCACCGCGAACCAGGACATCCATTCCGATGGACTGAACCGGCAGCTCAGGAGTTTCAAGCGCAACCGAATAAGCCGTCAGGCGGTCGATCAGTGAGTCCAGATTCCGGGCACCTGCGGCAATGAAGCCGAGGCGTTGCTCGAGATCGGTAACAGGGCCGGTTCCCGTATCTCTGAGCAGGAGCTCAGCGTGGGCACGTATGGTGCGCACCGACGTTTTCAGGTCGTGGCACAGACGTAGAAGAAGCCGGGTCGTGTCCGGGTGGGTGGCCATCGGCCGAGCCATTATAGACGAAAGAAAAATCGGGAAGGCCCAGCCGCTGAAAAAATAAACAAGTCCCGCCGCACCAACCCGACATCAGGAGCCAAGAGAGACAGGTAATGATTACTGCCTGGCGCTCGATGCGGTTCGTGTTTCTGGCAGCGTTGTCACCAGCCTTCTTCGCGACAGCCGCCGAGCGCCCCGGTGACTGGACGGGCAACTATCCTCCGTGCGGGCGGAGCGCCGATCTATTGAATCGGAACCGCATGGACCTCGGCGTCCGCCTTTCCACGTCCAATCGGGAACTGTCGGCGGCGTTTGCGCGCGCCATGGACTTCTGGTCCGGCATTCTGGACATGGGGTGGCACCTGGAGGATGGCCGTAACTGCGCCATTCAGATCGTTGACGGAGAGCCCGGCCTGTTCAAACCGGCCGAAGCCGCGCGCGCCCAGTTCCCCGGATCGCCCGCGTTTCAGGGGTGGATCGCTTTCAATCCCCGGATCACGCTTTCCGCGGATGAGCTGTTCTCGCTGGCAATACACGAAATCGGGCACGTATTGGGGCTGCCACACAGTCCGAACACGCACTCCGTGATGTACTTCCTTGCCTTGGATGGTCCGGTCTTTCTGGACGATGGCGACCTCGCGGCGTTGGCCGCCCATCACAAGCTGCGAGGGGCAGGTCCCTGGTCTGACAGCTTGAGAGTCGATTTCGACGCTCTGGTCCGTTCCGCACAATGAGGATCGCAAAAAAAACACTTCGGGCCTGCCCTGGCGCATCTGCCTTATGACCTTTGGCTGCGGCCGGAAAAAAGGCGCATGGAATTAAACCGAAGAATCCGGATCGCCGTCCTGTTGCTGCTCTCAGCAACGGCGCAGCGCTTCGCCTGCGGGCAGATTCCCACGCCTTCCGCAAGTTCCAAGCCCGCAGCGGAAAAGCCGCCGGAGCCGGATCCTTTTGGCCGCGACACGCCTCACGGGTGTGTGATGGGCTTCCTGCGCGCGGCTACGCGGGAGAACTACGTCCGGGCTGCCGAATATCTCAACCTGAAAGCCAAAACCGATGCGCCCGAACTGGCGCACAAGTTGCGGATCATTCTGGATGTCGGGCTGGCGGCGAATCTCGATCTTGTCAGCAGGGAACCGGAGGGCGACTTACTCGACGGTTTGTCCGAGAACCGCGAACGGATTGGCACTATTGATACCGGAACGGTCAAACTCGACGTTCTGCTCGATCGTGTACGCCAGGGCAGCCGGCCGCCTATCTGGCTATTTTCGGCCGAGACCCTACACAGCGTACCGTCGGTATTCGACGAGATCAACGCGTACGGCGTCGAGAGGCTTGTCCCGGAGGGGCTCCGCGAGATCCGAATCCTGAAAGTCCCTCTATATCGCTGGCTGGAAGTGGTGCTCGGCGTGGTTCTCGCGCTGGTGCTCGCCAAACTGGCGACGCACCTGCTCGTCCTGCTCCTGCGCCCCGTGATCCGCCGAATGACCCGCGAGGAGGTTGACCAGCGCCTGTCCAGGATGACGGCTCCGCTCCGGGTGATTTTTCTGGCAGCCGGCGTACGCATGCTTGCTGCGTTCTCGGCGACCGTGCTCGGCCGGCAGGCGTGGACCAACCTCGCGGCTGTCCTGGCAGTCATCGGTTTCGCATGGCTTCTGATCCGGCTCAGCGACATCGTCGCCGAGCTCGCAAGACGGCGTTTGACGCGGAGCCAACGTGCCGGCAAGCTGGCGGTACTCAACCTTTTCCATCGCCTGTCCAAGATCGTGGTGGCGATTCTGGCGGTTCTCCTGATGATTTATGCCTCCGGAAAGGACGTTACTACGCTCCTCGCCGGCCTCGGTCTCGGCGGTATCGCGATCGCGTTCGCCGCGCAGAAGACCCTGGAGAACCTTTTCGGCGGCGTCTCGATCATCTCCGATGAGCCCATGAGGGTCGGAGACTTTTGCCGCATCGGCGACAAGACGGGCACCATCGAAGACATCGGGCTGCGCTCGACCCGTGTCCGCACCATGGATCGGACCGTCGTCTCGATTCCCAACGGGCAACTGGCGCAGATTAATATCGAAAACTTCGCATTGCGCGACAAGTTCTTCTGCAATCACCAGATCGGCTTACGGTATGAAACCACGCCCGAGCAGATGCGATCGGTGCTGGCCGGGGTTCGCGAGCTGTTGCAGGCACATCCCAATGTCGAACAGGAGTCGCTCCGTGTGCGCTTGACCGCCTTTGGTGCATCGGCTTTCAATCTCGAAGTCTTCGCCTATTTTTCTGCCGCCGATTATCCAGCATTCCTCGCGATACAGGAGGAGGTCCTGCTGGGAGTACTGGACATCGTGGTCGCCAGCGGGTCCGGGCTCGCATTTCCTTCACAAACCACCTACCTGGCACGGGACAAGGCAAACGATCACGGCTCCATCGAGCAAGCCGCCGCCAGAGTCCGGCTCAGGCAGGAACAGGTGCGTCCGGCGGTGTCGGGGTCGGGAACAAAATAAAATCTAAATCAGCTTCTGTGAGTTTGCATCCAAAACGCCGGGATTGTGTGCGGCGGCTTCTGCAGCACACAATCGATGCCGGCATGAAGGAGGCCGGAATATGAGCTCGGCTGCAAAATCTCCCAAAGCGGTCGCGGCGCCCCAAACCGCACGGCCGTACCCCTCGCTGTACCAGATCAACACGCGCGTTCTGCTCACGTCGCTGGGCGCCGGTCTGGGCCGTCCCGCGACGCTGGATGACGTGCCCGATTCCGAACTGGATCGCATCGCCGGCGCCGGGTTCGACTGGGTCTGGTTCCTCGGTGTCTGGCAGACCGGCGCCGTTGGACGGAGGATTTCGCTCGAGAATCCCGAGTGGCTCCGCGAATATCAAGAGCTGCTGCCGGATTTCTCCGACCGGGACGTATGCGGCTCCTGCTTCGCGATCCGCTCCTACACGGTTCATTCCGACTTCGGCGGGAACGCCGCCCTGGAACGCCTGCGGAAGCGCATTCACCGGCGCGGCATGCGCCTGCTGCTGGATTTTGTGCCGAATCACATGGCGCCGGACCATCCGTGGGTGCAGGAGCACGCCGAGTACTTCGTGCCCGGTACCGATGCCCAACTCGAACGCGAGCCGCAGAATTACACGCGCATCGCGACTGCCCGGGGACAGATGGTGTTGGCATACGGCCGCGATCCATATTTCTCGGGATGGCCCGACACGCTGCAACTGAACTACGCCAACGCCAGCTTGCAGGAGGCGATGGCCACGGAACTGGAGAGAATCGCCGGGATGTGCGACGGCGTTCGCTGCGACATGGCCATGCTGATCCTGCCCGATGTTTTCGAACGGACCTGGGGAATGCGTCCGGCATCCTTCTGGCCCATGGCTATCGGCCGGGCGCGCGCCAGGCATCCAGGTTTCCTGTTCATGGCCGAAGTCTATTGGGACCTGGAATGGACTCTGCAGCAGGAAGGCTTCGACTACACCTACGACAAGCGGCTCTACGACCGGCTTCGCGAAGGACACGCCCGGCCGGTTCGCGATCATTTCCGCGCCGACATGGATTACCAGCGCCGGTCCGCGCGGTTCCTGGAGAATCACGACGAACCCCGCGCAGCCGCGGCCTTCCCGCCGGGAATTCATGAGGCTGCCGCCGTCCTGACCTTCTTGTGCCCGGGTCTTCGCTTCATCCACCAGGGCCAGATGGACGGCTTCAACAAGCGGATACCGGTCCACCTGGGCCGCGGACCGGCCGAGGCGGGCGATGCCAGCGTTCAGGAGTTCTATGACCGGCTGCTCGCCTGCCTTCGCCATCCGGCCGTTCAGGGCGAATGGCGATTGCTGGAATGCAACCCCGCATGGGACGGCAACTGGACCTGGGACTGCTTCATCGGTTTCGCCTGGCGCGGTCCGGACCAGAGCGCACTGGTCGCGATCGTCAACTACGCGACCAACCAGAGCCAGTGCTATTTGCAGTTTCCATTTGACGAGATCAAGGGAAAGACGATACGCCTGCGGGACCTAATGAGTCCGCACGCGTACGACCGGGACGGTGATGACGTCCGGGCGCGCGGCCTCTATCTCGACCTGCCCCCGTGGGGCCATCACGTGTTTGAGTTGTCTACTCAGGCAGAGCGCGGCTAGGCTGCGATGAATAGAAGAGGAGAATCGAAATGCCTGCCGAAAAAAAAGCCAACGCGGAAAAACAGAGACTGACCTCTCCCGAGAAGGCGCAGTGGAAGAAATGGGGCCCCTACCTGAGCGAAAGGCAGTGGGGCACCGTCCGCGAAGATTATAGCGATAGCGGCAACGCCTGGGACTACTTCACGCACGACCAGGCGCGCTCGCGCGCCTACCGCTGGGGCGAAGACGGGCTGGCCGGAATCTCTGATGACCACGCGCAGCTTTGCTTCGCAATCGCACTGTGGAACGGCCAGGACCCGATCCTGAAAGAGCGCCTCTTCGGGCTGACCAACAGCGAGGCCAACCACGGGGAGGACGTCAAGGAGTACTACTTCTACATCGACAGCACTCCCACGCACTCCTACATGAAGTACCTGTACAAGTATCCCCAGGCGGCCTATCCCTATGTCGATCTCATCGAGACCAACGGCCGGCGGGGCCGCCTCGACATGGAGTACGAGCTGCTCGATACGGGCATCTTCGATCAGAACCGGTACTTCGACGTCTTTGTCGAGTACGCCAAGGAGTCGCCGGATGACATCCTTATCCGGATCACCGCCGCCAACCGCGGGCCCGAAACGGCGACCCTGCACGTGCTGCCGACGTTGTGGTTCCGCAACACCTGGTCGTGGGAGCCGGGCGCGAGCAAGCCCCTGCTGGAGCAAAGAGACGGGCCTGAGGGTTCGGTTCTGGTGGTCGCCTCCCATCCCGACCTCGGCATGCGCTATCTCTACGCCGAAGGCG
>Ga0335083_10006111_pt1 | contig 15129 bp, 13 predicted proteins | sample Lox_Sample_42_FD_206716 | JGI IMG/M metagenome (GOLD analysis project Ga0335083, IMG submission 206716) | Soil microbial communities from Loxahatchee National Wildlife Refuge, Florida, United States - Lox_Sample_4.2 | ecosystem: Environmental > Terrestrial > Soil > Wetlands | place: USA... | reverse complement strand
TTCCGAGGTGCAGCGGACCATGGCCGGCGCGGGCGATGAAGGCGGTGGGCAGTCCGGCGGCGCCGTTTTCGACCGCAAAACCGGCAGCGTCCAACGCTTCGCACAGCCAAGCCGAGGCGTGCTCCTCCTCAAAACCTAGTTCCGGCCGGGAGTGGATGCGGTGGCTGAGACTGACCAGGTCCTCGCGAGCTGATTCGAGCCGTTCCTGCGCGGCCTGTTTGGCGGTTGGCATGATTGTTCTATTCCCAATTAGATCATTTCCGGCCGCGGATGCGCCGCTTGACTTTAGGTAAGTAATGGCTTACGGTAAGGTATGGCCGACCAACGGGAATTGCTGGTAGCGTTCTCGGACCCGACCCGCCAGGCGGTGCTCAATTTGTTGCGCCGCCGGCCGTCCACGGTGGGCGACCTCGCCGATCGGCTCCCAGTAAGCCGTCCGGCCGTTTCGCAACACCTGCAGGTGCTGAAATCCGCCGGTTTAGTGGAAGAAGAACGGCGCGGCACACGTCACTATTTTCGGCTGAATCCCAAGAGCCTGGCCGAGTTGCGCACGCTCGTCGATTCGATGTGGCGCGACGCGTTGGCCGTATTTTCCGATTTCGCGGAGAAGGAGACCCTGAAGCATGGCACAAGCAGAAGAAAAACACGCACCGATCCGGCAAAGCGTTCACGTCGATTGCCCGGTTGAAGATGCTTTCCGGCTTTTCACCGAAAAGTTCGGAGAATGGTGGCCGCTGGCTTCTTATTCGACTGCCGGAGAAGACGCTGAAAGCTGCACCATCCAGCCCTGGGAGGGCGGAAAAGTGTTGGAACGCACGCGATCCGGCGAAGAGCACGAGTGGGGAACCGTGGTTGACTGGGACCCGCCCCGGCGCGTGGGATTTACCTGGCATCCCGGCGCGCTGCCTGATCGCGAGCAGACCGTCGAAGTTCAATTCTCGGCGGAGGCGGATGGAACGCGCGTGACGCTGACGCACAGCGGCTGGCATCTGGCGGGCATCGAGACCTGCTTCGCTGGGTTTGTGTCGCAGCAGATGATGATGGCGGTATAGCCAGGAAGGACGCGTACATGATTCCCATGGTGGTGGAGCAGACCTCGCGCGGCGAGCGCGCATTCGACATCTATTCGCGGTTGCTGAAGGAACACATCGTCTTCCTGGGCACGCCCATTGACGATAATGTCGCCAATCTGGTCATCGCGCAGATCCTTTTCCTGGCGGCGGAAGATCCGGAAAAGGACATCTCGCTGTACATCAATTCACCGGGTGGTTCCACCACGGCCGGGCTGGCTATTTTGGACACCATGAATCTGATCGAGCCGGACATTGTCACTTATTGCGTTGGGCAAGCTGCGTCCATGGCGGCGGTTCTGCTGGCTGCGGGCGCCAAAGGAAAGCGCTACAGCTTGCCCTATTCGCGCATACTGATTCATCAGCCGCATGCCACCGGACTGGGCGGACAAGCGGCGGACATCGATATCCAGGCTCGCGAAATTCTGCGAACGCGCGAGATTATTAACAAGATTCTCGCCCGTGCCACGGGCCAGCCGGTGGAAAAGATCGAGCGCGATGTGGATCGGGATTACATCATGGATGCGCAACAAGCGGTGACATATGGGATCATCGATCGCGTGATCGTCAAACGCGACCTGCCCGGAAATGCTCCGACGTATAATGGGAATCGCCTCAACGGCTCCGGGCACTAATATGCCGACACCTTTTGAAAGCGCGCAATTGAATCTTCAACTGTTCGATCTGCGCCGTGAGCCGGTGCTGCGCGAGGCCCGATCCTGGTTTCTGCTTGAATTCAACCCGGAAAGCTTAGCCGAAGTGATATCCACCCTGAGCGGTGAACGCAATTCGGCGTTCCGAATGGTGGTGGGCTACTGGGACATGGCCGCGTCGCTAGTGACTACGGGCGCTATCGATGGCGACGCATTCCGAGCCGCGCACGGCGAAATCTTCGGGGCATTCAGCAAGATTCAACCCTATCTGGCCGAAATGCGGGCGGCCTTCAGCGAGCCGGAGTTCTGCAGACACATCGAGGCGGTCGTGATGGCGGCTCCGGATGCCGAAGCGATTCTGAAGCGCAGGCGGGAGGGTCTCCGCGCGGCTGCTAAAGCTCAAGTGGGCAAGCAGGCGCAGTCGGGCGCGGCCGGCTAATCACGTCAGGCGTTCGTCGCCGTGATTTCGCGCGATGTGATCTGGTATTTGAAGCTGTCCGGCGCCAGACTGTCGAGCCTTCCTTCGGCTGTCTCGGCTTGCGGATACATCAGGAACGGCACCGGCGGGCCGCTCGATCCCGACAGCGCTACGTCGTGGGCAAAGTTGTACGCCATCCAGTTCATCTCCCAAGATCCGAACAGCCGCGCGCGAGCTTTTTTCACGATGTCGTCGTCGATGGGACGGTTGCCGGGCGGCTCTTCCAACATCACCTTGCGCACATCGGCGGGATCCACCGCCACCCAGCCGTAGTCGCTGAGATAAACCTCGGCGCGGCAGTGTTGGGCTTTCGAAATATTCTCCGAGGACGTGCCTAGGCTTTTATAACCGAGCTCCGACTTGGCGACGCGAATACCATAGACGTCGCGCGCGGGTAAGCCGGCCGCTCGCGCCAGGCCGACGTAGAGAGCGTTGAGGTCGGCGCACTTGCCGCCCAGATCCCGCGATTCGAGCATGAATCTGATGTTGCCCAGTCCACAGCCGAGCGTCTTCGGGTTCCGATAAGTGTTTTCGACGATCCACTCGTAGATGGCACGCGCTTTGCCAACATCGGTAGTCGCCGTGTGCGTGATCTGGAGCGCGGTTTCTTTCACAATGCCGTCCGTCGGCAGAAGCTTGGTCGGCCGCAGGAAATGTTTCAGCTCGTCGGCGCTGGCTCTGCGCGGCTGGGCCGGCGTGGATAGGTCAACGGTCCAGTCCCGAGTCGCTATGCGGCTGGTCAGCGTAAGGACCGGCCGCACATCGGATGGAAATTCGGCGGCGATCACCCGCAGCGCGTCCGTTTTGGTTTCGACAACCTTGGCCGAGCCGCCCTCACATTTGAAAGTGTTCGCCAAAGTCCTCTGGTAAGCCGTGCGCGTATCAAGCGCGGCCGGCAGCCAGATGCGTGTTGCACCCGAAGGTTTCAGGACTTCGATGTGAGTGGTCACCTCAAAGGTGCGCCAGTTACCAAGCTTTTGAGGCTTCGCCAAAAGGTGCCCGGACTCGGGGAATGCGAAGCCAGCCGACACAAGGCCGGCAGCGCGTAAAAGATCTCGCCGGTTCATAGGCTCGTTTCGTGGCATTATTGCTATCTTACGCCATGCCTTTGCGCCTGGGTGCTGTGGGTCAGTTTGAGATTTGCCTGCCGGGGCCACTACGCTATGCAATTTGGCGGTTTGGCGGTTTCCGGCAACTTGACCGAGCGCTCGGCCTGTTCCCTACGCAGCGTGATGCGGGAACAATTGACATCAGTTGGGGTTGATCCCAGGTCTAATTACGGGCCTTAACATTTTCGTGCCGGTCTCGTTCGGGAGGTAGAGACCGGCGCGAAAGGTGTGCGTTCAGAAAGGCATCGGGGGCCTCGGGACAATTGCGTGCGGCTCGAACCGCCACACGATCCTTCCATCGACGCGAACATAAGCGGGCGCATCATCCATCTGGACGACCGCAAGCTCGCCAAAGAACGGCTTGGCCTTCTGAAATTCGGGAGGAATGGCCCACGCTCCGGTCGAATTGATGTAACCGGCCCCTCCGTTTAGGCGAGCGGGTGCCAAGCCGTTTACGAATTGACCAACTTCATCCCACTTCGGCGGCAAACGCAGGCGTCCCCCGAGGTCAATCAATCCCCACTGTTGCTCAACTCTAACCGGTGCGAGACCTTCCGCAAAGGGGCGTACCTCCTCGTAGATAGGGTTTATCGCAAAGAAGCCAGAGTGGTCGATGAAGCCCCATCGACCTTCAAGCTTCGCTGCCGCCAACCCGAACTTGAAGTGCTGTGGTAGGGCATCTTCAAACATGAATAGAATGACAACCGTCCCCTTATTGTTGATGAAGCCCCACCGACCCTCTTTCATCACTGGTGCCAGGCCCGCTCTGAAGGGGCGCGCCCGTTCAAAGCGGTCGATGCTCAGCGGTGATCCCGCTGTATCTATCAGGCGGAAGGTCTCTCCGTCGTCAGACACAAATGACCGCCCTTCGGAGAACGGCATCGCGATAAGAAACCTCGGCTCAATCAGCCACCTCCCCGCGTGGTCAATGTAGCCGACGCCACGGTCTGCGCCGACCGAGCAAACACTGTCGTGGAAGTGTCCGATCCCCCGGAACGACGCCGGTATCACGATCTTGCCGCTTACATCTAGAAAGCCGGAATGCCCACTATGCTCGATCACCGAAGCCTTGCCTTCACAGAAATGCCCGGCTCCAGCAAAGCGCGGCGCTACTTTGATATCGCCGTCTGCATTGATGAACCCGACGACCATATCCGCGCTGTTCTCGACAAACTGCGAGATCGGGTAGAGCATCGCAGCATTGTAGCAAGCGAGATGTTTCAAAATCGGTAAGTTTTTGCAACGTCGCCGGTAGGCTCGGAGACAAAGGGCTTGGCACCTCGCCGATGTCTGTTGCAAAATCAAGCTCTCCATGGGCTCGTCGCAGCCGCGTCTGCTTTGCTTTCGGCGCGGTTGCAGAAGTCTGCCGCGTGGGCTTTGTGCATGTCGTTTTGCCTTCGTGCTCCTGAGTATTTCGATTCTGCGAACCAACCCGGACGTAGTCGCCAAACCTGTCGAAATGGTGGCCTCGCTTCAAACTGAGCCACAACTCACGCCCGTGCCTGCGGGTAGTGAGACGAAATTATCTGACTACCTGCCTGCGGCAGCTCGGGCAAACCAAGTACTCTTAAAGTAGAGTGTCAACCGAGGTTGTTCCAGCGCCGCCCATCGCCGAGCAGCTCTACGCGCAGCTTGAGCAGAAGGTGCGCACGCTGCGTCCAGCCGACGATGTATCGCAGCTCGAAAAAGCCTACCGGCTTGCCGCCGAGTCGCATAAAGACCAGACCCGCGAGTCCGGCGAACCCTACATCGTCCATCCGCTGAATGTCGCCTTGATCCTGGCGGACATGCAGATGGACCTGGTTTGTATCGAGACCGGTCTGCTGCACGATACCGTGGAAGACACCAGGCTCAGCCTGGACCAGATTCGAAAAGAGTTCGGCGACGAAGTGGCGCGCTGCGTCGACGGCGTCACCAAACTGAGCAAGCTGCATATGTATTCGCGCGAGGAGCGCCAGGCCGAGAGCGTCCGCAAAATGCTGCTCGCGATGGTGAGCGACATTCGCGTGGTCATCGTAAAGCTGGCCGACCGGCTGCACAACATGCGCACGCTCACTTGGCTTCCGCCTGAACGCCAGCAACGCATTGCGCAGGAGACCATCGACCTCTACGCGCCCATCGCCCATCGCCTTGGAATGGGCAAAATCCGCGGTGAGCTGGAAGACTTGTCGTTCCAGTATCTGGAGCCGGAGGCGGCGGCCGAGTTGACTCGCGAGATGGAGTCGCAACGCGCCCAGAACGAAGAATTCCTTAGTAAAATGCGGCACGAGGTGGAAGTGAATCTGCGGCGCGAGAACATTCCCGCGCGCGTGGAAGGCCGCATGAAGCGCGCCTACTCGGTGTATCAGAAGATGAAGCGCCAGAAGATCGGGCTCGATCAGGTGTACGACCTGCTGGCGCTGCGCATCATCACCGACTCGGTGAAGAACTGCTACGCGGCGCTGGGTGTGATTCATAACGAATGGCACCCCATTCCCGGCCGCATCAAGGACTTCATCGCGATTCCCCGCCCCAACCTGTATCAGTCGCTCCATACGTCGGTCATCGGGCCCGGCGGCCGCTCCTTTGAAGTCCAGATCCGAACCGAGGAAATGCATCGGCTGGCCGAAGAAGGTATCGCGGCGCATTGGAAATACAAAGAAGGAAAGAAGGGGCCGGGCGCCGACGATCAGCGCATCACCTGGATGCGGCAGTTAGTGGAATGGCAGCAGGAGATGCGCGACCCGGGCGAGTTTATTTCCACCCTCAAAGTGGATTTGTACCCGGAGGAAGTTTACACCTTCACGCCCATGGGCAAAGTGATCGTGCTGCCGCGCGACGCCACGCCGATCGATTTTGCTTACGCCATTCATAGCGACGTCGGCAACACCTGCGTGGGCGCGAAAGTCAACGGGCGCATCGTGCCTCTCAAGTACGCGCTGAAGAACGGCGACGTGGTGGAGATTCTGACGCAGTCTGGCCACCTGCCCAGCAAGGACTGGCTGGCGCTGGCCAAGACTTCCAAAGCCCGCAACAAGATCAAGCACGTTATCAATACCACCGAGCGCGCCAAGGCCATCGAGATCGGCCAGAAATATCTGGAGCGTGAGGCGCGGCGGCTGAACGTGCAACTGGGCAAAATCACGAAAGCCGAGATGGAGAGCGTGGCGGGCGAGTATGGCTACAGCAAAATCGAGGACCTGCACGCGGCCCTCGGCTACGGCAAGTATTCAGCGCGCCAGGTATTGCAGAAGCTGGTTCCGGACCAAGTCGGGCCGGTGCTGCCGCTGGAAGCGCCCAAAGGCCCTACCGCGCCCGTGCCTGCCGCTCCGGCCGGCGGCGTAACTGGCGATCTGGTCATCAAGGTAAAGGGCGTAGACGATCTTCTGGTGTATCGCGCGAAATGCTGCAATCCGATCCGCGGCGAGGCTATCGTGGGATACGTGACGCGCGGCAAAGGCATCGCCGTGCACTCCATGAATTGCTCCAACGTCCAAAATCTGATGTACGAGGTGGAGCGCAAGATCGACGTCGAATGGGCGCGGGCAGTGAACGAAACGTTCCAGGTGAAGATGATGGTCTACACCGACGATCGCCCCGGCATGCTCAATCAGCTCACTTCCGTACTGTTTGCCGAGCAATGCAATATTCGGACCCTAGAGGCAATTCCGGATGACAAGCGCGGCGGGGATGGCGCGGTGGTCGACATGACCGTCGAGATCCGCGACAAGAAGCAGCTCGAACGCGTGCTGGCTGCCATCCGGCGCATTTCCGGTGTCCGCGACGTGGAGAGAATTCAGTGATCGAGACCCAAGCCGAGCCCGAGCACATCGCCATTTCCAAATCGAAAGGCATTCAGATCGACTGGAAAGACGGCCATCACAGCAGCTACGCGCTGGCATACTTGCGCGACCGCTGTCCTTGCGCCAGTTGCACCGGCGCGCATGGCACGGAGCCGCAGAAAACCGATTACTCTGCCCCGCAGTCCGGCCCATTCAAGCTGTACGCGCCCGTGCTCAAGATGCTGAACGTCGAGCCCGTGGGGCATTACGCGTTCCGGATCGAATGGAGCGATGGGCATAACACCGGCATTTATTCCTACGACCACCTGAGGAAAATCTGCCCGTGCGAGGCGTGTAAGCAGGCGGATTAGTTTAGCGACTCGCGTCCGCCGGCGGTTTCGATTCTTTGTCCACGCGACCTACCTGTGCCTGCTCGATCGAGATGTGGTTCACTTCCAGCGTCTCGCCGAGCACCTGGTCGAGTGATATGCGCGCGTGCTGGTACGCCGAGAGCGATGACACCTCCGTGGATTCAGCCGCCAGCAGGCTCTGCTGCGCGGCCACAACGTCGGCGATAGTGGCCGTTCCGAACGAAAACATCTGTTGCTCTTTCTCCAGCAGTTCCGCCTGCAAGGCGCGGCCATCGGAGGCTTGCGAATAGCGCAGACGGGCCTGCCGCAGCGCAGTCACTTGATTCGATATCGAGACCACGATTTCATTCATGTTCCGGCGCTCGATCAAATCGCCCTGCCGTAATCGCAGCTGATCGATTCCGTAGTCGCCCTGCGGAATCCGGTTGTGGATTTGGCCGACAAACAAGCCGGCGCCGGATTCGGTGCCGAAATCGTGACGGACGATCTGGCCGAGCGCGGTACCGAGTCCGCCATCAAAGTTCCTTGGATTCGGTTCTCCAGAAGCGGGGTTGTAGGTGCCGGCCAAGCCGCGGGCGTTGACTAAAGCTCTGCCTTGCAGCGTCGGCAGAATACCGTTAGCGGTACCAAGCGCGGAGATCTCCGCGGCCTGGTCATTGATCTTGGCCAGCGCGACGTCCGGCCGGTGCGCCAGCGCGCGAGTAACCATGTCGCGCAGCGAAGGCAATTCGTCGTTGGCGGGAACCTCGATGCGATCCAGCGGCACCACTTCGGCGGCGTCGATCAACGGCTCCTCCAGACCGTTGCGGCTCAGCGCGTTCTTGAGGATGTTCTCCTGCTGCCGCACGGACGCTTGCGCTATCACCAGGTCCTGCCGGCGCGCCGAAAGCTGAGCTTCGGCCGCATAAATGTCCACTCGCGGGACCGCGCCAAGCCCGATCTGCTTGCGTGTGTCATCCACCACCTTCTGCGCCTGATCGAGCGCTCGCTGGCGGACTTTCAGATCGTCGTTGTACGTCACCAGGTCCCAATAGAGGTTAAGAACCGTAGCCACGGTGTTGAGAAGCTGCGACCGAAAAGTTTCGCGCGCGCCGCCGATGTTCTTATCGGCGACTCGAATGAAGCGGCTGTTCACTCCGGTTCCGAAACCGTTCAGAAACTGGTGCAGCACGTAGATCTGTCCAACCGGCGCTACCGACGGGTTCAGCACATCGCTTGGTGCATTCTCCTTTAGATAGGATTCGTTGGCGGCCACCTGCACGTATCCGCCGCTCAGAAGGCCTTGCTGGAAGAGGTTGTTGAACACGTGCCGAGTGTCAATGAGGGATTCGGTTTGGCTCTGTATAACGTTGGGCTGCGGGTTGCTGGTATGAAAATAACCTAGCGTGCTCTGAATGACTGGATCCAGGTTTTGGGTGATCGGTCCGATCTGCGAGACAACCACGTTGGCGCTGCCGCCGCCTCCACCACCGCCGTTGTTCGCCAGCCCCGCTGAAACCTGGCTGCCCACTACACCTTGACCGCTGGTGGCTTGGTTGGCAATGGAATTTCCAGCGGTGACGCCCCGCAGCGGTCCGCCGGCTTGCATGCGTTCCAGATTCCATTCGGCGCTCACGGGCCCGTAGCGATCCACTTCCAGGTCGAGATTGTTTTCGATCGCAACGGCGAGTGCGTCCTGAACGGTCAGATACAGTTTTCCGCCGCGAATCAAACCGTAAATGCGATCCGAATTCTTCAAGCGGACCGGTGGAACAGCCGCGCCTTCATAGGGACGAATCAAAACGGAAGCTTGCGGCCGTTGCGGCGTCTCCTGGGGGCCTTGCGCCCGCAGAAAACCCGCGCTTGCCGCCAACAGGATGAGGCAGAATTGTCGTTGCATGGCTCGCACCTATTGCCTCTCCGGCGGAAGATTCGCGGGAATCGAGGACGGCCGCGCCACGTGGCCAGCCGCCGCTTCAGCCATCGAGATGTTATTCACTTCTAGTGTTTGGCCGACGGCCTGATCGAATGCGATTTTGGCGTGAGTGTAGTTGGCCATGGACTGGATTTCCGCTTCCTGATCGACGCCCAGATCGCGCTGCGCCTGCACCACCAGAGCGATGGTCGACTCTCCGAATTTGAATCGGTTTTGCTCGGCTTCCAGGGCTTCTTGCGCCAGCTGCCGGGTGGCCACGGCCGTTTCGTAACGGGCGCGCGCCTGCTGCAAGCCGATCACCGCATTCTTTACATCCACCCGTACCTGGTTGATGGACTTTTGGAGCAGCAACTCCCCTTGCCGCAAGCTAAGCTGATCGGCCACGTAGTCGCCCTGCTGGGCCCGATTACGAAATGGGATGTTCAGCGAGAGTCCAGCCGAGTAGTTGGGAAAATTCCGGCGGAAAATCTCTCCCAACAGATCCCCATAACCGCCCACGAAGCCGGGCGGTGGAATCGCTCCCGGAGCCAGCGCGTTGGGAGCACCGCTCAGACCGTTGTTGGTCAATTCGGCGAACACCTGCAGTACCGGCAACAACGCGTTTCTGGTTCCCGCCAGGTTGATCTTCAGGCTTTCGGTGCTGATCCGCGCCTGTTCCAGTTCGGGCCGATCCTTCAGTGCTTGCTCGATCAACTCCGGCGTGGGCTTTAGCTGCTCGCTTTGCGGCACTTCAATATGATCCAGCGGAACGATGCGAACCTCGTCCAGCGAAGCGCTCGCGATGCCGGTTCGGCTGAGCGCGTTCTTGAGTATCGTTTCTTGCTGCGCCACGTTCGTCTGCGCGATCAGAAGCGCTTCACGATTGGCCGAAACCTCGGCCGCCGCGCGCGTCACTTCAATCGGCGGCAGCGTCCCCAAACGCACCTGCTGGCGGTTGTCTTCCAGCAATTTCTCGGATGTCTCCAGCGCCTGCTGCTTGATGCGCGCATCGTCGTTGAAGCTCACCAGGTCCCAATAGAGATTCAAAACGGACGACACCGTGGTGATCACCTGCTGTTTGAGCTGCAGATCCGTCACCTTCATGTTGTTGCGCTGCACCCGGATATTGCGATTGTTGACCGCCACGCCAAACCCTTGCAGAAGATTCTGGGTCACATATAGATCCAGATAGCCGAGCGTGTAAGGATTCACGTCGTAGGCCGGACTGTTGAAGTGGTTGCGATTGCTGACAAAGAAAAGCTGCGCATAGGTGCCACTCAGGAACGATTCCGTGTAGCCGAGTTGCATGGTGCGGCTGTTGTCCAGCAGCGCATCCGTTAAAGCCAGGAAGGTGTTGCTCTGTGGGATGCTGCTATGTTGAAACTGCGCGTAGGCGACGATGGACGGATCCAGAGCCGGCGGCGGAGTTCCAAGTTGAATCGTAATGCCTCCGCCCGATCCAACTCCGGAACCGCTCTCGGGTAACCCGACCGCATTAACCGTAACCCCCGCCAGGCTCACGCTCACTGGACCTGCACTGATCGGCTGGCTGGTATTGCGCAACGCACCGCCGCCTTCGGTGCGCCTCAGAACCTCGCGTGCCAATGGAGGACCATAGCGCTGCACCGCAATGTCCAGATTGTTTTCCAGCGTGAGCGCGATCACGTCCGGCACCGAGAGATACAGATTGCCCCCCCGAAGCAACGATTCCAGGCGTGGCGAATTGCCGAGATTAACCGGCGCCACAATTCGCCTTTCGACATGGAACGGCTTCAGTATTCGCCCCACCACAGGCGGTAGCTGGGGCGATTGAATCGCGACTTCCGGCGATTGAGCCCATGCCAGCCCTGTGAAGATCGCGCACAAAATAGTCGAGAATTTTTGAGAAAGGCTCATTTGGTTAGAATCCTGGTGGGAACGCCGACGCGAGTCCTCATAGTTGTCGAAACCCGGCCAAGGTTGCAATTCAGCGTCCAGAGGGTAACGTTGCAAGACCCGTGGTTTTCCGCAACGTGGATGCCGCGGAATGTTCCAATTCGCCTGCCGCCCAGACCCCGGTGTCCGATTTCGCTCCTCGCTGTTCGATTTTGACATGCTTCGAGCCCTCACCAACAAGCATGTTACTAACGTCCCGCCCTAGTAACCTGGCCCACGCGAAAAGCCATTGACTCCGGCCTATTTGTGTTCCAAACTTTGGATGCATGGTAAGCGGGTGGAATCTTGCCTGCCGGATTGGAGCGCGCCCACAATCCACGACCTGCCAATGAATCGGGCCAAAGGAGTCTCCTTGAAAAAATTGTTTGTAGGCAACCTTCCCTATCAAGCCAGCGAAGCGGAGCTTTCGGATTGGTTCACGCGGAGCGGTTTTCACGCCGATTCCGTACAGATCATCCGCGATAAATTCACCGGCGATCCGCGCGGTTTCGGTTTTGCCGAGTTCAGCAACGACGAGGAAGCGGACCGCGCCGTCCAGAATTGCAATGGCCAGGATTTCCTGGGCCGCTCGTTAGTAGTGAACGAAGCGCGCCCGATGCGTGAAGGCGGTGGTGGTGGCGGCGGTCGAGGTGGACGCCCCCAACACGGCGGAGGCGGCGGCAGGCGTCGCGACTATTAAGCCGTCCAGCAGCCGCGGGACCTGCGCGCCAACCTGCGGTAACATGCGGTAGTGCAAAACGGCGCCCAGCAATCACCGCCGGAGATGACCTTCAAGGCGGTCGCTCTCGGTCTCTTTCTTGCTTTTGTTTTCGGCTCGGCCAACGCCTATCTGGGCATGAAGGCGGGCCAGACGGTGGCCGCCACCATTCCCGCGGCCGTCATCGCCATGGCGCTGTTCCGCATTCCCGCCTTCCGCGGAAATCTGCTCGAGCAGAACATTACCCGCACCGCTGCCTCGGTGGGCGAAGCGCTCGTAGCCGGCGCGATCTTCACCATCCCGGCCTTCATGATGGTCGAGCTCAACGGCCAGCGCCTGTGGAGCGATCTTCGCTCGCACTATTGGGAAGCCACGCTGGTGCTGCTGGTGGGCGGCTTGATCGGCGTCTTCTTTATTATTCTGCTGCGCCGCCCGCTGTGCGTGGACGCGAAAGAACTGCCTTGGCCGGAAAGCGTCGCCAGCTATGAAATCGTCAAATCGGGCGAAGCCTCCGCCAGCAACGCGCCCCGTTACATTTTCGGCGCCCTGGGATTCGCCGGCCTCATTCAGATCCTGACTTCGGATAAAGGCGCTCAGCTATTTCGCGAGTTCCTCACCGGCTTCATCCCGTTTCCAAGATCCGTCATTCAACATTCGAGCGAGGAGCGTCAACTCGCGGCGGTAACGCACTTCGGCGGCATCCCCTGGACCACTCCCAGCCTCTCACCGGCTCTCATGGGAATCGGCTACATCATCGGCCCGCAGTTGTCCTCGATCACCGTTTCGGGCGGCGTGCTGGCCTGGTGGGTGCTCATTCCCCTGTTATTATTTTTCGATCCGGACCTCATGCGCCGCATCGGAACCACCGACGTTTCCGTCGCCGCCGACACCGTCTGGCACAACATTGTGCGTCCCATCGCCGTGGGAATGATGTTGGTCGGCGCGGGCAATACCATGTTCTCGATGCGCGAGTCGCTGGCCAGTTCATTGCGCGGCGTATTCGTCGCAGCCGAGGGAGCCGCGCATGAAAAAAAGCTGACCGCCCGCACGGAGCGAGACATCCCCGCGAAATGGGTGGTGCTTTCAACCGCTCTACTACTGGTGCCGATCACCGCGATTTATTATTTCTTCACCCACGGTCTTTGGCCCGCGATCATTGCGGCCATCGTAATGACCATCACCGGCTTTCTGCTTTGCGCCATCGGCGGATATCTGGTGGGACTGGTGGGCAGCTCCAATCAACCGCTCTCGGGCTTAACGCTTTCGGCCCTAATCATCGCGGCCCTCATGATGCTGGTGATCGGAGTGAAGGGGCTCTCGGGAATCGCGGCCGTACTGGGCGTCGCGGCTGTGGTGTGCGTGGCCTGCTCGGTTTCGGGCTCGCTGATTCAGGACTTGAAGGCTGGCCACTTGCTCGAAGGCACGCCCTGGAAAATGGAGCTCGTAGAGATCATCTCGGTGGTGTTTCTGGCCTTTTTCCTGATGTTCCCCATCATCGCGTTGCACGAGGCCAATCTGAACACCGGCGGCATCGGTGGAAGCCAGTTGCCCGCCCCGCAAGCCGGCTTGATGGCTTTGCTCGCCAAAGGAATTGTGGGCGGACAAATGGCCTGGGGACTGCTGGCCATCGGAGCAGCGCTCGGGTTTGCGCTGCTGTTGTGCAGCGCCCGCGCACCGATGCTGGTCGCCGTCGGCATGTATCTTCCATTCGAGACATCGTCTGCCATCTTCGTGGGCGGCCTTCTGAAATGGATCGTGGACCGTATGGCCCAAAACCGAACCGCCGAACAAAAGCTCGTCATCGAAGAGAAAGGCACTCTGCTGGCATCCGGTTTGATTGCCGGCGAGGCGATCGTGGGCATTTTGCTGGCGGTACTGTTCTTGGCCGGAATTCCGGCCATCGCGACTTTCCCGTTCTATCCGGCCTGGGGAGGCTGGCTGTCGCTCATCGGGTTCGCCGCCGTCGCCTACGTGCTGGTGCGGATTCCCACGCGCGCGTCTTAAGCGTTTTCGACAAGAACAGCGTAAACTTCGCCCGGCCCGTGCACCCCGCGAATCAGGATCTGTTCGATGTCGGCGGTCCGGCTTGGCCCTGTGATCAGAACCATCGAGCTGGTTCGCTCCGCCGGTTTGGGAATCGTGGCCAGCAATTCATCCAGATTGGCCAGCAGCCGGGAGCGCGGGATGACGGCCACATGCACCGGCGGCAGCAGCGAAATCAGCCGAGCCTCGTCGGCGCTGGAGAGCATCACCAGGCTGCCGGTCTCTGCCAGAGCGTAATCGGCGCTGGTAATCCCAACGTCGGCGGTAGCACAGGCCGCGCGCAGCGCTTCGCGATCGGTGAATCCGGATCGAACTTGGCCGAACCCCAGCAGCCCGCAGGTTTTCAAGAAGGGCGCGTTCGAAGCGACCGCCTGTTTCCCGTCCAGCAGCTTTCCGACCACGCCAGAAACCGCATCAGGACTTGGTACTACGAAAACTTTTCCTGCTAACTTTTCCAGATTCTGGACGAAGAGTTCAACATAGAGGTTGCGAGCCATTTGCGGGTTTCGCAATAAGGGGGCAACCAGAGGGGCCGGTGGTGCGCAGCCGGCCCGCCCCATCGCCGTTCGGATATCGCGCAGAATCTCATCGCGCGCCGTCATGATCTGTGCCTCTCGTTCCAGAGTTGGTGGAAACTTTTGGGCGCTAGACGCGGCAGCTCGCGCTGGCTGGCCCACTTCTTTAAAGGACCGACCTTCGGCACCATCGGCCAAAACTTCGCACCCAGGGATCCAAGCAACCTGTAAATCCGCGGATTCGTCATCATCCACGCCCACACCCCGAAGCCCCATCGTTCCAGACTCCGGTTCTTTTTATCCGCCTCCGTAACTTCCGATCGCAGCTTCAGCAGCAAGCGAGGAATCTCGATCTTAACCGGACACACTTCAGCGCACGCGCCGCACAAACTGGAGGCAAACGGCAGCCAGCTATCCTCGGTCACGCCGTGAAATTGCGGCGTGATGATCGCGCCAATCGGTCCTGAATAAACCCACGGGTAATTGTGTCCTCCGATCTTGCGATACACCGGACAATGATTGAGACAGGCTCCGCAACGAATGCAATAGAGCGCCTGTCGTTTTTCCGGATCGCGCAGCAGCTTGGTGCGGCCATTATCCAGC
>Ga0335083_10006110_pt1 | contig 15129 bp, 15 predicted proteins | sample Lox_Sample_42_FD_206716 | JGI IMG/M metagenome (GOLD analysis project Ga0335083, IMG submission 206716) | Soil microbial communities from Loxahatchee National Wildlife Refuge, Florida, United States - Lox_Sample_4.2 | ecosystem: Environmental > Terrestrial > Soil > Wetlands | place: USA... | reverse complement strand
CGTCGGCCGCACCGGCGCGATGACGCCGGCCGCGAAGCTCCGGCCGGTCTTCGTCGGCGGCGTCACGGTCTCGAACGCGTCGCTCCACAACCAGGACGAGGTGGAGCGCAAGGACATCCGCGTCGGTGACACCGTCGTGGTTCAGCGCGCCGGCGACGTGATCCCGCAGATCCTCGGCGTCGTGCTGGCGCGCCGGCCGCCCGACGCCAAGCCGTGGCGCATGCCGGAGCGCTGCCCGGTCTGCGGCGCGGCCGCGGTGCGGCTCGAGGGCGAGGCCGTGACCCGCTGCCCGAACCTCGACTGCCCGGCGCAGCTCAAGAACAACCTGCTCCACCTCGCCAGCCGCGGCGCGCTCGACGTCGACGGGCTCGGCGAGAAGCTCGTGGAGCAGCTCGTCGAGACGGGCCGCGTGCGGCGCGTCTCGGACCTCTACCGGCTCGACGCCGACGCCCTCGCCGGCCTCGAGCGCATGGGCGAGAAGTCGGCCGCCAAGCTGGTCGCCTCCCTCGAGCGCTCGAAGCACACCACGCTCGCGCGCTTCCTGATCGCGCTCGGCATCCGCCACGTCGGCGAGACCGCCGCGGAGCTCCTGTCGGCGAGCTTCGGCGGCGACCTCGACGCGCTCGTGGCCGCGTCGCAGGCCGACCTCGAGGCGATCCCCGGCATCGGGCCCACCATCGCGCAGAGCGCGGTCGCCTTCTTCGCCGACGCGCGCAACCGCGAGGAGGTCGCGCAGCTTCGCGCCCTCGGCCTCGAGTGGCCGCGCGGAGCGCCGCGCCGCGGCGCGGGACCGCTCGCGGGCAAGGCCTTCGTGCTGACCGGCACGCTCGCCGGCATGACCCGCGACGAGGCGAAGGACGCGATCGAGGCGGCGGGCGGCCGGGTGACCGCTTCGGTCTCGAAGAAGACCGACTACGTCGTCGCCGGGGACGAGCCCGGCTCGAAGCTCGCAAAGGCGCGCGAGCTCGGCGTCGCCGTGCTCGACGAGGCGGGGCTCCGCGCCCTGCTCGCCGGCGAGGGCTGAGCCGCCGCAACCTACGGGGCCGGCTCGTCCCCGCGCGCGCGCCGCACCGCCTCCACGGCTCGCGCGTAGAGCGCCCGCTTCGGGAGCCCCGTCTCCTCCGCCAGCGTCCGTGCGATCTCGCGCGCGCGCAGGCCCTGCGCGGCGAGGGCGGCGATCCGGTCGTCGACCGACTCACCGGGCGAGCCGCCCGCCGACGCCCCACCCGTCGCGCCGCCGATCACGACCGTAACCTCGCCGCGCGCGCCCTCCGCGAAGCGCTCCGCCAGGGCGGAGAGCGAGCCGCGGGCGATCTCCTCGTGGAGCTTGGTGAGCTCGCGCGCGACGGCGGCCGGGCGGTCGCCGAGCGCGGCGGCGAGCGCGCGCAGCGCGTCGCCGAGCCGACGCGGCGACTCGAAGAGCACGAGCGTCTCGCGCCGGTCGCGCCAGCCGCGCAGCAGCGCGTCGCGCTCCCCGGCGCGCCGCGGCAGGAAGCCGAGGAACGCGAACGGCGCCGCGGGCAGCCCCGACGCCGCGAGCGCCGCGAGCACCGCCGACGGCCCCGGCACGGCCTCGACCCGATGCCCGGCCGCGAGGGCCGCGGCGACCAGCCGCTCGCCGGGGTCCGAGACCAGCGGCGTCCCGGCGTCCGACACCAGGGCGACGTCGCGCCCCGCTGCGAGCGCCTCCAGCACCTCGCGCTCGCGGGCCGCCTCGTTGTGGGCGTGGAGCGACCGCGGCCGCGCGGCGATGCCGTAGCGGTCGAGCAGGACGCGCGTGCGCCGCGTATCCTCGGCCAGCACGAGATCGGCCTCGCGCAGCACGCGCAGCGCACGCCCGGTCACGTCCTCGAGGTTCCCGATCGGCGTGGCGACGAGGCGCAGCGTACCCACGCTGCGAGGATGGGCTAGCTTGTGTCGTTCCCCCAGCTCGGTCCCGCAGGACGCCGCCGTGGACGACGGCCGCCGGGCGCTCGGCGCCGAGGGCGAGGCGCGCGCGGCGCGCTTCCTCGCGGCGCGCGGCTACCGCATCGTGGGACGCAACGTGCGCGCCGGCGGGGTCGAGCTCGACCTCGTCGCCACGCGCGGGCCGGTGGTCGCGTTCGTCGAGGTGAAGACGCGCCGCTCGCGGGCCGCCGGCGCGCCCGAGGAAGCGGTCGACGCCCGCAAGCGCGAGCGCCTCGCTCGCGGCGCCCTGGCGTGGCTCGCCGCGAACGGCCGGCCCTGGCACCGCGCCCGCTTCGACGTGATCGCCTGCGAGTGGAGCCCCGAGGACGGCTGGAGCCTTCGCCACTGGCCCAGCGCATTCGAGGCAGGAGAGTAGTCCCGTCTCCTCCGAGGCAACTCGATCGCCTGGAGTATCGGCCAGCGCCCGCGCAGCGGGCGCGCGCAGCGAGCGAAGCGAGCGAAGTCAACAGTCGTGCTGCAGCTCAGCAACCCGATCGGCCGAAGGCCGATTCGGTGCCGATTCGCGCCGTCTCTAGCCCGGCGTCTCTTCCGAACCTGCGGCCGCGGCTTCTGCCTCGGCGGCCTCCGCTGCGGTACCGACCTCGCCCTCCGGCGCGATCAGCGCCGTGAGGTCGCGGATCTTGGAGCGCAGGCGCGCCTTCTTGCCCGACAGGTCGCGCAGGTAGTAGAGGCGCGAGCGCCGCACGTGGCCGCGGCTCTTGATCTCGACCTTCTCGACGACGGGCCCGTGCACCGGGAAGATGCGCTCGACGCCGACGCCGTAGGAGACCTTGCGCACGGTGAAGGTCTCGGAAGCACCCCCTCCGCGGCGCCGGATCACGACGCCCTCGAAGACCTGGATGCGCTCCTTCTCGCCCTCGACCACGCGCACGTGCACGCGGACCGTGTCGCCCGATCGGAACGGCGGCAGATCGCTCCGGAGCGCCTTTCCCTCGAGTCCATCCAGCCGGTTCATCGCTCGTCCTCTCCCGGCGCGACCCGCAGCAGGTCCGGCCGGCGTCGTCGCGTCACCTCGCGGGCCTGCTCGGCCCGCCATCGGGCGATCGCCTGGTGATCGCCCGATCGCAATACCGCGGGGACCTCGAGTCCCCGGAACACCGCGGGCCGCGTGTACTGCGGCCCCTCGAGCAGCCCTCCGCAACCGCTCTGGAACGACTCCGTCTGCGCGGACGCCGGGTTTCCCATCACGCCCGGGAGCAGCCGGGCCACCGCCTCGGTCACCACCAGGGCCGGCAGCTCGCCGCCCGCCAGCACGTAGTCGCCGATCGAGATCTCCTCGTCGACCGCGAGCTCGATCACCCTCTGGTCGACCCCTTCGTAGCGCCCGCACACCAGCACCAGCCGCGGCTCCCGCGCCAGATCCTCCGCGACGGCCTGCTCGAAGCGCCGCCCCTGCGGCGAGAGCAGCACCACGCGCGCCCTGCGTCCTCCACCCTTCTCGCCCGCCAGCGCCTCGATCGCCTCGACCAGGGGCTCGGGCCGGAGCACCATTCCCGGGCCGCCGCCGTACGGCGCATCGTCCACCGAGCGGTGTCGATCCCTCGTCCACGCCCGCAGGTCGTGGACGAGGAGCTCCAGGATCCCCTCCCGGCATGCGACACCGAGGAGCGATGTCTCCCGGAACGCCTCGAACAGCCCCGGGAAGATCGTGATCACGTCGACGCGCATGCCCGACCGGCCACGTCCGAGCGGCGGCGCGGCCGCGCGCCGCTCTAGTCGACGATCTCCAGGCGGTAGTCGGCGCCGGAGCGCGACGCCGCCAGCACCACGCGCATCGCCTTCGCGACGCGGCCCTGCCGGCCGATCACGCGCCCTCGGTCGTCCTGGGCCGTCTCGAGCTCGAGCTCGCGCGGCTCCGGCTCGCGCACGCGCACCGCGTTCGCGTCGGTGACGATCGCCTTGGCGATGTACTCGACCAGCTCTGCCGCTGCGCTTCGCTCTGCCACGTCCCGCTCCTCAGCTCGTCGCGACCGACCGGCGCCGCGCTTCGCGCGCCAGCGCCGTCACGGCGTCGCTTACCTGCGCCCCGCGCTTGACCCAGGCATCGAGTCGCGCGGTGTCGATCTCGATCTGCTTGGGACGCGTGATCGGGTTGTAGGTGCCGAGCGTGTCGAGCGGCCGGCCGTCGCGGCGCGCACGGCCGTCGATCGCCACGATGTGGTAGTACGGGCGCTTCTTGGCGCCGGCCCGGGAGAGTCGGATCTTGACCATCGGCGGTGGATACCCCTCTCTACCCGAAGCGGCGCGATCTGCTCGCGATGTGTGAAGGCGTTCGGGATTCGCTTGCAAGACCGGCTGCGACCCCGCGGCCCGCCGGCGGAAAGTGGGCGTGCAATCTAGGCGAGCACCCCAAGCCCGGCAAGGCCAGGGGCGTCAACGCGGCTCGAGGCCGAGCCGCGAGCGCTCCTTGCGCTCCGAGCAGGGCGCGCAGGCGTAGAGCTCGCGGTGCGGCTGCTGGAGGCGGTCGTAATCGTTGTCGAGGGCGATGCGGCGGACGGTCGGGACCACCGCGCCGCAGAAGTCGCACTGCCGGCCTTCGGGCCGGGCCTCCTCGGACATGGGGGTCTCCTCGGGCGCGTGCGGGGCGAGACTAGCCCACGCGCAGCCGCAGGTCCGTGGGCGCCTCGTCGCCGAGCGCGGTCCGCAGGCCGGCGAGGATCTCCCGGCGGCGGAGCTGGAGCTGCTGGCACCAGACGCTGGTATCGACGCGGGCCTCGAGCACGCCGCCTCGCAGCGCGGTCGGCTGGCAGTGGCGGGCCACCTCGGGCCCGACCACCTGCTCCCAGCGGTCTGCGATGCGCAGCACGGCCGCCGTCTCGCCGAGGCCGAGGTCGTCGAGCACCCGGCCGACCAGGGTGCCGACCGGGCGGGGCTGGCGCCGGCCGCGGGTCACGTCGCGCTCTCGTCGAAGGGCCGGAAGAGCAGGCCGGTGGGGATCTTCGGCATGAAGAAGGTCGACTTCTGCGGGAGGATCTCGCCGGCGCCCGTCACGCGGAACACGTCCTCGGGCCGGAGCGGGTTCAGGTACAGCGCGACCGTGCCGCGGCCGCTGCGCACCTCGCGCGCCGCCTCGAGCGCGTGCTTCGGGAAGGCGACGGCGCCGTCGCGCACTGCGGCCTCGTCGAGGCCGAAGACGCCCCCGAGCACCTCGGCGTGGATGGCGCGGATGCCGAGCTCGTCGGGGCCGAGCGCGGGGCGCGAGAGCACGCGCAGCACGCCCGAGCCGTCGTCGGCGGCAAAGGCCGGGCGGCCGGCGAGCGGCGCGAGCTCGGAGGCCAGCAGCGACGGCACGGCCTCGGGGCCGGGGCACGAAACGCGCCGCGCGGTCCAGCCGGGCAGCCGCGACGCCCACTCGGCGTCGCTCGGCGCCGGGACCTCCCGCACCACGCGGTGGATCGGGAGCAGCAGGCTCCCCGGCGCGTAGGCGTCCGCGAAGTAGCCGAGCGTCCACTCGAAGGGCGCGTCGGCCCCAGCCCCGCCGCCGCGCCGACACTCGTCGCGGTAGGCGAGCGCCGTCTCGTAGCGATGGTGGCCGTCCGCGATCACCACGGGGCGGTCGGCGAGGAACCGTTCGATCGCGGCGATCGCCGCGCCGTCCTCGATCGCCACCAGCGTGTGCTCGACGCCTGCCGGGTCGCGCGCGACCTGCTGTGCGCCGGCGTCGAGCTGCCGCGTGAGCAGCCCGGTCAGCGCGCGGCCCGGATCCTCGTAGAGGAGGAAGATGCTCGACAGGTTGGCGCGCGTCGCGCGAAGGAGCTTCAGGCGGTCGGCCTTCGGGCCCGCGAGCGTGCGCTCGTGCGGGCGCACCACGCGGCGCTCGTAGTCCTCGAGGCGCAGCAGGGCGAAGAAGCCCTCGCGCACCCGCGCCTCGCCGTCCGGTCCAGGGAATCGCTGACGCAGCGCGTACAGCGCCGGCCGGGGGTCGCGCCGCAGCACGCCGGCGCGACGCCACGCGGCGAGCGTCTCCGCGGCGCCGGCGTAGTCGGTGGTCGCCTCGTCACCGACCTCGCGCGTGAGCTCGAGGCGGATCGCGCTGTGCGGATCGCGCTCCCAGTACTGCCGGCGCTCCTCGGGCGTGACGACGTCGTAGGGCGGGGCGATCACGCGGTCGAGGTCGACGCGCGACGGGTCGTAGCGGAGCGCGCGGAACGGTCGCAGCGCGGTCACGCGAGGCACTCCTCGCCGCCGAGCGCGCGGGTCAGAGCCGCGGCGTCGACGGCGCCTGCGCGCAGCACGCGCGGCCGCGCAGCGGTGAGATCGAACACCGTGCTCGGCGGGCCGCCGCCTGCGTCGGGGCCGCCGGCTCCGACGAGGAACGGGTCCCCGGCCCGGAGAGCCAGCCGCGCAGCATCGGCGCACGTGCGCGCGGGCGGCTCGCCGTGGCGGTTCAGGCTCGTCGCGGTGAGCGGGCCGATGCCGGCCGCCGCCACGGCTGCGGCGAGTGCCGCCGCGACCGGATGCGGCGAGCAGCGGACTCCCACCGCTCCGTCCGCGCGCGCGATGCCCGGCGCGAAGCGTCCGCGGCAGGGCAGCACGAGCGTCAGCGGTCCCGGCCAGAACGCCGCGGCCAGCGCGCGCGCGCGCCCGTCGACCTCGATGCCGAGCGGTGCCAGCGACGCCAGGCCCTCGACCAGGATCGCGATCGGCTGGCCGTCGCTTCGCCGCTTCCACGCCGCGAGGCGCGCCAGCGCAGCGGTCGAGCGCGCGTCGGCGCCGAGCCCCCAGAGCGTCTCGGTCGGGTAGGCGACGAGGCCGTCCGCACGCACGCGGGCGAGCGCCTCGGCGAAGTCCCCGGCGTCCTCCGCCGCGGGCGACACGGCGGTCACCGGGCGAGCGCCTGCGCCGCGATGTCGCGGCGGAGCTGCATGCCGTCGAAGGCGATCCGATCGCAGGCGGCGTACGCGCGGCGCTGCGCCTCGGCGAGGCTCGCGCCCCGCGCGCTCACGCCGAGCACCCGCCCGCCTGCGGTCACGAAGCGGCCCTCGCCATCGCGCCGGGTGCCGGCGTGGAACACCACGACGGCGGGATCGCGCTCGGCCTCCTCGAGGCCGCGGATCGGCTTGCCCGTCTCGTACGCGCGCGGATAGCCGCCCGATGCCATCACCACGCAGACCGAGGCGTCGCGCCAGCCCGGCGCCTGCACCGCGTCGAGGCGCCCGCGCGCCGCCGCGTCGAGCAGCGGGGCCAGGTCGCAGTCCATCCGCAGCACCAGCGCCTGCGTCTCCGGATCCCCGAAGCGCACGTTGAACTCGATCACGCGCGGCGCACCCTCCGCGTCGATCATCAGGCCGACGAACAGCACGCCCTGGAAGGGATGGCCCTCGGCGGCCATCCCGTTCAGGGTCGGGTGCACGATCTCCTCGAGCACGCGCTTCTCGACCGACTCGGGGAAGCCCGGCGCCGGCGAGCAGGCGCCCATGCCGCCGGTGTTCTCGCCGCGGTCGCCGTCGAGCGCGCGCTTGTGGTCCTGCGCCGCGGCGAGCGGCACGACGTGTCGGCCGTCGCAGAGCGCGTAGTAGGAGACCTCGCGTCCGGCGAGTCGCTCCTCGACGACGACGCGCGCGCCCGCTGCGCCGAAGCGGCGCGCGCCCATCACCTCCTCGAGCGCGCGCTCCGCCGCGGGCGCGTCGTCGCAGACCGAGACGCCCTTCCCCGCCGCAAGCCCGTCGGCCTTCACCACGCAGGGACCGCCGTGCGCGCGCACGTGGGCGCGCGCGGCCTCGAGGTCGTCGAAGACGGCGTAGCCGGCGGTGGGGATGCGATGGCGGCTCATGAAGGCCTTGGCGAAGGCCTTGCTCGACTCGAGCCGCGCGGCCGCCGCCGAGGGGCCGAAGACCGCGAGCCCGCCCGCACGGAGGCGATCGGCGAGCCCGTCGGCGAGGGGATCCTCGGGACCGACGACGACCAGGTCGATCGCCTCGCGTGCCGCGAGCGCGAGCACCGCGCCGGCATCGCCGGCCTCCACGTCGGGCGCGCAGCGCGCCTCGCGCGCGATGCCGTCGCTCCCGGGCGCCGCGAGCACCCGCTCGACGTGCGGGCTCCGGCCGATCTTCCACGCGAGCGCGTGCTCGCGCCCGCCCGAGCCGAGGATCAAGACCCTCACGTGCAGGTCCTCAGTGCCGGAAGTGGCGCACGCCGGTGAATACCATCGCGATGCCGAGCCGGTCCGCCGCCGCGACCACCTCGGCGTCGCGGGTCGACCCGCCGGGCTGCACGCAGGCGCTCGCGCCGGCGGCGACGGCCGCCTCGAGCCCGTCCGGGAACGGGAAGAAGGCATCGCTCGCCACGACCGATCCCGCCAGGTCGACGCCCACCCGCTCCGCCTTGCGCCGCGCCACCCAGACCGCGTCGACGCGCGAGGTCTGGCCGGCGCCGATCGCGAGCGTGCGATCGGCCCGCGCGAACACCACGGCGTTGCTCTTGGCGTGCTTCACCACGCTCCAGGCGAAGCCGAGCGCGCGCAGCTCCTCCTCGCTCGGCTTGCGCGCCGTCACCACGCGCGCCGCCGCCACGTCCTCGTGCGACACGTCGGGCTGCTGCAGCAGCAGGCCGCCGTAGATGCGCTTCCAGTCGAGCTCGGCGCGATCGATGCGCCCGGCGTGGTAGCGCAGCAGGCGGCGGTTCTTCTTCTTGCGCAGGAGCGCCAGCGCGTCGGCATCGAAGTCCGGCGCCAGCAGCACCTCGGTGAAGATCTCGTCGACGGCCGCGGCGAGCCCGAGGTCGAAGGGCCGGTTCGCGATCACGATGCCGCCGAACGGCGAGTCCGGGTCGCTCTCGAAGGCGTGGCGCCAGGCCTCGACCGGACTCGCTCCGCGGCCGACACCACACGGCGTATTGTGCTTGAGGATCGCCACGACGGCCGCGTCGGCGGGATCGAAGTCGCCGATCAGCGCCAGCGCGGCCTGCGCGTCGACCACGTTGTTGAAGGAGAGCTCCTTGCCGTGCAGCGCCTCCACGGCGTCGAGGAAGCCGCCGTAGAGCGCGGCGGCCTGGTGCGGGTTCTCGCCGTAGCGCAGCGGCGCGGCGCGCGGGAGATCGATGCGCAGCCGCGCCGGGAGCGCATCGGCCTCCGCGGCGCCGGCGTGGGCGCCGAGCCACCCGGTGATTGCGGCGTCGTAGCGCGCGGTGCGCTCGAAGGCCTTGGCGGCGAGCCGCCGCCGGGTCGGGTCGGAGAGCGCGCAGCCGTTCGCCTCGAGCTCGGCGAGCAGCGCGGGGTAGTCGGCGGGATCCACCGCGACCGCGACCCAGGCGTGGTTCTTGGCGGCGGAGCGGATCATCGACGGGCCGCCGATGTCGATCTGCTCGACGACCTCGTCGAAGCCCACACCGGGGCGCGACGCCGTCTGCTCGAACGGATAGAGGTTCACGACGACCAGGTCGATCGGGCGGACGCCCTGGGCGGCGCAGTCGGCCTGGTCCTGAGGGTGGTCGCGCCGCGCCAGGAGGCCGCCGTGCACGCGCGGGTGCAGCGTCTTCACCCGTCCGCCGAGCATCTCGGGGCTGCCGGTGAGCTCGGCCACGTCGACGACGGCGAGGCCGGCGTCGCGCAGCGCCGCCGCGGTGCCGCCCGACGCGACCAGCTCGACGCCGAGCTTCGCGAGACCGCGGGCGAGGTCGACCAGCCCGGTCTTGTCGAAGACGGAGAAGAGCGCGCGCCCGACGGAACCGCGCGGGGCCTGGGGGGGCATCCGAGACTCCTTCGATCGCCGGCGCAGGGGGAACGCCCTGGGTGTACCGGGAGGGCCGCGCGGCGTCAAATTCCGCGCTGCGAACGCCGTTTGCATCCGGCACCGGCCCCCGCGGCGGGGCGGAGCGCGCACTGCTGTATCGTCGGCCCGATGGATGCGGCCGCTGCGGTGACCCTGCTCGGTGGGCTCGGGCTCTTCCTGCTCGGCATCCACCATCTGACCGAGGGCTTGAAGGGCCTCGCCGGCGACTCGCTGCGGCGAGCGCTCCAGAGGCTCGTCGCGGGCCGCCTCAGCGCGGTGGCATCGGGCGCGCTCTTCACCGCGGTGATCCAGTCCTCGACGGCGGCGATCCTGACCGTGATCGGCTTCGTCAGCGCGGGCCTCGTCACCTTCTCGCAGGCGATCGGCATGATCCTCGGCGCCACGCTCGGGACCACGTCGACGCTCTGGCTGGTCGCCCTCTTCGGCCTCCGCTTCAGGATCTCCTCGGCGGCGCTGCCGATGCTCGGCGTCGGCGCCTTCCTCTGGCTGGTCGCGCGCGGCAAGGCGCGATCGCTCGGCGCGATCCTCGCCGGCTTCGGGCTGATCTTCACCGGGATCGACTACCTGCAGACGGGGATGAAGGGGATCTCCTGGGACCTCGCGGCGTTCGGCGGCACCGGGCCGGGCGCGACGTGGATCCTCGCCGCGGTCGGCATCGCCATGTCGATCGTCATGCAGAGCTCCACCGCCGCGGGCGCGACGACGCTCGTGGCGCTGAACGCCGGCTCGCTCACCTTCGCGCAGGGCTGCGCGATGATCGTCGGGCAGAGCATCGGGACGGCGGCGACGACCGGGCTGGTGGTGCTCGGCGGCAACCTCGCGGTGCGGCGGGCGGCGACGGCGCACATCGTCTTCAGCGTGGTCGTCGGCGTCCTCTCGCTCGTGTTCCTGTCGCCGCTCGTCGGCGCGGCGGAGTGGCTGGGCGCGCGCCTGGACGATCCCGATGGCGTGCTGGCGATGGCGACCTTCAGCAGCCTCTTCAAGCTCGCGGGCATCGTCGTGTTCTATCCGTGGCTCGACGCCTTCGCGCGCCTCATCGTCCGCATCTCGGGGCAGGGAAGCGAGTCGGCCGTGAGCCGCCTCGAGCCGACGCTCGCCGAGGCGGGCGCGGACGTGGCGCTCGAGGCCGCCTGGCGCGCGATCCTCGAGCTCGCGCGCGCGGCGGTGGATCCCATCCGCCGCCGGCTCGCCGGGGAGCCGGCCGCGTACGCGCCGCCGTCCGAGGCTGTCCCGCAGGTCGAGCGCTTCCTCGAGTCGCTCCCGCTCGAGACCACCGACCTCGCCACCATCGCGCCGCGGCTGGTCCGGCTCTGCCACGCCCTCGATCACCTGACGCAGCTCCACGCGGACGCGAAGCAGATCCCGCCGGTGGCGAGCGGCTGGAAGGCGCCGCCGGGCTTCGAGGCCGGCGCCCGCGCGCTCGCGGCATGGCTCGACGCCACGAAGGACCCTGCGGCCGCGCCCGATCCGGCGGTCTTCGCCGCGGCCGAGGCGGCGTCGAAGCAGGTCGAGGTCGAGCGCGAGAGCGGCCGCGCCCGGCTGCTGGAGGACGTGGCGCTCCAGCGCGCGCCCACCGCGACGGCGCGCGCCGAGCTCGACGCGCTGACCTGGGCCGACACCACGCTGCATCACGCGTGGCGGCTCGCCGAGTCGCTGCGGATCGCCGCCGCCTAGGCGCCGGCCCGCACGCCCGCCTCCACCGACGTGACCGCGCGGCGCAGCGATCCCGAGCTGCGGATCGCGAGCTTCTCGGCCTCGACGACCAGGAAGAAGACGACGCCGCCGAGCGCGAGCCGCGGCCAGACGGCGAGCGGGATGGCCTCGTTGTGGAAGAGCCGCTGCAGCGGCGTGGTGTACGTAAAGAGGAGCTGCAGCACGGCGACCGCGAGGATCCCGAGCGGCAGGTAGCGGTTGCCGAGGTGCGCGCGCAGCGAGAGCGACGAGTCGAGCAGGAAGCGGCTGTTCATCAGGTAGAAGACCTGGCCGAGCGTGATCGCGTTGACCGCGACCGTCCGCGCGAGGGCGTCCGAGGCGCCCTCCGACTTCATCCAGAAGAACGCCCACAGCGTGTACGCGAGGAGCGCCACGCCGACGAACGCGACGCGCCAGATCCCGAATCCGGTCAGGATCGATCGATCCACCGCGCGCGGCGGCCGCTGCATCACGTCGAGCTCGTGCGGCTCGAAGGCGATCACCAGGCCCAGCGCGACGGACGTCACCATGTTGACCCAGAGGACCTGCGGCGCGGTGATCGGGAGCGTGAAGCCGAGGAAGATCGCCACCGCGATCACGAGCCCCTGCGCGACGTTGGTCGGCAGCATGAACAAAATCGCCTTCTCGATGTTGTTGTAGACGGTGCGCCCCTCCCGCACCGCGGCCGTGATCGAGGCGAAGTTGTCGTCGGCGAGGATCATCGCGGCGGCCTCCTTGGTCACCTCGGTGCCCTTGATCCCCATCGCGACGCCGATGTCGGCCTTCTTGAGCGACGGCGCGTCGTTCACGCCGTCGCCCGTCATCGCCACGATCTGCCGGTTGGCCTGGATCGCCTTCACCAGGCGCAGCTTGTGCTCCGGGCTGGCGCGCGCGAAGACGTCGACGTCGCGCACGCACTCCTGGAGCGCGGCGGTGTCCATCTCCTCGATCTCGGCGCCGGTGGTCGCGGTCTTGCCGTCGCCGATGCCGAGCATGCCGGCGATGGCGGCCGCGGTGATCTTGTGGTCGCCGGTGATCATCGTGACCCGGATCCCGCCCTGGTGGCATTCCTTCACCGCCTCGACGGCCTCGCGGCGCGGCGGATCGAGGAGCCCGATGAGGCCGAGCAGCACGAGGTTGCGGGGCAGATCGGCGGGGCCGAGGCGGCCCGCCTCGACGGGCGGGCTCTCGAGCCACGCCAGCGCGAGCACCCGCTCGCCCTGCGCGGCCAGCGCGTCCGAGGCCTCTTGGAAGCGCGCGCGGTCGATCGGCGCCTGCGCGCCGCCGCGCGTCTGCTGCCGGTCGCAGTGCTCGAGGATCACCTCGGGCGCGCCCTTCGCGAAGAGCACCGGCGCGCCGCCCGCGGGCTCGTGCAGCGTCGCCATGAAGCGGTGCTCGGACTCGAACGGGATCGCGTCGACCCGCGGCGCGGCGGCCTGCTCGGCCTCGCGCTCCAGGCCCAGCTTCGATCCGAAGGGGTAGAGCGCGCCCTCGGTCGGGTCGCCCTCCACCTTCCAGACGCCATCCTGCCGCAGCAGCTCCGCGTCGTTGCAGAGCATCGACACGCGTCCCATCAGGCGCAGCACGGGCTCCTCGCCCGCGGGCTTCCCGCCCTCGCGGACCTCGCCCTCGGGCGCGTAGCCCTCGCCGGTGACCTGGAACTCGGCGTCCGCCGTGACGGCGGACACCACCATCATCTCCATCAGCGTGAGCGTGCCGGTCTTGTCGGAGCAGATGCGCGACACGGAGCCGAGCGTCTCGACGGCCGGGAGCCGGCGGATGATGGCGTTGCGCTGGGCCATGCGCTGGACGCCGATCGCGAGCGTGATGGTGATGATCGCGGGCAGGCCCTCCGGGATCACCGACACGGCGATCCCCACGACGGCCTGGAAGAGCGGGACGAACTCCATGCCCTGCACCCAGCGGCCGTACGCGAAGACCCCGACGCTCACCACGGCGATCGCGGCCGTGATCGAGTAGCCGAGCTTCTTGATCTGGCGCAGGAGGGGCGTCTCGAGCGAGCTCACCTCGGCGAGGAGCTGGTTGATGCGACCCATCTCGGTGTCGCGCCCGGTCGCGACGACGACCCCGGTGGCGCGCCCGGAGACGACCATCGTGCCGGAGAACGCCATGTTCTCGCGGTCGCCGACGGTGGCCTTGGCGGAGACCTCGGCCTCGGACTTGTCCGCGGGCACCGACTCGCCGGTGAGCGCGGCCTCCTCGGTCCGGAGGTTCTTCACGGCGGCGAGGCGCAGGTCCGCCGGGACCTTGTCGCCCGACTCGAGCAGCACCACGTCGCCGGGCACGAGCTCCTCGGCGGAGATCATCCGCGTCTCGCCGCCGCGCAGCGCGCGCGCCTCCGCCGACAGCATGTTGCGGATCGAGTCGAGCGCCGCCTCCGCCCTTCCCTCCTGGAGGAAGCCGAGCAGCGCGTTGAGCACCACCACGCCGAGGATGACGGCCGCGTCGAGCCAGAGGCCCAGCATCATCTTGGTGAAGCCGGCGCCGAGCAGCACGTACACGAGGACGTTGTGGATCTGGGCGACGAAGCGCTGGAAGGGCCCGCGCTTCTTGCCCTCGGGCAGGCGGTTGGGCCCGTACTTCGCAAGGCGCGTGGGAACCTCGCCGGCGTCGAGGCCGCGCTCGAGATCGGTGCCGAGGCGCTTCACGACCTCGGCGGCGGGAAGGGCGTGCCAGGCGCTGCCGTCGCCGGCCGCCGGGGCGGGGGAGGACGCGTTCATCGGGGTGCTCCGTCGGCGCCGCGGGCGGGGCGCTCCCCGACTCTACCACGCCCCTAGTAGTGGTCGGGCACGAAGCGGCGTCGCGCGATCGACGCGCGATCGTCGTAGGCGCCCCGCGTCGACCGCTTCGGCAGCTTCGCCTTCTTGTGTGGCTGCTTCCTGTAGGGAATCAGGCTCAGCAGGTGGCGGATGCAGTTCAGGCGCGCGCGCCGCTTGTCGTCGGACGGCACGATGTACCAGGGCGCGAACTTCGTGTCGGTGGCGTCGAGCATCAGGTCGCGCGCGCGCGAGTACTCGAACCAGCGGCTGCGCGAGCACAGATCCGTGGGCGAGAGCTTCCACTGGCGGAGCGGATCCTGGATGCGCGCCTCGAAGCGGCGCTTCTGCTCGTCGTCGCTCACCTCGAGCCAGAACTTGATGAGCTGGATCCCGTCGTCGACCAGGTACTGCTCGAACTCGGGGCACACCTTGAGGAAGCGCCGGTGCTGCGCCTTCGAGCAGAAGCCCATCACGTACTCGACGCCGGCGCGGTTGTACCAGCTCCGGTCGAAGATCACGATCTCGCCCGCGGCGGGAGAGTGCTTGAGGAAGCGCTGCATGTAGAGCTGCGACTTCTCGCGGTCGGACGGCGCGGGCAGCGCCACCACGCGGAACACGCGCGGGCTCACGCGCTCGGTGATCGCCTTGATCGTGCCGCCCTTGCCGGCGGCGTCGCGCCCCTCGAACACCACGATCACCCGCGAGCCCTTGGCCTTGACCCACTCCTGCAGCGCGCACAGCTCGACCTGGAGCTCGCGGAGCGCCTTCTCGTAGTCGGCCCGCTTCATCGGCTCCTTCGCGTCGCCCATGGTCTCCTCCTCCGCTTCCGGGCTCCGACACGCTTAGCGCGGGCGGTCGGGCTCCGCCGAGGCGGGACGGGCGTGGAAGACGCGGTCGGGGGCCGGAAGCTCGGCCGGCGCGCCGCGCTGGGCGCGGATCAGGTCGATGGTCTCGAGGAG
>Ga0335083_10006109_pt1 | contig 15129 bp, 14 predicted proteins | sample Lox_Sample_42_FD_206716 | JGI IMG/M metagenome (GOLD analysis project Ga0335083, IMG submission 206716) | Soil microbial communities from Loxahatchee National Wildlife Refuge, Florida, United States - Lox_Sample_4.2 | ecosystem: Environmental > Terrestrial > Soil > Wetlands | place: USA... | reverse complement strand
GCCTCGGCGTGTCTGGATCACTGGCTGAGTGAACGCTGGCTGGCGGCGTCGGCGGCCAACCTCTCGGTATTATTGGCGACCTGGCTGGTCACACGGGAAGAAGGCATGCCGGCCAATTACGCTCCGATTCCGCACGCCTGGCTATTGGCCGTCCTGGTTCTGCTGTTGGCAATCTATCTCTCGAGCACGATCATCCGCACGCTGCTGCGCGGATTCACCTTCACCTTCTTCGAGACGGCACAGTGCGCCTTTGCCGTGGCGATTACCCTGAACGGTTGCCTCCGTCTCTCAGCCGAAGATGCCCGGATCGCGCCCGCCGTCGGAAGTCTGGCGGTGGCCTGCGCGGCCGCGTGCTATCTGGTCTCTTTCGTCTTGCTGGCCCACGGACGGAATTTCTACACCTATTCGACCTTCGGGATTCTGCTGGCGGTGGCGGGCACACGCATTCTGTTTCCGCTGGACGCGGCCTCCGCCGTCTGGCTGGCGATGGCGGTCACCGGCGTCTGGGCCGGACGCCGCGTAGGACGATCGACCCTGCAGGTGCATGGCGCCATCTACCTGCTGTTGGCGCTGGTGTGCCTGGGGACCCTCCAGCAGGCCGTGAGCGCGCTGATGGGAACCGGGGCGTTGCCATGGCCGGCGTTTGTGACGGCCGGGGTGGCCGTTCTCTGTTACGTGCTTGCCGGGTACGCCGCGGTGCGGATGGTGTTGGCGGTCACGCTGGCGCTGCTGCTGACCTCGGTAGTGGCCTTCGCGTTGACGAGCGGGTACCATGCCCTCTTCGGAGCGGATGCGCCGCACTCCTATTGCGCCACACTGCGGACGATTGTACTGGCTCTGACGGCCCTTTTTGCGGCCTGGGCCGGCAGGCAGTGGGGGCGAATCGAAATCTCGCGCCTGATCTATCCGCTGCTTCTGGCGGGGGCGTGGCGACTGTTCACGGACGACATCCACCAGGAACGGAAAGCCGCGGCGGTGTTGTCGCTACTGGTCTACGGAACGGCGTTGATGATGGTTTCGCGGCGGTGGAAGGAGCGGAGTGCGCCGGAGGTCCGGTGAGGATCCGGAAAACCGGGATACTACGGGAGGTCTCACAGGCGTTCGATGCGCTATTCGTGGGCAAGGATGATGTTGCCCAGGCGCCTCATGGTCTCCATGAGATGGCCCATACGGCCGGTGAGCCCGCCCAAGCGCTGACCGGTCCGGATCTGCGCGGCGGCAATCAGCTCGACGGTTTGCGGGAGGGTCGTGCCGCTCGGCGAGTCGTTCCAGACGTTCATCGATGGTCATCTGGTGTCCGATCCCGCTTGATTCTCTCACCTCCCACATTAAAAGACCCACAGGACGGTTGTTGACGGGCCATCCGCCGTATTAAAGTTGGTTTTGGGCCAATGAATCTTCCGAATTCGCTCACGATTCTTCGGATCTTCTTTGTGCCGCTGCTGGTGGCGGCCCTGGTCCAGGAGCGTGTGGGCTTCGAGATCTACGGTGTCCGCGTCACCCACGAGTGGCTGGCGCTCGCCATCTTTCTCGCGGCCGCGGCTACCGACCTGCTGGACGGCTACCTGGCCCGCCGCTGGCGCCAAGTCACCACGATCGGCACCCTTCTCGACCCGATTGCCGATAAGCTGCTGGTGTCGGCGGCTATGATCTCGCTGGTGCAGGTCCGCCTGTTACCCGGCTACATGGCGATCCTGATTGTCGGCCGCGAGTTCGCCGTCAGCGGGCTGCGCAGCATCGCCGCCGCCGAGGGCTATACGATCAAGGCCAACGACCTTGGCAAAACCAAAATGTTGTCGCAGGTGGTGGCGATTTCTTTTATGCTGGCCGCCGCCGGCCATCCGGAATTGCACACTGCTGGAATGGTGCTGATGTGGATTGTGGTGTTCTTTGCCATCCTGTCGGCGGTCAGCTACTTCCGCAAATTCTGGCGAAAAGTGGATGAGCGCATCAAAACACGCCGACGGCGCGAACTGCTTCACCTGGAACGGAAGCGGGCCCGGGCAATGCGGCGTCACATGTCGTCGAGCGACACCGCGCGTTTGGGAGGCACAATCTCGAATCCGCCCGAAGTGAGCTGAACGTTTCGTACCTGCCCCTTCGCCCCCACCGAGCCGATCGGTTTCCCGTTGAGCGAAATGCTGACGCCTCCCGCGTTGCCCAATACCAGCGTGACATTCGTATTGGCGTCGACCGTGCGGCTCTGATTGGTGTTCAGGATTCCAGAGAATGTCGTGCGGCCATCGCTCTTGATTTCCACCCATACCGGCTCGGCTGCGGTCATCTCCACGCGGACCGGTGCGGCGGCAGCGGCATCGGTCGCGGCTGCCGCCTCCGCATGCTTTGCCACTGCCGACTCCGACGGCTGTGCCGGCGGGTCGGGAGGTTGCTCCGCCGATTGCGAGGGCTGAGCCGGCGCGGCGACCGGCTGTGCGGGAGGCCGGGAAGTGCTCGTCAGCGTTGCCGCTGGCGGGTCGGATTGCTGCGCGCTCGCGGTGTGCGGCCGGCGCTGCCACCACGCATAAACACCGGCGCACGCGAGCATGGCTACGACTACCAGTCCGAGTGAAACCAGCGGCGATCGCCACACCGCAGGCCGTCCGCCGCCCAAAGTTTCCCAGCCTTCCACTCGCGGCAGTTGAATCGGCGGTTCCGGGGCGGGCGAGATGGATTGGCCGGGTGGCTGACCTAACGGCAGGGGAGCCAAAACCTGCTCCAGGCGGCTGCCAATTTCCTCTTCATCGATGCCGAGATAGCGCGCATATTGACGTACGAAACTGCGCGTGAACACACCGCCGGGGAGCCGGTCGAATCTCTCCTCCTCGATGGCCGACAGCATGCGGCACGAGATCTTGAGATCCTTCGAAATCTGCTCCAACGCGAGATTCCTCCGCGTCCGCTCGCTGCGAAGAGTCTCGCCAATGTACGTCATAGGCGTACTTCCCAGACTGTAATGCCTTATGATACAACGGCACTGCCAAAAGGAAACATGAAAGTACGCACTTTGTTTCGGGCCGGGGCCGCGATCGGCGTGCGTTTCTGCTCTGTTTGAGTGACGGGCGCGTGCCCGCGGTGCTCTTATTGGAAAGTCGCCGAGACCAACCGGTACCACTGCTGGCCACTAGCCGCATCGGTTCCCCAGAATTCGAAGAACTGCAGTCCTGCGGGTATTCCCGCGGCATGGAGCGTTGCCTGTGCATTACCGTTTGGGGGAAGGGCGTTTCCGCCAAACCAGGCAGCGATGTTCGAGGAATAATCGGCGCCGTTGATTTTGATGGCCGTCAATGTCGTCGCCACACCGGCAGTCTCGGAGAGCTGAATTTGGAAATTCCACAGGCCGTCAACCGCGGTAACGGTAGCAGGATTGATCGACACGATGACGTTGGATTGCGGCTGCGTCACCGTCAAAGCGACGTTGATCAGTTGCGGCGCGGCGGTCCCCGCCAGAAGTGTAACGGTCCCGGTATATTGACCCGGCTGCGGTACTTGCTTTGGGTCCACGGAGATTTTCACCGCAGCCGGGCTGGTCGCCGAGATCTGGCCGCTGAGAGACGACACACCGATCCAGGACGCGTCGGAGCGAATTTTGAACGCGACCTGGCCGGTCGATTGGGTCGTCAACTGCACCGATTGGGGAGACGGTGCAGAGCCATTGGTGACGCTGAAACTCAGGCTGGCCGGAGCGGGGGTCACCGTGGCCGCTGGCCAATCTTCAAGATACGATTGCAGGTTCTGATAGGTGTTCGAAAAGCGGGCGTAGCCCGAGTAGTTCGGCACGATTTCGCAGGCCGTCAAAGGAGGATCTTCCACGCCCCAGGTCAGGGTTCCTACGATCACACCGGGGCTGGTGAACAGGGGCGATCCCGACGAGCCAGGTTGTGTGACGCCGTTGTTCCACTGAACCTGCAGATACAGGCTGGCCGGCGCTATATCGCTGCCGATTTGCACGGTTGCATCGGCGGTGCGCTGACCGAATGAAATTCTCTTCCAGGATCCGGCAGGGTGGTGGATTCCGGTCACATCGGCCAGCATTGGCGGGTCGGTAGGATCCCACCCCGCGAAGGTTACGCCCGCGGGAACCGATTTCAGCAACAGCAGGCTGTAATCGCCGCCCTGCAACGTGCCCCACGCGACCAGGTCAGCCCCTTGCGAGTTCACCGTGCCGTATGTGGTCGGAGGCGGCGCTCCACAGGAGGCGGTCTGGTAGTCCCAGAATACTTCCAGCGATTGCGCCGACGCTTCACTATTGATGCAGTGTCCGGCCGTGAGCAGGTATGGCTTCATGCTGTTGTCGCGGGTCGCGACCAGGGAGCCGGAACAGGCATACTGCTCTCCGCCGTCTTCAAAGAGAAGGAGCCCGACCATGCCCATGGCCGGCTTCCAACCCGGGTAGCAGTTGGCATCGAGCTGGCAGAAATCCGCGCCATCGGATGAAGGGGGCGTGGCCTGCAGCGCCGCTCTCGCCTGGTGCGCGACGTTGACAATCTCGAATGGGGGCTTCCTCGGGAGAAGATCCGCCGGCTGGCCGGGCTCCGGTTCGTATTCCACAACCACCGATTCCGCCGCGATGCTTCCGCTCCAGAAGTGGCCGTCGCCATTGGGTCCGCGGCCAGTGTATGGCCCTGCCGAGTGGACGCCGTCGTGGATCCAGACATTCCCCGCGCCGACCGAAAAATTGCGAAACTCCAGGCGCATTCCGACAGCCCCGGGAGATCGCAACGCGGCGCGCCACAGCCGCGTGCCATCCGATGCCGTCTGCCATGCGCCGAGGTCCAGCGCGACCCGCGGAACCGCGCGATGAATACCGGTTCGCAACCGGGTACTCGACCCGAAGAGCTGGGCCTTCTCTCCTTCGCTCAGTGGCGAGAGAGCGAATTCGCGAGGGCCCGCCAGGCCGAGCCGAATACCCGGCGCACGCACCTCGACGCGAAAGGTACGTTCCGGACCGGCGTAATAGACAGGCTGCTTGGGTGGAGCGGGTTGCCCCGCGGCAATCTCGAGGCCAAGAAACACCGCCAACGCCGTGAATGTCAAGCTCCGCATTCAACACGAATCTAGTTTGCTACTGGCCTACTAAGCAAGATTGGAAATAGGCTATACACTCGCAATAACGATCGTTAGGAAATCTTGGGAATTGCTTACTTTAGGAGCCTTACTTTGGCAACATCACTTTGGCATCATTACTTTCGCAACATCAGTGCCGCCCGCGCGCGCTTCCGCATCATCGATTCGAAAGACACCTGCGGGACATCCATAAGCTTGCGCATCTCCGCGCCGCGCAGCAGGCGTTGCACCGAATTCGGCGTCCTCGCGGCGGTCCGATCGAATTCACCCCGCAACGCGGCGCGCATGCCGGCAATCGCGCGATAGTAGCCCTGCTGTCCCTGGACTTTCTGGCATCCCGTGACCAGCGCCGCCAGAACTTCGTGGCTGTCTTCGATGCGGCCGACGCGGGCGCCCCACTCGTCCAGGAATGGACAGAGCGGCAGCAGCAACTCTGGCGATTGCCGCAGCACTTTTACCGGACGTAGCGGATAATGCCGGTGGCCTTCCGCCGAAAGGCCGGTGTGTTGATAGATTCGGACGGCAGCGGCGAAACGGCCCCGCGCCTGGAGGTGCTCCATGACGGGCGCCGTCCGCGCGGTGCGCCTCCAGAATCCCATGCCCTGGGTGAGATCGCCGCGATTGTGCGCCAGCGTCATCGAGAGGCGCAGCAGATCGAGCTCCGCGTCCGGCTCCGCGCAGACTGCTTCGAAGACTGCCTGTTCGCGATCGATTTCGGCTTCAATCTCCGCCAGCGCCTCATGCGCCGGCGCCGTGTCGCCCAATTCCAGCAGCCAGCCCAATCCGCCGGCGATGACACTCCATTGCTCGCCGTTGTGTCCGCTGACGCCGCGAACGGCGCGGATGGATATGCCTTCTTCGGACCACTGCCGCGTTTGGCGCGCGAGGCGCATCATCGGCCGCAAGACGTCAACATCGCGCGATTCGCGCCAGACGATGCCGCGAATCTTGGTATCGACGTCAGTGGGAACGAAAGTGGCGACGGTGGCGTGATGACAGGCGGCGCACAGTGCGAAATAATCCTGCAACTGTTCGCTGGGATTCAGATCCGGCCGCAGGATGTTTTCCCAGCTTGCGAGGATGCGGAGGAAGCCTTCCGGGCCGGAGCCGAGATCGATGAGCCGCGCCAGTTCCCGGGCCGGTAGTCGCGCTTTCAGAAACGGAGCCGTATTTCGCACTTGGGAGACGAGGGTCTCAGGAGCGATCCAGTGGCTCCAGGCAGTGGTGGCGCACGCACTCATGCGTGCAGCGCCGGCGTTCTCGCCGGCGTCTGGACTCGCGCGTTGGAGTTGATCGAAGGGTGCATTCTATCTCGCGAGCGGCCCATTCCCGCCTACTCGCTGCTATAGCTGATCTCCGACGTCCGCGCCGACATCGCCGTGTACATCAACAGCAGTGCCGAGACTGCCAGCAATCCGCCGATCGCCAGCCACGCCGGCGTCGGGTCGGCCGCCACCACCATCACGTTCAGCGGCGGAGGCACGGGCACTTCCACCGGCGCCAGGTTTCGCAGATAGAAAATAATGCTCAATTTCTGCAGCACCGACGGCAGAAACGGATTGATGCCTTCCCAGACGAACACGAAAGCCGCCGCGATCATCGGGTTCTTGGTAAAGAGCCCGGTCATCATGAAAATCGCGCCATAACCCGCGCAGGCCAAGGCCGCCACCACTACGTAACCCTCGATCTGGCTCAGTCCGGGACCGTGGAGGATGTAATCCGTGTACGCCGCGCCCGCATGCCACCCGATCAGCAGATACGAAACCGCCGTGCTGCCCGCGAACAGCAGTAGCGCCGCCGTCAATCCCGCCAGGTACTTTCCGGCCACCAGGATCTCGCGCCGCAGGGGCGTCATGTAGTAATAGTGCAGCGTCTTTTCCATCATTTCGCCGCGAAAGAGATTGCTGAACAGTCCGACGCAGCCGAAAAAGATCGCGCCACGCAGGTAAAAGAACTGGAACATGGCCGCGAATACCGCGCTGTCTTCGCCGAGCGAGTGATGACTGAAATGGCGCCGCGATTCCACCAGCGAGTGCATCCCCGTGAGGAATACGGGACCCAGCGCCAGCAGGTAAATCCACCAGCCGCGCTTGGAGAGCAGCGTCTTCTTCCACTCCATTCGCCAGACCGCCGCCACCTGCCGCCAGTTCATATCGTGGCTCCTTCCGCGCCGATCAGGTACTGATAGACCGAGTTGACATCGTCATCGGCGGGCGCCACCGATTCCACTTCCAGCCCCTGCTCCAGCACCACTCGATTCAGCATCAGGTAGAAGCCGTCGGCGTCCTTGGTTCGCAGCAACAGGCCCTTGCCGTCGTTCGAAATCTTGGCTTCCACCGCGCCCTGCCGTTCGAACAGCCGCGCTGCCAGCACGTCGGGACGGTCGCAGCGCACCAGGATCTGCATCGGCTGTTCTTTCACTTCACTGCGCACGCCCTGAATCTCGCCCTCCGCGACCACATAGCCGTGGCTCAGCAGGATCACCTGGTCGCTGATGCGATCGACTTCGTGCAGCACGTGGCTGGACGCGATCACGTGGCGCCCCTTTTCTCCCCACTCACGGAAGAGTGCGATAGTCTCGGCGCGCGCCATGGGGTCCAGGCCGTTCAGCGGTTCGTCCAGCACCAGCACCTGTGGATCGTGCGCGATAGCCTGCGCCAGCTTGACCCGCTGCCGCATTCCCTTGCTGTACGCCGCCACCAGCCGGTTGGCGGCGCCGAACATGTTGACGCGTTGTAGCGCGGTTACGGTCCGTTCCGCGCTTTCCGCCGCCGTGTAGCCGTGGAGCAGCAGATACGAATAAATGAACTGGTAGCCCGTCATGCCCTTGGGGAACGAATCGAACTGGGCGCAGTAGCCGACCATGCGGCACAACTTCTCGGGATGGTCCGGCGACACACCCAGCACATCGATGGTCCCTTGTGTGGGGCGGATCAAGCCGGTCAGCAGGTTCATCAGCGTGGTCTTGCCCGAGCCATTCGGGCCGACCAGGCTGGTCACGCCCGGCGGAATCGACAGGTTCACGCGATTGATTCCCAGCACTTCGCCGTAGAATCGCGAGACGTCGTGAAAGCTGATCAGCGAATTCGGTTGGGCCGGCGCACTCATCGAACGACCTCCGCGTGGCGGAATGGGCGTCGCACGAGAAACCAGGCAAATACAAAGGCGGCGGCCACAATTCCCACCAATGCCAGCACCGGGGCGTCCGAACCGCAGAGGCCCCCCGCCGTTTCCATCGCCAAGGCGAAATCGCCCTTGTGGCGACTCATCGCGCCACCTCCGCCCCGCGGGAGCGGCTCCGCGTGAGAATCCATAAGAACACCGTCGCGGCCATTACCACGCCAAATAGAAATAGCGCCGGCTCGTCGGATCGCTCAAAGATGCCCGAAGCCGCCTCCATTGTGATGTCCAATTCCATGGACCCGCTCTTGTGCCCGCTCATCGCACGACCTCCGCGCCGCGGATCTTTCGCCCCAGCATGTACAGGCAGGCCCACGCAATAAAGATCAGCACCAGCCAGCAACTCCACAAGGGCAGCTCTTCGCCCGGTGTCATGCGGAAAAAGACCGCTCCATTGGTGGTGGGGTTATCGCCTTCGAACAGCCAGACCCAGACTGTTCCGACGACGTTGGAGACCTGAAGCAGATGGCCCCACTTGGTGTTCTGCACCACATTGATGGCGGCGCCGAACCCCGCGGCCACGAAGAAAATGCCGAACATCAGCGCGCCCGCCGCGGGCTTCCACTTCACCCATGCCGATAGCGCCAGCGCCAGCAGGCAGATGAGCACTATCCAGATCCACGCCGAGAAGAACATGCCGATCGCGAGGCGCATGTTGGTGCTGATCCAGCTCCAGCCTTCCAGGTATCCTTCCAGGCCGAACAACAGCAGACCCGGAACCCACGTCATCAGGGAAAGCAGGATCAACAGCACGAGCATCTTGCCGACCACGTATTCGACGCGCGAAAACGGCCTGGCCAGGTACAGTGATAGGCCGCCGTTGGTCAGGTCCGGCGACACCCGGCCCGGGCCGACGAAGGCCGCCAGAAATAGCGCCAGCATGCTCTGCCAGCCCAGCAGCGACAGGAAGAACGTGGCGTTGATGGTGATGATTTTCGAAATCTGCGTTCCCACGCCGAGCACGCGCAAGGCGCTGGCGTTATGTTCCAGCCAGATCAGCAGCGCGCAGATGAGCGGATAAATGAAGCTGGAGAAGAAGAAGATCGAAAGGAAGCGCGATTTGCGCAAATCCTCGAAGGCATATCGCGGAATCACCAGCAGCCGCGATGGCGCGCCGGTGAGGGGCCCGTCGTATGGCCGGTATGTCTTCTTATAGACCGCCATTGGTGGGCGCCTCCATGGCCTTGAGGAAAATATCTTCCAGCGAATCGCGCCGATGGTTCATGCGGCGGATCTGCACGTTCTGATTGGCCGCCACTTCATACAGACGCCGCACATCCAGCCCGTCCGGCAGCACCAGCTTGATGCGTCCCTGCGCCCCCGGCGCCGATTCGCACCCCAGTTGCGCCATCGCCGCCAGAAACGTGCCGTCGGTGCCGCCGCGTGTTTCGATTTCGAGGAACTGCTTGTTGGCCCGCCGCTCCTCTTCCAGATTGCAGAACGCCGCGATATTGCCGTCCTTGAGGATCAGCACCTGGTCGCAGCATTCTTCCACGTCGCGCAACAGGTGCGACGAAAGCATGAGGTGCAGATCGCCACGGTCGCGGATTTCCTGGATTAACTGGATCATCCGCAGCCGCGCCGGCGGATCGAGACCGTTGGTCGGCTCGTCGAGGAAGAGCAGCTTCGGTCCATGCGCGATGGCCTGCGCCAGCTTGGCCGCCTGCTTCATGCCCAGCGAGTAGGTCCCCAGGGGGCGGTACCGCACCTCGCCCAGTCCGACGTAGAAGAACGCCTCGTGCGCCCGCTCCAGCGCCTGCTCCGACGGCAGCCCGCTCAATTCCGCCATCATGCGGACGAACCGCACGCCGCTCATGTTGGCGATGAACGAATCGTTCTCGGGCATGTAGCCGATCAGCCCACGCGCCTGCCGGGCCTGTGTGCGCACATCGTGGCCCAGGACGCGCGCGGTTCCCGCCGACGGCGTATGGAAGCCCAGGAGGGTATTGATCAGTGTCGATTTGCCGGCGCCATTGGGTCCCAGCAGTCCGATCGCCCGGCCGGTCAGCGCGGCCTTGAGGCGTTTCAGAATCACGCGATCGCCAAAGCGCACTTCCAGGCCATCGAGTTCGATCACCGGATCCATTACTTCACTCTACGGGATTCCGGGGGTGAGTGTTCCGGGAAAGATCTGAATTTAACCGCCGATAAACGCCGATCGGTGTTGATCGGTGGCTAATGATCTTTGCTTACCTTCGCACCGCTTCGCGATGATGCTCATGGAACTGAGGCATCGGCATCAGGTTCCCCATGATGCCCGCCACATTTCCCGTCATCAGGTCCGTCAGGCTGCCGCCGAACACGTTGTCGTCCGTCGCTACCGTCAGCCGGTCCCGTTCGCCGTAGGCTGCTATCAAGCTCGGCTTGATATTCGACAACCTCTTCACCACCCCCGATTGCCCTGCTTGCGGCGGCAGGAAGCCTTCCAGCAGTCCCGCGATCGGAGCCACGGTCGGCGCCAGATTCTGGTAGATCACGCCCGAGAAATTGGCGTGCCGGTCCAACGGCGCCAGCGAGAGAAACTGCTGCGACCGCACCAGCGAGTTCCGGCTCGTCCGCGCCTCGATTGCCTGCTTCAGCAACCCCTCGGAAGGCGCCGCGATCATGTACCCGTCGGCGAACGTGTAATACGCTTCCGTCAGCGGATTGGGATCGCCGCCAGCCACCATGTAATAGGTCCGCCCGTCCACGGTTTCTTGCTTTGTCCGCAGCGCCAGGCCGCCCGATTTCACGGCATAGGCGTCGTACGCCTGCACGGCCTTGTCCAGCGCCGACCGGAACCGCGCCGGGTCGTACACTTCCACTACCAGTTTCCACGAGGGCACCGGCACGGCCGCGCCATCGAAGCCCACCGCAAACTCGCCGCCCAGCGACGCCGCCAAATCTTCGCGCAATCCCGGCGCCGTCGAATCCATTTTGGCGCCGAATCGTTCCAGCAGGCCGCTTACCGCGTCTACGATCGAGGCCGAATTCCTGGTGACGAACGCGCCTGCCAGCGCTGCCTCCGGCCGGAAATAATCCAGCGATTGCATCGGCGCCGGCTCCGCCAGCCACGCCGCCATCCCCTGCCGGTCGTGGTCGAACACCAGCGTCGCGCTGGCTTCGGTGCGATGATCGATCTCTTTCTGCCCGGCAAGCAGGTATCGCGGACCATTGGGCATCTGCGCGCGCGTGTTCTTCGCCAGGTCCAGGCAGAACAGCAGACCTGCGCCCTCCTGGTATTGCCGTTCGATCTGCTGATAGAACGGTGTGCCCGCGAAGCCGCCCGATGCGGTGGTCAGCGCCGGCGCAAACTGTGTCACCGCCGCCTGGTTCGGGCCAAATACCACAAAACCGTTCCGCGTCTCCACCGCCTGACCGTTCTGTTTCAGAAAGTCGGCGAAGCCTTCATGCGTCACTTCCGCCAGGAAAGCAAAGGCCATGCCGCCTCTTCCATCCGGCTCGCCCGCGACCACAACTTCATTGCCCAGGTACTGCGACGCCGCCCGGAGTTTTTCCAGTACGTCGAGGCCTCGCGAATTCATGCCGCCCGCCAGACCCGGATTTTCCTCCGCCTTTCCGCGAAACACGGCTTCGGCTTTTCCCAGATAGTCGCCCAGGTTGGGCACCGACGCGTACAGCATGGTATCGGCCGGAAGCCGGTCGATCAGCCTGCTGTCGTGCCGGATTCCCGGCAGCGCGACGTTCTGAATCTCCTTGCGCATCGACGCCAGCAGCGTGAAATAACGGTCGCGATTCTGGCTCCAGGCGATGTCGTCGCGCAGCGGTTCCGGTTCCATGCCGTCGCCCGCGACGCTCTGGTCCCCGGCATGGAGCACTTTCTCCTGGTGCTCCTGCGATACGTGCACCTCGCCCTCGAGCACGCTCACCCGCGATCCCTTCACTCCCGCCGTGACGCCGAACAGCGTCCCCGTCACCGCCACGCGGCACTCCGGCGTGACCACGTACAGATGTCCCGAGCTGCGATGGGCTGCCTGCACGATTACGCTGCCGCGTGTCAGATGAATGGTGAGGTCCTGGGCGCTGCTGTCTTCGGACATTCCCGAGCGCTCCCGCATCTCCACCACGCTGCCGTCGCGCAACGCCAAAAATGCATCCGTATCGGACGCTGTGCGGACTTCCACCCCGTCGCGCAGTTGCTCACCCACCGCGAGTGGTCGGATTCCCGACGCCGAAACCTCGAACAGCGTGCCGTTCACGCTCTGCACGATGGCCCGACCCGGCCCCGAGGCGCCGCGGTTGACGTAAATCCACACCGAAAGGCCGGCCGCCGCCACCACCACCGCCGCTGCCGCCCAGCGCATGGGATACGCGGTCTTCGCCGGAGATTTCGGCGCCGGCATCACGGCCACGCGTCCTTCGTAGATCCGCCGGCACGCCACGCACTGGTGCAGATGGTCCTCCACCAGCATGGCTCGCGCCGGGGGGAGTGTCCGCGCGCGATATTCCGGAAATAGCGTCTGAAAATCGCCGCAGTCACGAATCGCGTGCGACGGACCTTCCGGCGCCGCTTTTGCCGCGATGCGGTTCCAGACACGCGCCGCCGCGGCTTCGATCACCGCATCCTCCACGTCATCGCGCCGAATCTCCGCCACCGCCTGCTCCAATTCCGCATTCGAGAAATGATTCTCGGAAAACTGGTCATCGCCGGTCATGCCGCGCCTCCCAGGTAAGCTTGATACTCCTTCTCCAACCGGTCCCGCGTACGCGATAGCGTCACCGCCACTGTGCCGGGAGTTGTATTCATCAATTTCGCGATCTCCGGGTTTTCTTTTCCATCAAAGAAACGAAGCATGAACATCTCCGCGATCCGCGGATTCAGCCGCGCCAGCGCGCCGCGCAACCACTCGCGCACTTCGCCTGAGGTATGTACCCGATCCGGGCTTCGATGGGCCGGTTCGGCCAGTACCGGTTCGAGATTATCCAAAGGTACATTACGAATGTTCTGCCGCGCGCGCATCAGATCGAGCGCCGCATTGACCGCCGCGCGGTGCAAAAAGCTGGCCATATTCCCCACCGGATCGGCGTTTCGATCCCGCTTCATCAGCCGCAAAAACACCGTCTGCAGGACGTCTTCGGCATCGTCGGCGTTGGCCGTGATGCGATAGGCCGCGCGGAAGACCAGCCCGTGATGCTCGCGGAAAATTTGCTCCAGTTCGCTCGACGTGTCTTCGGCCGGATCAATGGGGGCAGCCATCAGCGCCTTCATTCGAAACGCTCTTCAAACTACGGGACGGTCGGAAACGGCAGGAATTAGCCCCTGAATAAAAATGCCCCGTGCCGGTCAGGGAACGGGGCCAAGTTCTACTACAATCTGTCTCGGAGGATGACAGACCGGTGTCGATCTTAGCATCCACCTGTCCGTCAAATCAATCAAATAATGGAAGAATTAGTTGAGTGACAGGCTAGCGAAGCTCCTCCATTACCAGGTCTAGTACTTCGCGTTTCGGACGCACTTTAGATTCAGTAAGCTGGGCAAGCGGTTCGGAGTCCAGGTGTAGGAGTTCTAGGAAATCCGGCTTTGTTGTGTTTACGTACAGAACGCCCGTCAACACCTCTCCCTTGGCCTCCGCCGCTTCCAGCGCGCCCAGCGCCGCCAGCCGGTCGGTGGGATCGAAATCCCGCCCCAGTTTGCGGATTCGCAAGTGGCTTCCGTCATGCAACGTGACATCGGTCGCTTCGCCTTCCGGAATCTCCACCGAAATCTCCTCGAAGAACGGCACGAAATCCAGCTCGTGGAGCACCTCTTCGTGATCCTTCATGTAGCTATAGCTCTTGGTGGACCCTTCGTGGTCGTTGAAGGTCACGCAGGGCGAAATCACGTCGATTACCGACAGTCCCTTGTGTGCGATAGCGGTCTTCAGAATGGCTTGCAACTGCTTCTTGTCGCCGCTGAAGGATCGCGCGACGAATGTCGCGCCCCACTTCAGCGCCAGGGCGCAGCAATCGAACGGCGGCAAATCGTTGGGGATCCCGCTCTTCAATGTCGACCCCAGGTCCGCCGTTGCCGAAAGCTGCCCTTTTGTGAGTCCATACACACCGTTATTTTCGATTACGTAAATCATCGGTATGTTTCGACGCACCAGGTGCATGAATTGGCCGATGCCGATGGAGGCGGTGTCGCCGTCACCCGTCACGCCCAGGCCCAGCAGATTGCGGTTCGCCAGCATGGCGCCGGTCGCGATGGCCGGCATCCGGCCATGGACCGCGTTGAATCCGTGCGATAGACCCAGGAAATACGCCGGCGATTTGGACGAGCAGCCGATGCCCGAGAACTTCGCCACCGAGTAGGGCGAAACGCCCAGTTCGTAAAAGCACTCCACAATGCGCTCGGAAATCGAATTGTGCCCGCATCCCGCGCAAAGCGTCGTCTTGCTGCCCTTGTACGGCAGCACTTCCAGCCCGATCCGGTTCACCTTCTTGGGCGGGGGATTCAGTGTCGTGCTCATTTGCCCTCCTGTTTCACAATCTCGTCGGTCACCGTGCGCGCATCCAGCGGCAGGCCGCCGTAATAGCGGACGCTGCGCAGCTTGGCCAGCAGGTCTACGTCGAATTCCAGCTTCATCAGTCCCAGCAGTTGGCCGTCGCGGTTCTGATCCACCACGTACACCCGGTCGTGCTGATGGATGAATTCCTTCAGCCGCTCGGTGAACGGATACGCTTTCAGCCTCAGGTAATTGGCTTCGATGCCGTATTCCGCCCGCAGTTGGTCGCAGCTCTCGCGCACCGCGTAGTCCGACGTCCCGCAGGCTACGAAGGCGATCCGCGCCTTGGGATCGAAATGGACTTCCGGCTCCGGAACATGCTGCCGCATGACCTCGAACTTGTGCGCCAGCCGGTCCATATTGTTGATGTAATCGTCTTCGCGCTCGGTGTACTGCGCCT
>Ga0335083_10006108_pt1 | contig 15130 bp, 14 predicted proteins | sample Lox_Sample_42_FD_206716 | JGI IMG/M metagenome (GOLD analysis project Ga0335083, IMG submission 206716) | Soil microbial communities from Loxahatchee National Wildlife Refuge, Florida, United States - Lox_Sample_4.2 | ecosystem: Environmental > Terrestrial > Soil > Wetlands | place: USA... | reverse complement strand
AAAGTGAATCGCTTGGCCGAGATCGTGGCGGGGGTGGCGCTGGCGGGCGAGCTTTCTCTCGGCGCGGCGATTTCGTCTTTGGACTGGGTTTCGGCGCACGAAAAATATGGGCGGCATCGCTGAGGCTGGCGTGGCGCTGCGTGTAGTCGACCAGACCAAGCAGTTGCTCGAAGAAGCTCAGGGCTGGAGCATGTGGACCTGGGCGTCAGAGACCAATAAGGGTCGGGTGCGATCCGGCATCGAATCGGCCACCGCGGCTTTGGAACGTGAGGTCGAAAGAACGAAGAAATCCTGGAGCGTGGCTTGGCACCAGGCCTATGACGGCGCGGACGTTGATCCTGCTATGAAGCGAGCCGTGCGAAAGCTCAAAGATGCTGAGAACGAGATGAACCGGGCGACTGCTCAATCGAAGGCTACTTTTGCGGAAGCCGAGCGGGAACTCAGCGCGAGCAAGGCCCGGCAAGGCGCGGCGGAGGCGCGGCGCGCGATCGAGATCCACGAGACAGTTCTCGAGCTGGCGCGCAGGCTTGGGAGTTGAAACCGCCGGCGCAAGCTGGTGGTCAAGGCTTGACACTTGCCAGGACTACTTTTTCGCTGTCTCTCAGAAGGACGTCGACAGACTCAAATCCGGCATCCGTGAGCAGACCAGCCCACTGCATGACAGAGAGCCGCTCCCCGATGTGCTTTTGATCGGCAGGGGGTTCGCCGAGAAAGCCATAATCGTAGCCCACCAGAGCCTTCACTCGCGACCAGAAGCGCAGCCAATCTTCGTACTTGTGCTGGCTAGGCTGTTCCTTTTTCCACGCCTCGAACCCGGGCGCAAACGGCGGCTGGGCTCCTACCGGTTCCATAAGCAGAAAAACGCCACCGGACCGAAGCGCCTGAAAGATGTCGCCGAAAAGTTCCGCGGCCTTTGCCAGGCTGAACCAGTGCACGGCGTTGACGGCCACTACGACATCATAGTCACTGGCCAAATCGCGCCGCCAGTTTGTTTGCGCGAGATCGCACACCCACGTCCGCCCGTCTATTCCGTCTCGGGCGTTGACCGCGCCGCACAGCGCAACAAAGAACTCATTGCGATCCACCGAATCGATCCGCGCGCGGGGAAATCGCGAGTGAATGGCGCGGCCTGCGTCGCCTGTCCCGCAGCCCACGTCCAACACCCGCAGGTTCTGGTCAATCGGAAATGGAATCGCCGCGGCCATGAGCTGCAGCGCGCCTGGCTTGGCGGGGCCCTGTTCGGCGCGCCACAAATCGAGCCAGGTGTTGAGATCGTCGCCGCGAAGTTTATCCTCAATTTCGGCTTGAGTAGGGATTGCCATTAATTGCTTCCTTTGCCGTTCGCGAATGCACCGACACGTCGTTTATGGCACGCGAACGGCGGCGGGGTATTGGAAAAATTTGACCGTCATTGGACGGCGGTGCGGTCTACTCGTGGCGAGTCTGCTCGAGAAATTCGAGCGGGCTCAGTCCGGAGAAGGACTTGAACTCGTTGATGAAATGGGACTGGTCGTAGTAGCCGCAACCGAGCGCCAGATCCGCCCAACGGATTGTGGTTTGTATGGCGGTGCGGTTCGCCTCACAATCGAGGTACGGTTTTCCCTCCGCGTACGGTAAAGGATCTCGCCGCCCCAGGCGATGGATCGCTGCGACAGCCAGATGGAAGCGGCCGATCCTGGCGATCGTTTTGGGAGGCATGCCGAAATATTTATGGAACTGCGCAATGAGATGGCGCCGGCTGCATCCGAAGTCCTCAGGAAGCCTTGCCAAATCGACCTGATTCGGAGACGCCTGGAGTATCCGCCATGAATGGAGCAGACCCGCTGGAGGTGAAGGCGCGGACGCCAATCGGGCAGCGATTATGTTTTCGACGATGTCAAACCGAGCTGCCCAGTCGCGTGTGGCCTCCGCATGGCTCATGAGGAGCCGCGAAAATCGGCAATCGATATCCTCCAGTCGAAGAGTACGATCCGTTAGCAGGTCCATCGGCGCGCCCAGAAGCATATGTGCGCCGATTGGAGTCAAGCGAATCACCATAAAGTCGCGAGCTCCGGCGGCCTCGCGGATCTGATGGCGATGCTGCAGAGCGACGATCCATGCGTCTCCGAGCTCGGTTGTGCGCTTGGGATCCGATGGGTCGACGATTCGATGAGGAGCAGCGAAGTTCAGCACGATCGCGACCTCACGCAATGGGAGGTGGCGCTCGTGCAACGGCCTGGGCAAGAAGCTCTCGCTCGCGAAGTAACCAAGGACGTAATCGCGCAGGCGCGGTTCGGCAAGCCGCTGTGCAGCCCGCCAGCAACCGAGATCAGATCGGTGATCGGTGACTTCGAGACGGGTTGACGCCGCTAGTCCCATAGCCAATAGTGTGTCATTCCTGAGCGAGTCTGCTGGGAGCCGGGGTGAAGCTCAAATTTTAAGCGTGGCGATGAGCTGAGGGCATCCCGAAGCGTTCGGCGGTCTCGCCTTCAAAATCGAATTCGATCATGACGGCGGGCTCGTCGCCCACCACCCATCCATCGTGGCCCGGCTCGATGGTCACTACTTGAGGCGCGGCGAATTCCAGCGTGCAGCCGTCGGCGTATCGAATGTGGATCTGGCCGCGCGCCAGAAATCCGACGTGGGCGTGCTGGCAGAGATCGGTTCCGGACACCGGCTTCATGTGCGTGGACCAGCGGAAGCCCGGCGGATAGATGGTCCGCTTGACGCGGCCCGATCCGGCAGGGGCGATGTCGAGCTGCACGCCGCCGATTTCGCGGTGCGCCGCGCCTGGGATCGGGGCGAGGAGTGGATCGGAACTCAGGTTGCTTTCTGCCATGGAACATTGTAACCACTTGGGGGCGAGCCGCGTCTCTCCACGCATCATCAGTCTGGCGGCCGGTCTGGCGGCGTTGCGATGGCACAGCAAGGGGCGTGGCGGTCGAGTTGCATTTTTTGCCTGATCGCGCTGTGCGTGTTCCCACTGGCCCGCGCTCAAGATAAACAGTCCACCGGCGAATCGGACGAAAAAGTTTACGATCTTGGCCCGGACGTGAGCCCGCCGCGCGTAACCAAGCAAGTCAGCCCCAACTACAAAACGGCTCGAGGGGTGCGGCTGGAAGGCTCAGTCACGGTTGGGTTGATCGTCAGTTCGCAGGGCGTTCCGCGCGACGTGCGCATCGTCAAGGGGATCGATAAGGATGTGGACCAAAGCGCGGTGGAGGCCGTCCGGCAGTGGCGATTCGCGCCGGCGCGCAAAGATGACAAGCCGGTCGCGGTGCGGGTCAGCCTGGAACTCGACTTCCACTCGATGTGAGGCTTTAGCCGGCGTAGAGCCAACGCGCCAGGTCGCGATTGTACTGGAAATCTTCCGGCTTCAATTTCGCCTGCGCGTTGTAAATCACCAGCGGCACATCCATTTCGTGTAGAGATCCGTGAGCGCGGTACTCGGGCGGCAGAGGCTCCGACGGCGCGTCCAGTTCGCCGAAGACTGTATCGCGGTCCCCCAGCACGATCAGGTCTCCAATGCGAGAGGCCATCAGATGAAAGCGCTGGACCGCCTCGGTGCGCGTCAGGACGGTTTCGACTCCTTGAAGGCCGGTCAGGACCTTGGCAACGGAATCGATGTCGTGCGGCGATTTGCAATAGACCCAGGCCACGCCGCCGTAGCCGCGATGGTGCTTCAGATATTTGTCGCGATCCACTGAAATCGCGATGCGAATGGGCGCGCCATGCTGGGAGCAAACTTTTTCCAGATCCCAGCACAGCGATTTGTGATTCATGCCGTGATCGGCAGTAAGCAGGAACGCGCCGTCGGGGGCGGCCGCGGCTGCTTCGGCGAAGAATTGATCCAGGCGCGCCAGATGTTCCCGGGATTCGGCGGATTCGGGAGGCCAGGTGTGCATCGGGTAGTCGGTGGTGTGGATGTACAGGCAGCCGAGATCGCGGCGGTTCTTCAACACGTCGATGGCGGCTCGCATGAGCCAGTAATTGATCTCGCGCGTGTAGATGCCGGGCGCGGGGCCCAGGCGCTTTACCCACTCTGCGGGAGGCTCTTCGGGACTGAGAACCAGATCGGCACCCGCGGGCAGCAGCGTGGTGGTCTTCTTCTTGGACGACAGCAGAGCGGATTTCACACCGTGCTTTTTGGCTCGCTCGAACAGCGTCGGCGCAAGCAGCAGATCCGCAGTCTCCATGTATTCTTCGCGGCCCGAGCGCTCGTCGAAATAGGAGTTGCCCGTGATGCCGTGCACGTCCGGCCATACGCCGCAACAGATGGAAGCATTGTTGGTGTTGGTGACCGACGGCATGGTGGCGCGTCCGCGAACGAACAGCCCATGCTTGCGCCAGGCGGCGAGCGTGGGCATGTCGCTGTGCTCCATATATTCCAGGCCGAAGCCATCGCACATGATGACGACGGCTCGCTGGGGGGCGCGTTGTGCCAAGGCCGGCGCCGAAAGAAGCGCCGCGCTTCCAGCCAGAAATCTCCGGCGAGAACAGGATGAAGTTTTCATGCGATACTGGCGCCGGTGGTTAGCACGTACACGGCATAAAGAGATTGGCTGGCCGCCATGAACAGGCGGTTGCGCTTGGTCCCGCCGAAACAGATGTTGGCGCAATTCTCCGGCAAGCGGATGATGCCGATGCGCTCGCCACCTGGAGCGATGATTTGCACACCCGGGCGCGCGCCGGCCCAGACATTTCCATCCGCATCGCAGCGGATTCCGTCGGCCGCGGCAGGCTCGCCGCTGCCCGGTACGTCCAGTTGGATAAAACGCTTGCCGTTTCGAATGGTTTTTCCATCCACATCGTAGACGCGAGTTTCGCGGCCGCTGCCGGTGTCTGCAATGTAGACCTTCTTGTAATCCGGCGAGAAGCAGATGCCGTTGGGGCCGTTCATTTCGTCGGTGAGCTTGGTCATCTCGCCGGTCTTCGGATCCACGCGATAGACGGCTTCCTTTAATTCCTTGTTGGCCTTGAAACCTTCGTAATTGCCGAGGATTCCATAGGGAGGGTCGGTGAACCAGATGCTGCCGTCGGGATGCACCGCGATATCGTTGGGCGAGTTGAGGCGCTTGCCTTCAAACTTGTCGGCAATCACGGTGACGGTTCCGTTGGGTTCGTAGCGGACCACGCGCCGGCCGCCGTGCTCGCAGGAAAGCTGCCGGCCTTCGTAATCAAAGGTGTTGCCGTTGCTGTAGCCGGAGGGATTGCGGAACACGGTGACGCGGCCGTCTTCTTCGATCCAACGCATTTGCACGTTGTTGGGGATGTCGCTCCAGACCAGATAGCGGCCGACGCCATTCCAGGCTGGACCCTCGGCCCAGAGCGTTCCAGTATGCAGGCGCTTGATTACCGTGTTGCCGACGATGTAGCGGCGGAAGCGATTGTCGAGCGCGATGATGTCGGGGTCGGGATAGCGGACGGGCTGGGCATTGGACCAGTCGCGTGGCGTAGCGTCTGGGGCAACGGGCCGCTGTTGAGCGTGCGCGGCGGCGGGGGCGAGCGCGGCGGCTCCGAGCGTCGCGGAAAGAAACGTTCGGCGATTGCACTCGGAAGCGCTGGGATTACTAAGCGGGTGGGCCATATCAGTTACCTATACCGCAAGTCGGCCCCTGGCAGCTATGCACCGGTCCAATTACTTGTGCGGCGCCGGGAACGCCTTTTCCAGTCCTGCGATGAAAGCCTCGGTCAATTCTCGAGGAAAACTCTGAAAACCGTTCAGGTAGCGGCCGGGATGCAGAGTGCCGGTGGCGCGCGCCAGCGAGATGGTTTCGAGTTCCACAAACACGCCGACGTCGGCTTGCTCCAGGCGCCAGTAGATATTGAGGCGCCACAAATAGCCGTTCTGGTTTTCGGCAGAGGGCGGCTTGCTGTCCGTATCCTTCTTACCGGAGTGCGTCGCCTCACTGATGCTCGTGGACCGGCTGAAGATGGTGGCGTGTTTGGGATCGAGCGTTTGGTAATCCGCCGCAAGATCCACATTCAGGCCCACCTGGGTGATCTGTTTTTTGTGGAGGCGAAGGAAAGCGTCGAAGCGCGGGTCCTGGCGCTTGACGAGCTTCGATTCGATGATTTGATCCTTGAAAAAAGTCTTGTAATCCCCGTAGTCGAGCAGCGTGTCGCGAACGCGCTCCAGCGTGGCGAGTTCCAGATAGGTCACGCCCAGCCAATGTTGAATGGCGCCGTCGGGGGCCACGATTTTTTCGCCGTGGTCCAGCGTTTCTTGGGGTATGACGAAGCTCTGGCTCATCCAGACCATGGTTCTTTCCTTGGGATGCTGGTCGAGCCATAGGAAATTCTCGGGCGTGGAGCGAGCCTGCATCCCTTCTTCGCTCAGCTTGACGTAGCGGTCGAAAGCGGCTGCGGTCTCAGGCTTCAGCTCGGCGCTCAGGAGAAGCACGGACGGAGCCAGCATCAGCAGCAGCAAACGTCGGGAGCACACATTACCAATATAAGGCCGCGCTCGCCTGCGGTCTTCGCGAAGAAGTGCGAGAATCGTGACCATGCCAGACATGCGAGGGAAAGTGGTGGTCATCACCGGAGCGACGTCCGGTATCGGAGCCGTCGCGGCGGAGCAATTGGCGGGTCTGGGCGCTCGCATTGTGCTGGTGGCGCGCGACCAGGCACGGGCGGAAGCAGAACTCGCCCGGCTACGCGAGAAAGGGCCAGGCGTGCAACCCGCCGTCTACTTTGGGGATTTATCGCGGCTGGAGGAGATGAAGCGCGTGGGCCGCGAGATTGCCGCCGCGGAATCCCGCATTGATGTGCTCATCAACAATGCGGGAGCGCTGTTCAGCCATCGTACGCTAACAGCGGACGGGCTGGAGCTGACCTTCGCCACCAATCACATGTCATATTTTGTATTGACGGAGATGCTGCGCCAGAGGCTGCTGGCATCGGCGCCGGCGCGCGTCATCAATACCTCCTCGGATGCGCACCGTCGGAACAAGCTCGATCTCGACGACCTGCAGTCCGCGAAGGGTTACGCCGGCTTCAAAATCTATGGGCGTTCCAAGCTTTGCAACATTTTGTACACGCGGGAACTCGCGCGCAGCCTGGCCGGAACCGGTGTTACCGCCAACAGCCTGCATCCCGGTTTTGTCGCGACCCGTTTCGGCGACCAGAGTGGCGGGTCTTTCTCGGTGATGGTCCGGCTGGCGAAGAACTTTGCCATCTCGCCGGAGAAAGGAGCCGAGACCATCGTGTACCTGGCGTCTTCTGAGGACGTGGCGAATGTCAGCGGCGAATATTTCTACAAGTGCCGGCCGGCGACGCCAACCAAGGAGGCGCAGGACGACGAAGCAGCCCGGCGGCTTTGGCGCGAGAGCGAGCGGCTGGCGGGATTGGCGGCGCAGCAGCATGCTCAGCGTTAGAGCCTTGTGGATCGGAATGGCGGGCGCCGGCCTGGTGCTGCCCTTCCAACCTGCTAAACCTGTCCAGGCACAGTCTTCTTCCAGCGTCAGCTCTCGCACCGAGCCGGATGGCTCCCAGATCATCGAGATCCGCAACATTACCTACGAGCTGAGCGACCCCGTTATCCCAGGCCATCCGCGATCCGACCGCCTGCTGCTGCGCAAGACCACCCATTCCAAAGAGACGGTGGGCGACATCGGCGTGGACGCCACCGTCACGCTCGAAGCCTGGCGCTTTGGCGACGATCTACGAGGGAAGCCGCTCTATACAATTAGCACTAGCGGGACAGACGGGCGCACCATGGACAATGCAATATTTGTCGTCTCCCGCGGCCTGGAAGAAGTGGAATGGTGGTCAGTCTACAGACTCGGTACAGGGCAGCATCTTTTCGACACCTACGTGCCGCTGGTCAGTTTCTCGATTTCCAAAGAATTCCTGACCACCCGCTACGTGGGGCTGGAAGTTCCGCCCGACGACGTGCGCGATGCGCGGCTCAAGCAGCCGAATGTAGTTGGGGTTCTGACTTATGCCTCGGAGGATCGTGTCATCCGTGAAGCGCTGCTCACTTGCGACAACTCCGGGCGAGCGGCGCAATTCCGCTCCTTCGCCGACGAGACGCGAGAGCTTTCCATGGTGGAAACCGCCGCGGCCGGCACTGCTGCGGCGAAAAAGCCACGAGAGCCTTCCCGCACCCTGAAGCTGTCATTCGGTGAAAGTTATCCATCGCCGCCGAACACGGCCGAAGTGCAGATTCCCCTGCAAGGCGACGATTTGGACTTGGCTCACGCACACCTGCCGGCGGGGATGCATGCTACTGCGTGGCGGCGGTAGTTCTCTTTTCAATCACTTACAGGCAGCACTCCGGTTTCCCAAAGACTGCCCCCCTTGATCGCGCGACGAGCCTCGATTACGATGTATAGAGTTGTCTCGGCGGACAATTGTGCCGTCAAGGAGCGATGCGATGAATCCTCGTAAGTCTCGCTGGCAGTTGAAAATCGGGTTGGCCCTGCTCGCCCCCGCCGCAGTTTCTGTCATGTTGTCCTCCGCGTTGCAGGCCGACGACGCGCCGGTGATCAAAGGCGAAGTGACATTTTCCAAAGACATTGCTCCCATCTTGCAGCGGAGCTGTCAGAACTGCCACCAGCCGAATGCGGCGGCGCCGATGTCGCTGATCACTTATAAAGAGGTCCGGCCGTGGGCGCGCGCCATTAAGGAACGGACGGCTCTGCGAGACAAACGCGGCGCGATGCCTCCCTGGTTCATCGAGAAGAACGTCGGAATCCAGCATTACAAGAATGATCCGTCGCTGAGCGATCTGGAAATCGCCAAGGTGGCGAAGTGGGCGGATAATGGCGCACCGGAGGGAAATCCGGCCGATCTGCCTCCGCCGGTTCCCCTGCAGGACGGCACCAAGTGGAACTTGGGCGAACCGGACCTAGTGGTATCGACTCCCGAAATCACCGTGAAGGCTGGCGCACCGGATTGGTGGGGCGAACTGGAATCGGCTCCCACCGGGCTCACAGAAGACCGCTGGGTGAAATCGGTCGAAATGCGCGAAGTGAATGACATCCCGGCCACTACCGATGGCGGGAGAGCCACAGTCGGCGCGCGCTTCGTTTTTCATCATATGATCTGGACCACCACGGTTCCGGGCCAGCAGGCTGCGCTGGGCGAAGACGTCGGTGAGGGCAGCGGCAGCTGGCCAATTCACGAAGTGGGCCGTAACGCGGATATTTTCCCCGCTGACGCCGGCAAGCTGCTCAGAGCCAATTCGGTGCTGGTATTCAACTCCGCGCACATCCACTCCAATGGGCGCGATACCAAGGCGCACCTTCTGTTTGGGTTCAAGTTCTTCCCGAAGGACTATAAGCCGACCGTAAGATACGCGCGCCGGGGTCTCGGTAACGGCGTCGACATCGACATGCGGCCGAACGAAGCGAACCAGCGCCTGGATGCTTACAAAGTGCTGGACGAAAACACCAAGATCACTTCCTATGAGCCGCATCTGCACGCGCCGGGTGTGCGCATGTGCCTGGAATACATCTGGGGCGACAACATCCAGACGCTCTCCTGTTCCGGTTACGACCACAACTGGGTTCGGGTCTACGATTACGACGACGACTATGCGCCGCTGCTGCCCAAGGGGACTATCCTGCACATCATCGGCTATATGGATACCACGCCTGCGAACCGGAACGTGCCGGATAGCAGAAACTGGTCGGGCGCCGGAAACCGCTCCATCGCCAACATGTTTATCGACCTGGGCCAGGGCCTGGCGCTCACTGACGAGCAGTTTTATGCCGAGATGGCCAAGCGCCGCGAGAAACTGAAGCTGACCCCCAATGACATGCTGATCGGATGCCCGCTTTGCAACGGCGATCCGATTCCGCCGCCGGCCATGAAAAAGAAGGCGGTCGCGCCGACTGGAGCTGGAGGGCAATAAGGCGGGCGGTTCCGGCGGGCGCTGCACGAAGGATCAAAATGAACGCACGTAGTATTTGGCTTGGGCTGCCTCTTGCGGCGGCGTCGCTGTTTGTCTGTCTGCGTGCGGGCGCGCAGTCTTATTCCAAGGGGCAACCTGTCTACGCCGCTTTTGAAGGGTGGGAGCAGAATCCGGACGGATCGTACAAATTTCTGTTCGGCTACATGAATCAGAACTGGGAAGAGGAGTTCAACGTACCGGTTGGGCCGGAAAACAATATCGAGCCAGGAGGGCCCGATCAGGGACAGCCGACGCACTTCTTTCCGCGCCGCAACCGCTTTGTGTTTTGGGTAACCGTACCCAAGGATTTCGGCAACAAGGAACTGGTTTGGACTCTCACGACGCACGGCAAGACGTCCAAAGCCTACGCCACCACGCGCCAGGATTACTTCCTGGACAACATGGTGCTGACCTCGGAGACCGGCGCGATCGGCGCGGGCGTGAGTAGTCCTGAAATTCGCGCCAACAAGCCGCCGGTGCTGGAGGCCGCGGGCGATCGCAACCGGACGGTGAAAGTAGGCGAGCCGCTGATACTGTCGGCGCATGTCAGCGATGATGGCGTACCCAAACCGCGGCCGCGCGGCGCGTTTCTGGACCGAGCTCGCGACCCCAACCTCAGAGACCTGCGGATGATTCCGCCTATTCAGGTTACCGTGGGCAGCGCGACCGGACTCTGGGTGGCTTGCTATCTATACCGCGGTCCTTCGTCGAAAGTGCACATCAGTCCCGAGCAACCCAAGACGTGGGAAGACACACGCGCGGGAGGAAACTCCCAATGGTCGCCGCTGTGGCAACCGCCGCCAGCGCCTCCGGACGGCAAGTGGAATGCCCAAGTGACTTTCGACGAGCCCGGAACCTATGTGTTGCGCTGGCATGCCACCGACGGCGCGCTGTGGGCGGACGAAGACATCACCGTCACCGTCACCCCCTGACCGCCGTGCAGCCGTACCCAGCGGCCAATCCACGTTAGTTGCGAATTCACAAAACAAGTTGATAAAAAACAATTCCGTGTTTAGTTAATATCGCAATATTTAACTTTCTTTCCTTATATAACTCCTTTCTTTTCTTCTAAATATAGAAGCCGGCTGATACGCATTTACGTTAAAGCGTAGCGCTGAGCCGCTGCGCGCGCAATGAAACCTGTTTCTACGTAAGCGTTTCGCCCGCCACCGCCATTTGGTCCCCGGTTTGCTTTCGAGCACGCGACGTAAATCAAGCAGCGATCGGTGCAAGGAACGAGAGGGTGTGCCGGTTGTGATGTCGCCGCGGGTTCGACAGCAACAAAAAGGGGGAAAGGACATGCGCAAGTGGACGGCAGTGTTGTGGACAATTCTGGCACTCTGGGTGATTTCCAGTGCCAGCGCGCGGGCCCAGGAAGTTTATGCCCGCATCCAAGGAACGGTGACCGACGCTTCCGGCGGGGGCGTCCCGGGCGCCGAGGTAAAGGCGAGCAACACGCAGACCGGTGTCGTGACAACGGTCATGACTGAAGCAGACGGCACGTTTCAATTCTTACAATTGCCAGTCGGCCAGTATGACGTCAGCATCAGCAAGCCAGGCTTCCGAATCTTCCGGGCCAGCAATATCTTACTGGCGTTGAACCAGGTCTACGATCTGAAGGCGTCGCTGCAGGTGGGACAGCTCACCGAGTCGGTGCAAGTAGAAGCCAACCCGGTGCAGGTGGAAACCACCACTACGCAACTGGGAACCGTGGTGGACTCACAAAAGATAGTGGATCTGCCGTTGCTCGGCCGGAACTGGGTTTCACTCGAGCAGCTGGCGCCGGGCGTGGTGGCCGGCAGCGATCGCTTCGGTGCCTCGCAGGCCTTCGCGACCAACGGCAGTCAGGCACAACAGAACTCGTTTCTGATCAACGGCGCCGATTCTATCGACATCGATCTGAACACGCCGCTAGTCATCCCCAGCCCGGATGCGATAGCGGAATTCAATCTGATCGACAGTACAATTAACCCTGAATATGGGCGCAACTCCGGCGGAATACTCAACGCTATTATCAAGTCGGGCACCAATCAATTTCACGGCACGGCCTTCGAATTTTACCGCGACACGTTCCTGAACGCGCATAACTTTTTCCAGGTTTCGCAGCCCGTCTTTCATCAGAACCAGTTTGGGGGCACGGTGGGCGGCCCGGTATGGCGCAACCATACGTTCTTCTTCCTCTCCTACCAGGGAACGCGGGCCAGGAGCCCTGACAGTAACGCGTTGTCGAACACCGTGACGGTCTTCACGCAGGCCCAGCGCAACGGCTTTTTCCCGGATCTGGCAACCTCGAGCGCTGCTTCGCCGTTTCCCCTGCTCGGCGAAAATGGGAGTACCTATCCAACCGGCACGCCTTACAGCGAGATCTTTCCCACCGGACACGTTCCGGTTAAAGACTTCAACTCCGTCTCCCAGACGCTTCTGTCCAAATACATTCCACTGCCCAACCTCGGTACCAGCCAGTTCTCGTTCAATCCCACGCAGACCAACACCACCGATCAAGGCCTGTCGCGGCTAGACCACACCTTCGGCAACAAGGATTCGCTCTGGTTCAGCACGTTTTTCCAGACCCAGCCGGTGATCCACGATGTCTCGTTCATTCCTACCGCGGCCGCCCTGCCTGGCGCCGGCAGCGAGTTGGACAACGCAGCGATCAAGCAGTTCAGCGCGGCGTGGACACACACCTTCAACGCCACCACGTTGAATGAATTTCGACTCAACTATCTCCGCTTCAACTACCACGCGGTGGAGCCGCTCACGCATGTGGCACCATCTTCGTTGGGATTCACGGGCATCAATCCGGAGTTTCCCGCCGACGCCGGCGTGCCCCTGTCAACGATTACGGGCATGTTCGCCGTGGGATTCACGACCAGCGGGCCGCAACCACGTATCGACCAGAACTACCAATTGAGCGAGAATTTCTCGAAAGTGGCCGGCAGCCACACGCTGAAATTCGGGTTTAATGGCACGCGTTATCAGTACACCAACCCCTATGAAGCTACCAATAACGGCTCTTTCACCTTTGGCGGCGCGGGGACCTACAGCACCGGCGATCCCGGGGCGGACTTTCTGCTGGGCATTCCCGACTCCTACGTGCAGCAGAGCGGCGGTTTTATCGATGCACGCACTTACGAGTATTACTTTTACGCCCAGGACTCCTGGAAGGCGCGCCAGAATCTGACGCTCAATTACGGCGCCGGCTATCAGATCGATACACCGCTGGAGAACCACCATTTCGGGGATCTGGACAAGAACTGCTTCCGTCCGGGACAACAATCCAGCGTGTTTCCGACCGCTCCGCAGGGGCTTTTGTTCCCGGGCGATAATGGCTGCTCACTATCGGGTTATTACAGCCACTACGACCACATTGGTCCTCGCGGCGGTTTCGCATACAGCCCGGATTGGGGCGCGCTGAGCGGCGGAGCCAGCAAGAAGTTTGTGATCCGAGGCGGTTTTGGCGTGTACTTCAACCGTTCGGAAAGCGAGCTTGCACTGCAAGACCTGGGCTCCGTACCGTTCTCCCTGGTGTCTGCCGGCATCGGCGATGCCGGGGGCAGCCCGTCTTTTGCGAATCCGTTCACCGACGTCAGCACCGGCCAGAGCATCCCCAACAAATTCCCGTTCACGCCGCCTCAGAAAGGCAGCAGTGTGAATTTCTCGCAGTTTCTGCCACTGGGGATCAATGTCATCGATCCGAATTTCACGTCGCCGTACGCGATGAATTACAACTTGAACATCCAGCGCGAGCTCCCCGGAGCCATGATTGCGCAGATTGGATACGTCGGCGCGCAGGGCCGGCACCTGGAGATGGCTACGGAGGGCAATCCGATTTCGCTGACTGGCGCGGCGGAGTGCGCGGCCGATCCGAATTGCATCAAAAATCGCGTGTTGCAACACGTGCTCTATCCGGACCACGCGGAATTCGCTCCCGGGAACATTTTTGCTACCGTGGGCACCCAAAGCACTCGCGGCGTTTCCAGCTACAACTCGCTGCAAGCCAGCCTGAACAAGCGCTTCAGTTATGACTTGAGCTTCCTGCTGTCGTACACCTATAGTCACTCCATCGACATCGGCTCCAGTTTTGAGGACAGCAGCTTTAACGCCCGCTCCATTAATCCCTACAACTTTGCGCTGGAGCGCGGCGATTCGGCCTTCGACGCCCGCCATCGTTTCGTGGCCAGCTACGACTACGAGCTGCCGCATCTGAGCAAGTTCTGGAATAACGGGTTCACCAAATATGTGCTGGACGGCTGGCGCTTATCCGGGATTACGACGGTGCAAACCGGGTTCCCCATTACCGTGGCCGATACCGGCTTCCGCTCGCTGACCTGCGACGGGCTGGTGTTCTACGATTGCTGGGACGGACCCAACGTCAACGGGCCGGTGGCTACGTACGACCCTCGCACCTCTAGGCTGGTGAACACCACGCGCAATCCGAGCAACATCACCGCGCTGCCGTATTACTACTTCAATCCGAACGCGTTTAGCCTGGAAGCTTTCGGGATGTTGGGCAACGCCGCCCGCAACAACTTCCATGGCCCGGGGATCAATAACACCGACATGGCTCTGGCAAAGCAAGTCCGGTTTAGCGAGAGCCGTTCGATCGAATTGCGATTGGAGGCGTTCAATGCATTCAACCACACGCAATTCCGGTTCAGCAGCAGCATCATCTCGTTCTCGGACATCAACTCCAGCAACTTTGGCCGGACTCTGACGGCCGCGCCGGGCCGGGTGGTGCAGTTGGGCGCGAAGATTTACTTCTGAAAAAACGGAAGGGAGCCCGGAGGCTCCCTTCATCGCAAACCAATTACTGGATGGGCAAGTTCCTAGAAGATGAACTTGAGCGCGAGCGCCAACTGGCGCGGGTTGCTCGAGAACGCCTGCGAGGGTTGCAAGAACGTCGCATTCTGGGGTTCCAGGAAGGTGTGAATCGCTTGCGTGTTGGGTGAGGTATCGGCCCCCGTGGGGCTAGAAATCAGACCCGCCGGCGCGACGTCGCTGATGTATCCGCCGACATATTGCGGATGGTTAAAGATATTGATGAACCGGGCCGAGAACTGGATCTTCTTGGACTCGGTGATATTGAAGCTCTTGGCGATCGACAAATCGATATCGTCAATTGGATTAAGATGCTCCGTGTTTCGGCCGCCATTGGGAATCGTTCCCTTGGGAGCCTGGATATATTGCGCATTCGGGTTATTGGCAACGTAAGCCACTGTTTGGCCGGCGCTGTTCTTGAGCGCCGTCGCTCCG
>Ga0335083_10006107_pt1 | contig 15130 bp, 13 predicted proteins | sample Lox_Sample_42_FD_206716 | JGI IMG/M metagenome (GOLD analysis project Ga0335083, IMG submission 206716) | Soil microbial communities from Loxahatchee National Wildlife Refuge, Florida, United States - Lox_Sample_4.2 | ecosystem: Environmental > Terrestrial > Soil > Wetlands | place: USA... | reverse complement strand
CGCGGGCAAGGTCGTGGGCGTGATCTCGATCGGAGACGTCGTCAAGGACATCATCCGAAATTTGGAGCACAACGTGGGCGACCTGATGGGCTACATCATGACGGACAGCCCCGGGGGCTGACAGACGGACCGCTGTGCTGTCGCCGGCATCCGGGAAGGAAAACGGAGGGGCACCGGTAACGGGCCACCCTCCAGCTGCCGAGGAGGCTGCATCGTACCGGCTCAAGCAAATGTTTTGATAGAGCTGAGACTCGCTTCGCGCAGCAACATAAAACGCCGCACAATGTCGCTGCCGGGTCATTCACGTCATAGCTTGCGCGGGGCGAAGCTGACGTTTGTCCGTTGTTGTCCAATCGCGCCCTAAATGGTGCGGTGTCGCGAGCGCAGCGATGTGCCAAACCGCGACATATGCGGTGCAGCAAATGCACCTACTCGATCACCTCGTCAGCGAGGGCGACCAATTTTGGAGGCACCTCAAACAGGTAACAGAGGTTACCCAGCGCCGAGGGTGATTGGATCAGCGATGACGTTCCGTCATCGTGATGCGCGGCAGGCGAGCGGCTGGCCGCGCTGTTTGCTTAAACGCGTGTCATGGTTTCGCCAACCGTTGCGATGACAGCGTGATCTAGGCCGACCTGCGCCACGGCAACAGCATCGACACGCGCTGCCGGTAGCGGCGGTATTCGTCACCGAATACCTCGATCAGATCGCGCTCCTCGAGCCAGATGCCGACGAAGATGTAGGCTGTGGTCACCGCAGCGAATAACAGATGGCCGACGCTCATAGTCGGCGTCGCCCAGAACGCGATGATGAAGCCCAGATAAATCGGATGCCGCACGAAGCCGTAGAACAACGGCGTGCGGAAGCGCGGCGCCGGCATGACGCGGCCGGCGAGATTGTTCGCCACTTGGTGTAGGCCGAACAGCTCGAAATGGTTGATCAGGAAGGTGCTGGTCAGCACGATCAGCCAGCCGATGAAGGACAGCACCGTCACCGCTATGGCAAGGCCCGGGTCCGCGATCTGCCATACGACAGCCGGCAGCGGCCGCCACTGCCAAAGCAGCAGCGCGAGCGCGAGACTCGCGAACAGTACGTAGGTCGTACGCTCGACCGACGGCGGCACGAACTTTGTCCACCAGCGCTTGAACTGCGGCCGCGCCATCACGCTGTGCTGAACCGCGAAGATCGACATTAGCACGAGATTGATGATGAGTGCTTGCATCGTCGGCTCTGCGGCTCCACTGTCGATAGGCTTCGGCACCACCATGCCTTCAACGAAGCCGATGGCGTAGAGGAAGGTGACGAAAAAGATGAGGTAGGACGCGACACCGTAAAGGAATGCGACGATTCGGCCAAATAGGTTGCCTTGTGCGCGTGCGTCGTCGTTTACGGCTTGAATCTGAGTCATTATGTCCTGCGATCCGTTGCCTTCAAGCGGTTTCCCAAGCGTGCAGGGTGCCGAAACAGCGGCCGAAAGACTTTGTCCAGTCCTTGATTTGCTCTTGAGATCAACCTGATTATTCATTGAGGCAGCGGGGCCGGAGCGAGGACGGCGAGGTGGAAGTTCTCTTTTCTGATCATAGGCTTGACACAGGCCGGCGGGAACTGCGTCGGGGCGCCGAGGCGATTGCGGTCGAGCCCCAGGTGTTCGATCTTCTGGTTCACCTGATCGAAAACCGCGACCGCGTCGTCAGCAAGGACGATCTCATCGCCGCGGTCTGGGGCGGCCGCATCGTCTCGGACTCGACCTTGACCAGCCGGATCAACGCGGCGCGCAAGGCGGTCGGCGACAGCGGCGAAGAGCAGAAGCTGATCCGCACCATTGCTCGCAAGGGCTTTCGCTTTGTCGGCGAGGTGCGCGTCGCGCCGGTCCCGCCGACAGATCAAGCCGCCGAGCCAGCGCGGGAGGCTTTGCCGCTGCCGGATCGTCCGGCCATCGCGGTGCTGCCGTTCACCAATATGACCGACGATCCGGCACAGGATTATTTTTCCGACGGCATCAGCGAGGACATCATCACGGCCCTATCGAAGCTGCGCTGGTTTTTCGTCATCGCCCGCAACTCCTCGTTCGTCTACAAGGGCAGGGCGGTGCATCTGAAACAGATCGCCGACGAACTCGGCGTCGGCTATGTGGTCGAGGGCAGCGTGCGCAAGGTCGGCGACCGGGTGCGCATCACTGCGCAGCTCAATGACGCCGCTACCGGCAGCCACATCTGGGCGGAGCGCTACGATCGCGAGCTCGCCGACGTGTTCGCCGTGCAGGACGAGATTACCGAAGCCATCGTCGCCGCCATCGAACCGCAGCTGTTTGCTGCAGAAAACTTCCGCGCTAGGCGCAAGCTGCCCGACAGCATGGACGCCTGGGACCTGCTCATGCGAGCGCTGTCGCATTACTGGCGGGTGACACGCCAGGACAACATGGTAGCGCAAGCCCTGCTCGAGAAGGCGACCGCAATCGATCCCCATTACGGCCAGGCCTTCGGCGTGCTCGCCACCAGCCACACCTTCGGCGCCCATATGGGCTGGGAGGACATGGCGGTGGTGGCACCGATCGCCGAGCGCGCGGCGGCGGCGGCGATCCTCGCCGACAGTGAAGACCCCTGGGCGCACCACGCCTTGGGTTGCGTTTATCTGTTCGCGCGACGCTTCGACGACTCGCTTGCCGAGTTTGAGATGGCGCTGCGGCTCAATCCGAATTTTTCGATGGCGCAGGCTTATTATGCCCTGACGTTGGCCTATTGCGGGCGATGGCGGGAGGCGGTGCCGTCGGTGCAACGCGCCTTGCGCCTGAGCCCGCACGATCCGCTGGCCGCGATCTATTGCGGCATCGCCTCCTATGCACAGTATGTCGGCCGCAACTACGACGAAGCGATGCGGCTCGCCCGCGAAGGCATCCGCCAGCGGGCCGATTTCGTCGGCGCTCACCGGGTTCTGACCGCCGCCGCAGGCATGGCCGGGCAGAACGATGTCGCCGCCGCCGCGCTGCAGGAACTGCGCCGCGTCCAGCCCAATATTTCGCTGGCCTGGATCGCGAGCCACATGCCGATCAAAGAAGACACTGACCGCGTGCATTATCTGCAGGGCTTTCGCGGCGCCGGCTTGGATTAGCCAGGACTAACGTCTCTTAGTCGGCCAGGTCCGAAATGGGTCATTTTCGACCGGGAGAAAACCAGCAGCAGGTCCCGCTATGTCCGCCGTGCCCCCGGAAGCGGAAGTGAAATCAGGGTATTGGCATCTGTCACAACGGGCCGTTGCGGGTTGATGATGCCGCCCCGCGCGTGATTCAAGCTCCCAAACTGGAGCCTCGAATCATGCGCTACGAACTCACCGACTATGAATGGACGGCCATCAAGCCATTCCTGCCGAACAAGCCGCGCGGCGTTCCGCGCGTGAATCACCGGCGCGTGCTCAACCGCATCTTTTGGGTTTTGAGGTCAGGCGCGCCATGGCTGCCGGAGACGTTTGGTCCCTATACGACTTGTTGCAATCGTTTCGTTCGCTGAGGACGGGCTGGCGTCGAGTCGCGGTAATTTCGCGCTAAAGCCACGTAGTGGCACGGCAATCAACGGCCGGTCCAAACCGCCGACCGCTTCTCGCGGAAGGCATTGACGCCCTCTCGACTATCGGACGATTGCAGACACTCGATCACCGCCGGCAACCGAAGAGCCTGTGCCTCAGCCGCACTGAGATGGGCCGTACGGCGCACCGTCTGCTTGATGGCACGTAACGACAATGGCGCGCAGGCTAGGATATCGGCAATCCAGCGATCGACGGCCACATCGAGATTAGCGCGTGGAACAACTTCGTTTACGAGGCCCATCGCATGCGCCTCAGGCGCGCTGAGACGACGGCCGGTTAAAAGCATGCCCATAGCAAGCTTGTGTGGCACCTGGCGCTGGAGCAGGACCATGCCGCCGTCAAGTGGCAAGCGGCCGACGCGAGGTTCTGGGAGACCGAATGCCGCCTCCTCCGCCGCAATTACCAAGTCACAGCCGAGCACCATTTCGAAGCCGCCGCCGAGTGCGTAACCGTTCACGCGCGCGATGACCGGAGTATCGAGCGAGTTGCGCAGCGCAATGCCGCCGAAGCCGTTCGGACGCGCCGTCGCCCAATAGTCAAGCCCGGTCTTGCCGGGTCCTTTCATATCGGCACCGGCGCAAAAGGCGCGCTCGCCAGCACCTGTCAATACGATGACGCGCACCGATCGGTTGGCTTCGAGACGGCGCCAGACGTCCTCAAGTTCGGTCTCGGTTGCGGCGTCTATCGCATTCAGCGTCTCAGGTCTATCAATGGTGACCCGAGCAACGTGGGCGTTAACGTCGAGCCTGATGCTCATGCAACAGTCCCTTGCGCCTTCAGTGCGGCGATCGCGTCGCGTCCGTAACCATACTCTTTGAGAATTTCCTCGCCGTCCTGGCCGAGTCTTGGGGGTACAGCACGCAGTGCGAAACCATCGCCCGAAAGATGTATTGGCGAGCCGACCAACTTGAGCAGCTCGTTGCCCACTTTGAGCTGCACGACCATTCCGTTCACCACAGTTTGAGGATCGGTAAGAGCGTCGGCCAGAGATTTCACCGGCGCGCAAAGGAGATCTTGAGCCTCGAGGGCCGCGATCCAGTGCGCCGTGGTTTGAGTCCGAAACTGCGCTCGGAGAGTGTCTTGTAGCACCTTCTTGTTCTTGACCATGAGTTCAAAGCTCGAGAAGCGCCCATCTCGACATAAATCGTCGATCTTGAGCGCCACGGAAATGTCCCGGAGCGGATTTGCCTTAAACGCACCGACAAGTACCAACGCGCCGTCAGATGTTTCAAACACGCCGGTTAACGGCATCGCGGCCCAGTTGAGCTCGCGCTCGCGCATCATCCACATTGCGGATTCCTGCATCTGCATCGCGAGCATGCTGTCATAAAGCGAAACCGATACCACCTGACCGGCACCGGTCCGCTCCCGCTGTAAGAGTGCAAGTAAAACGCCCTGCACGAGGTGCATTCCGGCCGCATAATCGGCAAGTGCCGTCGGGTAGACTGAGAGTGGCAGCGATGCATCCGCCTTGCGCGCCATTACTCCACTGAGCGCCTGGGCGAGCACATCCTGGCCGCCTTTGTGCGCGTATGGTCCTTCGGGGCCGAAGCCCGTGCCGAAGGCGAAAATAATCCGTTGATTGATGCGTCTGAGATCCTCATAACCAAATCCCATCCGCTCCATAACACCAGCACGGAAATTGTTCACCACCACGTCGGCGGTTTCGGCCAGCTTGCGTACGATCGCTCTTCCCGCATCCTGTCTCAGGTCGATGGCGATGCTGCGTTTGTTGCGATTGAGGCTGCAGAACACAGGGTTCTGTGGACCGTCCGGATCGTCCGAAATCGAAGAGCGCGACAAGTCGCCCGCGCCGATGCGCTCTATCTTAATCACATCGGCACCATAATCACCCAAAACTTGGGTTGCGCACGGCCCGAGCATGACTTGAGTGAAGTCGATCACCCGTATGCCCGACAGCGGCTGGGTTGGATTGGAGCCAGCGACGTTCACGACTGGGTCTCCAGCACACGAGCGTTAGCGGATGGGCGATCGCCCGGATCGGCGCCGCGCGCCCTGAGCCGTCGTTGAAGCTCGATGACGTCCAAGCCTCTGACTAAGCTATTGGCCTCGAGCGCCATCGCCGCGGCCACACCGGCGGCTTCGCCCATGGCCATGCAGGGCGGAATCTCGCGAGAGATTTTCTGGGCCTGTGACGTCGCGGAGTAATGGCGGCCGGCCACCAAAAGTTGGTCGATTCTTTTCGGCAGAAGGGCGCGATAAGGAGTGTAATAATCCCGGCCGCGCGCGACGCTGTCGGGGAAATGGATCCGATCAACGATGTCTTCCTTGGTAACCACATATTCTCCGTCGAGCAGGCGCGTCTGCCGGATCCCGGTCTGTGGCGCGACGTCAACCACATAGCAGTTCTCGAATCCCGGCATGTTGGCGCGCACGAAATCGACCAGCGCGTAGATGCGCCGGCGACCTTCGAACTCAGCTTCGGTCAAATCCTCGACTTTCAATCCATCGAGATCGGGCATGTGCGGGCAGTTGCACCAGACGATACCCGGTAGCGGCGTTTTCAGCCACCAGTTCTCCCAACATCCGCCGATTGCTTGCTTGGCTCGTCGGTCGAGTTCTTGAAAGCGTGCCGGCTCTTCAAACTGGAAGCGTTCCGCCTCATCCGTGTCGACGCCGCCGAGGCGAAAAACTGTGGTCACGATGTAATGTCCATGGCTGAACGGCGCGCCGGCGCTGGCGGCAACATCGAGATCGCCGGTCGCGTCGATCACGACAGTGCCGAGCACGGCCTGTGGACCGGCCTTGGTGTGGCATACGACACCGGCCGCGCGGTCGCCATCGATGATGGTGCGCGTGAACCAGCTGTGCAGCCGGAGTTCGACACCGCTTTCGCGGATCAGATCGCTTGATACACGTTTCCAGCCATCTGGATCGAAGGCCGCCGCGTAACATATCGGCTTAGGCCTAGTCCGCACATGAAAATCAAACGCACCCCAACGAAACCATTTCCGAAACATTACCGGGTCGTAGCCTCGCTCCGATTCCGGCGGATAGACCGCTAGGCCAAGCCGTTCCAGACGCTCGATCATCTCATGGCACAGGCCGCGGACAGTGATTTCAGATCCGTTGACCATGTCGTCGAGCACCAGCACCATGCCGCCCGACGCCAGTCCGCCGAGATAGGGGTAGCGCTCGACCAGCGTTACCGACGCGCCGCTGCGGGCCGCCGCTACCGCCGCGCTTAATCCGGCTGGCCCACCGCCAACCACGACGATGTCAGCCCGGGACACTATCTTGGCGTCGAGATCTCTGCCGCAGTCGATGGGCGCACCTTCAATCATAGCATCTCCTTTCGACCCACCGGTCAGGGACTTACGCATGGGACGCCGGTTGCCAGCGAATGCACATGCGTTCCAAGAAAATGATGAACAAGAAGAAGGAAACAGAAAAGCACGAGCCCACGGCGACCGTTGCATAGAGCAAGGCTGAATCGAAGTTGAACGTGGCCTGGATGATCAATGCGCCGAGGCCAAATTGGGAGCCGATCCACTCTCCGACGATCGCACCAATTACCGACGTGCTGGCTGTAATCTTCAGCGATGAGAAGAGATAGGGAAGCGAGCTCTGCAGGCGAAGTTTGGTGAATACCTCCCACTTGCTGGCTGAGAGCACATGCATGAGCTCAAGCGCTTGCGGATTGACCGCTCCGAGACCGCGCACCATGTTGACGAGGGTTGGGAAGAAACAAATCATTGCCGAAATCGCCACCTTCGGCTCGATGCCATTTCCGAGGAGGAGGACCAGAATTGGCGCTTGAGCGACAACCGGAATCGAATTGAACAAAACCGCAATCGGAAAGAATGACTCTTGAACGATTCTCTTATGGACGAACACCGTGGCAACGACGGTAGCGGTCATATTGCCGAGCAGAAAACCAAAGAATGCTTCGGTCGCCGTCGGTACCAGATTCTGCAACAGGACACCCGACTTCAGATAGAGCGTCTCGGCGACAACGAAGGGCGTGGGGGCTACAAACGGCTTGACATTGAAAACTCTGATCAGCGCCCACCAGACAAAAATGAGGGTAAATATCCCGACCAGCGGCATCACGCGCGACCGCCAATGCTTCCACCTTCGCGCGAGGACTATCGCGTTGTCGTCCGGCAGAGCGCTCTCCACGATAGACGCCATCAGCACGTCTCCAGGACGGCGCGGAGATGGGCGGCAATTTTTACGAAGCGCGTACTTTCGCGCATGGCGAGCCGCCGCGACTCGGGCATATCGATTGGAACGATCTCGCGGACCCTGCCGGGCCGCGAGCTCATGACAAGCACCTGCTCGCCAAGGAATGCCGCCTCGTAAATGCTATGTGTGACAAACACGATCGTTACCGCCGTCTCTTGCCAAATGCGCAGCAATTCTTCATTCAGGCGGTCACGTGTAATTTCATCCAGTGCGCCGAAGGGTTCATCCATCAAAAGCACTTTGGGATTGGCGACCAGGGCGCGCGCGATCGAGACCCGCTGACGCATGCCGCCCGAGAGTTCGTGCGGTAATGATTTCTCCCATCCTGACAGGCCGACCAGTCTTAGAAGCTCGCGCGGATCACCGTTTTCAACAGTCGCTCGGTGTCGACCGCCGACTTCAAGAGGCAGGCTGACATTGTCTATTACCGAACGCCATGGCAGCAAGGTCGAGTCCTGAAAGACAAAGCCGATTGCGCGCTTCCGGCGCGCCTGCGATGGCGAATTGCTCAAGATCCGAACTTTACCTGTGGTTGGCTTCACGAGATCGGCGAGAACCCGGAGCAGCGTCGATTTACCGCAACCCGAAGGGCCGAGAATAGTAAGGAAGCCACCCTGCTTTACGGCGATCGAGATATTCTCAAGCGCGGTGATGGAGTGTTGCGCGCCATCAAAGCGCACGGTTACTCCATCGCAATCGACCGCCGCCGTCGGAATCGCTGGGGCGGAAACAGCCGAACCGGCGAGTCGATGGTCGAGCATGTTGGGGCTCGCCGACGCCTCAACCAAATTGCGGTCGGCTGCTCTGGGTCGCATCTAGAAGCTCGAGTGTCATTACTTCATCGAGCTTTGGGGTCCGCTTGGTGAACTGGCCAAGCTTGGAATAGAGGTCGATCTGGTCTTGCCAGACCGCGGGATCCATCGTGCCCCAGCCGTTTTTTTTCGTCGCCTCGTTGAAAGCCAAACTGAGCGCGATCTTGGCGCCTTGGATTTCGTCGGCGGCGACCAGGTTCGGCAGCTCCTTGACAAGCATATCGACCGCTTTTTCGGGATTCTGGTAGGCATATCCATAGCCACGCGCCGTAGCCCGCATGAAACGCATCAAAAGATCCTTGTTGGATCGGATCGTCTCTGTCGTCGCATAATAAGGAGAAGCATAGAGTTTGACGCCGGTATCCCACAGCCGCAGCGTGACGCGATCGGGACCTAGGACCTTAAGCGCTGTGACGCTGGTGATCCAGCCAGTGACGACGTCAACTTGCCCAGTCAGCAGCGGGCTCATGTCGGACCCGATGTTGACGACTTCCACATCCTTGAGGTCCATTCCATTCTTGACCAAGAGAGCGTGCAGTAGGATCACGCCGGTCGCCTGGATTCCAACCTTTTTGCCGCGAAAATCTGCGGGGACACGTACCGGATTCTTTTTCAGCGAGAAAAACGCGAAGGGGTGCTGCTGTTTCCCGATTGCGATGCATTTGACGGGAATATCTTGAGAAGCAGCGAGCATTAAAGACGGGCTCGATGAAATTTGGCCGAGCTGGTAGCGACCCGAGGCGACGATTGCGACGCCGTCGGTGTTTGGCCCGCCCGGCTGGATTTTGAGGACGAGCCCCTCCTGTTCGAAATAGCCAAGGTGTTTCGCGGCGATCTCGCCGAGCTGATCGCCATTCTCTATCCAACCAAGCTGCATATTGACTGTCGTCGGTTCGCCAGCAACCGACGGCCCAAAGCCAAGAAGGCGGCTCCCGAGGAGCAGACCCGCGGAATATGCGACTGACTTCATCAGATCGCGCCGGCCTATCGCAGCATGTTTGATTAGGTTCTCGGTCATGAGCTTTTACCCTTGTGTTTCGATCACATTGAAATCTAGGGGTGCCCGGCACGGATTGCGCATCAACGAAACTTCAATTCTTGAGCATGCGAAATGATGTCATAGTTGTAATGATCCCCATAGCGACTTTTTTGCCAGGCCCGCTGCCGATTTGGTCTCGCCATAACTGAAGTCTTTTCAGCGTCTTAGGACAGCTATGACATCCGAAGTCGCGATCGACAGCTCGATGAGCCGCTCGGGCAATGTCTGGGACAATGCGGCAATGGAGAGCTTCTTCTCCTCGCTCAAGATCGAGCGCATCGACCGTAAGACGTATAGAACCAGGGACGAGGCCAAGGCCGATGTGTTCGACTACATCGAGCGCTTCTACAATCCGAAACGTCGGCACTCGACGATCGGATATCTAAGCCCTATGAAGCGGCAGGCCGGATTTGCTTAAGTCGGTGTCATCCAAACCGGGTGCAGGCCATATCCTCTCATTTCTTCATAGGTTCGGCTTTGACTCGCCATCCGCGCTCACTCATGCACTTCGTGATAGCCGGAAAGCCTTCGTTGAGTGGGGGATGCGTCCCATCAGGCTTGAACCCGGCTTTCTCGTAGCAGGCATCGTAGTCCGCTTTCCTTTGCTCGTCCGTCCGCCCCTGGCCCGTCGTATCCTCCCATTGGGAGTTTCGCGTGCAAGTACATAACCGCACACAGACCGACAAGGTCGCGAAGCACATCGTGAGCACGACATTGGTCTGCTTCTGTCAAGCCACCTGGGCGTCGCCGCCTCCCCCATTCAATAGGGTTTTGATCTCTTATCTCCCCTCGGAGGCGGCTTGCGCCATGCTCATCAGCGCTTGGCAAAGGACAGGTTGCAGGGCCTCAGTTCGTTACGTTTGCCGCTGCCTGTTTTTTGGTTGAAATGGGCGCTGACAGTAGAACCAATCGTCGGCGCGCAAATGGGTCCGTGAAGAAAATCCCCGAGAAAGCGCGCAAGATCATGCGGGAGCAGGAATGGCGTGTCTGCTCGATAGGCGGCAAAACTGGGGAAAGCGCCGGCCAAGAGGTCGCCGGCGTGATGCTCGATTGCATTAATGACACTGACGACCACATTCGGCTAGTGGGCGACCAAAAGGACAACAATCGGGCGGAGTCGATGAAACATGTTGTGGGCCTTAGTCTAATCGTTGCCGTGGCGCTGATCGTCGTTCTTGCTATTGCCATCTACGCAAGCCATCTGATCTAGGACCGCCCGATGTCCGCTGTGGGCGTTGATCTACTCTATGATCTTGCAAGGAATCATGGCGTCCTCGTCAAATGTGTAGACCGCGCAAAGACGATGATAGCCATCGGCGATCACCAGAGTGCTGCTACGTTTGTCGACGTAAAGTAAGAGCGGCGATATCTTTTCTTGCTGAATGATTTTTGCGCGATCTTTGTCCACGTGCCAGTTGCCAACGCCGAGCAGCGACAATCTAGAAGCTCTGAATATATCCTTCGCGGCAAACATTGATATCGCCGCGCGTTTCAACTTCCTGATCGCGTTCTTTGCCGCTTGTCGCCCAATGACCAGGCTCAAATATGATTCTGCCGCCGGATAGTCATGCTCCTGCGGGGTGTCTTGCCATTCGATAGTCGGTCTTTTGTCCATGACCGTCCTTTCAGCTTGGATGCTGTGAGGGGCGCCAGATGCTGCGCTGATGCCGATGCTGCGCTGAGAGGCCGTGTCCGGCTCGGCGATGAAGCTGATCCCCTCTCGTTCGAGGGCTTATTGAATTTTTGCGACGGAAGAGAAATTTCCCTGAACCATTCCTCACCGTGCTCAATCCTGGCAACGGCTGCCAACCCCACTTTCCTCAAGCGAAAATGGGGCTGTTGAGGATTCGCCAACTCCCCGACCTCATCAACGCCAATACTGTTTTTGATGCGCAGCCAAAGACAGATCGTCTATCGCAGATCCTTTGGTTCTTTGAGCCTAAGCCTTTTGAGGTGCCCTTCCACTTCGTGTCCATCGGGATGCCGACCGGAGAAATAGTGCCTTTGCCAATGTCGACCAGCTGAGAGATCGCCTTCTCGGATCTTCTCCAGGAATTCCGTGCGCGAACGCCGAAATAATTCATACTGGTCCCTGAGTTCAATGTTGTCTTTCAACCGACAAATTTCTAGCTCACACTCAAGTAGAGCTTGTTTCTTAATCGGAAACAGCATGCAGAACGGCTCGCCTTCGGTAAAGCGGACGCTGCCGGGCTGCATCACCCGCCAGTTCATCGTGAACGGATAAGGCAACCAGTCAGATTCGATAATACCGGTTAGCGGGTAAGCATTGTTCTTTGGGCTGTTGAATGGTCCAGTAACCAGCAGATCCCAACCGGGTTCAGTTTGGAAAATGTATTCGACATGAAAAGTCGCAATTCCATTTGTGAAGTTTGATGTACAGAAATGCTCAATCGGACGCCTGCCTATGGCCGGCTTCGGGGATGTTATTGTGAGATCCGACAGATTTGGCCCTCCGTTCCAATGAATGTCGACCGTCGTTGGGCACAGGATCATCCAGCCGTGAGAGTTCGCGATTGACAGCGGTAGACAGCGATAGGGATGCCCGTTGTTGAACGCGCCCATCCATTGCCGTTCGGCCGGAGCTGCAACGAGCCTTGGTGCAAAATCACTCAGTGCATAGCATAAAAGCTTCATTGCTTCACCGCTCTGAGGGGCGAATAAGCCAAGAGGCTTCGAGACGTCGACCCGCGCGAAACATTGAACTTACGCTGTTACCGGCCGACGTGATATCGCAACCCTACCATTCACCAATTGAGATGGTGAGGTTTATACGCTGAAATCTGCAGTAATGCAGCGAGTGTTGTCGACGCATAGCCGCGACACCACCAACCCTCGTATTCGCAAGCATCGCATGGTCCATGCTTCTACGCATGGCATGGAGCCAGCGCCTGCTGCGCTATCTGGAGCGGATCGCTGATGATCGTTCCTCCGTTATGGTCCGTCGACGGCACGAATGTCGAAGCTAAGTAATTACCGAGCAGCGCGATATTGGCGGTATGAGTTCCGTCCGTGACAGTTAACGTGCCACCGCTGCTGTTTCCATTAAAAACTGGGGTTTGAACCTTTGCGAAATCGATATCGCGGAGGTCAAGCTGATTTATGTTCGTTAATCCCGCAACCGTCCCCGAAAAATCCTGTGAGTCATAGAGTAACAACGTGCCAGTCGACCCAGCGGTAAAGTCAACTATCGCCGACGACTTCGTGCGGAAGTCCACAGTCGCATTAGAGCTGATATTGATCTGACCGGTGACACTGGTATCAGTCACCGTGCTTGTGAAATCGATAATGCCCCCGCTGACGTTGACGGTCGATGTAGCGAGCGTGCCACCAATGACTGTCGCTCCGGCAGTCTGCGAATAGGAACCAGCCGCAGCAATCTGGAGCGTAGAAAGTCCGATTAAATTAATGGTGCCGGCATTCATAATGCCTTCGGCACTGACCGTGGTGAGCGAGCTACCGCCGCCGATCGCGGCAAGACCGCTGTTATTGAACGTGCCACCAATGGTCATGCTCGAACCGCCGCTGCCACTATTGTCGACGAAAAGGTTGCCGCCATTCGTGAAGCCACCGCTTGTCGTCAGCGAAGCGCCGCTCTGCAACAGCAGCTGTCCAGCATTGCTGGTGAGGTCGGTGAGCGCGGTGTTGCTGCCAAGCCCCAGTCCGGCATCGGCGACAAAGGCCAGCGGGCCGTAAAGATTGATCTGCGAGTTGGTGGCGATTGTGGTGATCTCGCTCGAGCCGCCAAACTCCAACAGCCCGTCACCGCTGACATTGAGGGTGCCTGTCCAGGTCGAGGCGGCTGCCGCGGCAATATCCAGCAGCGACTGATTGGTGCTGCCGCCGTCAATGTCGATCCGGCCGGTATTGCTCAGGTCCTGGGCATGGATGGTTGCCACCGCATTATTGTTTCCGATTACGGCAAAGCCACTATTGCTAAACGTTCCGCCAACGGCCAGGCTTGAACCACCACTGCCGCCATTGTCGACGAAAAGATTGCCGTTATTTGCCAAGCCACTGTTTGTTGTCAGCGAGGCGCCGTTCTGCAACTGCAATTGTCCAGCATTGCTGGTGAGGCCAGTGAGCGCAGTGTTGCTGCCAAGCCCCAGTCCGGCATCGGCGACAAACGCTTGCGCACTGTACAGGTTGATCTGGCTACTTGCGCCAATCGCAGTGATCTGGCTTGACCCGCCAAACTCCAACAGCCCGTCACCGCTGACATTGAGGGTGCCTGTCCAGGTCGAGGCGGCTGCCGCGGCAATATCCACCAGCGACTGATTGGTGCTACCGCCGTCAATGTCGATGCGGCCGGTATTGCTCAGGTCCTGGGCATGGATGGTTGCCACCGCACTATTGTTTCCGATTACGGCAAAGCCACTATTGCTAAACGTTCCGCCAACGGCCAGGCTTGAACCGCCACTGCCGCCATTGTCGACGAAAAGATTGCCGTTATTTGCAAAGCCACTGTTTGTTGTCAGCGAGGCGCCGTTCTGCAACTGCAATTGTCCAGCATTGCTGGTGAGGCCAGTCAGCGCGGTGTTGCTGCCAAGCCCCAGTCCGGCATCGGCGACAAACGCTTGCGCACTGTACAGGTTGACCTGGCTACTTGCGCCAATCGCAGTGATCTGGCTTGACCCGCCAAACTCCAAAAGGCCGTTGCCGTTGATATTGAGGGTGCCTGTCCAGGTCGAGGCGGCTGCCGCGACAATATCCAGCAGCGACTGATTGGTGCTACCGCCGTCAATGTCGATCCGGCCGGTATTGCTCAGGTCCTGGGCGTGGATGGTTGCCACCGCATTATTGTTTCCAATTACGACGAGGCCACTATTGCTAAACGTTCCGCCAACGGCCAGGCTTGAACCACCACTGCCGCCATTGTCGACGAAAAGATTGCCGCCATTCGTGAAGCCACCGCTTGTCGTCAGCGAGGCGCCGTTCTGCAACTGCAATTGTCCAGCATTGCTGGTGAGGTCGGTGAGCGCGGTGTTGCTGCCAAGCCCCAGTCCGGCATCGGCGACAAAGGCCAGCGGGCCGTAAAGATTGATCTGCGAGCTGGTGGCGATTGTGATGATCTCGCTCGAGCCGCCAAACTCCAACAGCCCGTCACCGCTGACATTGAGGGTGCCTGTCCAGGTCGAGGCGGCTGCCGCGGCAATATCCAGCAGCGACTGATTGGTGCTGCCGCCGTCAATGTCGATCCGGCCGGTATTGCTCAGGTCCTGGGCGTGGATGGTTGCCACCGCATTATTGTTTCCGATTACGGCAAAGCCACTATTGCTAAACGTTCCGCCAACGGCCAGGCTTGAACCACCACTGCCGCCGTTGTCGACGAAAAGATTGCCGTTATTTGCAAAGCCACTGTTTGTTGTCAGCGAGGCGCCGTTCTGCAACTGCAATTGTCCAGCATTGCTGGTGAGGCCAGTGAGCGCAGTGTTGCTGCCAAGCCCCAGTCCGGCATCGGCGACAAAAGCCA
>Ga0335083_10006106_pt1 | contig 15131 bp, 16 predicted proteins | sample Lox_Sample_42_FD_206716 | JGI IMG/M metagenome (GOLD analysis project Ga0335083, IMG submission 206716) | Soil microbial communities from Loxahatchee National Wildlife Refuge, Florida, United States - Lox_Sample_4.2 | ecosystem: Environmental > Terrestrial > Soil > Wetlands | place: USA... | reverse complement strand
TGGCAAGGCGGTCGATCCTGCGCGCCGGCGCGAGCTGGTCAATTGGCGCCGCAAGCTCGCCGAGCAGAGCGGCGTCGTCGGCGCCCTGATCGAGCGCGATCCGGTCCTCGCCAAATCGCCCGAGAAGCAGCGCGAGATGAGCGACGTCTTTTCCGCCTTCCGCTATGCCTTCGGCAACCATCTGGCGACCTGGCCGGCCGTGCAGACCGATGGCGAGGACGCGGCCTATGTGGCTTCGGCGCGCGCAACCTATGGAAAGGCCGACATTTTCTGGTCCTGGTGCGCGCTCAATCTCGATCTTCGCGGAAACTGAACGCGCCTATTTCCCTGCCTCGGCCAGCAGAAGCCCGGCGACGCCTTCCAGATCCTCGTCCCACATGAGATGACCGGTCGCCAGTTCGTGCACGGTCCAGCCCGGCTCGTTCGCGACACGATCGCGAAACTTGGTGAAGGTCGTGGGGGCGTTGTTGGTCGCGTAGAGATAAGTGCGCCGCGCGATCCGGCCTTCCTCGCCGCCGAGCGCCACCGGCTGGAGCAGCGTCAGCAGCGGATGGCCTGTGACGCGCCGCTCGCCGACCGGGAAGAAGGGCTGGCAAAGCCCCGGGCTGCCGCGCTGGCCGTCGATATAGGCATTGCGCTCGAAATCGCTGGCGATGTCCCAGAGCGCCTGGCCTTCCCGCGGCAGGAAGGCGTCGATGTAGAACAGGCTCCTGATCCGCGAGCCGCGCAGCGCCGAGACGCCGGTGATGACCATGCCGCCATAGCTGTGGCCGACCAGGATGAAGTCGCTTAATCCTTCACAATCAATGAGTCCGATCACATCGTTGACATGATCTGTGAGCGTGATGCCGCCATGGGCAAGATGCGCGCGCTCGCCAAGGCCGGTGAGGGACGGTACATGGACCTCATGGCCGGCCGCGCGCAGTCTCGCTGCCAGCGGCGTGTACATGTAGCTGCCGCCCCAGGCGCCATGCACCAGCACAAAAGTCGCCATTTTCTCGTCCTCTCCGCAAGTCGTCACTGTCCAAATCCGGCTTAGGGGCCTCGAACCGCGCAGGCCAGCGCAATTGCGCGCCATTTCATTGCTTGACCGGCGACGGCTCCGCCTATTGATGTTACAACAACTCCGATGGCGATCGACCTGCCGATCCTTTTGCGCGCCTATGCCGCCGGCCTCTTCCCCATGGCCGATGACCGCGCTGCCCAGTCCGTCTTCTGGGTCCAGCCGGAAAAGCGCGCGATCCTGCCGCTCGACGGCTTTCACCTGTCCCATTCGCTGCGCAAGCTGATCCGTGCCGACCGCTATGCCGTCACCGCGAACCGCGCCTTCGAGCGCGTCATCCAGCTTTGCGCAGAAAGCGTCGCCGATCGGCCGACGACCTGGATCAACGGCGATATCGAGGAGGCCTTTCTGCGGCTGCACAAGCTGGGCCTGGCGCACAGCATCGAATGCTGGGAGCAGGAGGCTGGCCGGCCGCGCCTCGTCGGCGGGCTCTATGGCCTTGCCATGGGGCGGGCCTTCTTCGGCGAGAGCATGTTCAGCCGCGCCGACAATGCCTCGAAGGTCGCGATGGCCTGGCTAGTGGCGCGCATGCGGGTCGGCCGCTACACCCTGCTCGATTGCCAGTTCATGACCAGCCATCTCGCCTCATTGGGCGCCGTCGAGGTGGGTGCGGATGCCTATTCGGCGCTGTTGGACGTCGCGCTCGCGCCCGGCGAGGGCGAACCGGCCGACTTCACGGCTCTCGATTCGCTGGCATTGCCGAGTGACTCATTGCCGCCGCCGGCGAGACCGGCCTTGGACTCGACCTTCACCGTCTCATCGCCCGTGTCGGGCCAGCTCATCGCGCAGCTGATCACCGACAAGTCGTAGATCGGGTGCTGGACGACGTTGCGGTCCGGCCGTTCCTTGAACAGCCAGCCGGAAAAGACGCGGTGCCACTGATTGTCGCGGCTTTCATGCACGTCGAGCTGCACGAACGCCCCGGTTTCCGGGACTTCCTCCCATGGCGCCGTCGCCTCGCAGGCGCGCAGGCGGACGATCGCATTGTCGACGCGGAATGCCTGGCCCGGCTTCATGCTGAGCTTGTGAGTGATGCCGTTGCGCTTGTTGAGGATGGCGATGACGGCGACGCGCTCCGCCATCGGCGTGCCGGGCAGGCTGCCGGCGTGCACGCCCTGGCCCGCGACCTGCTGGGGATTGCCGGCTTCGGCGCCGTTTCCGGGGGCCTGGCGCGGTCCGCAACTCGCCAATGCGGCGATGAGAGCGGCCACGATCAGGCGGCGGCCCGGCGCGACGCACCGGAATTGGGTCACGCGTCGGGCGTCCAGGCTTCGTAGTCGCCGGTCGCCATCTGCCGCTTGCCGCTCGATTCGATGGAGCCGGAGGGGCGATAGGCCCCGGCCGTCCCGGTCATGTTGGGCGTGTAGTCGGCTTCCCAGATGCGCGGCGGGGGCAGGGCGCTCTCGGGCGTGCCCTCGACGCTGTGGTGCAGCCAGCCATGCCACTCGGCAGGCACGCGGCTCGCATCATTGGCGCCCTTGTAGATGACCCAGCGACGGGGCAGGCCGTTCACGTCCTTGCCGCCTTCGAAATAGACATTGCCCTCATGGTCCTCGCCGACCTTGGTGCCGTTGCGCGCGCTCCAGAGCGAGGTGCCGATGGTGGCGCCGTCCCACCAGGTGAAGATCTTGCCGAGGATGCTCATGGCCTGAGCGCTTAGCCTTTTGGCCGGGGGGATGGCAACGGGGAAGTCATGCAATTGACCTTCATGCAGTCATCATTGCGAGAAGCGAAGCGACGAAGCAATCCAGCCCAGTGCGAAGTGCCTCTGGATTGCTTCGCTGCGCTCGCAATGACGGGAGGAAAGGGTAGGGAGGCGCGCTATTCGTCTTCCTCCGGCACCTCACCGGGCGCCGCATCGACCCATTTGCGCGCCATCGCCATATCATGTCCGGCCCGCAGGAAGGTCGCGATCTGCTTCTCGCGGAGGGCCCGATCAGGCACCGCCTCCGCGAAGGGCCCGATGCGCTTCTTGCGGGCCAAGCGCTCCGCCGCCTGCCAGCGCTCGATCTCGTCCGGGCTCGCCTCCGCGCGGTCCTCTTCGCCGATGCCGTCCATCATGAGCTTTTGCGTGATCCGGCGCGCACCCAGACCCCGCCGCTGCATCGCCCCCGATGTCATCGTGGCATAGGCCGCGTCGTCGACATAGCGCAGCTCGACGAGACGATCGGCGATATCCTCAACTGGTGCCTCGCCATCCTCGGCCCAGCCCCGTTCACGCAACTTTCTCAGAAGATAGGCGATTAGCTTCGACCGGCTCGTCGCATAGCGGCCGGCATAGGAGAGCGCCAATGCCTCGAGCATGTCTCCGTCCAGCGGTTTCGCGACGCTTTTTTGACGGTCCGTCCCGCTGCGCCATCTTTGTGCCATAGTCGGTGACTTAAAGGCACGAACCCGACCGCTGCAAGCGATGGACGAGAGGAGAGCAAGCTCGCTGCGCTTTTGGCCGGCACATGCTGGACTGACGGCGGATCGGGTGGGGTCGAACAAAGCAGAAGGGTCATTGAATGCAGGCAACTCCGACGGAAGATCGGCTCAAGCGGCGATTCGCCGACTTCGCCACTCTGGGGGATGCGCTCGACTATGCCGCGACCGGCGTACGCGGTCTAAATTTCCATGATCCGCGCGGGGTTCTGACCCGCGCCTATCCCTTCTCCGAGATGCGCAAGGATGCGATCCGCTGTGCGCACCGCCTGATCGCGCGCGGCGTCAAGCCCGGCGATCGGGTCGCGCTCGTCGCCGAGACCGGCGCTGAATTCGCCCAGACCTTCTTCGGCATCGTCTATGCCGGTGCATGGCCGGTGCCGCTGCCGCTGCCGACCAGCTTCGGCGGCAAGGAAAGCTATATCGACCAGCTGCGCGTGCAGCTGCAGAGCTGCGATCCGCTGATGCTGCTGTTCCCGGCGGAACTGGCCGAGATGGCGAGCGAGGCAGCGCGGCGCGAGAAGGTCAAGCCGCTCAGCTTCGAGGAATTCCTCAGCGCCGAGGTCGCGCCCAGCGCACTGCCGCGGGCCGATGCCGAGGATATCTGCTATCTGCAATATTCCAGCGGCTCGACCCGCTTCCCGCATGGCGTCGCGGTCACGCACCAGGCGCTGCTCGCCAATCTCGCTGCCCACAGCCATGCCATGGAGCTCGTCGAGAGCGACCGCTGCATCAGCTGGCTGCCCTGGTATCATGACATGGGCCTGGTCGGCTGCTTCCTCTCGGTCGTCGCCAACCAGGTCTCGACCGACTATCTCAAGACCGAGGATTTTGCGCGTCGGCCGCTGGCCTGGCTCGACCTCATCTCACGCCATCCCGGCACCGCGATCAGCTATTCGCCGACCTTCGGCTACGACATCTGCGCCCGCCGCATGTCGAGCCAGACGCGCGCGTCCGACCGATTCGACCTGTCGCGCTGGCGCATCGCCGGCAATGGCGCGGACATGATCCGCCCGGACGTCATGCAGGAATTCGTCGACGCCTTCGCCGAAGCCGGTTTCAGCCCCAAGGCGTTCCTGCCGAGCTACGGCCTCGCCGAAACCACGCTCGCGGTCACCATCATGCCGCCGGGCGAGGGGATCATCGTCGAGCTGGTCGAGGAGACCGAGCTCTCCGGCGGCGAGGCGCCGCAGGACCGGCCGCAGCGTTATCGGGCCATCGTCAATTGCGGCAAGCCGGTCATCGGCATGACCGTGGAGATCCGCGACGACTTTGGCGCCATCCTGCCCGACAAGACGATCGGCAAGGTGTGGACGACCGGCAATTCGCTGATGGCCGGCTATTTCCGCGACGAGGAGGCGACCGACGCCTGCATGGTCAACGGCTGGCTCGATACCGGCGATATGGGCTATCTTTCAGACGGTTATCTCTACATCGTCGGTCGCGCCAAGGACATGATCATCATCAACGGCAAGAATCACTGGCCGCAGGACATCGAATGGGCGGTTGAGCAGCTGCCCGGCTTCAAGCAGGGCGACATTGCCGCCTTTTCGATCACCACGCCCGGCGGCGAGGAAGCGCCGGCCGTGCTCGTCCATTGCCGCGTCTCCGACAATGAGGAGCGGGCGCGCCTGCGCGAGGAGATTCGCGAGCGGGTGCGCTCGATCACCGGCATGAACTGCGTCGTCGAGCTGATCCCGCCGCGCACATTGCCGCGCACCAGCTCGGGCAAGCTCAGCCGCTCCAAGGCCCGCAGGCTCTACCTCTCCGGTGAGATCGTGCCCTACGACATCGCGGCCTGACGGTACCTTTTCCGCTTCCGTAAAGGCAGTGGTTACCGCTTGATAACCCGCTCGGGTCTATTCTGGCGGTGTGAAAGAACGCCTGTCGCCAATGCTGGGACTGGCCAAGGCCTGGTCCGCGCCGATGTCGCTCGCAGCCCTGATGGGATTGCGGCCGTTCCCGCGCGGCCGGGAAGACTATGTTCGCGGCCTCCAGCTGCGGACCGCGGACCGGATGGCGGCGGTGCGCACGACCGTCGCGCTCGTGTCCGTCGTGTTCGCAGATCTGCTGTGCCTCCGCCATAACGAACCGCTGGCGCTGTTCGTCTGGTCGATCCTGGCAACGGCCGCTCGCATTCCGCTTGTCCGGCTTCAGAGCCGCAATGAACGGGCCGGATATCGGGGCGTCACGCGCGGGCAGATTCTCTATCAAGGCGCGCTGAGCGGCCTGCTGGGCGTTATCTGGTCGATCCCGTCCATCTTTTTCGCCGCCCATGCCGATCCGGTCGAGGTCGTCGCGCTCTGGACGATGAGCAGCTGCCTCATGACGGCGGTCGCCATCGGCTTTCATTCGGCGCCTCTGTCCGCGACGGCCTTCGTCCTGCCGGTCGGTCTCTCGTCCATCGGCATGATGATCGTCCAGCAGAGCGATCCATTGCTGATCGCGGTCGTCGCCACCTATACGCTGCTGCTGCTCGTCACGAGCATGCGCCAGGCCCTTCAGTTCCTCGAGCAGCTCAGCACCAGCGACGAGCTTGCCCAACAGCAGGAAGTGGTGAGCCTGCTGCTCAAGGAACATGATGTCGAGGGCGCCGACTGGCTCTGGCAGACCGATGCCGAGGGCCGTCTCGAGGATGTGTCGCCGGGCCTGTGCAGGATGCTCGGCCTGTCGAGCGAATTGCTGAACGGCTTGCCGATCCTGAGTGCGCTCGCTTCTCCCTATGTCGAAAAGGGCCGGCTCGATCCGGCGCGCGAGACGCTGGCCGAATGCCTCGGTGACAAGACGGCCTTCAGCGAGCTGGTCATCCCGGTGCTGGTTCATGGCGAGCAACGCTGGTGGGAGATATCGGCCTCGCCCCGGCGCGACGAGCAGGGCCTGTTCCTCGGCTTCCGTGGCGTTGGCTCCGACGTCACCGCCCGCAAGGAATCGGCCGAGCGCATCGCCCAGCTCGCGCGCCACGACATATTGACCAGCCTGCCCAACCGGCTTTCGCTGACCGAGGAACTGACCACAGCCCTCGACCAGCTGGAGCGGTGGAAGCGGCCATGCACATTCCTGATGATCGATCTCGACCGCTTCAAGGCGGTCAATGACACGCTTGGGCATCAGATCGGCGACGCGCTGCTCGCGCGGGTCGCCGAGCGCCTGCGCACCGTATGCTCGGCGCATGAAATGGTCGGGCGCCTGGGCGGCGACGAATTCGCGGTCGTGCTGCATGATGTCCCCGACGCCGGCTATGTCGAGCAGCTCGCCCTCTCGATCATCGACGCGCTCTCGGCACCCTACCAGGTCGAGCGCCACGAGCTCCATATCGGCGCCAGCATCGGTTCGGCGACCGCGCCCCAGGACGGCCGCTCGGTGAATGCGCTCATCCGCAGCGCCGACCTCGCCATGTACCGTGCGAAGGACGAAGGCGGCGGTCGCCATGTCGCGTTCGAACCGGCCATGCAGGCGGACATCGAGGAGCGTCGCATGCTGGAGGCGGCGCTGCGCGAAGCGCTCGCCGGCAACCAGCTTCACCTTGCCTATCAGCCGATCGTGGATGCCGCGTCCGGCACGATCGCCGGCTTCGAGGCGCTGGCGCGCTGGTCGCATCCGGTGCTGGGCGACGTGCCGCCCGTCCGCTTCATCCCGATTGCCGAGGAGGCTCGGCTCATCGGCGCCATCGGCGACTGGGTGTTGCGCAATGCCTGTCTCGAGGCGATGCGCTGGCCCGAACACGTCAAGGTCGCGGTCAATGTGTCGCCGGAGCAGTTGCGTGATCCCGCCTTCCTGGAGACGGTCGTGTCCGCCCTAGCCCATAGCGGCCTGTCCGCCAGCCGGCTGTCGCTCGACGTGACCGAAACAGTGTTCCATCGCGAGCGCGGCGGCGCCATCCAGCTGCTCGACAAGCTTGTCGCCCTGGGCGTCGGCCTTGCGCTCGACGATTTCGGCACCGGGCGCAGCTCGATCGGCTATTTCGCGCGTTCCCATTTCGGCGCGATCAAGATCGACCGGGCCTTTGTCGCGGGCGCAGCGCGCGGCCATCGCGAGAGCCTGGCCATTGTACGCGCGGCCGTCGCCATGGCGCAGTCGCTCGAAATCGACGCGATTGCCGAGGGTGTCGAATCGACCGTCGAATATGACCGCATGCGCGCGATGGGCTTCACCCAGGTCCAGGGCTTCCATCTCGGGCGCCCGATGCCGGCCGCCGAGGCCTACAAGCTCGTTTGCCGCCGCGGCAGCGCCGTGGCCTGAGCATTGTCCGGTTCGGTGTGACCGAACCGGGCCGGCACCGTATACCCGCGTGAGCGGGTCAAACCTAACTCAGCCGCTGCTCGATCAGCGCCCAGAGCGCGACGAATTCCCGCGCCGGCGCGCTATTGGGCGCGAAGGCGCCGAGCGGCAGGCGCCTGACCCCCATCTGCTCGACGATGCTCGCATAGGGGATGGCCGGCCAGTCCGGATGATCGGCGAGCGCCGCCTGATGCAGCTTGCGCCGCCGGTCGACCATCGAGAAGACCGGCAGGATCGGCGGATGCTTGCCGCCGCGCTGGATGAGGAAGGTCGAGAGATCGTCCAGCGTCTTCTGGACGAGCGGCGAGGGCACGACCGGCACGACCAGCAGGTCGGCGGCATGGAGCACCTGGTCGCTGGTCTCATTGAGGCCCGGAGGACAGTCAAGCAGCACGCGGTCATAATGTTTGTCGAGATTTTCGAGGAGCTTGGCGAGGCGCTTGCGCTTGCCGAGCTCGATCAGCATGCGCTCCAGATCACGCAGCGAGCTGTCGGCGGCGAGCAGTTCGAGCCCGTCGACGATGGTCTTGCGGGCGAGGTCATGCGCGTCGACTTCCCGGGTAAAGACGGCCTGCGCCGCGTCCTTGGCCTTTTTCGGTGGCTGCAGGAGCCAGGTCGCGGCACCTTGCGGATCGAGGTCCCAGAGCAAGGTGCGCCGCCGCGACAGCACGGCCGATACCCAGGCAAGGTTGACCGCGAAGGACGATTTGCCGACACCGCCCTTGAGCGCGTGCACGGCGATTGTCCTGAGGCCTGCCTTGCTGCTCACCGCGTGTCCTTCCCCCTGCGGCGCCAGTGGCCGGCGAGACATGGGCTAGGAGGCTTGTATTGCAGTCCTGTGACAGCGTCCAGAGCGGCGCCTGTGGTCAGAGAATCTCCACCGAGACGTCCCGCCGGCGGCGGCCGCTGGCCTATTCCGCCTTCTGCTTCTCCAGCCATTCTTCCAGCCACTTGATCGAATAATCGCCATTCTGGACGTCGGGGTCGGCGATCAGCCGCTGGTGGAGCGGAATGGTGGTCTTCATGCCCTCGATGACGAACTCCTCGAGCGCGCGCTTGAGACGCATCAGGCAGCCTTCGCGGGTGCGGCCGTAGACGATCAGCTTGCCGATCATCGAGTCATAATAGGGCGGCACGGTGTAGCCCTGGTAGAGCGCGCTATCGACGCGGACATGCATGCCGCCTGGCACATGATACATGCTGACCCGGCCGGGCGAGGGCGCGAAGCTCTCGGGGTCCTCGGCATTGATGCGGCACTCGATGGCATGGCCGGAGAAGACCAGGTCTTCCTGCGCGACCGAGAGCGGCAGGCCGTCGGCAATGCGGATCTGCTCGCGCACGAGGTCGAAGCCGGTGATCATCTCGGTGACCGGATGCTCGACCTGGATGCGCGTGTTCATCTCGATGAAGTAGAATTCGCCATTTTCGTAGAGAAACTCGATCGTGCCGGCGCCGCGATAGCCCATGTCGGCCATGGCCTTGGCGACGATCCCGCCCATGCGGTTGCGCTCGGCCGAGGAAATGACCGGGGAGGGGGCTTCCTCCAGCACCTTCTGGTGGCGGCGCTGCAGCGAGCAGTCGCGCTCGCCGAGATGGATGGCATTGCCCTTGCCGTCGCCGAAAATCTGGAACTCGATATGGCGCGGATTGCCGAGATATTTCTCCATATAGACGGTGTCGTCGCCGAACGCCGCCTTGGCCTCGCTCTTGGCCTGGCCCATCAAGCTCTCGAACTGCGCCTCGTCCGGCACGACCTTCATGCCGCGCCCGCCGCCGCCTGACGCGGCCTTGATGAGCACCGGATAGCCGATCTGCCGGGCAAGCTTCTTGGCGGCCGCGATATCCTCGATCGCGCCGTCCGTTCCCGGCACCAGCGGCAGGCCGAGCTTGCCGGCGGTGCGCTTGGCCTCGACCTTGTCGCCCATCGTCTCGATATGCTCGGGCTTGGGGCCGACGAAGATGAGGCCATGGGTCTCGACGATCTCGGCGAACTGGGCGTTCTCCGAGAGGAAGCCGTAGCCGGGATGGATGGCGTCCGCGCCGGAGATTTCGGCGGCCGAGATGATCGCGGGGATATTGAGATAGCTGTCGCGCGCGGCCGGTGGGCCGATGCAGATCGCTTCGTCGGCAAGGCGGACGTGCATGGCGTCGGCGTCGGCCGTCGAATGCACCGCGACCGTCTTGATGCCCATCTCATGACACGCGCGATGAATGCGCAGCGCGATCTCGCCGCGATTGGCGATCAGCAGCTTCTCGATGCTCATGTCGTTGGCGCCTTACGCGATCACGATCAGCGGCTGGTCATATTCGACCGGCTGCCCGCTCTCGACCAGGACTGCCTTCACCGTGCCGGCGGCGGGCGCGGTGATCGGGTTCATGACCTTCATCGCCTCGACGATGAGCAGCGTCTGACCCGCCTTCACACTATCGCCGACTTGCACGAACGGCGCAGCCTCGGGCTCGGGCGAAAGATAGCAGGTGCCGACCATGGGCGACTTGACGGCGTTGGCCGTGTCGGCCTTCGCAGCCGGCGCTTCCACCGGAGCAGGCGGGGCCGGAGAGGGAGCGGCCGCCGGAGCCGGCGCTGACGGGAGCCCGACCGGCGCGGCATAGGTCGCATTCTGGGCAGCAGGCTTGCGCGCAACACGGATGCGGCGGTCGCCGTCGGCGACCTCGATCTCGGTCAGATTGGTGGCGTCCAGCATCTTGGCGAGCTCGCGCACGAGCTTCACGTCCACCTGCATCGAGCCGTTTTCGGACTTGTCGGACATTGGCTTCCTTTTGGACCCGGTTCTCGTTGGGAATTGGCGGTCGGGCCTATTGCGCTTCGCACCGGAAGGCAACAGCCCTTGATGTGTGACACATCAATCGAGTTCGAGCGCGGCCTCGAGCGCGAGCATGTAACTCATCGGGCCGAAGCCCGCGATCGATCCCTTGGCCGCCATGCCGACATAGCTTTTGTGGCGATAGGCCTCGCGCGCCGCTGGGTTCGACAGATGCACCTCGATCACCGGCACGCTGACCGACCGGACCGCGTCATAAAGTGCGAGGCTGGTATGGGTGAGGGCGCCGGCATTGAGGATCACCGCCTGCGCACCCTCGGCATTGGCCTCATGCAGCCAGTCGACGAGATGGCCCTCATGATTGGACTGGCGGAAATCGATCTCGACACTGGCGCGGCGTGCCTCGTCTTCCATGCGCGCGGCAATGTCATCGAGCGTGTCATAGCCGTAGATGTCCGGCTCGCGGACGCCGAGCAGATTGAGATTGGGGCCGTTCAGGACGTAGATTTTTCTGAGGTCCGCCATTCGCCATCCATCCCCTTCATGGTTGCGGGCTGCATCAAGGCCTCCCTATATGGCGGCTCTACCGGCTCTCAAAGCGAAAGGTGACTCCGGACCCATGAGCGTGGACGGCACGATCGAGATTTTCGTCAATGGCGAGCATCGCCGAGTGCGCAGTGGCCTGACGCTGGTGCAACTCGCGGGCGAACTCGGCCTTGCGCCGGAAAAGGTCGCCGTCGAGCGCAATCTCGAGGTCGTGCCGCGCTCCACGCTGGGGCAGGTGATCGTCGAGGATGGCGACGATCTGGAGATCGTCCATTTCGTGGGCGGCGGCGACGGCACCGCCACGCTCGCCGATGACAGCTGGAGCGTTGCCGGCAAGACGTTCCGCTCACGGCTCATCGTCGGCACCGGCAAGTACAAGGATTTCGCGCAGAATGCCGCCGCGGTCGAGGCGAGCGGCGCGGAGATCGTCACGGTTGCCGTCCGGCGGGTCAACGTGTCGGACCCCAAGGCGCCAATGCTGACCGATTATATCGACCCCAGGAAGATCACCTATCTTCCCAATACCGCCGGCTGCTTCACCGCCGAGGACGCCATTCGGACGCTCAGGCTGGCGCGCGAGGCGGGTGGCTGGGACCTGGTGAAGCTCGAAGTGCTCGGCGAGGCGCGTACGCTCTATCCCGACATGGTCGAGACCATCCGCGCGACGGAAATCCTTGCCAGGGAGGGTTTCAAGCCGATGGTCTATTGCGTCGACGATCCCATCGCCGCCAAGCGGCTGGAGGATGCGGGCGCCGTGGCGATCATGCCGCTCGGCGCCCCGATCGGCTCGGGTCTCGGCATCCAGAACAAGGTGACGATCCGCCTGATCGTCGAGGGCACCAAGCTCCCGGTGCTCGTGGACGCTGGCGTCGGCACCGCCTCGGACGCTGCGCTCGCCATGGAGCTGGGCTGCACCGGCGTGCTCATGAACACCGCCATTGCCGAAGCAAAGAACCCGGTGCTGATGGCCGCGGCGATGAAGGCAGCGGTCGAATCCGGGCGCATGGCCTATCTTGCCGGCCGCATGGGGCGGCGCCTCTATGCCGACCCATCGAGCCCGCTCGCCGGGCTCATCTGATCGCATTTCAGGGAACCCGGCCGATGTCCGGGACGTTTCTCCCTTCGAAGCACTGGACGTTCCGGTGCGCGAAGGAGAATTCAGATGGGTCAGGTGATCGACAAGGTCAAAGGCGTCGCCAACGAAGTTGCAGGCCGCGCCAAGCAAGCCTCGGGCGATGCGGAGACGCGCGCCAAGGGCGTGGGCCAGGAGGTCAAGGGCCGTGCCCAGCAGCTCAAGGGCGACATCAAGGGCGCGATCAACAAGCTCTGAAGCAAGGTTTCAGGCGGGGCGTCTAGTCCCGTCCAACAGGGCCGTCCCGTCCCCGGGGCGGCCCTTTTCCGTGACCGGCGCGGTGTAGGGCCGATCTTCGGCGGAACGAAAAACTGCGGTTTGACGGGGGAGAACGCCCGCCATATGGCCGTTGAATATCTCTTCCCATTTTCGCGCAGGGAGTCGTCCGTGAAGAAGCTCTATCCCGATGCGAAGGCCGCGCTCGACGGCCTCCTGTTCGACGGCATGCATATCTGCGCGGGCGGCTTTGGCCTGTGCGGTATTCCCGAGCGGTTGATCGATGCGATCCGGGATTCGGGCATCAAGGACCTGACCATCGCCTCCAACAATGCCGGTATCGATGGGGAAGGCCTGGGCAAGCTGCTGCGCACCCGCCAAGTCAAGAAGATGATCAGCTCCTATGTCGGCGAAAACAAGGAGTTCGAGCGGCAATATCTGGCCGGCGAGCTGGAGGTGGAGTTCTGCCCGCAGGGCACGCTGGCGGAGCGCTGCCGGGCGGGCGGCGCGGGCATTGCCGGCTTCTACACGCGCACCGGCGTCGGCACATTGGTCGCCGAGGGCAAGGAAGTGAAGACTTTCGACGGCGAGGACTTCATCCTCGAGCGTGGGATATTTGCCGACCTCTGCATCATCAAGGGCTGGAAGGCCGACGAAAGCGGCAACCTCGTCTTCCGCAAGACCGCGCGGAACTTCAATGCCCCGATGGCGACGGCGGGCAAGATCTGCGTGGCGGAAGTGGAAGAGGTCGTGCCGATCGGCAGTCTCGATCCCGACACGATCCATCTGCCCGGCATCTATGTGAAGCGCATGATCGTCGGCGCGCCCTATGACAAGAAGATCGAATTCCGCACCGTGCGGGCGCATGAGGCGGCGTGATGCGGCTTGGGCAAGCGGTCCTGCTGGCGGGCTTTGCGGCTGGTGCCGCCGGTGCCCAGGCGCCCGCCGATCCGCCGACGGGCATGCAATATCTCTACGGGTCGGGCGAGGCGGCAGCGCTTTCCATCGCGGTCTATCATTCGCTGGTTGACTATGCGCAGGCGCAGGTCGCCAAGCGGCCCGCCGACAGCGTCGTGCTGGCCGAGAGTTCGACGCTCGACGCGCCGAACTTCGTGCCCTGCGGCGACAAGCCGTTCGCGGCGGTGTTCGACGTCGACGAGACGATGATCCTCAATCTGGGCTATGAGGGTTATGAAGCCAGCGTCCTCCATCATTATGACGGCAAGGTCTGGGACCAGTGGGAGAAGACCGGGGCGGGTGAGGTTTCGCCGATCCCCGGCGCTGTCTATGCCGTCAATGCGCTGCGCCGCATGGGCGTGACGGTCGTCTTCAATAGCAACCGCAAGGCCGAAAACGCCGCACAGACCGCCGACGCGATCAAGGCTGCGGGTCTGGGCGGTGCCGTCCATGGCGAAACGCTGTTCCTGACCGGCGACGACAAGACCGGCGGCAAGAAAGACGGCCGCCGCGCGATGATCGCGGCGCGCTACTGCGTCATTGCCATGGGCGGCGACCAGCTCGGCGACTTCACCGATCTGTTCAATCAGCAGGGCATGAGCGTCAAAGGCCGCCGCTCGGAAGTGTCGAGCGGCTGGGAAGCGCGCCTGTGGGGCGCGGGCTGGTTCGTGCTGCCCAATCCGGTTTACGGCACCGCCATCAAGGGCGGTCTTGACGATGTGTTTCCGACGGACAAGAGGTGGAGCGCTCCGCCCGAGGAGAAGAAATAGTGCCCTGGTCACGAGACGAAATGGCCGCGCGCGCGGCGAAGGAACTCAAGGACGGCTTCTACGTCAACCTTGGCATCGGCATTCCCACGCTGGTCGCGAATTATATCCCGCAAGGTGTGGAAGTGACGCTGCAGAGCGAGAACGGCATGCTCGGCATCGGCCCGTTCCCCTATGACGAGGATGTCGACCCTGATCTCATCAATGCCGGCAAGCAGACGATCAGCGAACTGCCCAACTCGGTCTATTTTTCCTCGTCGGACAGCTTTGCGATGATCCGCGGCGGCCATATCGACCTGACCGTGCTCGGCGCCATGGAAGTCTCCGAGAAAGGCGACATCGCCAACTGGATGATCCCCGGCAAGATGATCAAGGGCATGGGCGGCGCCATGGACCTGGTCGCGGGCGTCAAGAAGATCATCGTGGTCATGGAGCATACCGCCAAGACCGGCGATCCCAAGTTCATCCCGGCCTGCACGCTGCCGCTGACCGGGCGCAATGTGGTCGACATGATCATCACGGACCTGTGCGTCTTCCAGCGCGGCGATCATCAATCGCCCTTCCGTCTGGTCGAGCTCGCGCCCGGTGTGACCGCGGCGGAAGTCGCCGAAAAGACGACGGCGAAATATGAGGTTGCGCTCGCCACGGCGTGAATTGCGCTCGACGCCCGATTTCGTCTAAGCACAGCTCAGGACAGGGGAAAGCTGGCGATTCATCGCCCTGAGGAGCTGCCCCATGATTCTGGGACACAAGGTCGCACTTGGCCCGATCCTGCCGACTGATTTCGCTCTGCTGTTCCAATGGGCCGATGATCTCGACGATGCGCGGCTCAACGAGCCCTATCGGCCGCCAAGTTGGCAGCGACAGGAACATTATTGGCTGAACGCGGAGAACGACCCGTCGCGCGTCCTTTTCGCCATTCGGAGTCGGCCGGAAGCGGGCTTTATCGGCTATGTCCAGATCCG
>Ga0335083_10006105_pt1 | contig 15137 bp, 32 predicted proteins | sample Lox_Sample_42_FD_206716 | JGI IMG/M metagenome (GOLD analysis project Ga0335083, IMG submission 206716) | Soil microbial communities from Loxahatchee National Wildlife Refuge, Florida, United States - Lox_Sample_4.2 | ecosystem: Environmental > Terrestrial > Soil > Wetlands | place: USA... | reverse complement strand
GCGGTAAATATCAGGAACAGGAAATTGAAGTAAAAGATTTTTTTGAATTGTGCGGTGAACGTACACATGATTATTGTAAACATGGTCCAGATGAAATCGTTTTGCGTGGACACCAGATAACTTCAATCGATATTTATCCCCATTTGAAACGGATCGTTATCCGCACGAGAAAGGCAGAAAAGTAATGCGACAATTATTCATGTTTCATTTGCGACATATGGATTGGCAGGTAGCGACATTTACAACGCGCCTAATTTTGATGATTATTGGCGGCGCGGCAATCGTTGGATTTTTTTGCACATTGAAAGTTTTCTTTTTTGTTGTGGCGGTAATTCTTTCGTTTTGCGGTTGGATTACGCTATATACATTTTTTGCCGAAATGGCAAAGAGGGGCGGTAGAAAAATAGCATGAATACGAATCATAAAAACATAACAAAGTATTGGGACGCGCTAGAGGGTTATGCTGGCGACGATCTCAAACAAGACCAGTTTAAGACTTTCCTGATTTGTGAGTTATCGGGAGACATAGATGAATTGCAGTTCAAACTCGCAATTGAACGCGCCAAGATTGATATGCGTTCAAAGTCAGTGACACAGAAGTTTCGGGAAATCTCGAAAGAAATAAATTCACAAGAGGAGAAATAAGTTATGTTCGATCGAATATTTCAAGAGTTAGAACTTTCACCAGAAGCGCTAAGGTGCTATCTTTTGCATAATGAATGTTTGATTAGAAGACAGAGAGATAAAAAAGTAGAAAAAGAAATCTCAGACTTAGCAGCGAAAATTTACGGAGAGGAGTTTGCGGGTAAAAGAAAAGTAGCTGAATTTGCTTTTTTCATTGGTATGCTATTAATGATACTGGAACCAATGGTAAGAAAGCAGTTAGAAAAAGAAGAAAATTAAAAACACGGACGCCGCATAACCTTCCCCCTCATTGGTCAGTTATGCGGCGTTTTTGTGTGTCTGTTCCGTTCCCACCTTAGCGCGGAGACAGAACAGAATTGATTTTTAATAAAATAATGACTAGGCCGATTACGATTACGATAATAAACACACTGACAGCAAAAAATCCCGGCGGTAAATCACGCCGCGACATTTGATCTAAGAATGTGCCGTGCAATTACACTTAGACTTGGATAATCCCGGCAACGTGAGTTTACCTGATTTATGTCCCCAAAAAAGTAAAGCAAGAACTGCAAGAATAATCAAAAGAGTTTCGGTTGACATTTAATTTAGCCTAGTTCCTTTCCAAGTTTGTGCAACGAATAAAACAACGCGACAAGAAATACAAGAATCGCGCCAATGATGTAATACCATATCGGCCAGATTTTCATTATTCGTAATTCTCGGCAGCAAAATGAACCGCAAGAATTGCGATAATAGAACCGATGGCAAGATAGAGTAAAAGTTTTTTCTGATTCATATTAGCTTGATAACCCATACGCTTGTAATAGCGCGATAACGTCGCCTAGAGTCACTGGTGTCGCCTGTCTTACAACTGGAGCAACGCCAAAAAATCCAAGTTCACAAACGCTATCACCAATTTTAATCTCGCAAATTGTGCCGTTACCGTTCAAATTAATTGACGCGCCGCCTACGGAAGTCTGGATAAAAATATTATTCGTTGAACCTAGTGCGACGTTTTGTCCATCAATGGTAACGTTTCCAGAAAAAGTTAAATCAAAAACAGTTCCTTTAATCGTTACGGTATCTAAACCGCCGCCATTTTCACCGATAAAAATATCCGCTGGCCCACCGCTAATACCGCCAAGATTAACTGTTCCACGATCCGTTGGGCTAAACCCCGCCGACTGTAAATTAAGCGGAGACAGAACTGCCGTACCGTCGCCTGCCTGTAATCCGATACCGCCGCCAGAAGTATCGAGAATGGCAATACCAGCACCAGACGGATGATTATTCGAGATTTCGATTCCTAGTGGCGCGTTAATATCGTCATTCATGACGATAAATAAATTACCCTGATCGCATTGCGCGATAAACGTTCCTGTAGTTTGTCCAGACGGAATATCCGTACCACAGAACAATTCACAATTGTTTCCGTCAGAAGAAACGAAAATGAATTGTTCTCCATCGTCGCTACCTTCTGGAAAAAATTCCAAGTCAGCAGAACCGCCAAACGCGCCGCCGTTGTTCCACTGAATCGAATTATCTGGCGGCGCTGGTGTACCGCCAGAACCAATGCCGTGCAACGGATGTTCTTCTGTTCCGTCGCCGCCAATTGTCATATAATCGCAATGAACAGGATTTTGTGTATCGGCCATTTTAATCCTCAGTCACTAGCTGTGAATTTCCGCTAGAGTAATCGTTGTAAAGTAAAAACAAAGCCGCAAGAACAATAATTACGGCAACGAGATTTGAACCGTATCGCAATGCAAAACCGGTTCCGACTAAACCGCCACCGACATAATACCAAAAGTTTTCAGAAAACGCGGACGGCGACGGAATAAACGCATAGTCTGGATCGATGCCGACTTTTAGCGCCGCGTTCTGAATATTGGCGGGAAGTGAATTAATATTTGGCAATAGGAAATTATCCCAAACTCCCACTAGGCCAAACAGAATACCGCCGCCGATTAAAATTTCATCTAGCTGCATTTTGGATTATCTCTCTGAAAATATGTAATTCCCATGTATCCCTGACAAACTCCCGCGCCAGCTTGCGGAACGTAAACGTAGGCGAGAACAAATCCCGATGGAATGATGCACCATGGGATATTCATCGTCTGAGAATTCATGTTTGAATTTTGATTCACGAATTCCGTCGGCAAAAGCACGCCGCCAAGTGAAATAATTTTGCGTTGAAAATCGGACGGGTCTGCCGCGCCAGCGAGAATAGTACCGCTAGAACCTTGTAGACTCGTTTGTGGAAAAATATACAATCCGTCAATTACGGAAATATCCGCTTGCGCGATTGGGTCTGCTTTGATTCCAAATGCGTTCAACACAACCCAATGTTTGCCAATGGGAACAGGTTGCGGAATTGCAACGTAATAAGCATTAACGTTTCCCGCGCCAGTCGCGCCGGAACCGGATGCAGACAATAATTGGATCAATGCGCACTCATCGGCGCTAGGCAATCCAGTAGCACAAGGAACCTTCATTTTTATCTCCCGGCAATTTGCGCGTAAAAATCTGCGCCAGATATTTTATTAGTCGCGAGACGTTCGCCGCGTTCTATATCTTGATAATGCTTTTCCTCAAGATTAAAAAAGTATTTAATACATTTTGGACAAAGATTCACGCGTACATTTTCATCGTCGCCGCCGATGTAGACGTTTATAAACCAACGTTCACGCGGATTTTCTGGAGTTTTGTGCGGCAATGTCCATTCATGACAACCGGAATGATCGCAATGAATTACGTCGCCAAAAAACATTGGCAAAAGTTTTCTTTTAAAAACTCCTGTCTTTTCAAAGATGCCTTTCGTAATATTAGAGGCATGCAAAACGTCTCCATAAATCCAGAAAATTGTGCCGATAATAATTAGGATTATTCCTAACCATATATACGGCGCGTCCGAAAATGATTTCAGACCAAACATGAATTACTTTTTTCTCGCGTTCTTTGCGTCAAGTTTTGTCTGTTCCGCTTTTGTTGCCTTTCTTGCATCATTTGCGGCTTTGCGATTATCTTTCTTGCGCTGCTCTGGCGATTTACCGTCAGTTTCAGAAACAAATTGTTTTGTCGTTTCTCCCGCTGGAGTAGCAGCAGTATCAATTTGGGATGAGTTTTCAATTGTAGAAACTCCTGCTACTCCATTTGCGGGAACATCATCCACGTCAGCAGCAGTACGTGGAATAGCGAGTGTATCTTGGATTTCATTAATTAATTGCCGCGCATCTTTTTTGGCAAAGACGTTTCCATCTTTTCCTAAACCGCCTTGTTGCGCTACTAAATGCAAAACGGCAATACATTTTGTTAAATGCTTGACGTATTTCTGGATAACGTCGCCGTGCATTTCCTTGATATGTCCATCAAGTAGTTTTTTATGATAGTCCGTATCATTGGACGGCGTAAAAATTAGTGCCTTACATTCTGGACAAACTAGATTCATAGTGCCTCACTCGCGAGAAAAATTAATCCCGCTACAACCGCTAGAATTATTAAAAGTTCTGTGCTGGAAAATGTTGTAGCGCTAACCGTTGGCGTTGAATTGTATCCGCTAGGATTTACAGGTTGCGTCAACGCCGATCCTACGGCGCTACCGCCAACCGTTCCGACTTGGATAACGCCGCCGGGAACAGTTCCTACTGTCGATGGCGGTGCTCCCGGCGCATGTGGCGAATTTTGAGCTGGAGCAAGTAGAGGATAATAAATTCCACAAAAATCCGCATGTGCCTGCAATGTGCCAATATAAACACACGCGGCATTACATTTCTTTGCGATTGTTGAAAGTTTTGCCTGAACTTGTGCTAGATAATTTTGCATTCCAGCTAACGCATCGCTAGGCGAAATATTTCCTAGCGCAACCTGTCTGTCGTAATACGGAATAACAGTATTGATAACTCCCATCATTTGACAGAGTGTTTTTTCTTCCGTGATTACGGCGTTTGCATGATTCTGAAAAATTTGTGTAATTGCCTGAACTGCTGCGCCAATTCCCGGCAAAGATGCTCCCGCCATTGCCGCAATACCACTAGCAACCTGCCCACCAGCTTGTGTCGCCTGAAATCCTAGCGACGAAACGTCAAAATCAGAACTGCCACAATCTCCCGGCTGACTTTCCCAATAAATCATCCCGCGAGAAATGAGAAATGCTTGACAAAGAATAGGCCACGTGGCAGACGCACCAGCGGGAATATGTCGCTGTCCAACGGTAAGCGCTTGCGCGTATAGCGACGTTGGAACAAAATTTTGCGTACTTAATCCTGCTGTCGGCGCAATCGCAAGCCAACCTGCTAACGTAGATGGAGTTTGGTACGCCAATTTAATCCCCTTCTTCGTCAAAATCCTCATCGTCAAAAGAAACTAAACCGGGATCGTTATCCGATGAATCACCAGAAATAAAACCGGGATCGTTTGTATCGGTATTAGAATCGCCGCCAGTGAAACCCTCAAACAACGATCCAATACTTCCATTAGAAAACGATGCACCAATTCCAGATAACAAACTTCCCAAACCGCTACTCGCTGTAGCGGGAACATTCGCCAATTGCGTTTCTAGCGCGGCTTGTTGTGCGGCTTGTGTCTGTTTTTGTGAAATCAAAAGCAAAACGCCGCCGACAAGAACAACGCCGCCGACAATCAATGCAGTTTTTTCAGACATAAATTCTCCCTATGCGAATCTGAATCCAGTTTTCTGATAACCGCCGTATGCCGTTTCGGGGTTTAGCGGATTTAATCCAATGGGAATAGGCGATTGTGTACCATTCGCGATATTCATGTTTCCATTTCCGCTCGTTGTGGCATCGGTCGCACACGTACCGCAACCTGTCGCTGCTTTTCCTGTACCGTTGGAATTTCCGCGACCGTTTCCCGTCGCTACGTGGCTACTCTTTTTTTCTAGAAAAAAGTAGACAAGTAAAACGACAATAATCCCTAGCGCAAAAGATTGAATGTTCTTTTCATCATTCATTGGCTATACCCCGATTGTGCGTCTGATAGCGTTGTATCTGGCGTTGCGCCTACGCCGTCCGCTAAAGTTTGTGCGTAATTATCAATTTCGTCTGAATCATTATTTGCGTCGCCTGTCGTATACAAAGCCGCAAATTGTTTTATCGTCATATCAGGAGAAAAAACAGACGATCCACCAGTAAGGATATTTGATAATTTGTTGTAAAGCGCATTCCATCCATTTTCGATACTGTCAATGATAACAACGCCAGCATCGTTAAATGTTCCAGCGATATTATCGGCGCTAACGTCGCCAGAACCTAATGCGCCGGGATTATTCGCGGAAGGATCGACATTTTCCGCTTTTGCAATTGCATTTGCAAATGCGTCAAGAAATCCATTACCGCTACTAGTTCCGCTTGTCGCCGCTGACACGCTACTTTTGCTCCATTCATAAACAACAAAAACGCCGACAAGAATTGCAATAATTGCTATCATCTAGATAAATGCCTTTGCCGCATGGCCAGCTACCGCGCCGCTGGACGGACCAAACGCTAGTAATCCGACAACTATAATAATCACAGCGGCGACGATAATTAAAATTGTATTTATTTCACTCGTTACGCCACTAAGAAGATTACCCCCCCAACAAAGAGGATTAAAATAATCCGTCCAGTCACCAGAGCAATATGATGACGTGGAACCGCTTGTAGAAGTGACAACGATATAAGCACCGATTGCCAAAACTCCTACGACTAAAACAATTCCCGCCGTTTTCATATCGCCTCTTTTCTAAATTATCCGAGCGTAGCGGTTGACGATCCGCTGAAATACCACAATCCCGCAAGAACCAAAAGAATTACAACGATCCAAACCCAATGTTTTTTCATAACGTCTTTCATACCCCCTGAATTTGAAATTAACCCCGGAATATTTGCATCTGCTGAAGTCGCTGGTGAATTTGGCCCACCAGTAAGGGAAATAGATTGCGGCAATTCTCCGACTGTTCCCGGTGACGATGGCGCTAAACTAGCTTGCACCGTTGGCGAAATAAATCCCGGTGACGCCATATGGTCGCTAATGGATCGTAGAGAAGAAATGATAGTCGGTTTTGCCAAGACAATTCCTTTTTAAGAAAAATACGGCGACGATTTTTAAGTCGCCGCCGTATTTCGAGTGGACGGAATTTTTACGATGCGGACGGCGGTTCTTCCATACCGGACGGCGTGCCTTGAAAATATTCCTGAATCACTTCCGCGTAATTTGCGCCATTTCCAGAAATAATCTGGGAATCAACTTCATACGTGGAACCGCCAGAAACTTTATCGCCGTCAAAAGCAGTACGCGGATTAAGCGAATCGATAAATGACATCGGCAAATAACCTTGCGGTTGGCTTGGCGCGTCAAAAGCGAAACGCAAATAATCCTTGTACGTAATATTGGACAAGTTATTGCGAATTGCTTTATTATCGACTCGAATTTGCGTCTGTTCAAAAATTGCGTCAGAAAGAGATGAATAAACCTGTACTCCTGCTGACGTTCCAGACGCAAGTAATCCTGATTTAAGAACCGCATTCAACGTCTTGTACTTTTGCAATTGCGCGAGTTTTACAAGGTTCGCAGAAATCGCGGTAATATTGCCTTGTGGAACTTGCTGAATTGCGCGAATTGTCGTCGCGGTATTGATTTGATTCGCCAACGCGCCGAGAATTTCGTAATTGGTATAGACGTAAAATTGCGGAGAACCAGAACCGCTGCCCAATGCAGAAAAAGTAGCTGAACCGCCGCCGCCTTGAACTCCCAATGCCGTCGCATCGGCCATTGTTAGCTGCAAGAACAACGTATCAGACCAATTTTGCTGCATAAACAAAAACGGAATTGCGTTCAATTTTGCCGCGACTGGCAGAACGGGAACCAAAGGAATTTCCCAGAAAATCTGACAATCGTATGTTCCCGTATTTCCAAACGTTGCCGCTGGTACGCCATTTGGCACGCCAAGCGGATTTACACGGACGCCATTAATAATAATGACGTTTCCGGCAACCTTAAACAACGATGGCCACGCGAAACAATCCGCGCCAGTTAGCTGCAAGGGAACCAATGCGCCATAAACGTTATGCGTTCCTTGTAGTTGAACTTGCTGGATCAAACTTTGTAGCGCTTCTGGATATACCGTAGACATATTCGCACCAGCGATTACAATGCGAATATCAAGACGGATGATTAACCGTTCCAGCGGACGGTTGAGATTTACGTTCTTGGGAATTTGTACCGTCTGCAACGGAACAAATGCCTGTTGAAAGAAAAACTCTGGCCCTTGATTTCGTCCAAGCAAACGTGAAATTTGCCCAGACGTTAATTGTTTACCACCGTTTGCGACGGCGGCGGGATTGGAATTTGGTGCTGTACTCTGGTTAGCCAAGTCAATTTCCTTTCGGCGTTCTTGTCGCCTTTATAAAATTGTGTAGCGCGAACAAAATAACTTCGCGCCGTGTAACTGCAAATTAGAGGTAGGAATAAACGAACAATCCCGCCAGAACAACAAGAACAACGATTAACAGATTTGTCGCGTGTCCCATTATAGCGGCTTGCTCCCGGTCCATCCTTGCGTAGCAGCGTAATCAAACAAAAACAGAGCAACGATTACGCCGACTATTACAAGCAACGCACCTTGTACTGACATTATTTCCATTTTTGCGTTTGCTCCTATCTATTACAGGAATTTTTCTTTCTTTGGTCCCGTAACAGAACTCTGTAGCGCAACGATTGTTCTATCTTTTTCGGCGTTTTCTTGATTTAATCGCGCAATTTCTTCATCGCGTTTCGCAATCGCTTTTTCGTGGCTATCCGCTTCGTCACGAATCTGTTTCGCTTTTGTAGACATTTGGTAAACTTCGCCGCGTTGTGTCAATTTACATTCGCAAAAATCGCAAGTCAGATAACCTTCGCCTACAACACGCGGCGGTTGACTTGCTGGCAAATTATTTGTTTCTAAACCGGGAATTTCGTCAGGCATATTATTTCGCCGCTACCTTTTCTTGGGCAGCACGTTGTGCCGCTGCCCAACGATCCAATGCGTCTAAAAACGGTTCGCCAGTTTCCTTAACATCGGCGGGAATATCTTCGCCTGTTAGAAAAACTCCGCGTAATTGAATTGTCGCGGCGTCCAATAGTTCAGGAGTAATTTTCATGAGGGTTTTACGCTACTTTCCTTTGGATTGGTACAAACCATTTTGCTGAATCCATATGTTCTTTGTATGTTCCGTTTCTGTCGTTCCATACAATGTATTGATATGGTTTCAACGTTTGAACTTTTTCCGCGACAGTATCGCCGCAACGTTCGCGAACTCTGTCAACGTCAGCGGCAAGTGTAAGGTGAAATAAGACAAGAAAATCTGCAATGCGGCGTAAATCCGTACTAGCATCGGTAATACCGTGCATGGTTAACAAAACTGCAACCATATTCCCATCCGTGCAACGTACAATAAAATCGAAATATTGATTTGTTTCTGGCGATTGAACAAAGCGAATTTCATCAATAAAGAGACAGAATTTTACGTCAGGATTGTCGCCTATCCATTCCATGATTTCAAAACACATTTCATTAAATGCGGTTTGAACGTCAAATTTAGGACGGATAATAACATCGGCGCGTGAGTCGAGAATCTCGTAAAGTACTCCCTTAATTTGCCCTTCTGACAAAATAATAGGAGAGGTATTAATCATGTGTCGCGGATCAAAAATTACTCTCTTTTTATACGATTGCGACACAAAAACGGCTAACGTTGTTTTTCCTAGTTCACGTTTGCCGACAAATAAAGTTAGCATTAATCGCCTGTAGCAACGGATTTATTTTCGGAAGTTTCGACAGGTTGCGGCGTTGGCGTAGGCATTTGCGTTACTTTTTTATCATTCGCCATACGTACCAGATATTTCATTTGTTTGGTTTGAACCGCAACACAAGAAACCAAAATCAAACCAAAACCAATTTCATCTTTATATTGTGCAAAAATTGACGGTCCCCATTTATTAAATAACCGTGTCATACGCGGCGTTAATTTTCCGCGCATGTTTTCCGTAAAAACGTACGCTTTGGACGTGATCTTAGGCGATACGCCATAAATTTTTGACGCACCGATTGATAGAACTGGTTGTAGAAAATCTAACAACACATTTGCTTCATCTACATCAAATTTAGTTTCATCGTTCTTACTCTCTGGTTTTGTCCCAAATTGTTCTTGAACTTCTGGCCGATTGAAAAATTCCTTTAAATCATCTTTTGCCGATTCTGGCATTTCGTCAAAAGCAATTTTTCCGTCGCGTTCACGGTAAGAAAAACTTTTGCGTTGCGCGGTTTCGGTTTCTGATTTTGTTGAATTTGCGTCAGCGAGAATTTCGTCTGCTGTGATCTCAGGAGGGGCGACAGCGGACGGATTCATATTGAATGACTTTGAGGCAGATTTGCGGCGGCGTCCCATCGGTTTGAATAGTACCCCTAGTCCCTGTGGAAATCGAACATATTTCGCTTGTCAACAAGGTGCGACGGCGGTAGGCTATCTTTCTTAAAAGTAGATTCACTTCGTATCACCTATCTAGGGGGGTAGTAACAGTTAGTAATGAGTAAACATCAAGTAGAGCACAAGCCATTGCTATCACTAGAGGAGAGAATTAAACGTCAAATGATTGGAACCGCTTTTGTGGAAGAATATTTGAAAACGGTTTTACTGACAGGCAGAGTTAAATTTGAATCTCCATTATCGACATTTTTAATTGCAAAACCAGAACACGGTAAAACGTCAATTGTTTTAGAATCTCCATTCGCTTGTGCTGTAGACGTAACGGATTCAACGGGAAAAGGTTTGATGGAAATTATGAAATACAAACCAGAAGTTTCTCATATCATTTTCAACGATCTAACAATTATCACGGCGCACGGTCGCACGGTTCGCTCGTATTTAATTTCTGTAATTAACGCCATGACAGAAGAGGGGGTACGATCCGTAGCATTTCCCGGCCAAGTAGAAGTTTTTCAACACGGAAAACGCGGTATAATCGCTTGTTGTACGCCGTCTTTAATTTCAGATTCGCGCACATGGTTTAATAAAATTGGTTTAACAACACGTATCCTGCCTTTTCATTACGCTTACTCTGAACAATTAATTGTAAAAATCAAGGCATCTATTTCGCGGGATTCAAAACCAGAAACGCCAAAAGGTTTATCAGTTCCCGCCGCTGCAATTGAGGTAGTTTGTGAAGATATTTTTGCCAAGAAAATTCAAGAAATTGCAGACAAGAAATCAGAAGAAATTGGAGACGATACAGGTATCCGTAGATTAAAACAATTTCGCCGTCTCGCAAAAGCGCACGCGCTATTGCGCGGATGGCAGAAACCAAAAGTAAATTCAGAGGATATAGATTTTCTTATGCGGTTATTTCCGTATCAAGATTATCAGAAAGGTTGTATACTTTAATTATGGGAAAACACAGAACGTTGGAAGATAGAAAAAAGGAACTGGACCGTAAGAAAGAAATTCTTGATGCAAAAATCGAACGCGACAAACTGAACAAAAAGATTAAAGATTTACGAAACAAAAAATGAATCATTTGCCGAAAGATTGCAGGTTAGGCGGTTGTAGATTTTGCGCGATATTACCGCCGCCGAAAATTTTAATAGAGGAGTCAAATACGATGCAAAGCGGAAGTTATACAAGACGCGATTACAAACCGATCCGCTTTACTCGAGAGAGGAGTTACAAATTAATGCGACTAGCAAAACCGGATGACAATAAGCATATCGTTGTCGTAAAGAGAGCAAGGCGCGACGAAAAGACGGGAAAGATTGTTTATGAAACCGTCGAATCGTTGGACGTTTTTGAATCGAACGACAAAGAAATTTTGGCGGCGGTTACGGACGGATTGAACCGTGCATCTGCAAAGAAGTAAATGAAAAAGAAGTTTTTTCCGATGCAATGGAGTGGACCTTTTATACTCCGTTGTTCTTGCGGTTGGGAATCGGAACCTTGTAGTAATCCGATTGTCGCACAATGGAAAGGTGAAGCGCACACTATTTCCGGTTTCTGTATCTTTTATAATCTCGCGAAGGAGAGATTAATGTCTAGACAAGAATTTTTCGATCAAGTGGACGTAACAGATTGGCTTAAACCGCAAGACGTAAAAGATGGCCAAGTCGTAGTTATCGAATCTTTTGAGCGAATTGCTAACTCTCTTGGCGTCCGTCCGTGTTTGCGATTTAAGGGAATTGAAAAACCTTTCACCTTAAACAAAACCAATTACGATTTCTTCATGAATGAATTTGGAGAAAACGAAATGGAATGGGAAGGTGAAAGCGTAACTATTAAAATTGAACAGGCAAAAAATCCTCAAAACAAGGATCGTCTACAACCTGCAATTCGTTTTCGCAGAGTAAAGGCAGAAAGTAAAAAGAAGTAAAGAATTTTCGTATCGTCTAAAATCAGAAGTGCAATATTAGACGAACGAAATAGGCGGCGGCGTCTTATGAACGCCGCCGTTTTTCTTTGAATTAAAAAAGGAGAAAAAAAATGTATCTTGATTTTAAAACATGGAATTCAGAAAAAATAATTCCTCCTCAAAAAGTTACTATTTCAAGTAGGGCTATACTTTGGTGGGGACACGGCATTGATATTATTAGAGACCATCGGTCAGGCGAAGCAAAATCACTAGGCGATGAATTTACAGTCATTCATACCGTTGGCGGTTTGATTACAATCGATGAAGATTACGAATCTGTTTCTAAGAAAATTCGTGATGCCAATGCCGAATTTCAAAATTCTATGAAAGTAGATGAAAAATAACGGAAAAAGGATTATTGATTAGCGTTTGCATTCTTGCTTCGAAGGATTTAATTTCGCTTCTAATTCATTGGAAGCGATTGATAATTTTACTCGGTTTCGTTACAAACTTCGCCGTCCGTGGAATTTCTGGAAGCATCCAATTATTGAATCTTTAGTATAAAGAGAAAAACCGTCTATGAAATCGCCGTCAAAATATCACGACAGAGCAATTCAGCGTAATAACCATATTTTGCGAGTGTGGCATTGGAACGGAACGATTAACGGAATCGTTCCAACCGAAACGCAATATCGCCTAATCTATATCGGAAAAGACGTACCAAAACTTTTGCTCGATTTAAAAATCAAATGGTAAACGTTAAACAATATACCGCGCACGGATACATTGACGTTAAATGTTCTGTCCACAAAATTATTACACAAAAATTTTCTGCTCTAGAAATGCAATTTATTCTAGAACACGCGGAGACGTATCCAATTTGTGATTCTTGCCGGGAAACATTTCGCAAGCGTAGAGAAGAGTTAGCGAAAGGAAAAAAACGTGGCAAATGAAACTTGGGAAGAATTTTTAGAACGTCGCACGGAAGAATTACAGGATTTAGATTTTGGCGATTATGAATTTGAAAATGATTACGATTACGATTTTCCAGACTCGGAGTACTAAATTATGCCTAATAAAAAACCGCGCCGCCTTTGGCTAGGAATCGAAGTAGTTTCCGTACCGCCACAAACGCCAAGAGTTTTAATCATTGAAGCGCTTAAAGAATCGATCAATCGCGGAGATTATTCCTTACCGCGTGGATGGCAAATTAATATCCGCTGGCGTAATAAGGAAAATGCTAGAATGAAAGTAGGTCCGTGGACGGAAGAATTAACTAAAAGCGCCGCATCGTCTGACGGATTCGATGCGACAGTTTTGGATTATCTGGATAGACAAATATGAAAAATTATTGGTACATTTCTACACCAAAAGAAGTTTTTATCGATCTTGACGGCGACAGAACAAATAGACTTGTTACCGTCTTAGCGCGAATCCGCGGAATTATGGAATCACACAAATTTCCAATTAGAAACGTTTGGATGTTTCCGTCACAATCCGATAATCATTTTCATTTAGTTCTTTCTTTAAATCACGAATGCAGTATAGAAGTTAGAACCGCATTACAGTTATATTGTTTCAGTGACGTATTTCGTACCTGTAATAATTTAATGCGATACGAAAGAATGCCAGCAGCAGACGTATTAATTTCTAATTTAAACTGGTACAAAGTCTTTGGGTTTTACAGAATGCCAGATAGTTCCTGCCTCTGTAAAGGAAAACACAATAACGATGCCATGCAAAAATGCGTAGCTGCAAAAGAACTACGCGGTAAAGAACGCGCATTTATTTATTTCGATAAACCAGTAGCACCAGAAGATTTTTTTATGAAAAAATTTGGTAAAATCAAATAGAGGAGAATTTCATTGCAAAGAATAGTTTTCAAAATCGAAGTAGCATTAGAACCTGCTATACCATCTTGTTTAGTCGCGACGTGTGATTGTTCAAAATGTGGACACGTTATCTCACAAGTGGATCTCGAATTATTTCCAGAAGTTACTCCGCAAATTCTTATCGGAAGGGTAATGGCGATACATGGGCCACACATTTTTCCTAACCGTACCGTGCCAGCAGGCAAAACAAAATCCGAATGAAGTTAAACCAGTTCTTGTATGCGTTGGCTTCGATAATATTGGCGCGGCGCTAACAAAATACATTTGTCCATTTTGTGAGACACATTACTCCAGTCGCCGCGCATGTGAAAAACATATGGGGATTGGAGTAATGTTCAGCAACGTTGCAGATATTGGATGTAAAGTTTTAAGAATACTCGGCGGCGAACGTGAAAAATATGTAAGAGATAATTTTATAGGAGTAAAAGATGCTATCGAAAAAAGATATATCACTTTTAGAAGTAAGACAGACGATAGCGCTAGAAAAAATCGCAAGGTGTCTAGCGTCAATCGAAAGTATTCTAATAAACGCGCAAAGCGCAAATAGCGGCGCGATAAAAACCATTTCAAAAAAGGATTAACATCGTGAAAAGAACAAAATTTATCCCGCCATCTTTACAGGTTGCAGATTCGGAACGCGCAAAGAAAATGTCTATAGTCGCAGAGAATCGAACTAGGATTCTTGCGGAAGTTACTTTAAAAGTTATTAAAGACGGCGGCGGTTCAGATTATTCTCTGGAAGCCATTGATCCGATTTTGAAAAAATTTTCAGATTTTATCGAGACAGAATTTCCTGATGAAAGTTTTCATTTAATGGCGATTGCGTCGCAATGTATTACAGACGCACTACTCGCGCAAACTTTTAATATGGAAGATATACATTAATGGAAAATAAAAAAGAATTACTCACACCGCTAAAAGTACTTCGTCCTAATTTTTCTAACGCAAAAATTTTCAATAAAAAATTCCCTAACGGTCGTCCGATGACAGAATCAGAAAAGAAAGAATGGATTGAACGATTTTCTAAAATTGGCAAAAGAAAAAAGAAATGAGAATCTATTCAAAATTGCCACATTGAAATAGAAAAAATTTTATGAGTTATAAATCCGATCCAATACGAAAATTAAAACACGGTTACAATCAAGGTCGCTATGAAATTTTCAAACATTGGAACGATACTCGCGCATTATTATTTAAAACTACTCTTCCCGGTAGTGACCATTCTATGGAAGCGTATTCACT
>Ga0335083_10006104_pt1 | contig 15137 bp, 14 predicted proteins | sample Lox_Sample_42_FD_206716 | JGI IMG/M metagenome (GOLD analysis project Ga0335083, IMG submission 206716) | Soil microbial communities from Loxahatchee National Wildlife Refuge, Florida, United States - Lox_Sample_4.2 | ecosystem: Environmental > Terrestrial > Soil > Wetlands | place: USA... | reverse complement strand
GCATAGACGTCGAGGATTTCCCGCCACGGGTCCCAATCCGCGACCACGCCGAAGGTCTCGATCGGCACCGTCGAGGAGCGGCCCCATTTCACCCGCAGCTTGAGCTGGCGCGGGGAGGCGGCGAAATCCTGCTCCACCTCGCCCCAGATGAAGCTCTTGTCGAGCAGCACGTTGGAGCCGTGCGCTTCGTGCACCAGCGGGCTGTCTTTCTTCAATGCATCCTCGGCGTCGAGCACGAAAGGCAGCGGCTCGTAGTCGATCTCGAGGGCTTCGGCGGCGTCCTCGGCGAGCGCGCGAGTGTCGGCGACGACCGCGGCCACCCATTCACCGGAATAGCGCGCGGTCTCGAAAGCGAGCGGCCGCCGCGGTACGTTGGGATGATCGAGCCCGGCAATGAGCGGCAGCGTCGCCGCGGCGAGCTCGGCGCCGTCGAGCACGTAATGCACGCCGGGCATGGCCAGCGCCGCGCGCTTGTCGATTGATTTGAGGCGCGCCGCCGCGTGCGGACAGGTGACCAGCGCCACATGCCTGGTGTTGGGGAGGTCGACGTCGGCGACGAAAAGGCCCTTGCCGGCGACAAAGCGGCGGTCCTCGCGCACGCGGCGGTCGGTCGAGACAAAGCGGTGGTGCGATCCGTTCATCGCCCGTCCTGCGGCCGGTTGGCGCCGCGCATGCGCTCCGCGGCAAGCGCGATCGCCTCGACGATCTGCGCATAGCCGGTGCAGCGGCAGAGATTGCCGGAGATCGCCTCGACGATCTCCTCGCGCGTCGGCTGCGGATTGCCGGCGAGCAGCGCATGCGCGGTCAAAATCATCGCCGGCGTGCAATAGCCGCATTGCATGCCGTGCGTCTCGCAGAATGCATCCTGGATCACCGACAGTTCGCCGGGGCCGGGCGTGATCCCCTCGATGGTGGTGATCCGCGAGCCTTCCGCCTGCGCCGCGAACATCAGGCACGAGCGCACCGCGGTGCCGTCAAAGAGCACGGTGCAGGCGCCGCAGACGCCGTGCTCGCAACCAGCATGGGCGCCCTTGAGCCCGAGAGAGTCGCGCAGGCAATCGAGCAGGGTGGTGCGCGGCTCGGCCTCAACCACTTGTTTCGCCCCATTGACGTCGAGTTCAATGCGCACGGGCTTTGTCCTTGAGCGCGGAAGCGCGCGCGTCGGCGACGGCGCGCAACGCGAGAGCCAGAGCCGCGCGGCGGCGATAGTCGGCGCTGGCGTGCACATCGGACATCGGCTCGACGTCCGCGAGCGCCGCGCGCACGGCGTCGCGTACCGCGTCGGCTTCAAGCGCGCCGCCGGCCAATTGCTTTTCGGCGCTGTCCAGGCGGAGGGGGACCTCGGTGGCGGCGCCGATGCCGATGGCGATGCGCCTGGCTTTGCCATCGTCGCCGAGCTCCACCTGCGCGGCCGCCGAGACAAAGGCAAAATCGCTGCGCCGCGCGTTGACCTCGTGAAAACCGGTGCCGACGCGGCCCTGCCAGACCGGGAAACGCACGCTTGCCAGGCAGGCGCCCTCGGGCAGCGCCGTGGTCATTGCGCCGGTGAAAAAATCCTTCGCCCCGATCTCGCCGGTCTTGCCCGGGCCGCGAAAGGTCACCACGGCGTCGAGCGTTACCGCCACCAGCGCCAATTCCGCCGCCGGGTCGGCATTGGCGAGCGAGCCGCCGATGGTGCCGCGCGCCCGCGTCGCCGCGTGGCCGATGTGCGGCATCGCCTTCGCCAGCAAAGGCAGCCGCGCGGCAATGAGCGCATCGCGCTCGATCACGCATTGCCGGGTCGTCGCGCCGATCGAAACTGCACCGCCGTCCTTGTGGGGTTCTTGGCGGATATAGGCGAGGGCGGCAATGCGGTTGATGTCGATGAGCCGCGACGGCCGCGCCAGCCGCATCGCCATCATCGGCACCAGCGTCTGCCCGCCGGCGATGACGCGCGCGTTTTCGTCGGCTGCGAGCAGCGCGCAGGCTTCGTCGATGTCGCCGGCGCGGCAATATTCGAAGGTGGCTGCTTTCATGAACCCGGTACGTCGCTTTTCGGCTTCGACATTGCCGCGGTGCGCCAACCGCGCCAAGAGACGATAGGCTGCGCCGCTATATTGTCGAGGCGTCACCGATACGGTTAAAGTCACTCTCGCATTATCGCAACCGCAAAATCACGACATAAAACGACGGGTGGACACGATGCCGCGGATGAAGGGCGCCGATCTCATCACCGAATATCTGGTCGACAACGGAATCCCCTACGTGTTCGGCATCTGCGGCCACGGCAATGTCGGCATGCTCGACTCGCTTTACGCCGCGCGCGACCGCATCAAGATGATCTCGCCGCGCCACGAGCAGGTCGCCGCACACATGGCGGATGCCTATTTTCGCGTGCGCCACCAGCCGGTGGCGACGCTGACCTCCTGCGGGCCCGGCTCCTGCAACATCGTGATGCCGCTGCAACTCGCGCTGTCGGATTCCTCGGCGTTCCTGGCGATTACCGCGAATGTGCCGACGCAGCAGTTCAATCGCTCGCCGTTCCAGGAAATCAACAAGCATTTCCAGGCCGACTTCCCGAACATCGTTCGTCCCGTGGTCAAGCGCAGTTTTCAGCCGACGCGCGTCGACATGCTGCCGCTGGCGCTGCGCCAGGCGATGACCACCATGCTGTCGGGACGGCCGGGGCCGGTGAATATCGACGTGCCGTTCAACGTGTTCCAGGAAGAGGACGACGTCGCAGTGCCACCGGCCGCCCCGCCGCTCAACGCGCAGAGAAGCGGCGCTTCGCCAGACGAAATTTCCGCTTGCGTCGATCTCATTCTGAAATCGAAGCGCCCGGCGATCTTCATCGGCCACGGCGTCACCCTCTCCGAAGCGAGCAGGGAACTCACCGAATTCGCCCATCGTCTGCAAATCCCGGTGATCTCTTCGCCCAACGGCATGGGCTGCCTCGACATGACCGACCCCCTGTCGCTCGGCTTCATCGGGCGCAACGGCGCCTATCCGGCGAACGAGGCCGGCCGCCATGCCGATCTTGTCATCGCCATCGGCGCGCGCTTCGACGACCGCTCGGCCTCGTCGTGGATGCCGGGCTATTCGTGGAATTTCCCGGCGACCAAGCTGATCCATGCCGACGTTGATCCCGCCGAGCTTGGCCGCAATTATCCCCCCGACATCGGTATCCTCGCCGATGCGCGCACCTTCCTGCGGCAACTGCTGGCCGAAATCGAAAGGCGTGGGCCGAAACGCGACGCAACCAAGGCCTGGCTTGCCGAGGTCAAAAACTGGCAGGCCGAGTGGGAAAAATTCATCCGCCCTAATTTCGAGATCCACGCTTCGCCTATTCGCCCCGAACGCATCGTGGCCGACTGCCAGGCGGTGCTGCCCGACGACGCCATCCTCTGCTGCGACGTTGGCGTCAGCCACAATTGGTACATGCAGTTCTGGAAGCCGCGCCACCCGCAGAACATGCTCAATTCCTGGGGTTTCTCCGGCATGGGCTTTGGCGCCGCCGGCGCGCTCGGGGCCAAGCTCGCCGCACCGGAGCGGCCGGTGGTTGCGGTGACCGGCGACGGTTGTTTCACCATGGTACCGCACGTGCTGTGCACCGCAGTCGAATACAACATCCCTGTGGTCTGGGTGATCTGGAATAATTTCGGTTGGGTCTCCATCCGCGACATTCAGCTCGGCATGTTCGGCGGCCGCGAGCTCGGCACCATGTTTCACGAAGGTCCGAACCAGAAGCCCTACAATCCGGATTTCGCCGCCTGGGCGCGTGCGACCGGCGTCGAGGCGTTGACCGTCACCAGGTCGCAGGACTTCAAGGGCGCGCTCGAGCACGCGGTCAAAGCCAACAAGCCGTTTCTCATCGATGCCCATGTCGACGCCGAAGTGCGGCCGCCCTCGACCGGCGCCTGGCAATTGCCGCCGACGCCCTACAAGGAGCCGGTGTTCGGCAAGCGCTATCTGCCCGATAGCGCGCCTGCGAAGTGACCATTGTCATGGCCGGGCTTGTCCCGGCCATCCACGCCTTGCTTGCCGAGGCTGATTAAGGCGTGGATGCCCGCGGCAGGCCCGGGCATGACGATGCGTTGGCGATCATGCTAGACTGGTATTTGGAGGTCGCCTCATGCTCCGACACAAGAACTACATGCCGCACGGCGTCATCCCGGCGGTCCTGCTGCCGTTCGAAAGCGATCTGTCGATTGACGAGGCGAATTTCCGCAAGCACCTGCGCGATGTGGCGGCGGTCGAAGGCCTTTCCGCCGTCACCGTCAACGCGCATTCGACCGAGGTGGCCTCCTGCACGTTTGACGAGCAGCGCCGGGTGCTCGACATCACCCAGGATGAGATCGGCGACAGGCTGCCGATCGTCAACGGCATCTGGGCCGACGGAAGCCTTGAAGCGGCGCGGCTTGCGCGCATGGCCGAACAGGGCGGGGCTTCGGCGCTGCTGGTGTTCCCGCCCGCGCCGTTCACGCTCGGCCAGTCGCCGGCCATGGCGCTTGCGCATTTCAAGCGCATCGCCGATGCGACCGATCTGCCGCTGATCGCTTTCCAGTATCCGCTGGCGAGCGGCCAGGGCTATGCCAAGGAGACGTTGCTGCAGATGTGCGAGCAGGTGCCGAGCATCCGCGCCATCAAGGACTGGATCGGCAACGTGCCGCATCACGAATGGCATGTGCGCACGCTGCAGAACTTGCCGCGGCCGGTCAACGTGCTGACCACGCACTCGTCGTGGCTGTTCGCGTCGCTGGTCACCGGCTGCAACGGCCTGCTGTCGGGCTCGGGCAGCGTCATCGCCGATTTGCAGGCCAGGTTGTTCCGCGCCGTGCAGGCTAACGATCTTGCCGAGGCCAGGCGCTTGAACGAACGCATCGCACCGACCGCGCGCGCCTTCTACGCCGACCCCTTCGTCGACATGCACAACCGCATGAAGGAAGCGCTGGTGCTGCTCGGCAAATTGCCGCGCGCCACGGTGCGGCCGCCGCTGGTCAAGATCGAGCGGGCGGAGATCATGCGTATTCGTCAGGCGCTCATTGAAGCTGGGCTGCTCGACAGGAACGCGCGCGACGCGGCGTAGCCCCTTTATTGTCATTCCGGGCTCGCTCGCTTTTGCTCTCGCACCCGGAATGACGAGAAGGAGGGATCGTCGGCGCTAGACGACCTCAAATTCAGTATTCAGCCGATCCGTCACCAGCATGCTGCCCGGATAGTGCGTGATGCAGAACTCCGGCTTCACCGTCGCGATCACCGACTGCGGCGTCACCCCGCAGGCCCAGAACACCGGAATTTCGCCCTCGCGCATCGGCGCGGGATCGCCGTAGTCGGGCTTGCCGAGATCGCTGATGCCGATCCGCTCCGGATCTCCGACCTGCACCGGCGCGCCATGCACCGCGGGGAAGCGCCCGGTGATCACCACGGCGCGCGCGGCATTCTCGGGCGTCATCGGCCGCATCGACACCACCAGCGGTCCGTGGAACGGCCCCGCCGCCGCGGTCGCGATCGAAGTGCGATACATCGGCACGTTACTGCCGCAGGTGATGTGGCGCAGCTCGATGTCGTCCGCCATCAGCGCTTCCTCGAAGGAAAACGAGCAGCCGATGACGAAGCTCACCAGATCGTCGCGCCAGTAAGCGGTGACGTGATCCGGCTCGGCGATGAGCGCGCCATTGCGCCACACCCGGTAGCGCGGGAGATCGGTGCGGATGTCGAGGTCCTCGCCCAGTTCCGGCACCCGCCAGTCACCCGCCGCCGAGACGCCGATCAGCGGACACGGCTTGGGATTGAGTTCGCAGAAGCGCTTGAAGTCGGTGGCCAGCGCCTGCGGCACGATAGCGAGGTTGCCCTGCACATAGCCGGGCGCAAGACCCGCGGTCGGACCGCGATGCGTGCCCGAGCGCACGGCGAGCCGCGCTTGCAAACCGCTGCCTAAGGAAGCGGCATCCGGGCGGCTGAGCGGGGCGAGCGGCATAAGACGAGTTTAGCACCGGAAATACGTCTGAAATAGCGGTTGAAAACTGCTGCCGGATCGCGTTTGCTTAAGCACCAACCAAGAGCCGTCAACGGCCGCGTGGGGGAGGAGTGGGAATGTGCTGTGGCGTATCGGCCAGGCCTGCGGTCGCCGTGCTTTGCGGCGCGCAGATATTTGCTGAAACTCACCAGCCCCGATGTTCGATTTCGCGTCCGCGCCGCCGCGCGGCGTTTTCATTTTAGCCAGGGGGCTTTCTGTCATCGGCAAGGGAGGAACATGCGATGAGCGAGAAGTGGAAAGACGAGCAGTGGGCGCAGGACATCTGGTACGACGGCAAGGTCACCCGGCGTAAGTTTGTGGGGTGGGGCGGCGGCGCGATCGGCGCCATGATGCTGGTGCCGGCGCCGTGGCGCGCGGCCTTCGGCGCCGCCAAGGCCTACAAGGTCGGCTCCGAACAGCCGCTGTCCGGCCCCGGAGCGGCGGGCGGCAAGACCGCGGTCGTCGGATTGCAGATGTCCGCTGATCTGATCAACAAGAATGGCGGTATCAACGGCCGCCCGGTCGAGCTTGTCATTGTCGACGACGAATCCAAGCCCGACGTCGGGCGCCGCAAGTCGCAGAAGATGGTGGACGAGGACAACATCGATGTTCACGTCGGCGGCTTCCTCTCCAATATCTGCCTCGCCTGCATGCCGGTCTGGCAGGAGGCCAAGATCGTCAACATGATCACGGTGTGCCTCGATACCACACTGACGACCAGCGCCTGCAACCGCTACACCTTCCGTCTGCACGACTATGCGCCGGCTCAGGCGGTTGCCTTCGCGCCCACGCTCACCAAGATGGGCAAGAAGTGGCACATCGCCTTTGCCGACTACTCCTGGGGGCAGTCGACCCGCGACGCCTATATCTCGGAAATCAAGAAGAACGGCGGCGAAGTGGTCGGCACCACCGGCATCCCGCTCGGCACCGCCGACATGACCCCGTTCCTGTCGAAGATTTCCGGCGATTTCGACGGACTGTTCGGCATTTTCTTCGGCAAGGATGGCGTGACGGTGGTCAACCAGGCCTACGACCTCGGCCTGACCAAGAAGTACAAGTTCGCCGGCGACGGTTCGATCAGCGAGCCCACCAACCTGCCGGCGCAGGGCAACAAGATCGACGGCTTCATCGGCATCAACCGGTACATTCCGGTGTTCCAGGGCCCGCTCGACACGCCCTACCACAAGGCGTGGTTCGAAGAAGCCAAGCAACGCCTGGCGAAGGTCGATCCATCCGGTCCGCTGCCCGACAAATATGTGCAATCGGACTTCGAAGCCCTCAACGCCATGAAGATCGCCATGGAGAAATCGAAGTTCGAAGGGCGCAACGACACGATGAAGCTGATCGAAGCGCTCGAAGGCCTGCAAGTGAAGGCCGGCCCGGAATTTCCGCAAGGCGACAAGACCATCCGCAAGGAGGACCACCAGGCCTTCCTCCAGGAATTCATCTTCGAGGTCAGGGGCGGAACCTACAAACTCATGGAAACTGTGCCGGGCGCGAAGCAACTGTTCCCACCGGCCTGCAAGTTCCCTGCGGCGTAAGCGCGCGTGGAACCGGCTGTCGACATACGCTCCCCGGCGGCGCGCCGGGGAGCGGCTTCATCTGCAATCCTTGCGACCGATATGCTGTCCGTCCAGTTCGGCGGGCTGGCGGCGCTGTCGCGGGTCGGTCTTGCCGTCGAGCGTGGCAACACGCATGCCATCATCGGCCCCAACGGCGCGGGAAAGAGCACATTTTTCAACTGCCTGACCGGCGTGCTGAAGCCGACCGGCGGCCGCATTATCTTCAACGGCGAGGACATTACCGGCATGCCCTCCAACCAGATTTCGCAAAAGGGCATCGCGCGCTCCTACCAGATCACCAACATTCTGCCCAACGCGTCGGCGCTGGAGAACGTGCGCATCGCCGCGCAATCGCGCCGCCACGCCTGGAACATGATCGCGCACCGCACCGCCTTCGCCGATATCAACGCAAAGGCGGAAGCGGCGCTCGCCGCCGTCGGCCTCGCCGACAAGGCCGACGAACTCGCCTCTAATCTTTCACATGGCGCGCAGCGCAACCTGGAAATCGGCATCGCGCTGGCCACCGAGCCGAAGCTGCTTTGCCTCGACGAGCCGACCGCGGGCATGAGCGCCGCGGAAACGCGCGAGACCATGCATCTCGTCAGGCAGATCGGCGAGAACCTCACCATCCTCATCGTCGAGCATGACATGGAGGTGGTCATGGAGCTGGCCGACCGCATCACCGTGCTGCACTACGGCGAAATCCTTGCGGAGGGCACGCCCGAAGAGATCCAGCGAAACCCGAAAGTGCTGGAGGTCTATCTCAAGACATGAGCGCGAACGGCAACGGGCAGCCGCTGGTCTCGGTTGAGGGCCTGCACACCTATTACGGCAAAAGCCACATTCTCGACGGCGTGTCGCTCACCGTCGGCCACGGCGAGGTGGTGGGTTTGCTCGGCCGCAACGGCGTCGGCAAGTCGACGACGCTGAAGACCATCATGGGCCTGGTCAACGCTACCGCGGGCAGGATTCTGCTGGAAGGCCGCAGCATCACCGGCGTGCCGCCGCACAAGCTCGCGCAAATGGGCATCGGCTACGTGCCGGAGGACCGCCGCATCTTCCGTCTGCTGACGGTGATGGAAAACCTGCGCACTGGCCTCGACCGCAACGGCGTCAGCGACGGGCGCAAGCGCGAACTGCTCGACAAGGCTTTCGCCTATTTTCCGCGGCTTGCCGAGCGACGCAATCAGCCCGGCGGCACGCTGTCGGGCGGCGAGCAGCAGATGCTCGCCATCTCGCGCGCCATGATGCTGGAGCCGAAGATCATCCTGCTCGACGAGCCGACCGAAGGGCTGATGCCGCGCATGGTCTCGCAGATCCGCGAGATCATCGAGGTGCTGCACAAGGAGGGCGTCGCCATCCTGCTGGTCGAGCAGAACGTGCCGCTGACGCTCGCCGCGAGCCAGCGCGTCTACATCATGGAGAAGGGCGTCGTGCGTCACCATTCCGCCGCCGCCCAGCTCGACGTGCATCACGCCGTCATCAAGCAATACCTCGGGGTGTAGAAATGTTGCTCTTTCATCACGCCAAGCCCCGTTCGTTCCCGCGCCGGCGGGAATCCGGCGCCGCAACCGCGAAGCTGGCGGATTGCTCTCCTGAATCTCCGCGTTTGCGGAGACGAACGGGCGAAGCGGCGCCGGGCCGGGTGTAGAGCCATGCACGCGCTGGCCGCCTTCTTCCAGGATATCCCCGTCGATCTCATTCTGATCCAGACGGTCAACGGCATCGTCACCGGCATGATCCTGGCGCTGGTCGCCTCCGGGCTGACGCTGATCTTCGGCATCATGGACGTGGTCAATTTCGCGCATGGCGAGTTGTTCATGCTCGGCGCCTATATCGGCGTCATCGTCGTGGCGACGACGGGCAACTTCTGGCTGGCGCTCATCGTCTCGGCGCTGGTGATCGCCATCCTCGGCGCCGCGCTGCAGATCGTGACGTTGCGGCCGCTGATCGGACGCGACCCGCTCAACACGATTCTGGCCACCTTCGGCATCTCGTTGATCCTGCAGAATTTCGCGCTTTGGGAATTTGGCCCGGTCGCGCGCCGCATGCCGTCGCCGGTCGCGGGCCATTTCATCCTGTTCTACCTCGATTATCCCTGGTACCGCCTGCTGATCGCGCTGATGTCGGCGGCGATCATCGGCGGCTTCTGGCTGTTCCTCAAATACGGCAAATACGGCGTCTGGATCCGCGCCACCACGCAGGACCGCGTCATGGCGCAGGCGATGGGCATCCCCGTGCCTTGGGTGCTGACCGGAGTGTTCGCCCTCGGCGCCGCCATGGCGGCGGCGAGCGGCGTGCTGTTTGCGCCGCTGGTCGGGGTCGATCACAGCATGGGACTCGACTGGGTGCTCAAGGCCTTCATCGTCGTCGTGGTCGGCGGCATGGGCAGCCTCGGCGGCTCGGTCGTCGCCGCAATCTTCATCAGCCTGCTCGAGGCCTACGCCGCGATCTGGGTGAGCCCGTCGCAGGCGGTCATCGTTTCCTTCGTCGTGCTGATCCTGACGCTTCTGTTCAGGCCAACCGGCCTGTTTGCGACGCCCAAATGACGACTACGCCGCTCGACAAGACCCTGCCGCTCAAGAAGGTGACCTTGAGTCATACCGCCGTTTACTGGACCGGCTTTACCGTGGTCATGGCGCTGCTCGTCGTCGCGCCGCTGCTGCTGCCGGTCTTCTGGGCGAAGTTCCTCACCGAAATCCTGATCTGGGGCCTGCTGGCCATGTCGTCCGACCTGCTGATCGGGTTCACCGGCATGGTGTCGTTCGGTCACTCGGCCTTCTTCGGCCTCGGCATGTACGGCGCGGCCGCGGCGCTGCTGATGGTGCAACCCGGAAATGTGTGGCTCGCAATCGTATTCGGCCTCGCCGGCGCGGGCGGCGCCGCCCTGTTTGTCGCCTATTTCTCGACGCGGCTGCGCGACATCTATTTTGCCATCACCACGCTCATTTTCAGCCAGATCTTCTACGTCATCATCTTTACCTGGACCAAGGTGACCGGCGGCGAGAACGGCCTGATCTTCACCCGCCCGCATCTCACCTTCGCCTGGCTGTACGACGCGCGCTTCGACCGGACGACGCTGCATTGGTTCGTGCTGGCGGCGGTGGCGGGCTCCTACCTCATCCTGCGCCGCATCACGCAGTCGCCCTTCGGCATGGTCCTGCAATCAATCCGCGAGAACGAGGCGCGCACCCGCGCCATCGGCTATCCGGTCGAGCGCTACAAGATCGTGGCGGTGATGCTGTCCGGCCTGTTTGCCGGGCTTGCCGGAGTGCTCTACGCCGTGCAGAACGAGTTCGCCGCGCCCGATTTCGTCTATTTCATTACCTCGGGCGACACCGTCATCTTCAACGTCATGGGCGGCATCGGCACGCTGGTCGGCCCCATCGTCGGCGCCGGCTTCTTCCAGCTCCTGCGCGAACTGATGTCGCGCATTTTCGGCGATCAGTTCCCTTACCTCATCCCGCTCGGCTTCATCTTCATCGCCATGATCATCTTCCTGCCGCAGGGCCTGCTCGGCTTTGCGCGGCGGTGGCTTAATCGCTAGCGTCGGCGGACCAGGCGGGCCGATTCGGAGCGTGAACGACGTGCCGGCGCTCGATTTTTCCGATCCTTTCGACGTCGTGGTGCTCGGCGGCGGCAACGCCGCGCTGTGCGCCGCCATTACCGCGGCCCGCGCCGGCTGCCGCGTCATTGTCGTTGAGGGCGCCCCGGAGTTCTACCGCGGCGGCAACACCCGCCACACCCGCAACCTGCGTTGCGTCCACGACGGCACCGCCCCGACCATGACGGGGCCCTACGCGCGCGAAGAATTCCTCGACGATCTCTATCGCGTCACCGAGGGGCGGACCGACGAGCGGCTCGCCAGGCTCACCGTCGCCCGCTCGAGCGAGCTGCTCGCATGGATGGACGAGCAAGGCGTGCGCTTCCAGCCGCCGCTCGGCGGCACGTTGAGCCTGGGCAAGTCCAACGCCTTCTTCCTCGGCGGCGGCCGCGGCGCGCTCAACGCGCTCTACCGCAAGGCGCGCGCGCTCGGCGTGGTCGTCGTTTACGACGCTCCCGTTATCGAACTGGTCATCGAGTCCGGCCACTTCATGTCGGCGACGCTCAAGCGCAACGGCAAGGCGCAATCCGTGCGCGGCCGCGCGCTCGTCGCCGCCGCCGGCGGCTTCGAGGCCAATATCGACTGGCTGAAGAAATACTGGGGCGAGGCCGCCGACAATTTCCTCATCCGCGGCACGCCCTATAACCGCGGCGAGGTGCTGCGCATGCTGCTCGACGCCGGCGTCGAATCGGTCGGCGATCCCACGCAATGCCATGCGGTGGCGATCGACGCGCGCGCGCCGAAATTCGACGGCGGCATCGCCACGCGGCTCGACAGCATCATCTTCGGCATCGTCGTCAACCGCGAGGGCAAGCGCTTCTACGACGAGGGCGAGGACACCTGGCCCAAGCGCTACGCCATCTGGGGCAGACTGGTGGCGCAGCAGCCGGGGCAGACCGCCTATTCCATCTTCGACGCGCAATCGATCCGCCTGTTCATGCCGTCGATCTTTCCCGCGATCGAAGCGCCGACCATCGCCGAACTCGCCGCCAGGCTCGGCCTCGATCCGGCAGCGCTCGGCAGGACGGTCGACGAGTTCAACGTCGCCGTGCACCCCGGCACCTTCGATCACACCAGGCTCGACGATTGCGCGACGCAGGGCCTGACGCCGCCGAAAAGCCATTGGGCGCGCAAGCTCGACACGCCGCCGTATTATGCCTATCCGCTGCGCCCCGGCATCACCTTCACCTATCTCGGCGTGCGCGTGAACGAAGAGGCGCGCATGCTGTTCGAGGGCGGCAAGCCGAGCGCCAACATGTTCGCCGCCGGCGAGATCATGGCCGGCAATGTGCTGGGCCGCGGCTATGTCGCCGGCATCGGCATGACCATCGGCGCGGTGTTCGGGCGCATCGCCGGGCAGGGGGTCTCAGCGTATGTCCGCAACTGAAAACCTCGACGAAGCGCGCCGGCTGATGACCATCTGCAACGCCTGCCGTTATTGCGAGGGCCTGTGCGCCGTGTTCCCGGCCATGGAGATGCGCCGCACTTTCGCCGCCGCCGATCTCAATTACCTCGCCAATCTCTGCCACCAGTGCGGCGCCTGCTATCCCGACTGCCAGTATTCGCCGCCGCATGAGTTCAACGTCAATGTGCCGGCGACCCTGGCGCGGGTGCGCAACGACAGCTACGTCGCCTATGCTTGGCCGGCCGCCTTTTCCGGCGCTTACGCCGCGCCCGGCCTTGTCGTCACCTCGCTGGTCGCGCTCGGCGTTGCCGGCTTCATCATTGGCTTTGTCGCCTGGAGCGACCCGGCGGCGCTATGGTCCGCCAAGGCCGGCGACTTCTACAAGGTGATGCCGCACGGCGCGATGGTCGCGGTCTTCGGCGCCGCCGCACTCTACGCCATCCTCGCCTTTATCCTCAGCCTGCGCGCCTTCTGGCGCGACATCGCCGGCGATGAGGCCGTCGGGCTTGCCGCCATCGCTCGCGCCGTCGCCGATACCGCGGCACTCACCTACCTGCATGGCGGCGGCGCCGGCTGCAGCAGCGAAAGCAGCGAGCCGTCGCCGCGCCGGCGCATCTTTCATCATTTCACATTCTACGGCTTCCTGCTGTGCTTTGCCGCGACCTGCGTCGGCACGATTTATCACTACGCCTTCGGCTGGGAGGCGCCGTATTCCATCGTCAGCCTGCCGGTGCTGCTCGGCAGTGTCGGCGGCATCGGCCTCCTGATCGGGCCGAGCGGCCTGTTCGTGCTCTCGCGCCAGCGCGACCCGGCGCTGATGGATGGGGCGCGCAAGGGCATGGACACCGCCTTCATGCACATGCTGACGCTGAGCAGCCTCACCGGTTTCCTGCTGCTGATCCTGCGCGATGCGCCCGCCATGGGCATGCTGCTCGCCGTGCATCTCGGCGTCGTGCTCGGCCTGTTCCTGAACCTGCCCTACGGCAAGTTCGTGCACGCGCTCTATCGTTTCCTGGCGCTGGTCAAATACGCCAGCGAGCGCCAGCGCGGCGTTTTTGCCGACTAGCGTCTGCGCGCCAATTATTTTGAAACGCTGGCAAAACCCTTGCGCAGGTCTTCGCCGGTCATGACCGGTATGAATTCGACGTCGGCGTTGAGACGATCGAACAGCGGCTCGCCGATTTCGACGAGCTGCGACGGATCGGTGAGATCGAAAAACATCAAGGCGCAGCGTTTGCCGTCCATCGGCGCGAAATAGGCGGCCTCCGGCTTGATCTTGTTCATAACCGCTTCGATGGTTTTTCCGAGCGATCCGTCCTTGAAGGCCTGGCTGCCCTTTTCGGCAGGAACGGTAATCCGAAGCATCATGCGCATGGTTGTCTCCAAATGGTTGCGGCTCCTCATGAGCCTGCCCGAAGCAAGTTCCAATCAACGTGTTTTCATCCGCGCGGCAAGTAAATGCCGCGTATCGTTCGCAGCCGACAGAGATATGTGCCGACGCCCGCGTATCGGCGGCGCAGGACGCCTTTTTGCAGGCGGCCGCGGCAGGCGTTATTGCGGCTCTTTGGTCTTGTGGTGGGCTTTCGGTTTTTCCTTTTCCGGCGGCTTCGGTTTCTCGAACAGGGTGGCAAGGCCGCATGACATCGCCTCTTCCGACGTCAGTTCGCGATGTTGTTGTGCGCCGACCGTTGCCGCGGCGACAAAGATACCGAGGACGCAGACCTGCGCGGACGCAGCCGACGCCGTGAACAAAAGCGCGGCAGCGGATGCTGCGACGACGATTGCCTTTCTCATGATTCATCCCCCCTGATCCCGAGACGTCTCACGCTACCGCTCCTCGCCGTCGCGCACAAACGGAAAGACCGCCTTGCGGCAGCTTCTCCAGCATTCGATGCGGGGCAGGCGATGTCGTGAAAACCCGCCCGCCGCGTCAAGAATAGGATGCGCAAATATGCGTTAGGATAGCGGGTGATTCGCCGCGGCTGGGGCTTTGCGCAACGGGGGACGGGACGGCCATGCGCTTCATTTCTTGTCGTCGGCTCATTGGTGCGATCGCCGCGTTGCTCACCGCCACGACCTTTGCCTTTGCCGCCGACGAATTGTCCATCGTCGGCACCGGCGACGGCATCGACGTTCTTCGCGCGCTCAGCAGCGCGTTCATGGATGAATACAAGTCGATCTGGATCGACGTCCCGCCCAGCATCGATTCCGGCGGTGGCATCGAAGCCGTCCGCAACAACAAAGCCGTGCTCGGGCGCGTAGCGCGCGCGCTGACCGACGCGGAGGCCGCCGCCGGCATCCAATATGAGCCGATCGCGAAACTGCCGAGCGCCTTTTACGTGCATCCCGATACCGGCATCACCGCGCTGACCGCGGCCCAGCTCGCCGACGTTTACGCCGGGCGGGTGACCAACTGGAACCAGGTTGGCGGCGCCGATTTGCGCATTCGCGTGGTTCGCCGCGACGAAGGCGACAGCACGTTGCGGGTGCTGCGCGTGACCATGCCGCAATGGAAGGATCTGGTGATCACCGATCGCTCGAAAATGGCGATCACCACCCAGGACGCCATCG
>Ga0335083_10006102_pt1 | contig 15140 bp, 11 predicted proteins | sample Lox_Sample_42_FD_206716 | JGI IMG/M metagenome (GOLD analysis project Ga0335083, IMG submission 206716) | Soil microbial communities from Loxahatchee National Wildlife Refuge, Florida, United States - Lox_Sample_4.2 | ecosystem: Environmental > Terrestrial > Soil > Wetlands | place: USA... | reverse complement strand
CCCGGTGGGCCGCAGCGCGAGCCAGCAGAAGATCGGGGACTTCTACGCCGCCTGCAGCGACGAGGCCGCGATCGAGGGCCGCGGACGCGCGCCGCTCGATGCGACGCTCGCACGGATCGACGCGTTGCGCTCGCGCCGCGGGCTGCCGGCGGCGATCGCAGCGCTGCAGCTCGAGAGCGACGAGCGCGACGTGTTCTTCGTGTTCGACTCGAACCAGGACTTCGCGGACTCCTCGCAGGTCATCGCCTTCGCCGACGCCGGCGGACTCGGCCTGCCCGATCGCGACTACTACACCGACACCGACGCCCGCGCCCGCACGCTGCGCGCCCAGTACCTCGCGCACGTGGTCAGGACCTTCGGCCTGCTCGGCGAGGCTCCCGATCTGGCCCGCGCCGACGCCACCGCGGTCCTGAAGATCGAGACGACGCTGGCGCGCGCGTCGCTGACGCGCGTCGAGCGCCGCGACCCCTACAAGCTCTTCCAGCGCCGGCCTCGGGCGCCTGACGCCGGCCTTCGACTGGGACGCGTACCTCGTCGCCCTCGGGGTCCCGCCGCCCCCGGTGTTCAACGTCACCGAGCCGAAGTTCTACGCCGCGCTCGGCGAGCTGCTGCGCACGGCGCCGCTCGCGGAGCTCAAGGCATACCTGCGCTGGCACGCGACCAGGCACGCCTCGCCGTTCCTGTCATCGGCCTTCGTCAACGAGCACTTCGCGTTCTACGGCACGACGCTGCGCGGCGTCCCGCAGCTCGAGCCCCGCTGGAAGCGCTGCGTGCGGCTGATCGACGCCAAGCTCGGCGAGGCGCTCGGCCAGGAGTTCGTGGCCCGCGCCTTCAGCCCGGAGCTCAAGGCGGCGACGCTGAAGATGGCCCGGCAGATCGAACAGGCGATGCGCGAGGACCTCGAGCAGCTGACGTGGATGGGCCCGCAAACCAAGCGCCAGGCGCTCGCCAAGCTCGACTCGATCGTCAACAAGGTCGGCTACCCGGACCGCTGGCGCGACTACAGCAGCGTCGAGGTGCGCCGCGACGACTTCTACGGCGACGTCGAGCGCGCCACGCTTTTCGAGAAGCGCCGCACGCTCGCGAAGATCGGCCGGCCGCTCGACCGCAGCGAGTGGGCGATGACGCCGCCGACCGTCAACGCCTACTACAACCCGCAGTTGAACGACATCAACTTCCCGGCCGGCGTGCTGCAGCCGCCGCTCTACGACGCGCGGATGGACGCGGCGCCGAACTACGGCAACACCGGCGGCACGATCGGGCACGAGCTGACGCACGGCTTCGACGACGAGGGGCGGCAGTTCGATGCCGCCGGGAACCTCAAGGACTGGTGGACGCCCGAGGACGCGCAGCAGTTCACCTCGCGGGCCCAGTGCGTCATCGACCAGTACGCCGGCTACGTGGTCGTCGACGACATCCACATCAACAGCCGCCTCACCGTCGGCGAGGACGTCGCCGACCTCGGCGGCCTGATCCTCGCCTGGGTCGCATGGCACGCCGAGACCGCAGGCCAGGCGCTCGAGGCACGCGACGGCCTGTCGCCCGACCAGCGCTTCTTCGTCGGCTATGCACAGTGGGCCTGCGAGAACGACCGGCCGGAGAACCAGCGCGTCAGCGCCAAGACCGACCCGCACTCGCCCGGCCGCTATCGCGTCAACGGACTCGTCGTCAACATGCCCGAGTTCGAGCGCGCCTTCGCCTGCCGGGCCGGGCAGCCGATGGTGCGCGCCGACCGGTGTCGGGTATGGTAAGGCCGCTTCGCGGCGGGTCGCGCCGCGTCATGTTCGAGGGCCGGTACTGATGAAGTTTCGGCTGAAGGCATTCGGGATCCACCTCGCCGCGAGCGCGACGGTGCTCGCGCTCGTGCTCGCGGCGCTCTACTTCGGGTGGTACCAGTGGCCGGGCTGGTATGTCACGGGCGCACTAAAAGTCGTCGCGATCCTGATCGGCGTCGACGCGGCGCTCGGGCCCTCGCTGACGTTCCTGATCGCGAACCCCGTGAAACCCCAGCGCGAGCTCGCCCGCGACATCGCGATCATCGTTGCCGTTCAGCTCGTCGCGTTCGGCTACGGCGTCACGACGCTGTGGCAGGGCCGACCGCTCTACTACACGTTCTCGTTCGACCGGCTCGAGGCGGTGCAGGCCTCGGCGATCCTGCCCGAGGAGGCCGAGCGCGGGCGGCGCGAGAACCCGGCCTTCGCCCCGCACTGGTACAGCCTGCCAAGGTGGGTCTGGGCACCCTTGCCGGAGGACCGCGACGAGGCCAGCCGGATCGCGACCAGCGCCATCTTCGAGGGGCAGGACGTCATCGACATGCCGCGCTACTTCCGGCCGTGGGCCGACGGCCTGCCGGCGCTGCGCGCGTCGCTGAAGCGCATCGACGAGCTGGCAATGTTCACGAAGCGCGAGCAGCAGGCGCTCAAGGCGCGGCTCGCGGCCGAGGGGCTCCCGAGTGACAGCGCGAACGTGCTCTACATGTCGGGCCGTGACGTACGCCTGATCGCGGTCGTCGACCTCAAGACCCTCGAGATCCGCTCGATCGTGCGCCCGGCTGCCCCGCGCTAGGCCCCGCGCCTGAACGCCTGCATGTGAAACTCCGCCTGCGCCGCCGGGTAACGGTGCTCCGTGCCGACCGGGCACGCGCGCCGCGCGAGGCAGCCCTCCGCGACGCAGCCGGCGCCCTCGGGCGCCGCGAGGTGCGCCCGGCAGGTGCGAACCTCAAAGCCCGCGGCCGTGATCGCTCCGACCGGGCAGCGGCTGAGGCAAGGCCGCTCGCGGCAGCTGTCGCACGGGCTCGGACGCCGGTCGCGCGGCGGAAGGTCGAGCGGCCCGGCGAACGCGAGCGCGCCGCGGTAGGCGTGCCACAGGCCCCAGTCCGGGTGAATCAGGATCCCGAGCGGCGAGACGTGCACCGGCTCGGCGCGCTGCGCCCAGCGCTGAAACGGATGCCACGGGGGGCCGTCGAAGGGATACAGCGCTTCGGCCCCGTGGCGCTCGGCGATCGGCCGGATCACGCGGCGTGACCAGCGATCGAGCGGGTGCGGAGTTCCGTCGGCGCGTTCCGGGGACGCCGCGAACGCCTGCCACTGCCGCGCGCCGATCACGCCCACCAGCACGAGCGTCGCGACCGCCCGCCCGTCCGCAAGCGGCGGAACCCGGTCGCTCTCGCTCGGATGGAACGCCCCGCGCGCCGCAAGCCCCGCGGCGTCGAGCTCGGCGGCGAGTGCGGCGAGTTTCGTGACGCGCGTCATGGCCGGAAGCCTCGCACGAACCGGTGCGTCGCGCTCGCCGGCGCGCCGGCGCAGGCCCGCGCGTTCAGGGGAATGCTGAGCGGCGAATCGGCCGCTGGCCGGCGCTCGCCGCGGGCGCGCGGCGATGGGCGACGAGCGTCGAAAACCATAATCTGCGTCACGGTCTCGCAGGAGCTCGTCATGCTCTGCTAGGCTGCATTAAGGTGAATCGAAGACGGACGGCGGCATCCATGGTGGACGGACGGGTTTGGCTCCTCGCGGGCCTCGCGGTGTTGAGCGGAATCTACTCGGGCGAGACGCTCGCGCGCAGCCACCTGTCCCGGACCGCCAGCGGCACGCCGGCGCTGCGCTCGAACGCCGTCTACGTGCTCGACGAGACCAACGCGGCCGTCGTGCTGTCGCGCCAGTCCGACGTCGCGATGCCGATCGCGTCGATCACGAAGCTGATGACCGCGCTCGTCGTGCTCGAGGCCGGCCAGCCGCTCGACGAGCAGATCCAGATCACCGACGAGGACCGCGGCGGCACCAAGAGCACCGCCTCGCGCCTCGAGGTCGGCACGAGCTTGAGCCGCGCGGACCTGCTGCACCTCGCGCTGATGGCCTCGGAGAACCGCGCGGCGCACGCGCTCGGGCGCAGCTACCCGGGCGGGCTGCCCGCGTGCATCGAGGCGATGAATGCCAAGGCCCGGGCGCTCGGCATGAAGAGCACGCACTTCGTCGAGCCGACCGGACTCTCGAGCGACAACGTCGCGAGCTCCGAGGACCTCGCCCGGCTGGTGCTCGCGGCGGCGCAGAGCCCGACGATCCAGGAGTACTCGACCGACAAGCGCTACGCCGTGCCGGTGCGTCGTCACCAGGTCGAATTCCACAACACCGACTCGCTGGTGCAGAACCCGACCTGGAACATCATCGTGCAGAAGACCGGCTACATCGCCGAGGCCGGCCGCTGCCTCGTCATGAAGGCGATCTTCGAGGGCCGCTCGGTCGTCATCGTGCTGCTCGACTCGGCGGGCAAGTACACGCGCGTCGCGGATGCCCGCCGCATCCGCAAGTGGCTCGAGTCGCGTCTCGCCGCCAACGCCGGCACGGTGCTCGGCAAGGCCTGATTCCCGCGCCGGCCTTCGAGCCCACGTCGGCGCAGGCGGCATCGCCGCCCGCCCCCCCGCGCGACCCGGCCGTTGCCGGGGACCGGCCAACATCCTCCGGCCCGGTCATGGTCGGCGCGCCGCGCCGGCCGTAACATACGCGCTCCGATGCTCGTCGAGGGGGCGCTCGTGACCTACGCTGCCATTACCGGTTGGGGCAAGTGCCTGCCACCGTCGGTGCTGACCAACCAGGACCTGGCCACGTTCCTGCCGACCGACGACGAGTGGATCACGACGCGCACCGGCATGAAGGAACGGCGCATCTCGCACGTGCCGGGGATCGAGCTTGCGATCACGGCGTCGCGGCGTGCGCTCGCCTGCGCCGGACTGCGCGGCGAGGACATCGACCTCGTGATCTACGGCAGCTGCAGCAACGACGAGGCGGTCCCGAACAGTGCCTCGGGTGTGCAGCAGAGAATCGGCGCGACGCACGCGGCGGCCTTCGACGTCAACACCGCCTGCACGAGCTTCATGTACGGGCTCTCGATCGGCACGGCGATGATCAAGACCGGTGTCGCCCGCAATGCGCTCGTCATAGGCGTCGAGCTGATCTCACAGTACATGGACTGGGAGAACCGCAACGTCGCGGTGCTGTTCGGCGACGGTGCGGCGGCGATGGTCCTGCAACCCTCGGAAGACGAGGCCGGCGTCGTGTGCGAGAAGCTGCAGTGCTATGCCGATGCGCGCCAGATCCTGCGCGTGCGCGGCATGGGCACGACCTACGCCAACCTCGGCGTGCCGTTCGGCCTGACGAGCTGGGACTTCGACGGCCAGGAGATCTTCCGCAAGGCCGTACAGGGCATGAGCGAGGCGAGCCTCGACGTCATGCGCCGCGCCGGCGTCACGATCGAGGACATCGCGCTCGTCGTGCCGCACCAGGCGAACGGTCGGATCATCGACGCGGTCGCCAAGCGCGCCGGCGCCGGCCCCGACAAGGTGTACCTGACGGTCCAGAAGTACGGCAACATGAGCTCGGCGACGGCACCGGTCGCGCTCGTCGAGGCCGTCGAGGAAGGTCGCGTGCCTCCGCGCAGCCTGGTTCTGATGCCGGCGTTCGGCGGCGGCCTGACACTGTCGGCACACCTCGTGCGCTGGGGCCAGCGCCTGACGCCGCTCGCGCCCTGCGACGCCGAGTTGCCGCCGTGCACGAAGACCGCGCTGGAACTCGTCAACGAGATCCGCGCCCAGAAGAAGATCGGTGCCGACGTCGTGCCGCGGTTTCGCGACCTGACCTTCGCCGAAAACCGCACCGGCTAGCGACCGGCGGGCGCGGCCGCGGGCTTTCCCGGCGCAGCGAATTGAGGCAGGCTAGCGACCCGCTCGCGCGGGCGCGCACTCGACCCCGAACTTCCACGCAACAAGGACGTGCCATGCTGAACCGCATCGCTGCCTTCCTCGGCGTCGCCCTCCTCCTGCTGGCGCCCGGGGCGCGCAGCGATTCCGCCGCCCTCGCCTCGGTCCAGTACACGAAATACACACTGCCGAACGGGCTTGACGTCATCTTGCACGAGGACCACCGGCTGCCGCTGGTCGCGGTCAACCTCTGGTACCACGTGGGTCCGGCGAACGAGACGGCCGGCCGAACCGGCTTTGCGCACCTGTTCGAGCACATGATGTTCGAGGGCTCCAAGCACATCGGCTCGCGCGCCCACTTCCAGTACCTCGAACGCGCCGGCGCGAGCGACATCAACGGCACCACCGAATTCGACCGCACCAACTACTTCGAGACGCTGCCGTCGAACCAGCTCGAGCTCGCGCTGTGGCTGGAGAGCGACCGGATGGGCTACCTGCTCGACGGCATCGACGCGCAGAAGCTCGCGAACCAGCGCGACGTCGTGCGCAACGAGCGCCGCCAGAGCGTCGAGGGCGCGCCTTACGGGCTCGTCGAGGAGGCGCTGTTCCACGAGCTGTTCCCGAAGACCCACCCGTACTACGCCGAAGTCATCGGCTCGCACGCCGACATCGAGGCCGCGCGCCTCGCCGACGTGCGGCAGTTCTCGCGCGAGTACTACACGCCGAACAACGCGAGCCTCGTGATCGCGGGCGACGTCGACCCGGCGGCCGCGCGCCGGCTCGTCGAACGCTACTTCGGAAGCATCCCTGCGGGGCCGCGGGTCGCGGCGCCCCAGGTGACGACGCCGGCGATCACCGCCGAGCGGCGCGCCACGGTCACCGACCAGGTCGAGCTGTCGCGGATCTACATGGGCTGGATCATGGCTCCGATCTACCAGCCCGGCGACGCCGATGCCGACCTGATCGCCCAGATCCTCGGCGGCGGGCGCTCGGCGAGGCTCTACAAGTCGCTGGTCCACGACCAGCAGATCGCCCAGGACGTCACGATGCAGAACAACAACCTGCAGTTCGGGTCGGTGCTCGAGCTGCAGGTGACCGCGAAGCGCGGCGTCGACCTCAAGCGCCTCGAGACGGCGATCGACGCCGAGCTCGACCGCTTCCGGCACGATGGGCCGACGCCCGCCGAGGTCGCACGGGCGCGCAACCAGATCGAGACCCGGACGCTGACCCAGCTCGAGCGGCTCGGGGGCTTTGGCGGCGTCGCCGACCAGCTGAACCGCTACAACCAGTTCCTGCACGACCCCGGCTTCCTCGCCAGCGACCTCAAGCGCTACGACAGCGCCTCCGCCGCCAGCGTGCGACAGGTGGCGAACGCGCGCCTGCAGCGCAGCCAGCGGGCCGTCATCTGGGGCGTGCCGGGCAAGAAGCAGATCGACGACCCGGCGCGCGCCAACGAGACGATGGCGGCTGCGGGCGCGGACAGCTCCGGCGGCCGGATGGCCGACGAGCCGTGGCGCAGCGCCGTGCCGGCACCGGGTCCCGCGCCCTCGATCCGCCTGCCGACCCCGGTGCGCTTCACGCTCGACAACGGCCTGACCGTGATCGTCGCCGAGCAGCACCAGCTGCCGGTGGTGTCGGCAAGCGTCGTGTCGCTCGCCGGCACCGGCACGAACCCGGTCGATCGTCCGGGCCTCGCCGCGTTCACGGCCGCGATGCTCGAGGAGGGCACGCAGACCCGAACCGCCGCGCAGGTCGCCGACGATGCGGCGCAGGCCGGGGCGAGCCTCGCGGTCCATGCCGAGCGCGATTCGTCGGCCGCGGCGCTGACGGTGTTGAAGTCGAACGCGGACCCGGCGCTCGCGCTGCTCGCCGACGTCATCGAGCACCCACGGATGGATCCGAAGGACGTCGAGCGGGTGCGCCGCCTGCGCGACGGCGAGCTCGAGCAGGCAAACAGCGACCCGTTCGAGGCGAGTCGCCGCGTGCTGCTGAACGCGCTCTACGGCACCGGCCACCCCTACGGCTATCCCGACATCGGCACGCGCGCCGGCAACGCGGCGATCAAGACCCAGGAGCTCAGGGACTTCTACGCGGCGCACTACTCGCCGCGGGCCGCGGCGCTGGTCCTCGCCGGGGACGTCACGGCCGACGAGGCCCGCGCGCTCGCGACCCGGCACTTCGGCAGCTGGCAGTCAAAGGCGCCGCCCGCGAGCGTGCCGCCGGTATCGTTCGTCTCCGGAACGACGCTCGAGCTGCTCGACCGCCCGGACGCGCCGCAAAGCGCCGTGCGCATCGGCCTGCCGGCGCCGCCGCGCACGACGCCCGACTACGTCGCGCTCGAGGTCCTCAACAACGTGTTCGGCGGCCTGTTCTCGAGCCGCCTCAACATGAACCTGCGCGAGGAGCACGGCTACACGTACGGCGCGAACTCGCTCTTCCGCTACGCCCGCGCGCGCGGCTACCTGAGCGCCGTCGCCGCGATCCGCAGCGACGTGACCGCGCCCGGCCTCAAGGAGATGCTGCACGAACTCGAGCGGCTGCACACGACGCCGCCGACGCCCGACGAGCTCAAGCTCGCGCAGGGTGCTTTCGCGCAGTCGCTGGCCGGGCTGTTCGAGACGTCGGCGACCACGACACGGACGGTCGCCGAGCTCTACGTGTACGACCTGCCGATGAGCTACTACACCGCGCTCCCGGCCCAGGCGTACGAGGTGACCTCGGCGCAGGTCACGGCCCTCGCCAACCGCTATCTGGACCGCGCCGCCGCCAAGATCGTCGTCGTCGGCGATCGCAAGAGCGCGGAGCCTGCGATCACTGCCCTCGGCGTCGGCGCCGTCGAGGTCGTCGACGACGACGGCCGCCGTCTCTTGTCGCACTGACTAATAGGTGGCGGAGGGCAGCCAGGAACCATCGGGCTCGTTGTATAGCCCGATGGTCATCAGCGTCATCGTCTGCGTGATCCTGAGGCCCCGGGACAGGCACCAGCGCACGAGCTCGCCGTTGCGTGCCGGGACCAGCACGCCCGGACCCTTGATCGACTCGGCGGTCCCGAGCAGCGCCTTCAAGTCGTCGTTGGTCTCGGCGACCGCGTGGCCGAAGAAGGCAATCGGCGTCGCGTAGCCCGTGATGCGGCCCGCGCGCTCGACGAGGCGCGCGTCGCCACACTCGATCGCATCGGCGAGCTCGCCGCCGCGTGCGTGGCCGTGCACGCGGGCGCACAGGCGATTGCACTCTGGCAGGTCCGCGAGAGTCGCCGCGCGCACCTGATGGTCGGAGGCGACGAGCCCGATCGGTGGACCCTGCAGGCAGACGAGCGGCTCGCGCACCTCGAAACCCAGCTTCAGGTAGAGCGCGAGCGAGCGCCGGTGGTAGCCCGCCTGCACGAGCCTGAGCCCGGGAAAGCCGCGCTCGTCGGAGCGCTTCATGACCGCCAGCATCAGCGCGCGGCCAACGCCGTCGTCCTGCATTGCGGGATCGACGGTGATCGGACCGATGCCGCTGATCGGATTGCGCTCATCGAGGAAGTTGCTGCCGACCAGGCGCGCGTCGTGCTCGGCGGCAACGCCATAGAACTGGTCGTGTCCCAGCATCAGATGCATGATGCGGGCGGCGAACTCCGGGTCCGGAAAGTCGGGAACGTAGTTGTGGGCCTCGGCGATGGCCTTGAACGCGCGATAGCAGATCTCGCCGAGCATGGGTGCGTCCGCGCGGACGGCGCGCCGGATCGTCGTAGGCATCGTCAGTCCTCCCGCGCGTGCCGCCACGCAGGGTCCGCGGGACGGTGCATGGCGTCGGCTCGAGTCTAGCGCAGGGGATTGCCCTCCCGTGCGCACGACGCTACCCCGACGGCCCCGTCCGGCCGGCCCGATCGCCTGAATCGACTGGCGGGCCACTGGCGCGGGTACACTTCAGCGACAGCACTTCACCGCGCCTGGAGGGACTCGGCCATGGATCGAGGATGCTCGGTCGGGTTGCGGCGAATCCGCGCGTCGAGCCGCGGAATCGTTCGGAAGGCGCTTCCGATGGCACTCCTCGCCGCATGCGCCATGCCCGCCGCGAGCCGCGCCAGCGACGCCTTCTCCCCCGACGAGGCGTACCTCGATGCGCTCAAGGGTTCGTGGGTGATGGTCGGGAACGTCGGCGACAAGCCGGTCCGTTACAAGGCCGAGGGCGAGCGCGTGCTCCGCGGCGGCTTCCTTAGGCTGCACATGCAGGATGCGAGTCAGCCTTCGACATACGAAGCCGCGGTGTTCATCGGCTACGACGCAAGAGCGCACGACTACATCGTCCACTGGCTCGACCAGTTCGGCGCCGCAGGAGCGCGCGTCGTCGCCACGGGCGCGCGCGACGGCGAGCGCCTGGTCGTCACGTTCCCGTACGCCGAGGGACTGTTCCGCGACACGTTCACGCGCGACCCCGCGAAAGGCACGTGGACGCTGCTGCTCGAGTCACAGAGAGCGGACGGCGCATGGACTACGTTCGCCCGCTATGACATGACGCGTCCGACGGACACCATGCGCAAGCGCTAGGATTCGCCGCCCGTTCAACGACATTCGCCGCGATAATCGCCTGCGCGGTGCCGGCCGAGGCCGACAGCTGGTGCAGGCGCCGACGCGTTCAGTAGACTCCGATGCGCATCGACGCATCTTCGACCATTGCAATCGTTGCCGGAAAACGCCACGAATGGGGGGACGATGATGACTCGACTACTCACGACCCTGGTCATCGCTTCCCTGGCACCCATCGCCGCGTGGGCCGCGCCGCCCGCGCCAGCGCCGGCTAACACGACAGCCTCCGCTGAGCAAATCGTCGAGGCCCGATCCCGCGCGTGGGTCAAGGCGGCTCTCGACGGCGATGCCGACGCTTTTCGGACCTTCGCGACCGATGACTACGTCATGCTGTGGGTCGACCCGGCCACCGAGGAGCACGCCGCCCGGTGGGCAACGAGAACCCGCGACCAGTGGGTCGACTCGATTCGCTCCGGCAAGACGAAGTATCAATCGGTGGTGCTGCGGAACACGAAGGTACACATCAACGGCGACGTCGCGACCTTCACCGGCGAGTACACGCAGACGGGCCTCGAGGATGGCAACGAGTCCACGGAGTCGGGCTTCTTCGTCGAGACGTGGATCAGGCGTCGCGGACAGTGGCTGGCGGTGAGCAGCGTCTTCCCCTAACCGGGCGCGACCGCGCATCGCGCTTCCGCCGCGCGACACCGTCCCTCGGACGCGCATCGGCGGTCGCGATGCCGAGGACCGCTCGATAACCGGACAGCGCCCGGATCTTCGGCCGGGAATCCGCGCAAAGCCGGAAGGTTGGCGCGCCGTTCCCGGACTGCGCGCCGACCCCAGCTGGGCCGTGCCATTATGGAGGCCTGCTTTACGCGACGACGCCGTCTGCCAGGCCGACGCAGCCCGTCTCGTCCCGAAATCCCATCGGTGACAGTCAGGCGACCTGCGGCTCACCATCAACCGTGCGGGGCATTGCTTGCAATGATGGACTTCAATGGCCGTGGTCGGGAATGAACGACTTCGCGAGCGCCCGATAGAGGGCCTCGCGGCATACTAGTGCGCTTGCCCCACGGCCGATCAGTGCAACCGCCATCAGCGGGAGCGTCAAGCTGCCCCCGCCGGTCATTTCGCTGACAATGACGAGGGCAGTGAGCGGCGCCTGCACGACCCCCGCGAAGTAGGCCGCCATCGTCAAGACCACTATCGCGGCGGCGGGGGCAGCATGAAGGTGCAGACCGAGCGCGCCACCGATGCCGGCGCCCACCGCGAGCGACGGCGCGAATATTCCCGCTGGAATCCCGGTCGCATACGACACGAGCGTCGCACACGCCTTGAGGATGGGGAACAGGTGGCTCGCGGGAGCCTCCTGCTGCACGAGCGCCCGCGCTTCGGCATAACCGGTGCCGAAGGTTGATCCCGTTGCGGCCCAGCCGATCAGAGCAATGCAGAGACCACAGCTGATCGCGAAGGCGACCGGCGAGTTCTGCCTCAGCGACTCGAGCGGCCGCGGCAGCCCGCGCCGAAGCCACAGCATGCAGCGTGCGAAGGCCCCACCCAAGAGACCGCCGATCACGCCGCACACCGGGACCACCAGCCACATGGCGGGATCCGGCATCGACGCCCTGGTAGACCCAAAGTATGTGTAGTTGCCGACGAGCGCGACCGCCGTGACACCCGCGAGGATGACCGCGGTGAAGATCGTTCCCGACGTGCGCTCTTCGAACGATCGTGACAGTTCCTCGATGGCGAAGACCACGCCGGCGAGCGGCGTATTGAAGGCCGCCGCGACGCCTGCGGCGCCACCGGCCAGGATGAGACCGCGATCGACGTCGATGGCGGAGAAGCGCGCCCATCGACCAAGCGAGTGCATGATCGAGGCGCCGATCTGGACCGTGGGACCCTCGCGGCCGACGGATGCGCCGCTCGCAAGGCCCGCCAGCGTCAGGAACAGCTTGCCCACCGCGATTCGCAGCGACAGCAGCCGGTTCCGTGCGTGCGCATCGGACACCGCCAGCGCGGCGATCGTCTGCGGGATCCCGCTGCCCTGAGCGCCCGGGAAGAAGCGTCTGGTGACCCATGTCACGAGCGCGAGACCGAGCGGCGGAACGAGCCACGGCCACCACTCACTTCGGCTTGCGCCCCAGCGAAACAGCGCGAGCGCGCGGTCGCTGCCCCAAGCGAACGCGACCGCCACTGCACCGGTCGCGACTGCGCCCGACCAGAAGACGAGCTTTGACTGCCAGTCACCGAGGCCGAGCCAGGCGCGTACCCGGCGAATGGGGTTCGGTGCTCGAGGCCCGCCGGGATCCGGACTCACGCGCGACCTCGAATCCGGCCGAACGCATCCGGCGGCGGCCCTTCTACCGCCACGGAGCCCGAGGGGTTCGCGGAGTCGTTGATGGAGTTCGCTGGCATCGGTGAAATGGTGGCACGGTCCGGCGCGACTGTCTCGGTCAATGGCCCCGGCGACGGCCTGTTGCTAGAGTCTGGCGCACTGCATGCGCCCCGCCCCCGCAGACTGGATTGCGCCCTCGAGCCGCGCCGTGCGCGCGCTGCTCGCAATCACGATCCTCGCGGCCACATTGCTCGCCGCAAGTACCTGGCGCGTCTACGGTCACACCTGGGACGAGCCCGAGCATCTGGCCGCCGGCATGGAGCTGCTGGACCGGGGCAAGTACGAGTACGACGTGCAGCATCCGCCTCTCGCACGGCTGATGATTGCGCTCGGCCCGTATCTCGCCGGTGCGCGCTCGCTGGGAAAGCCACCGCCGGACGGCACTCCCGAAGGCGTCGCGATCCTCTATGGCAGCGGGCACTACGACCTCTATCTGACGTTGGCCCGTCTCGGCACGTTGCCATTCCTTGCACTGTTGCTGGGCGCATCGTGGCTCTGGGCGCGAAGGGTGAACACCACAGACCGGGAGGCGCTACTTGCGGTCGTGCTGCTGGCAGCGGTTCCGCCGGTGCTCGGCCACGCCGCGCTGGCGACGCTCGATGTGCCTGCCACTGCCACGACGCTGCTCGCCCTGTACGCGGCCATGCACTGGATAGCCTCCGGACGCTGGCTCGACACCCTCTTCTTCGGGCTCGCGGCCGGGCTCGCGGTCGTGACCAAACTCTCAGCGATTCCGTTCATCGGCGTCGGGCTCATCGTGATGTGGGGCATGCACGCGGCTCGACGCGACCACGACGTCACCGCCGGCCACACTCGCCAGCGGGCCTGGCCCCGGGGCCCCCTGCGCCGGGCCGCCGAGCTGGGTGTTGTCGCCTGCGTCGCCGGCGCGTGCGTCGTGTCGGTGTACGGAGGGCGCTTCGTCTACTTCGTCGATGCAACGCACCCCGTCAACCCGACGCTGAACTATCTCTTCGGAGCCAGTGGCCCTGCGCACGCGGTGGCGTACGCGATCGCGGCACGCATCCCACTTCCCGACGCGCTGCGCGCGTTCGTCGATGCGGTGCGTGCGGTGATCTGGCACAACTCGACGGGACATCTCTCTTTCCTGCTCGGCAGCACCGGCGTTAACGGGTGGTGGTATTTCTACGTCGTTGCGCTTGCTGCAAAGACGCCCCTGCCGATGCTGTTGACTGCGCCGGTTGGACTCGCAATGCTGGTCCGCGGAGGCTGGACGCGCTGGGAAACCTGGCGCATCGCGCCAGGGCTCATCGTCGCGATGATCCTCGGATTCGCGAGCTTCTACAGCCACATCAACATCGGCATCCGCCACGTACTCATCCTCTACCCGTTCATGGCCATGGGTTCGGCCCATTGCCTCGCCGCGGCCTGGAGGAGGTTGCGAACGGTCGAACATCGCGACTGGGCCGGGGTGGGACACGCCGCGGTCGCCGGATTGATCGGCTGGCAGGTCAGTACGCTCGCGAGTGCCAATCCGGACTACCTGCCTTATTTCAACGAGGCGGTGGCAAACCCGGAGCGAGTGCTGGTCGACTCCGATCTCGCGTGGGGTCAGGACGTTCGGCGACTCGAGCGGCGCCTTGCAGAGCTTAAGGTCCCGTCTTTCAGCTTCGCCTACCTCGGCACCGCCGACCTGAACCGGGAGACCTTCCCGAAGCTTTCGCGCTTGCCTCCCGGCCGCCAGGTAACCGGCTGGGTGGCGATCACGGCGCTTGCCCGCGTGCACGGCGGCGCCGGGTATGACTGGCTAGACGCGTACGCGCCGATCGAGAAGATCGGGAAGTCGATTGACCTTTATTACATCCCGGAGCCGCAATCCTGAGCGGCTTGACGAGCCGGCGCAGGCCGGAACGCGGCAGTTCATCGTCCGAAAGGGCGCACGGCGCGGCTTTTCGCACGCGCGCGATCGGCACACGAGGCCGACGACCGTCGAGTCGCGCAGGCAGTCGAGAGTGCCGAGGGCATCCCGGCCGACACGCGTGGTACGACGCGCAGACGCGACACGAAGATGTCCGCTCCCACAACTCTCGCGGTATCTTCACTGTGCTTGCCAGTGGCTGCGCGCGGACGAAGCCGGGGCCAGCATCCAGTCTCCCCCGCGCTGCCGTCGGGCCTGTGCTCGCGAGTCCGGCTCTTCCCGCGAATTGTCAGGACCTACGCCCGCGCGTGCGCGTGACGACTTGGTCGAATGGCGCGCCCGGCGAGATTCGATCTCCGGGCCCCCTGGTTCGAAGGCGCGCTGCCGCCTTAGCCGCAGGAGTGACCCATCAGCTTGATGGCCCGCCATCGCCCGTCATCGCCCGTCGCGGTGCCGGAGCTCGCCGAGTACGCGCTTGACCCTACGCGGGCGCGACGTTCGAGCGGAGCGCGGTCGACGCGACGCCGCCAGATGGCGTCCAAGACGCGGCTAGATGCTCCAAGCGAGGCCAACGCGCGGGGATCATCTGTGCGCCCACGCGCGCGGCGCTCGCAACCGCGCGCATCCAATCGACGATCACGACGGCCGACGCAGCAGGTGCTCCGCGGT
>Ga0335083_10006101_pt1 | contig 15140 bp, 14 predicted proteins | sample Lox_Sample_42_FD_206716 | JGI IMG/M metagenome (GOLD analysis project Ga0335083, IMG submission 206716) | Soil microbial communities from Loxahatchee National Wildlife Refuge, Florida, United States - Lox_Sample_4.2 | ecosystem: Environmental > Terrestrial > Soil > Wetlands | place: USA... | reverse complement strand
GCCCAGACGGAGACGGGGGTGCTCGAAACGGTGCTCCAGTACGGGACGGGGAAGGCGGCCGCGCTCGGCCAGTTCGCCGCCGGCAAGACCGGCACCACCTCCAACTACGGGGACGCGTGGTTCGTCGGGTGGGACTCCAAGTACACCGTCGCGGTGTGGGTCGGCTACCCCGAAAAGCTGGTCCCGATGACCAACGACTTCAACGGCGGCCCGGTCCTCGGCGGCACCTTCCCGGCCCTCATATGGCACAACTTCATGACCTCCGCCCTGCAGATCGACGCCAACCGCGAAGCCGAAGCCAAGAACCGCTCCTCCTCGTCCCCGACGCAGTCCACCGGCAGCTCGGAACCGTCGACCCCCTCGACCTCCTCGGGCTCCGGGTCGGGTTCGGGCAAGACCCCGAAGACCACTCACGGCGGCGGTGGTGGTGGCAGCAGCGGGACCTCGAGCCCGGCGCCGTCGACGCCGGCGGAAAGCGCCCAGCCCGCGCCCGAACGGACCCCGGCTCCCGCCCCCAGCCACGAAGCGCCGAGCACGCCCACGCCAGCTCCGACGCCGGCTCCCCAGACTCCGTCGAGCGGGTCCGCGACCGGCGGGTCCGAGGCCGGCGGCGCCAGCGCCCCCTAGAGCCGAGCGCCGCGTCGGCGCTGCGGTCGCTTCGGCGCTGCGGCGCTGCGGTCGCTTCGGCGCGTCGGTCGCTTCCGCGCGTCGGTCGCTTCCGCGCGTCGGTCGGCGCCTCGGCCCCCCGACTCGATCAGTAGTCGGGCACCGCGACCGTCACGCCCGGGCGCGCGAGCGCCGGCTCGCGCGAAGCGGGTCGGGCGGTCGCGGGCGCGAGACGTTCGGATCGCCCGCCACCGCGAAGCGCCACGGCAGCTCGGCGGCCTGCGTGATCCCCACCCGGGGGCCCGCGAGCACGCGCGGCTCGCGCCACTCGGGCGCGGGCGCCAGCACCCGCACAACGCCCGCAGCGAGGTCGCTCCCGTTGTCCTCGAGCTCGACCCCCAGCGCCTGCGTGAGCTTGCCCGGCCCCGAGCACAGGTCCTGCTCACGCGCCAGGCCCCCGCGACGCTCGCGCATCATCTCCACCCCCCTCAGCGGCGCCAGCGCGCGGATCAGCACGGCGGCCCCCTCCCCCTGCGGCTCACACACGGCGTTGAGCATCACGTGGATGCCGTAGGAGCGGTACACGTACGCGCGACCCGGCGGCCCGAAGATGACCTTCGTCCTCGGCGTCAACCCCACGAACGCGTGACACGCCGGCTCGCTGTGGTGGTAGGCCTCGGTCTCCACGATCACCCCTTCGGTGCGCCCGTGCACCACCCGGCATCCGAGCAGCTCGCGGGCCACCGCGAGCACGGGCCGGTCGTAGAAGGAGACAGCCAGCGGCTCGCCGGCGCCCGCATCCGCAACCCGGCCCCGAGGGCGCCTGCTCGCGCTTCCCGCCGCAGCAGCGGATCGCGCCGCGCTCACCGCACCGCCGTCCGCGCGAGCGCCGCGCTCATGCCGCCGGCGTCCGCGCGAGCGCCGCGTGGGCCTGTGCCAATTGCTCACGCACCCGCGCGGTGGCGGTCCCGCCCTCGGAGACCTTCGACTCCAACGGGCCACCCGGCGAGAGCGCCTGCAGCAGCTGCTCGCGGTGTGCGGCCAGCAGCTCGCTGTGGGCCGCCAGCTCCTGCTCGTCGAGCTCGGAGATCGGCTTGCCCGCCTCGAGCGCGCCGCGGACCAGGCCGGCGACGATCCCATGAGCCTCACGGAAGGGGATGCCGAGACGCACCAGCAGGTCCGCCACGTCGGTGGCCGCCACCAGCTCGTCGGCCGAGGCCGCGCGCATCACCTCGCGGTCGAAGCGTGCGCCGGCGAGCATCCCGCGGGCGGCGGCGATGCACAGCTCGAGCGTGTCGGAGGTGTCGAACAGGTGCTCCTTGTCCTCCTGGAGGTCCTTGTTGTAGGCCAGCGGCAGCGCGTGGATGACCCCGTGCAGGGCAGAGAGATGCGCGACCACGCGGGGGGCCTTGGCCCGCAGCAGCTCGGCGGCGTCGGGGTTCTTCTTCTGGGGCATCAGCGAGGAGCTCGAGCTCCAGGAGTCCGCCAGCTCGCAGAAGCCGAACTCGCTGCTCGACCACAGCACGAGCTCAGCCCCCAGGCGCGAGAGGTGGGTGGCGCAGGTGGCCGCGGCCGACAGGTAGTCGAGCGCGAAGTCGCGCCCGGAGACGGCGTCGAGCGAGTTCTCGGTCACGGCCGCGAAGCCGAGCTCGGCGGCGACCTGCCGGCGGTCGGTGTCGAAGTTCACGCCCGCCAGCGCCCCCGACCCGAGCGGCAGCCGCCCGCACTGCCGCTCGGCGAAGGCGAAGCGCTCGCGGTCGCGGTCGAACATCCAGAAGTACGCCAGCAGGTGGTGGGCGAGGTACACCGGCTGGGCCCTCTGCAGGTGCGTGTAACCCGGCATCGCCCAGTCGAGGTGCTCCTCGGCGCGCGCCAGCAGCACACCCATCAGCTCACCGAGCTGCTCCACCGAGGCCGCCGCCCGCTCACGCGTGTACATCGCCAGGTCGGTGGCGACCTGGTCGTTGCGCGAGCGAGCGGTGTGCAGCCGTCCGCCAACCGGCCCGGCGATCTCGGTGAGCCGCCGCTCGATCGCCATGTGGATGTCCTCGTCGTCCTCGGCGAACGGGAAGCGTCCCTCGCGCAGCTCGGCCTCGACCGCGTCGAGCCCCGCCAGCAGCTGCTCGAGGTCGGCCTGCTCGATGATCCCCCGCGCGGCCAGCATGCGCGCGTGGGCACGTGACTGGGCCAGGTCCTGCGGCCACAGCCTGCGGTCGAAGGCGATCGAGGCGTTCAGCCTCTGGAAGTCGGGATCTTGGGGCTCTGACAGGCGCGACACGCGCGCCAGTGTATGGCGGCCCGCAGGACCTACCCGGACACGATCGCCCGCAGCGACTCAGCCACCCACTCGATCTGCGCCTCCGTGATCTGCGGGAAGAACGGCAGCGCAAGCGAACGTTCGGCCACCTCCTCGCACACCGGGAACTCCCCCTCACGGTGTCCGAACCGCTCGCGGTAGAAGCTCATCAGGTGGATCGCCGGCAGGTAGGGCTTGCTCTGGATCTGTCTCTCGGCGAGCGCCCTCACCACCGCGTCGCGGTCGCACCGCCGGGGCACCTGCACGACGAACACGAACCACCCCCGCTCATCGCCGTCCGCGTCCGCGCACGGCAGTCCCAGGCCCTCGATCCCGGCGAGCGCCCCGCGGTAGCGCTCGGCGGCCAGCGCCCGCGCGTCGAGCATCTCCTGCAGGCGCTCCAGCTGCACGATCCCGAGCGCGCACGCGAGCTCCGACAGGCGGTAGTTGAAGCCGAGCCGGTCGTGGTCGAGCCACCCCATATCGGGGGCGCGGCCCTGGTTTCGCTCGGAGTCGACGCGCTCCTTCATGGCCGCGTCGGCGAGCGTCACCATCCCGCCCTCGGCGGTGGTCAGCTGCTTGTTGGCGTAGAAGCCGAACACCGCGGGGTGCCCCCGCGCGCCCACGGCCGGCCCGTCGCGGTGACGCGCTCCCAGCGCCTCGCAGGCGTCCTCCACGATCGCGAGATCGTGATCTGCGGCGATCCGCTCGAAGGCGGGCATGTCGGCGGGGTAGCCGAACAGGTGCACCGGAAGCAGGGCCCGCGTGCGCTCGCCCACAGCCGCCGCCGCCGCGTCGGGGTCCAGGTTGAGCGTGACGGGGTCGATGTCGGCGAACACCGGCCGCGCCCGCTCATACAGGATTGCGTTGGCCGAGGCCACGAACGACAGCGGGCTGGTGACGACCTCGTCGCCCTCCTCCACACCCACGGCCCGCAGCGCCAGGTGCAGCCCCGTGGTGCCGCTGCTGACGGCGCTCGCGTACGGCGCGCCGAGGAACGCCGCGAAGGCCCGCTCGAACTCCGGCAGGCGCGGCCCGAGCGACAGCTGCCCGGAGCGCAGCACCTCCACGACCGCGCGCTCCTCCGGCTCGCCCAGCACCGGCCGGGCGAGCGGGATCGGTTCGCTCACCGCGGGGCGCCCGGGGCGCCGGCCGCGCTGGGAGCGGCGGACGCCGTCGAGCCGTCCCGGCGGCGGTGGGCCAGGCCGTACTCCAGCGAGTCCATGAGCGCGTCCCAGGAGGCGCCGATGACGTTCTCCGAGACCCCGATCGAGCCCCACACGTCGTGGCCGTCGGAGGCGTCGATCAGCACCCTGGTGACCGCACCGGTGCCCTTCGACTCGTCGAGGATGCGCACCTTGAAGTTGACGAGCTCGATGTCGGCCAGCTCGGGGTAGAGGTCGCCGATCGCATCGCGTAGCGCCTTGTCGAGCGCGTTCACCGGACCGTTGCCCTCGGCCGCCGCCCAGTAGCGCTTGCCGTCCTTCCACAACCTGATGGAGGCCTCCGTCTCGACGTTCCCGTCGGCGTGCTTCTCGACCGTCACCCGCCATGACTCGAGCCGGAACAGGGACTCGTACCCCTCCTGCTCGCGTCGCATCAGCAGCTCGAAGGAGCCGTCTGCGGCCTCGAACTGGAAGCCCTCGTGCTCGAGCTCCTTGACGTGCGAGAGCACGCGCGTGACGAACTCGTTGTCGGCGGCGATGCCGGCGGCGCGCGCCTTCTCCACGATCGTGCCCTTGCCCGAGAGCTCGGAGATCAGCAGGTCGCGGCTGTTGCCCACGACCTCGGGGTCGATGTGCTCGAAGGTGTTCGAGTCCGACCGCACCCCGGCGGCGTGCAGGCCAGCCTTGTGCGCGAACGCGTGCTTGCCGACGTACGGCTGGGCGGGGTTCGGGGAGCGGTTGAGCAGCTCGTCGATGAAGTGGGCGGTCTCGGTCAGCCGCGCCAGGCGCTCGGGGGCGATCAGCGGCACGCCCATCTTCAGCTGCAGGTCGGCGATGATCGTCACGAGGTTGGCGTTGCCGGTGCGCTCGCCGATGCCGTTGATCGTGCCCTGGACCTGGGTCGCGCCCGCTTCCACCGCGATCAGCGTGTTCGCCACCGCGCAGCCGGAGTCGTCGTGGGTGTGGATGCCGAGTGCCGCGTCGGGGAGCGCTTCGCGCACGACGGCGAGCGCCGTGCGGATCTGGGGCGGCAGCGAGCCGCCGTTGGTGTCGCACAGCACCAGCCGCTCCGCCCCCGCCTGGGCGGCCGCCCGCAGGCAGTCGAGCGCGTAGCCCGCGTCGAGGGCGAAGCCGTCGAAGAAGTGCTCGGCGTCGAACAGCACGCGCTTGCCGGCCGCGACGAGGAAGGCGATCGACTCGCCGATCATGCTCAGGTTCTCCTCGCGGCTGGTCTTCACCACCTTCTCCACCTGCAGCATGGAGCTCTTGCCCACGAGCGTGCACACCGGTGCGAAGCAGCCCGCCAGCACGGCCAGGCCCTCGTCCTGCTCGGCAGCGACGCCCACGCGGCGGGTCATCCCGAAGGCGACGATCTCGGCGGCCTCGAGGTGCTCCTCGGCGAGCATCTCGAACAGCTCCTGCTCCTTCGGGTTGGACACCGGGAAGCCCGCCTCGATCATGTGCACGCCGAGTTCGTCCAGCGCGTGCACCACACGCACCTTCTCGGCGGCCGTGAGCGTCATGCCTCCCCCACCCATGCCGTCGCGGAGGGTGGCGTCGTAGAGCTGTATGTCGGCCATGGGGGCTACCCCGCGGTGGTCGTCTGCGGGCTCGGCGCGGCGGCCTCGCCGGTGGGCGACTGCAGCGCCTCGCCGCCGACCACGTCGAGCCACTCGCGGTAGCTCTCGGTGCGGCCGTGGACCGCGTCCTCGAAGGCCGCCCCCAGGACGCGGGTGATCTCGCCCGGCTTGCCGGTCCCGATGCGGTGGTCGTCGATCTCGCGCACGGGCACCAGCTCGGCCGCGGTGCCGGTCAGGAAGACCTCGTCGGCGAGGTACATCTCGGCGCGCGCGACGTTGCGCTCCTCGACCGTGTAGCCGAGGTCGCGCGCGATCTGGATGATCGATTTGCGCACGATCCCGTCGAGGATCGAGTTGTGCTGGCCGGGCGTGGCGATCACGCCCTCGCGCACGATGTAGACGTTCTCGCCGGTGCCCTCGCACACGTGGCCGTGGTCGTCGAGCAGGATCGCCTCTTCGTAGCCGGCCTTCAGCGACTCGACCTTGGCGAGCACGCTGTTGAGGTACTGGCCCGAGGCCTTTGCGTGGGGGATCAGCGAGTCGGGGCTGATGCGCCGCCACGAGGACACCTTCGCGCGCACGCCGTCGCGCTTGCCCTCCTCGCCGAGGTAGGCGCCCCACTCCCAGCACGCGATCGTCACGTCGACGGGGGCCTCCAGCGGGTTGAGTCCCATCTGCCCGTATCCGCGGTTGACGATCGGGCGGATGTAGCACGAGCGAAGGCCGTTGCGGGCCACCAGCTCGAGCGTGGCCGCGCGCAGCTCCTCGGCGCTGTAGGGGACGGGCATGTAGTACAGCTCCGCGGAGCGCAGCAGACGGTCGATGTGCTCGGCGTTGCGGAACACCGCCGGCCCGAGCTCGGTCTCGTAGCAGCGCATGCTGTCGAAGACGCCCGTGCCGTAGTGCAGGCCGTGGGTGAGCACGTGGACCTTCGCGTCCTCCCAGGCGACGAAGTCTCCATTCATCCAGATGAGCTCGGTGGGCTGCACGTTTGGCATTGCTCCTGATCAGAGGTTTTCGAGCACCGCTTCGGTCGCCTGCGCGGTGCCCGATTCCCCGCCGAGATCGGGTGTGCGCAGCCCCGCTGCGAGCGCACGCTGCACTGCCGATTCTACAGCCGCCGCCTGCGCCTCCGAATCGAGTCCGTGGCGGAGCATCATCGCCGCCGACAGGAACATTGCCAGGGGATTGGCCACGCCCTGGCCTGCGATGTCGGGGGCGGAGCCGTGGACGGGCTCGAACAGCCCCGGTCCCCCCTCCCCCAGCGACGCGCTCGGGAGCATCCCGATCGACCCCGTCAGCATCGCGGCCTCGTCCGAGAGGATGTCCCCGAACATGTTCTCGGTGACGATCGTGTCGAAGTGACGCGGCGACGAAACCAGCTGCATGGCGGCGTTGTCCACGAGCATGTGCTCGAGCGTGACGTTGGGGAACTCGCGGGCGTGCAGGTCGCTGACCACCTGGCGCCACAGTCGCGAGGTCTCGAGCACGTTGGCCTTGTCCACGCTCGTGACCTTCGCGCGGGCGGCTTCGAAGGCGGTCCTGGCGATCCGCTCGATCTCCTCGGTGGTGTAGGCGCACATGTCGCTGGCGCTCGTCTCGGTGCGGGTCTTCTCGCCGAAGTAGATGCCCCCGGTGAGCTCCCTGACGAGCAGCAGGTCGGTCCCGCGGATGCGCTCCTCGCGCAGCGGAGAGGCGTCATACAGGGTCTCGAAGGGCTTCACCGGGCGCAGGTTCGCGTACAGCCCGAGCCCCTTGCGCAGTCCCAGCAGACCCTGCTCGGGGCGGGGCTTGGACGGATCGGTGGTGTCCCACTTCGGCCCCCCCACCGCCGCCAGCAGCACCGCGTCGCAGTTGCGGCAGGCTTCGAGCACCTCGTCGGTGAGGGCGCTCCCGTGGGCGTCGATCGACGCGCCCCCGAACAGATGCTTCTCGAACTCGAAGTCCCCGACCACGTCCAGCAGGCGGACGGCGGCGGCCATGATCTCGGGCCCGATGCCGTCGCCGGGCAGGGTGACGACGTGGTGTGCCATGCGCGCGCGCCAGCCTACAGGGCGGTTGTGACCGGGCCGCTGCGCTCGCGGGAGGCCTCGTAGGAGGCGATCCGGTCCTCGTTCTGGAGCGTCATCCCGACGTCGTCGAGGCCCTCCAGCAGCCGGTGTCGGATCTCCGGGTCGATGTCGAAGTGGACGCTCACGAGCTGCCCGTCAGGCCCGCCGTAGCGCACCTCCTGGGCACGCAGGTCGACCTGGCCGTCGCCGGATGCCGCCAGCGCGCGGCAGTGCTCTTCGTCGAGCACCACCGGCAGCAGCCCGATCTTGGTGCAGTTGGAATAGAAGATGTCGGCGAAGCTCGGGGCCACGATCGCCTGGAAGCCGTAGTCCTGCAGGCCCCAGGGTGCGTGCTCGCGCGAGGAGCCGCAGCCGAAGTTCTCGCCCGCCACGAGGATCGGGTTGGCCGGCAGGTCCCAGCCCGGCTCCTTGGCCCAGTCGTAGAACAGGAACTGGCCGAAGCCCGTGCGCTCCACCCGCTTGAGGAACTGCTTGGGCATGATCTGATCGGTGTCGACGTCGGCGCGGTCGAGGTGGCTGACGGCGCCGGAGATGGTCTCAATCGCTTCCACTAGCGCTCCTCTCGGTCGGGCTTGAAGCCGGCCAGCACGGCGGCCTCCGCCCATTTGAACTGGACTTCCGCGTGCTCGAAGCCGGCCTCCCTCAGCCACTGCACCTGCGTCTCGGCGAGGTCCGGGCGGTCGTCGTCGTCCTCGTCGACGATCACCTGCCCGATCGTGCTCGCCCCGGCGGCGTCGCGGTCGGCGGCCAGGGCGTCGGCCTTCCTCTCGTCGAACAGACCCTGCAGGGGGCCCTCGACGAGCACGTAGTCCATGTTCACGAACACGCCCCCGGGCTCGAGCAGGTCGAACAGCTCCGCGTACAGCTCGCGCTTGCGCTCCGATGGGAGGTGATGGATGGCCAGCCCCGAGACGATCGCGTCGTAGCGCACGTCGGGGAGAACCTCGCTCCACGAGCGCTCGTTGAGGTCGGCTCGCCAGAGGGACCCCTGGACGCGCATGCGCCGCAGGCGCTCGCCTGCGCGCTCGAGCATCGGCTCGGAGAAGTCCACCATCACCACCTCGGCGGAGGGGTGGGCGTCGATCACCAGCTGGGTCATCGCGCCGTCGCCGCAGCCCAGGTCGAGGAAGCGCGAGATCGTGCGCCCGCGGCGCTCGAGCAGGCGCACGACGATGTCCTCCTGGACGTCGAGCATCGGCACGAACTCGCCGCGCCGCTCCAGGAAGCTCGTGGCGAGGTCCGCCTGCTGCCAGGTGGCCCCCGGTGTGGGCGTGGTCACTCGCCCCAGCTCCGCACGTCCACGAAGCGTCCCTCGATGGCCGCCGCGGCGGCCATCTGGGGAGACACGAGATGGGTGCGCCCGCCGCGGCCCTGGCGTCCCTCGAAGTTGCGGTTGGAGGTGGACGCGCAGCGTTCTCCCGGCTGCAGGATGTCGGGGTTCATCCCCAGGCACATCGAGCACCCGGCCTCACGCCAGTCGAAGCCGGCCTCGCGGAACACGCGGTCGAGCCCCTCGGCCTCGGCCTGGGCCTTCACCTGCTGGGAGCCGGGGACGACCATCGCCTCCACGCTGCCGGCGACCTGGCGGCCCTCCACGACCCCCGCGGCGGCGCGCAGGTCGCCGATGCGGGAGTTGGTGCAGGAGCCGATGAACACGCGGTCGATCGCGATCTCCTCGAAGGGGGTCCCGGGCTGGAGGTCCATGTAGCGCAGGGCCCGCTCGGCGGCGTCCCGCTCCGGCTCGGTGTCGAAGTCCTCGGGCGAGGGCACCTTCTCGGTGACCGCCCGCACCATCCCCGGGTTGGTCCCCCACGTCACCTGCGGCGAGATCTCGCCCGCGTCGATGTGGACCTCCCTGTCGAACTCGGCGCCCTCGTCGCTCGGCAGCTCCCGCCACCGCTCGATGGCGGCGTCGAGCTCCGGGCCAACCGGGGCGCCCGGTCGGGCGACGTCGGTGAACCACGAGAACGTGGTGTCGTCGGGAGCGATCATGCCCGCGCGCCCGCCGCCCTCGATCGTCATGTTGCAGACCGTCATGCGGCCTTCCATCGAGAGCCTGCGGATCGGCTTGCCGGCGTACTCCACGACGTGGCCGTTGAAGCCCCCCACGCCCAGGTCGCCGAGGGTCGCGAGGATCAGGTCCTTGGCCGTGACGCCGTAGCCGAGCTCGCCCCCGTACACGACCCGCATCGAGCGGGGCCGCGGCTGCAGCAGGCACTGGGTGGCGAGCACGTGCTCGACCTCGCTGGTGCCGATCCCGAAGGCCAGCGCCCCGAAGGCGCCGTGGGTGGAGGTGTGCGAATCGCCGCACACGATCGTCATGCCCGGCTGGGTGACGCCCAGCTCGGGGCCGATCACGTGGACGATCCCCTGGCGGTCGGACCCGAGCGAGTACACGGGGATGCCGAACTCCTCGCAGTTGCGCTCGAGTGTCTGCACCTGCACGCGCGAGAGCTCGTCGCGGATCAGGGCCGCCGCACGGGTGCCGTCGGTCGGGGTGTTGTGGTCGGCCGTGGCGAGCGTGCGGTCGGGCCTGCGCACGCCCCGGCCCGCCATCCGCAGGGCGTCGAACGCCTGCGGGCTGGTCACCTCGTGGACGAGGTGCAGGTCGATGTACAGCAGCCCCGAGGCGTCGAGCTCGTGGGTCTCCCAGATCTTCTCGAACATCGTCTTCGGCATCGTCAGCTCCTTCTCAGGCCCGCGGACAGCACGGCGAGGAACACCGCCGGCTCCCCCGCCGGATTCTCGAAATGGTGCGGCAGGTCGGCGTCGAAGGTCACGCAGTCGCCGGCGTCGAGCTGGTGGCGCTGCCCGTCGCACACGAGCACCACCGCGCCGCTCTCCACGAACGCCGTCTCGCGGCTGCCGGGCTCGTGCATCGGCGGGTCGTCCTCGGCTCCGGTGGAGCCGCCGGCGGCGAGCGTGTGGCGCGACAGTTCCGCCCGTTGCCCCGGCCGGGGCGCGGTCAGCACCTCGTAGGTGTGCCGCCGCCGCGCGCTTCCGCCCCGGCGTCGCTGACCGGGACGCACGACCGTCACCGAGCCGCCCTCGTCGAGCCTCAGCAGCTGCGACAGCGTCAGCTCGAGGCCGGCGGCGATACGTGCCGCCACGTTGAGCGTGGGGCTCGTGTCCCCCCGCTCCACCTGCGAGAGCATCGGCGCGCTCACCCCGCTGCGCTCGGACAGGTCGCGCAGCGACAGCCCGCTCGCCTCTCGCAGCGCCCTCACCCGCGCTCCGATCACCGGAGCCTCGAAGGCCGCCACCTCGGAGCTCGCCGCGACCCTCCTCGACGCCTTCGGCTTCGCCGCTGTCACCATACGTTTGTACGTTATCACGGACACTGCGAGCGGGTGTACTGTTCGCCCGTGGCCTCCTCTCCGATCACCGGCAGGTGCCTGTGCGGGAACGTGACGTTCACCTCCGGGGGGGACGCGGTGGTGCAGGCGGTGTGCCACTGCACCGACTGCCAGCGGCAAACCGGCAACCCGTTCTCGGTGATCGTGGCCGTGCCGCGGGAGGGCTTCAGCGCCGAGGGCAGCACGCTCGCCTCCTACACGACCGTCGGCACCGACCACGGCGGCGAGACGCAGCGGAACTTCTGCTCGGCATGCGGCTCGCCCCTGTTCAGCGTGGCCGCCGTGATGCCCGAGATGGTGTTCGTCAAGGCCGGAGCGCTCGACGACGCCTCGTGGGTGGAACCATCGATCGAGGCATGGACCAGCTCGGCGCAGCCGTGGGCGCCCCACTTCGAGGGCGCCACCCAATTCGAGCGCGGCCCGGGCTGACCACGGGCCCTCGGTACCGGGCACGAGTTCGGGCCCTCGGTACCGGGCACGAGTTCGGGTCCTCGGTACCGGGCACGAGTTCGGGCAAGACGAACGCGGTGCCGCCGTCCGGACCGACAGCCGTGAAGGCCGCCGTGACCCGCGCCACCGTGAAGGGGAGCACCGCCACCACGCACGTCACGTGCACGGGCCCGGCCGGAAGCAAGTGCACGGTGACGTTGAAGCTGACCGTCACCGAGCTGTTCAGGCATCACAGGCTCGTGGGCCTGACGGCACGCTCGAAGACCACCCGCAAGGTGCTCGTCGTGGGAAGCGCGACGGTGACCCTTGGCGCCGGCCAGAGCCGCATCGTGCACGTGGGGCTCAACTCGACGGGCAAGCGGCTGCTCGCAAAGCGACACGTGCTGAAAGTGCGTCTGCAGCTCTCCAAGCCGCCGGCCGGCCTGTCCTCGAGCGGCCTGCCGCAGATCCTCACCTTCAAGGCGCCCCACAAGCACCACCACTGAGGCGCAGGGGGCGCTCTTCGCGCCGCGCACCCTGCGCCCGGGTGGAGAGGCTCAGGCCGTCTCGGGGAGCCCGACCGCGTCGCTCGCCTGCGACCGCGCCACGGCCACCGACAGCGCACGCACGTATGCCCGCGCGGCGGCCTCGACGATGTCGGTGGAGACACCCTGGCCGGCCCCGGTGACGCCCTCCAGCTCGAGCACCACCGACACCTCGCCGAGCGCGTCCTGGCCCTCGGTGACCGCGCCGATCGTGAAGTCGCTGAGCTTTGCGGCCACACCGGTGGCGGCGTTGATGGCCTGGAACACCGCGTCGATCGGCCCGTCGCCGGTGAAGGTGCCGGTCGAGGAGTTGCCCTCGGGGTCGGTGACCGACACGCGCGCGTGGGGCGGCCGCAGCGAGGAGGCCTCGACCTCGAACCAGTCCAGCGTGTAGCCGGCGATCTCCTCGCGCAGCTCGTCGGTGACGAGCGCCTCGAGGTCCATGGCGGTGATCTGCTTCTTGCGGTCGGCGAGCTCCTTGAAGCGCTTGAACGCCGTGTTCAGCGCCTGGCCGTCGAGCTCGAAGCCCATCTCGGACAGCGCGTTGCTGAGCGCGTGCCGTCCCGAGTGCTTGCCGAGCACGATCGCGTTGCTGGCGAGGCCGACGGTGGTGGCGTCCATGATCTCGTAGGTGGCGCGCTCCTTCAGGACACCGTCCTGGTGGATGCCCGCCTCGTGGGCGAAGGCGTTGCGCCCCACGATCGCCTTGTTGGGCTGCACCTGGTAGCCGGTGAGGCGCGAGACCAGCCGGCTTGTACGGGCGATCTCGGTCGTCTCGATCCCCGTCCACAGGCCGAGGCTCGGCTCGCGGGTGCGCAGCAGCATCACGACCTCCTCGAGCGAGGCGTTGCCGGCGCGCTCGCCGATGCCGTTGATGGCGCACTCCACCTGCCGGCAGCCGGCCGTGAGCCCGGCCAGCGAGTTCGCCACCGCCAGCCCGAGATCGTCGTGACAGTGGACCGACACGACCACGTCGCGGAGCGCCGGCAGCAGCCGGTAGAGCTCTTCGAACATGGCCGCGTACTCGCCCGGCATCGTGTAGCCGACCGTGTCGGGCACGTTGATCGTGGTGGCCCCCTCCTCGAGCGCGATCGAGATCACCTCGGCCATGAACTCGACGTCCGAGCGCGACCCGTCCTCGGGTGAGAACTCCACGTCGTCGGTCACCTCCCTGGCCTGGGCGACGGCCGCGCGGACCTGACCCTTGACGTCCTCGCGGGTGGTCTGGAGCTTGCGCTCGATGTGGATGTCGCTGGTCGCGATGAAGGTGTGGATGCGGGGGCGCGAGGCGTCGCGCACCGCGTTCCAGGCGGCGTCGATGTCCTGCTTGGCGGTCCTGGCCAGGCCGCAGATGACGGGTCCTTCGACCTCCCTGGCGATCGCCTGCACGGACTCGAAGTCGCCGGGCGAGGTGATCGGGAAGCCCGCCTCGATGACGTCCACGCCCAGTCGCGCGAGCTGGTGGGCTATCTCCAGCTTTTCCTGCTTGTTGAGTGAGATCCCGGGCGACTGCTCGCCGTCGCGCAGCGTCGTGTCGAAGATCAGGACGCGGTTGCTCTCGTCCCGTTTGGCTGCACCTGTGCCGCTCATGCCGTCACTGCTCCATTTCTTGTCTCGCTGGTCGTTTCCTCTCTGCTGGTTTTGCGGCTACGCGGCCGCCACGCACTATTCCCCCCGAAGGGGGAGCAGAAGCAGCAGGGCGAGACCAGAGAACGGCACTACGGCGCAGGTTAGCACCGATGGGGGCGGGCGAGAGGCCGCTAGGTGGGGGTGATGACCACCTTGCCGACGTTGCGCCGCGCGGTGATCATGCCCTGCGCCTCGCCGGTGTTCTCGAAGGTGAACTCCCCTCCCACCACCGGCTCGATCGTGCCGTCGTCGAGCATCTCCTGCAGCGGTTCGATCCAGGGGCGCAGCGTGCCGCGGTCCTTCCACAGCGTGAGCATGTTGAGACCGATCACGGCCTTCGATTCGGACATCTGCTTGACCATGTTGAAGCGCGGCATGCGCACGACCGCTTTCAGCGCGGTGGCGATGTTGCGCCGCTCTCCGGACACGACGGCGGAGGCACCGAAGGCGACCAGGCGGCCCCCGGGGCGGAGCAGGTTGTAGCTGCGCCTGAAGCTCGGTCCGCCGACGGCGTCGAGGATGATGTCGAACTTCGGCAGGCCCCTGTCCCAGCCCTCGCGCGTGTAGTCGAGCGGGTGCTCGACGCCCAGTTCGGCGATGCGCTGGTGCTTGGAGGGCGAGGCGGTGCCGTAGATCTCGGCGCCGCTGCGTTTCGCGATCTGCGTGGCGGCGATGCCCACTCCGCCTCCGGCCGAGTGGATCAGGACGCGCTCACCGGGCTGCAGCGAGCCGTAGCCGATCAGGCCCGCCCAGGCGGTGGCGTAGTTGACCGGAATCGCTGCGCCCTGCTCGAAGCTGAGCCTGTCGGGGAGTGCGACGGCGTCATCGGCGGGCACGACCACCTGCGAGGCGTAGCCGCCGAACGAGGTCCCCGCGAGCACCCGCTGGCCGGGCGAGAACGCGGTCACACCCTCCCCCACCTCGGTGACGGTGCCGGCCACCTCGTAGCCGACCACGCAGGGCGGCTTGGGGGCGTCGGGGTAGAGCCCCATGCGCGCCATCACGTCGGCGAAGTTGATCCCCGAGGCGGCCACGTCGATCCGCACCTGGCCGGCCCCGAGGGCCGGGTCGGGCCGCTCCTGCACCTCGAGCACCCCGGGTCCCCCGTGCTTTGTGATCACGACCGTGCGCACGCGCCGAGCCTATCCGACTCGGGCACAGGACCATCGACTCACGTCACGCAGGAAGTCGCACACGTGCGACTTCCCGACCCCGCGCATGCGCGGGGTCGCCGGCCGGCGCATGCGCCGGCCGGAACAGCAGCATCAGCCGAGGTCCACCGACCAGCCGTTGACGAAGTTCTCCGACTCTACGATCTCCGCCACGACCTCCTCGGGGACGGCCGCGTCGGTTGTGACCACCATCGCCGCCAGCCGGCCCTGGTCCTTGGCGCCGTCGGCAGCGTGGCCGACCGCGGCGGAGGAGATGTTGATGCCGTGGGCGCCGAAGATCGTGCCGACG
>Ga0335083_10006100_pt1 | contig 15147 bp, 15 predicted proteins | sample Lox_Sample_42_FD_206716 | JGI IMG/M metagenome (GOLD analysis project Ga0335083, IMG submission 206716) | Soil microbial communities from Loxahatchee National Wildlife Refuge, Florida, United States - Lox_Sample_4.2 | ecosystem: Environmental > Terrestrial > Soil > Wetlands | place: USA... | reverse complement strand
CGCGCCGGCGCATCGACGCCGCGGCCGAGAATGGGCTCGAGCACCGCGATCACGTCGGCGGCTTCCGTCACCAATGTCGCGCCCTGCTTGATGAGGCCGTTGGTGCCTTCGCTGCGCGGATCGAGCGGCGAGCCCGGCACGGCGAAGACCTCGCGGCCCTGTTCGCCGGCCATGCGCGCGGTGATGAGCGAACCGGAACGTTTCGCCGCCTCGACGATGATGACGCCGAGCGAAAGCCCGGAGATCAGCCGGTTGCGGCGGGGGAAGTCGCGCGCGCGCGGCTCCCAGGCGAGCGGCATTTCCGACACCGCGGCGCCTTCGGCGAGGAGCTCATCGAGCAGGCCGGCATGCTCGGCAGGATAAATACGGTCGTGCCCGCCGGCGAGCACCGCGACGGTGCCGGAGGCAAGGCTCGCGCGGTGCGCCGCGGCGTCGATGCCGCGCGCCAAGCCCGACACGATGGCGAAGCCGGCTGCTCCAAGATCGCGCGCCAAAATCTGCGCGAACTTGGCGCCGGCGGCGGAGGCATTGCGCGAGCCGACGATGGCAACGAGCGGCCGCGCCAGGATATCGCGCTTGCCGCGCAGCGCGAGCAGCGGCGGCGGATCGTCGATCATCGCGAGCCGCGGCGGATAATCGGGCTCGCCGAGCGCGACGAATTCGACGCCGCGCGCGCGCGAGGCCTTGAGCTCGCTCTCCGCATCCTCGAGCGAAAAGATGCGCGCCGGTCCCGCGGCGCCGCCGCGGCGGGCGAGCGCCGGCAAGGCGGCCAGCGCGGCACGGGCGCCGCCGTAGAAATTGACGAGGTCGCGGAAGGTGCGCGGGCCGATATGGTCACTACGGATCAGCCGCAGCCAGTCGAGCCGCTGTTCCTCGCTCAAACGCACGCCGCCCGTCAGCACGCTCGCCCCCCGCGTTGCGGCGGCGAGCATCGCTTAAGCAGCCCGCCGCGACAACGGCTCAGTGCGGGGTGGTTGATTTCGCGCCGATCTTGCCTTCGCTGCCGGCAAGGAGGCGGCTGATGTTACTGCGATGCATGATCCAGAGCAGAATGGTGAGCAGGAGGAAAAGCGCAGCGACTTGGGGTCGATGCAGCAGAAACAACACCAGGGGCGTCAGCGCGCTGGCGATCAAGGCGGCGAGCGAGGAATAGCGCGTGAGGGCGGCGACCACGAGCCAGATGGCGCCGAAGGCGAGCGCTGCCGGCCAGTAAAGGCCGATGAGTACTCCGATATAGGTGGCGACGCCTTTGCCGCCTTTGAACTTCAGCCACACCGGAAACAAGTGTCCGAGAAAGGCCCCGAGCCCGGCGGCAATCGGCGCAGTCTCTCCGCCAAAATGCGCGGCGATGAGCACGGCGGCGGTGCCCTTGAGCATGTCGCAGACAAGCGTCACCGCGGCGAGCGCCTTGTTGCCGGTGCGCAGCACATTGGTGGCGCCGATGTTGCCCGAGCCGATGGTGCGGATATCGGGCCCGCCGGCGGCGAAGGTGAGCAAGAGGCCGAACGGGATCGAGCCGAAGAGATAGCCAACGGCGAAGAAGAGCGCGGCGTTCATACGTGTTCGTAGACCGTGCGGCCGCCGACGATTGCGCGCGCGACGCGGCCGGTCAGGCGCGCCTCGTCGAAGGGCGTGTTCTTGCACTTCGACTTGAGCTCGCCGGGATCGAGCACCCAGGGCATGTCGAGGTCGATCACGGCGATGTCGGCGGGCGCGCCGCTGCGCAAGGTGCCGCCGGCAAGGCCGAGCAGTTCGGCGGGTCGCGTCGACATCGCGCGCAAGAGACGCATCAAATCGATTTCGTCGGAATGGACAAGCCGCAAGGCCGCGGAGAGCATGGTCTCGAGGCCGATGGCGCCGGCAGCCGCCTCGGCGAAAGGCAGCCGCTTGACTTCGACGTCCTGCGGATTGTGATCCGACATCACCACGTCGATCAGCCCTTCGGCGAGCGCTCCGACCAGGAGCTTGCGGTCATCCTCGGCGCGTAGCGGCGGCGACAGCTTGAAGAAGGTGCGGTAGGAGCCGATGTCGTTTTCGTTGAGCGTGACGTGATTGATCGACACCGATGCCGATACACTCAAGCCTGCTTGCTTGGCGCGGCGCACTTCATCGACCGATTCAGCGCAGGTGACCGAAGCGGCGTGATAGCGGCCGCCGCAGAGCGCCACGAGACGAATATCGCGCTCGAGCAGCACTGTCTCCGCCGCCTTGGGGATGCCGAGCAGGCCGAGCCGAGCGGCGAATTCGCCTTCGTTCATCACGCCGTCGCCGACGAGATCGGGATCCTCGGTATGATGGACGATCAGCGCGTCGAAATCGCGCGCGTAAGTGAGCGCGCGGCGCATCACCTGCGCGTTGGTGATGCTTTTCGCGCCGTCGGTGAAGGCAACCGCGCCGGCTGCCTTCAGGAGACCGATCTCGGTCATCTCCTTGCCTTCGAGCCCCTTGGTCAGCGCCGCCATCGGGTGCACGCGCACGATTGCGGTGTCGCGGGCGCGGCGCAACACATAATCGACGGTTGCCGGATCGTCGATCGCGGGCGAAGTGTCCGGCTGGCAGATGATGGTGGTGACTCCGCCGGCCGCGGCCGCCTGGCTTGCCGTGGCGAGCGTTTCGCGATGGCCGGCGCCCGGCTCGCCGATGAAGGCGCGCATGTCGATCAGCCCGGGCGCCACCACCTTGTCGCGGCAGTCGATCACTTCGGTGCCTTCCGGCACGCCACCGGCGCCGATGCCCTTTTTGGCCTCGCGGATGACGCCATCTGCGATAAGCAGATCGCCGGGAAAATCGAGGTCGCGTGACGGATCGACGATCCGGGCGTTGGCGAGCAGGATCGGGCGGCGGTCTGACAACATCACTCAAGCATTCGGGAAGTTGCGGGACAGAGCTTCGAGCACCGCCATGCGCACGGCGACGCCCATCTCGACCTGCTCGCGGATGACGGATTGCGCTCCGTCGGCGACGATTGAGTCGATCTCGACGCCGCGATTCATCGGTCCCGGATGCATCACCAGCGCGTCGGGCTTGGCGTAAGCCAGCTTGCGCTCGTCGAGGCCCCAGAAGTGGAAATATTCCGACAGCGAGGGAATGTAGGAGCCGCTCATGCGTTCGCGCTGCAGCCGCAGCATCATGACGATATCGGCTGCGGCCAAACCTTCGCGCATGTCGTTGGCGACCTCGACGCCGAAGCGCTCGATGCCCGTGGGCAGGAGAGTGGAGGGAGCGACGACACGCACGCGCGCGCCGACCTCGTTGAGCAGCACGATGTTGGAGCGGGCGACGCGCGAATGCATGATGTCGCCGCAGATCGCCACCAGGAGTCCTTCGAGCTTGCCCTTGTTGCGGCGGATGGTGAGCGCGTCGAGCAGCGCCTGCGTCGGATGCTCATGCGCGCCGTCGCCGGCATTGACCACCGAGCAGTCAAGCTTGCTGGCAAGCAGTTCGACGGCGCCGGATGACTGGTGGCGCACGATCAGAATGTCCGGGTGCATGGCGTTGAGCGTGATCGCGGTGTCGATCAACGTTTCGCCCTTGCGCATCGACGATGAACTCGTCGACATGTTCATGACGTCGGCGCCGAGACGTTTTCCCGCAAGCTCGAACGAGGCCTGCGTGCGCGTCGAGACCTCGAAGAACATGTTGATCTGCGTGCGGCCGCGCAAGCTGGCGCGCTTCTTTTCAACCTGACGGTTGAGCTCGACGAATTCCTCGGCGAGGTCGAGCAGCCCATAGATCTCGGCGCGGGAAAGGCCTTCGATTCCCAACAAGTGTTTCTTGTTGAGGACGAAGGACGATTTCTGCGCAATGTTCATTAAAGGCACTGCTATAGGCGGAACCGATGTTCCCGGCAAGAGAGGTTCCGCGGCGGTCCACACAGTGTCGTGAGGCTTGATTAACGGAACGTCCCGGAACGCGAGCCGTTGAGGCAGGGATATGCCGGCCACGTGGGCCGGCGATTGGTTCCTGGCGGAACCAGAACGCCAGAGCATTTAGGCGAGACAGAAGGAGGCTTGATGATGCGCAGGACATTCAAATATGCGGCGGGCGTGGCGCTCGCGGGGGCATTGACGATCGCGGCTGCGACGCCGAGCCAGGCGCGATGGCACGCCTGGGAAGGCGCGGCGGCCGGTTTTGCCGCGGGCGCGCTGGTCGGCTCCGCCGCGGCCAACAGTTACTACGGGCCCGGCTACTACTATGGGCCCGGTTACGCCTATGCGCCTGGGTACGCATACGAGCCGGGTGCTTATGCCTATGATTATGATTATGCACCGACCTACGACAATGGTTGGAGTTTCGGTCCGCACACCTACAATTACGGCGCCGATACCGAAAGCCGCCATTGCGGCGTGTCTCCGGCATCCTCGCAGGCTGCATCCTGCGGCAATTAAGGCGTGACGGGCGATCAAGCCGGTACGAGGCTTGCGTCAAAAAAGGGCGGGTCGAGCGGCCCGCCCTCCGCGCGTTCGATCAGCGCTTGAGATTGGCGATGCGATCGAGCGCACCCTGTAAAATGAACGCGGCGGCATGCTGATCGATCACTTCGGCGCGCTTTTGCCGGCTGACGTCGGCTTCGATGAGCGAGCGCTCGACAGCGGCGGTGGAGAGCCGTTCGTCCCACAACGCAATCGGTAACTCGGTGAGCCTGGCGAGATTGCGGGCGAAGGCGCGGGTCGATTGCGCGCGCGGCCCTTCCGAGCCGTCCATGTTGATAGGCAGGCCGAGCACGAAACCGGTGGCGCCGCGCTCGGCGGCGAGTGCGAGCAGGGCAGCGGCGTCGGCTGCGAAGTTCTTGCGCCGAACGGTGGTGACGCCTGTGGCGAGCCTGCGGTCGGGGTCGCAGACGGCGACACCGATGGTCTTGCTGCCGAGATCGAGGCCAATCAGTGCCCCGCGCGCGCCGAAATGCGCGGCGGCGTCCGTGAGCGGCAGGACGACGGCGCTCACGGCACCGTACCCGCCGGCAGCGATGCGACGTGCGCGGCGATCGCGCCGGCGGTGGTGAACCACACCGCATCGCCGCTCTTGCGCACGAGGTGATGCAGCGCGCGAGCAAGGTGCTTGAAGCGGTGTGGCTGGCCGACGATGTAGGGGTGCAGCGCGATCCCCATCACCAGCGGGCGCTTTGCGCATTCCGCCGACAGCACGTCGAAGGCGTCGACGATCATGTCAGCGAATTCGGCGCCCTCGCGCTTGCGCGCGACGATCTGCGGAATGTCGTTGAGTTCCTGCGGATAGGGCACCGAGAGGATGCGGCCCTTCCGCGTCGTCATCCACACCGGCTGGTCGTCATGACACCAGTCGAGCAAGTAGGTGTAGCCAGCTTCCTGCAGGAGGTCAGGGGTGAGTTTCGATTGCGAGATCCACGGGCCGAGCCAGCCGCGCGGCCGCGTTCCGCAAAATTTTTCCAGCGCGGTCGTGGTTTCGGCAATGAGCGCGCGCTCGTCATTTTCGGCGAGCGCGCCCTGGCGTTCGGAATTGCTGCGGCCATGGCCGACGATCTCGGCATTTGCGAAGGCGCGGATCGCCTGCGGCGCCTCATCGGCCATCTGCGCATTGACGAGCAGCGACACCTTTAAGTTCAATTCGCCGAACAGTTCAGCGAGGCGAAAGACGCCGACGCGGTTACCGTAGTCGCGCCAGCTATAATTGAGCACATCCGGCTGCGGGCCGGCGGGGGCGAGCTCGGCGCCAAGACCTTCGCCGAAGGCGAACCATTCGAGGTTGAGCCCGATATAGACGGCGAGACGCTTGCCTTGCGGCCAGTCATAGGTCGGCCGTTCCGTGATCGGGGAGTAGGGGTAACGGCCGTGGCTCGGGAGGGGCATGGACGTATGGTAGCGGCGGACCGCCGATATCACCACATGGCGACCCGCCACGTTGTGGCATGACAGCAGACGCACTATTTTCTGCCAGAGGGCCTCGCCCATAAGCGAATTGAGGTTTACGGCAGTGTTGGTTTCTCGCACGTCATCATCGAAGTACATGCCTGCGAGGGCCATCGCCACGCGGCTTAAGGGCTGATTGCGACGGCGCGCGCGGCTCTGCTATACGCGCGCCAACAAAAGTTTTCGCCATGTCCGTCGACGCCGCAACCGTCCGCCGCATCGCCCATCTCGCCCGCATCGCGGTCGAGGAGGACGAGGTCGAACGCCTGAAGGGGGAACTCAACGCCATCCTCGCTTTCGTCGAGCAGTTGCAGGAAGTCAACGTCGAGGGCGTCGCGCCGATGACCTCGGTGACGCCGATGAAGATGAAGATGCGCGAGGACGAGGTGACCGACGGCAACGACGCCGACGCGGTGCTCAAGAACGCGCCGCAGAGCGACGACAATTTCTATCTCGTTCCGAAGGTGGTGGAATGAGGTGGCTGCAGCGGTCTCCGCTTCACCTCTCCCATAGGGAGAGGTCGGATCGCGAAGCGATCCGGGTGAGGGGTTACGACCTGTCGAGAGTCACTTACCCCCTCACCCCGACCCTCTCCCCAAAGGGGAGAGGGAGCGCGCTGCGATCACCTGCGCGGCTTCGGGCCGAATGGACGAGGCAGTAGATGTGCATTGCCTGCGAAATGGCATTCTTCGACATGCTCGAGGCGCTGGCGCCGGAAGAACGCGAACGCATCCTGCGCGAGCAGTTCGGCGATGCCGCGGTCGACGAAGCGCCGGCGAAGGTGAAAGCGGCGCCGTTCATCTGCGAACCTTTCGACGACGGCGAGCCCATCGCGGCTAAGCCCAAGGCCGAGCGCAAGCCGTGAGTGAACTGACCTCGCTCACTTTGGCCGAGGCGCGCGATGGACTGAAAGGCAAACGCTTCTCCGCCGCCGAGCTTGCCGCTGCGCATCTCGCCGCCATGGACAAGGCGCGCGCGCTCAACGCCTATGTGCTGGAAACGCCCGAGCGCGCGAGCGCGATGGCGAAGGCCTGCGATGCGCGCATCGCGTCCGGCAGGGCCGGCCCGCTCGAAGGCATTCCGCTCGCCATCAAGGACATGTTCTGCACCGCCGGCGTGCGCTCGACGGCCTGCTCGCACATCCTCGACAATTTCGTGCCGACTTACGACTCGACGGTCACCGCCAATCTGTGGCGCGACGGCGCGGTGCTGCTCGGCAAGACCAATTGCGACGAGTTCGCCATGGGCTCGTCGAACGAGTCCTCGTATTTCGGTCCGGTGGTTTCGCCGTGGCGGCGCAAAGGCGCCAATACGCCGCTGACGCCGGGCGGCTCCTCCGGCGGCTCGGCGGCGGCGGTTGCCGCGCAACTCTGCCTCGGCGCGACCGGCACCGACACCGGCGGCTCGATCCGCCAGCCGGCGGCGCTGACCGGCACGGTCGGCATCAAGCCGACCTACGGGCGCTGCTCGCGCTGGGGGATCGTCGCCTTTGCCTCCTCGCTCGACCAGGCGGGCGTGTTTGCGCGCCGCGTGCGCGACGCCGCCGTCCTGTTGCGGTCGATGGCCGGGCCCGACGCCAAGGATACGACTTGCGCGGATCTCGCGGTGCCCGACTACGAGCAGGCGGTCGGCCGATCGATCAAGGGGCTCAAGATCGGCGTGCCGAAGGAGTACCGCATGGAGGGCATGCCGGCGGAGATCGAGAAGGTCTGGGAGCAGGGCAAGGCCTGGCTCCAAAGCGCCGGTGCCGAGCTCGTCGAGGTCTCGCTGCCGCACACCAAATACGCGCTGCCCGCCTATTACATCGTCAATCCGGCCGAGGCCTCGTCCAATCTCGCGCGCTACGACGGCGTGCGCTACGGCCTGCGCGTTCAAGGCCACGACGTCATCGACATGTACGAGAAGACGCGCGCGGAAGGTTTCGGCGACGAGGTGCGCCGGCGCGTGATGATCGGCACCTATGTGCTCTCCGCCGGCTATTACGACGCCTATTATTTGCGCGCGCAGAAGGTGCGCACTTTGATCAAGAAGGACTTCGAGGACTGCTTCAAGGCGGGCGTTAGCGCGATGCTGACGCCGGCAACGCCGTCGGCGGCCTTCGGGCTCGGCGAGAAAAGCGGGGCCGATCCGGTCGAGATGTATTTGAACGACGTGTTCACGGTGACCGTGAACATGGCGGGGCTGCCCGGCATCGTCGTTCCTGCCGGGCTCGACGCGCACGGACTGCCGCTCGGGCTGCAGCTCATCGGCCGGCCGTTCGATGAGGAGACTTTGTTCGCGGCGGGTGAAGTGATCGAGCAGGCGGCCGGGCGCTTCTCGCCGCAGCCGTGGTGGTGAGCTACCGGTGGCGGGAATCGGCGATGGGCGGCAGGTCGCGGTCGCTTCGCACCGTCGTCTTGCCGCCCAGCGAACCGCCGGTGACAATGAACAACAGCGCCGCCAGCGCGACGATGCAGCCGAGAACGATGCCGAACAGTCCGCCTTCGCTTTTCATGGTTGCGCTCTTGTCGGCTGGGCAACGTCGCCGCCGCGCACGCGGTTCCGGCAAAAGTCCATGCGGCGGATCGGCAATTTGGCGGCTTGCCGCGGGCGGCAACCATTTGGAACAAGCGCGCCGCCATCTTGCCGCCGCGTTTGGCGCTGGCTAGGTCTAGCGGCATGGCGCAAGGCGCAAACGGCAAGTTGATCAAAGGCGCAAGCGGCGACTGGGAGGTCGTCGTCGGCATGGAGGTGCATGCCCAGGTCACCTCCAGGTCGAAGCTGTTCTCCGGCGCCTCGACCGAATTCGGCGGCGCGCCCAATTCACACGTGTCGCTTATCGACGCGGCGATGCCGGGCATGCTGCCGGTAATCAACGCCGAGTGCGTCAAGCAGGCGGTGCGCACCGGCCTGGGGCTCAAGGCCAAGATCAATCTGACGTCGGTGTTCGACCGCAAGAATTATTTCTATCCCGATCTGCCGCAGGGCTATCAGATCAGCCAGTACAAGCAGCCGATCGTCGGTGAGGGCGAGGTTGCGGTCGATCTTGCCGACGGGGAGACGGTGACCATCGGCATCGAGCGCGTGCACCTCGAGCAGGACGCCGGCAAGAGCCTGCACGACCGCTCGCCGACCATGTCCTACGTCGATCTCAACCGCTCCGGCGTTGCGCTGATGGAGATCGTGTCGAAGCCGGACCTGCGCTCGGCCGAGGAGGCGAAAGCCTTCGTCACCAAGCTGCGCGCGATCCTGCGCTATCTCGGCACCTCGGATGCCGACATGGAAAAGGGCAACCTACGCGCCGACGTCAACGTCTCGGTGCGGCGGCCGGGTGAAGCGTTCGGCATCCGCTGCGAGATCAAGAACATGAACTCGATCAGCTTCATCGGCGATGCCATCGAGCACGAGGCGCGCCGCCAGATCGACGTCATCGAGGCGGGCGGTTCGATCGAGCAGGAGACGCGGCTCTACGATCCGGGCAGGCGAGAGACGCGGCCGATGCGCAGCAAGGAAGAGGCGCACGACTATCGCTATTTCCCAGACCCGGACCTCTTGCCGCTCGAACTCGAGCAGGCATTTGTCGACGAGTTGAAAGCGCAGCTGCCGGAACTACCGGACGAAAAGAAAGCGCGCTTCATGCGCGAGCTTGGCCTGTCCGCCTACGACGCCGGCGTGCTGGTCGGCGAGCGCGAACGCGCTGAATATTTCGAAAGCGTCGCCAAAGGCCGCGACGGCAAGCTCGCCGCGAACTGGGTGATCAACGAACTGCTCGGGCGTCTCAACAAGGAAGGCGCCGAGATTTCGGCATCACCCATTTCTGCCGCGCAGCTCGGCGTCATCCTCGATCTCATCCGCAACGGCACGATTTCCGGCAAGATCGCCAAGGATGTGTTCGAGATCGTCTGGGCCGAAGGCGGCGATCCGCGTTCCATCGTCGAGAGCCGCGGCATGCGCCAGGTCACCGACCTCGGCGCCATCGACAAGGCAATCGACGAAATCATCGCCGCCAATCCCGACAAGGTCGCCGACGCCAGGAGCAATGCGAAAGCGATCGGTTGGTTCGTCGGCCAGGTGATGAAGTCGCCGGCGGGCAAGACCGCGGATCCGAAGGCGATCAACGCCGCGCTGAAGAAGAAGCTCGGCATCTGATCGGCGGCGTCAGTACGAAAAATTTTACGCGAGAACGAAGAGCGCAGACTGCGAATCACTTGGCGGTGATTCGCTCATTTTTGATCGATTTTCGGTTTTCGCCCGGCTCGCCGACGACATTTGTGCAAAAAATTTTTGCCCTGTGCGCAAGTCCATTTTTTAAATCAAGCAGACAAAATTTGTTGCTTGCGCTGCGCACGGCGATGCGCGTGCACGGCTGTTACGAAAATACCCGACGCACGAAAAAGCATTGAATTACCGAATGAATCGCAGCCTCGCCGAACGGCGCGCGAAACACTCCGACGCCCGCGTGCGGCGCGTTGAAACGATCGCGCGGATCGCGCCGCGATGTGCACGCGCGCGGGGAGCGGCGCGCGCGTACACACTTCGTTAAGTGGAGTCGCTGATTTTTTCGTTGTGCTGTAGTAATCGAATTGCAGTGCGCGTCGATTCGCGGCCGCACTGATATGCGACACCCGCCATGACATCATGGCTAGGAGGGCAGCAATGGCGAAACGTAGAAAGAAGGCAGCGAAGATGGCGAAGAAGAAGGGCCGGAAGAAAAGGCTCTAGTCTGACGCCGCTTCACGATCTTCGGTGTTGAGAACGCCGGAGATTGCGTCATACGGGCCGGTGCGCGTCGCGGAGTTGATGAGCGAATGCCAGTCACTCCAAGATGCCCCGGCCCTGCTTGACACAGAGGGCGTCGGCGAGATCGCACATCTCGCCGACGCCCTCGGTGTGTCTGGAGATGCGCCCGCCGGGGCGCATTTTGTTTTTGCCGGTCAGCCATGACCGCTTGCATCTTGGAATCCGCACCCATAGCTCGATAGTGTTCGGTGTTTTGTTTGGGCAAAGGACGATGTGTCATGGCGCGTGCCAAGAAGCGAACCAGCGTCAAGCGTGCAGCGAAGCCGAAGCGCAGAGAGCCGAAGCCGATTGAGCTCTGGTACTGGCCGACCCCGAACGGCTTCAAGATCTCGATCATGCTGGAGGAGTGCCGGCTGCCCTACACCATGATCCCGGTGAATATTTCCAAGGGCGAACAGTTTACACCGGAGTTCTTGAAGATCTCGCCGAACAACCGCATGCCGGCGATTGTCGATCCGGACGGGCCCGGCGGGCGGCCGATTTCGATCTTCGAATCCGGCGCCATCCTGCAATACCTCGGACGCAAGACCGGCAAGTTCTATCCGAAGGAGGAGCGCGCCCGCGTCGAGGTCGAGCAATGGCTGTTCTGGCAGATGGGCGGAGTCGGACCGATGGCGGGGCAGGTGCACCACTTCAAGAATTATGCCGTCGAAACGTTGACCTATGCCATCAACCGCTATGTCAACGAGGTCAACCGGCTCTATGGCGTGATGAATATGCGTCTCAAAGACCGCGAATTCATCGCCGGCAAATATTCGATCGCCGACATGGCGCTGATCGGCTGGGTCAATGGCTGGGAGCGGCAGGGCCAGGACATCAAAGAGTTTCCCAACCTCAAGCGCTGGATCGACACCATGAAGGCGCGTCCCGCCGTGCAGCGCGGCATGGCGCTCGGCCTCGAGCTGCGCAAGGGCATCGACATGAAGGATCCGAAAGTGCAGGCGGTGCTGTTCGGGCAGCGCGCCAGGGCCCAGTGACGGTTAATTAGCGCGCGTCCAGTGCTCGCCGCGGCAGAGAACCTTGAGCAGGCAGCCTTGCAACGTCGCGGTGCGCGTGCCATCGACCCTGAGGCTCACGTTATAGGTGTGGCCGTCGTCGGCGTTGTAGACGATGCCGGACCAGCGGTTGGGGCCGTTCGGAAGCAAGCCATTGACCACGCGCAGGCCGATGAGCGGTCGCGCGCGCTTTGCCGGATCGGGGTTGCGCTTGTCGGTCCGCGGCTTGCCGGTTTCCGGATCGGTCGGGCTGTTGAGCCAGACCACGGTGCCGCACAATTTGCCGCCGCAGTCGCTGACGCGCACCTTGGTGCCGCCGTCCTGCGACAGCCAGGTGCCTTCCGGTCCGGCGGCAAGCGACACGCTCGGCAGAATCAAGGCAAGGCCGAGTGCGGCCGCCGTCGGCAATTTCATTGAAAGAGTCCCCGTCCTGTTTCGCGGCCGCGCACTTGCCCGGCGATTTTGGCGAAAAAGCGGCCCGCAAGGCCGCGCAGGAATCAGCCATAATGCCGCGAGCAAACAGCGAAACAGCCGACCATGTTCATATCGTTGATCATCTGCACCAAGGATCGCGCGCGCCAGCTCGAGGAGTGCCTCAAATACATGGCAGCCGCGGCAGCCCCGCCCTGCGAGGCCGAGGTGGTGCTGGTCGACAACGGTTCGAGCGATGCGACGAAAAAAGTCTTCGAAGACTTTGCCGCCAAGGCGCCGCTGAAGACGGCTTACGCCTACTGCGAAACACAAGGTCTCGGCCGTGCACGCAACGCCGGGCTCGCGGCGGCAAAAGGCGAATGGCTGATGTTCACCGACGACGATTGCTACGTCGAGCCGATGTTCTTCCGCAATTTCCACGAATTCGTCGCTGCGGCAGCCGGCGCAACCAATGGCGCGCAGGACATCCGCTACGGCGCCGGTCCGGTCGCGTTGTTCGATGCCGAGCACGATCCGCGCATTGCCAATATCGCGATCGAGCGGCTGCGGCTCATCCCGCCGAAGACGGTATTGCCGGCCGGCGCGATCCAGGGCGCCAACATGTTCTTTCATCGTGCGGTGTTCGACAAGGTCGGACCGTTCAACGACCGCATGGGCGCCGGCACGCCGTTCGCGTGCGAGGACATCGAGATGGCGACGCGCGCTTCCCTCGCCGGATTTGTCGGGGCGCTGGCGCCGTTCTTCAAGGTAACGCATCACCATCGGCGCATGCGCGGCAGCGCGGAGGCAAACTCGACGGTGACCTCGTACGACTACGGACGCGGCGCCTATTACGCGAGCCTCATCGATCGCGGCGTTGCCGACGTGTGGAAGCTGTGGGAGATGTCGGCGCAGATGCAACACCATCAGCATCCGCGTTTTCGCCTGCGATTGCTGCGCGAGCTCGAGGGCGCGGCGAAATATCTCAAAGCGTTGCCGTAGCCTTGCCGTGCGGCGTGTTTGGCGGTGGTTAGTGGCCGCTGAAGCGAAGCGGTTAGCGATTTCTCAAGACCCGGAAAACGCCGCGATTTTCAGCGGTATTTTTTCCCGTCCGTAAAATCCGCTGTTCCTCGTTCACGTCCGATTCATCGCGATACTTAAACTGCCATTCAAATTTTCTCCCGATATTGCGCGACGCCCGGTGGAGATTTTTTACCGGGCAACAGGGGCAATACCGCCGCAAGGGCGGGAATGAAATTCGGGAGGCTGACAATGGCTGAGATCGATTTGGCCACGACCACGGAGCCGGCGGATGCGGAGGAATGCTTCGACCTCGGCATGATGTTCTCGGCGGGCGCCGGCGTCACCGTCGACATGGTGGCGGCGCACCAGTGGTTCAACATCGCCGCGATGCGCGGGCACCAGGACGCGGCGCGGCTGCGCCGCGAGGTCGCTCAGCAGATGAGCGACGCCGAGATCGGGCAGGCGCAGCGCGCAGCGCGCGCCTGGATCGCCGCGCATCCGCTGCCGGCGGCGCCGGCGCCGGAAATCCGCGCTGCCGCCTAAAGCTCGACAAGGTCGTCGCACAGCGCGGCGACCACGCTCGCCCAGTCGCCGGGCGCGGGCTGGCGATAAAGCCGCGCCTGCGGATACCACGGGCAGCGCTCGCTTTGAAGCGTCCAGCGCCAGTCCGGCGCAAAGGGCAACATCAGCGAAAGCGCCCGGCCCAGCGCGCCGGCAAGGTGCGCGACGGACGTGTCGACGGCAAGGGTGAGATCGGCGAGCGCGATCACCGCCGCGGTGTCGGCCATATCGTCGAGCCCGCCGCCGACATGGGTGATCCGCGGGAAATGCGAGAGCGCCTGATCCTCACCGTCGCGCAATTCGCGCTGGATGCTGACGAACGAAATCCCTTCAAGCGCAAATAACGGCGTCAGGGCCTCGAGCGCCATCGAGCGGTTGCGGTCGTTGGCGTGGCGCGCGTGCCCCGCCCAGGCGAGGGCGACGCGTTTGCCGGGTAGCGCTTCGATCTGCGGCCGCCATTTGCCGATGCGCCTCTCGTCGGCGCGCAGATAGGGGATATCGCTGGGGATCGACGCCGTCTCAGTTTTCAAGGCGAGCGGCAGGCTGCCGAGCGGACAATAGATGTCATAGGGCGGCAGCGCTTCGCCGCGGGCGTGGCACGATGCAACGCCGTCGAGCTGTGACAAGAGCGCCTTGAGCTCAGCCTGCACCTCGAGGACGACCTTGGCGCCGGCGCGCGCGAGGAGCGAGACGTAGCGGGCGAACTGAATGGTATCGCCGAGACCCTGTTCGGCGCCGAGCAGAATGGTCTTGCCGGCAATCGGATATTCGCCGAGCCACAAGCGTCCGCGATAGCCGCGGCGCGTGTCGGTCATACCGCTGCGATTCCAGCGCCATTCGTAATCGGCAAAGCCGCCCGGCAAATCGCCAAGCGTGAGCAATGACAGCGCGCGATTGAAGTGGGCGTCGGCATAGTCCTTCTGCAGGGCAAGCGCCCGGTCGTAGCTCTCGACCGCCTCGGCGCAACGGTTGAGCCCCTGCAAGGCGCGGCCGCGGTTATTCCAGGCAGCGGCGCGATCCGGCGACAAAGCGAGGCTGCGGTCGAAGGCAAAGAGCGCCTCGGCGTCGCGGCCGAGCGCGGCGAGCGCGTTGCCGCGGTTGTAATGCGCACCGGCATGGTTCGGCGCGAGGGCAATGACGGCATCGAAGACGCCAAGCGCCTCTTGCGGGCGATCGAGCGCAGCGAGTGCGGTGCCGCGATTGAGCAGCGCCTCGAGGTGGCGCGGCTCGCGCGCCAGCACCGCGTCGAAACAGGCAAGCGCCTCGGCCGGCCGCGCCAGCGCAAGCAGCGTGTTGCCACGGTAATGCAGAGCATCGGGATCTCCGGGCCGCAGGGCGAGCGCTTTGTCGAGCACGCCGAGCGCCTCGCTGTCACGCTTGAGCGCGTGCAGCACGTTGGCGAGATTGACGAGGGCGTCCGGCACGTCGGGCTTGAGCTTCAGCGCTGCCGACATGAGACGGTAGGCCTCGCCCATCTGCGAGTTCTGTGCCTT
>Ga0335083_10006099_pt1 | contig 15147 bp, 14 predicted proteins | sample Lox_Sample_42_FD_206716 | JGI IMG/M metagenome (GOLD analysis project Ga0335083, IMG submission 206716) | Soil microbial communities from Loxahatchee National Wildlife Refuge, Florida, United States - Lox_Sample_4.2 | ecosystem: Environmental > Terrestrial > Soil > Wetlands | place: USA... | reverse complement strand
GCCACCTGCACGGCTCTGCAACTGGCCAATTTCTGGCAGGACGTGACGGTCGATCAGCTCAAAGACCGCGTGTACATTCCGCTCGACCTCATGGAGCGCCATGGGTACACCGTGGAGGAGCTGTTCGCGCACCGCTTTACGCCGGCGTTCCGCGAGGTGATGCGCGAGATCGTCCAGAAAGCGCGCGACCTCTTCCATGAGGGGATGCCGCTGGTGGGAATGGTGAACCGGCGCCTCTCGCTCGATCTCGACCTCTTTAGCCGCGGTGGACTGCGCGTGCTCGATAAGATCGCGGCGTGCGATTACAACGTGCTGGCGGGCCGGCCATCGATCTCGAAAGCGGAGCGCGTGGGATTGCTGTTGGGATCGCTGGGCCGGCTGGCGTTTTCGCGGGCGGCATGATGAACGCCACCCAACGCTCGTACGAGTATTGCCGCCGCGTTGCCCGCCGCCGGGCGAAGAACTTCTATTACTCCTTCGTTCTACTTTCGCGCCCGCAGCGCAATGCGATGTGCGCCATCTATGCGTTCATGCGCTATTGCGACGACCTGAGCGACGAGCCGGGCGCGACGCGCGCCGCCATCGACAAGTGGCGTGCCGACATGGAAGGCGCGCTCGAAGGCCGGTTCAGCGATCACCCGGTGTGGCCGGCGTTCTATCATACCGTCCGCCGCTTCGCCATCCCGCACCAGTACTTCCGCGAAATGATCGATGGCGTGCAGTCGGACCTCGAACCACGGCGCTTCGAGACATTTCCCCAGCTATATCGCTATTGTTACCAGGTGGCGTCTGTGGTGGGCCTGACCATCGTTCACATTTTCGGGTTCGACACGCGCAGCGCGTTGCCGCTGGCCGAAAAATGCGGCGTGGCGTTTCAGCTCACCAACATCCTGCGCGATATCCGGGAAGACGCCGAACGCGGGCGAATTTACCTGCCCGAAGAAGACCTGCGGCGCTTTGGAGTGACCGAAGAGGATCTCCGCGCCGGCCACCGCGATCAGGCTTTTCTGCAACTCATGGCCTTCGAAGCGGAGCGCGCCCGGGCGTATTACAACGAGTCGCGTCCGCTGCTGGATTTAATTCACCCGCGCAGCCGGGCGTCGCTATGGGCGCTGATCGCGATTTATTCCCGGCTGCTCGAGCGGATCGAACTCAGCAATTACGACGTCTTCCGGCGGAGGGTGCGTCTTCCGCTGTGGGAGAAATCGTGGATCGTGTGGCGGGCTCTCGTGGGGTGAAGGGCCGGGTCCTTTTCGATACTCTCCTGCTCCTCCAGCGGAATCACGCACCAGGTGGCGCGAATGGCGTCCGAGAACGACGTGCGATCGTATGGGTCCATTGTCCACGCCCCGCCGGACTTGCGGAATTGCGTGCCAAACACCTGCGGCTGATTGAGCGATTGCAGGTAGCGATCCAGGGTCGCCGCCGCCAGCCATTTGGAAGAGCCGTCGCCCTTGCCGACGGCCGTCACTGCCATCACGTCATATAGCCGGCGCTGTCGGGAGAATGCTCCAGGATGAGAGCTGCGAAGCGATAATCCTTGCCCGTTTGAAGCTTGCCGTCCGCCAACAGCTTGCGAAGCGCGACGCGCCGCTCTTCGTCCCGTTTCGCAGCGTCCAACTTTTCGTTCGGCGCCGGGCGATGATCCCCGAACAAGTCATTTCCGCGGTCCCACTGATCGTAGATCACCAGGTTCAGAACTTCGGGATTGACGTTGTCCAGCTTCGGGATGGTCGGGCCACTGGTAGGTTGCGCGAGCGCGGTGAGCTGGAGAAGTTTCATGGCAGCACCGGCAGCACAATGTGCGACGGCATCTCGGACGTGCAGTAGACTCTCTGGGTCGCGGCCTCGAAGTCTTCCGCCTTCGCCGCGTAAATGCTCGGCACAAATTTCTGCGGATTGCGATCGATGATGGGAAACCACGTGGACTGTATCTGTACCATGATCCGGTGCCCTTTCTGAAACACGTGGTCGCGATCGCGCAACGGAAAGTCCCAAGCCACCGGAACGCCCGGCGGCAACGCTTCCGGCTTCTCGAAACTCTTCAGGTATCTCCCGCGCCGCACTTCCATGGCGATCGGCAGCAGGTAACCGTTCATCGATTGCGCGTATTCGCCGGGCTTCGGCCCGGCATCCGCATTCCAGGCATTCTTCTGCGAGTCGTCCGGATAGACGTCGATCAACTTCACCACGAAGTCGCTGTCCGTGCCGGAGGTCGAAGCGTAGAGCTTCGCGGCCACCTCGCCGGTCACGACGAGGTCGTTCTCGAGGGGAGCGCTGACATAAGTCAGGACGTCGGGCCGGTGATCGACGAAGCGCTGATCGTCCACCTCCCACGCGCGCCAGTCGCCGCCGGGATAGGTCGGCGAGATCGGGCGCTTGCGATACGGCACGGGATTGGCCGGGTCCGAGATGTACTCGCGGTAGGATTTTCCGGTCTTCGGCGGCTCGAACGTAAGGGTCCCGTCCGTCTGTAGATAAAGGTTCGTCGGCTTGGAACTGGGGGGCGGCCAGGATGGGTATGTGTGCCAGGTGTTCGACCCGGTCTGGAACGTCTTGGCCTGCCAGGCGAACTTGTCGCCCGATCCATGCAGGTAGTAACGGAAGAACGGGGCTTCGATTTCCGCGCGAAATTCCTTGGCGGTGTCGTGGCCGCCGTAGGGGTAAATGCCGATCGCTTCAGCCTTTGCGGACTGCCACTGGCCGTGCAGCCATGGCCCGGCGACCATGAAATCGCTGTGTTCGGGATCTTTTTCGGCTTCGTGCCGGAAGATCTGCCACGGCCCCCATGGGTCTTCCTGGTCCCAGAATCCGGCCACATTCAGCGTCGGGACCGTCGAGCCGTGCAACTGGCGAACCCAGGCCTCGCGTTTCCAGAAGTCGTCGTAATCGGGGTGGGCCACATTGGCGTTCCAGTAAGGGATCGAGCCGTGGAGATAGCGGGCATTTAGATTCGCCACGGGGCCAACCTCCAGATACCACTGATAGGTGTCGTACACCGGGAACTGGTAGTGAGTGTTCTTCTCCTTGTCGGCCTGTTCCATGACAGCATATTCGAAGTTGTAGCTGAGGCGGAGGGCGCCGTAGCGATGGTCGTCGTCATTCATCCATTGGTCCACCGGGGATGCCTGTTCGCTTACGGCTTTGAGAGCCGGATGCGGCTGTAGGAGCGTGAGACCGGCGGTCAGGCCATCGTAAGAGACGCCGTAGATTCCCACCCGGCCATTATTCGCGGGCACGTTTTTCACCAGCCAATCGATGGTGTCGTAGGCGTCGGTGGTCTCGCTGACGGACTTTGGATTGGCGAGGTCAGCCTGCGAAGATAATTCGAAAACGCCTTCGGATTTGAACCGGCCGCGCAGGTTCTGGATGACGAAGATATAGCCATCGGCCGCCAATTCCTGGAGATTCGCCTGCAGTTTTTCGGGGGCTTGCGCGGGCACTCCGTAAGGCGTGCGGCGCAACAGAATGGGCAATGGGGCACGTTGATTGACAGGTGTGAGAATCACGGTTTGCAGATGGACTCCGTCGCGCACGGGAATCATGACCTCCCGGCAGCGGAACGGCGATTTTGCCCATGCCGGTGCTGTTAACAGAACTGCCGCGAATATAGCCAATGCTGTTCGGTTCATTCCACCGCCCTCGCTTGCGCGGATCATTCAGTCTAGCGCGGTGGCGGTACTCTCATGTCCGGCGGATGTTCTCTCTCGTCATAGGCACGCCTGCTGACATAGGGAAGGATTGCGCGGCGTCGCGAACGGGCCGAGAATACGGAACAAGCAAGGAGGCCCCGGGAACGCCATGAGCACCGAAGATTTCGAGGTTGCGGAATACTTTCGCGGGCTTCTGGACCATGAGGCCGGGTGCCACGCTGTGGATTGCCCGAGCTGTGCCGCGCTTGAACGGCTGGTGGATGCCGTCCGGCAGAGGCTCTTCGGCAGCACGGCCTACGCGATCGAGGGTTCGCCAGCGGTAGAAGAGCAGGTGCCCTCCAAGCCTGTGCGGCTGCTGGTCCACCGGCGAAGCCATTCAGTCCGCTAGGTTTAGTAAGAACGCCGGTTGCGGCGAAGCGCCTGGCGGATCTGCACAAATCCAGTGGGGCATGCCGAACTAATCAAGGCCCCACTCCCTTGCGGCCGTGGCTCATTAGTCAGGTCAAAGAGCCGCGACCGCGAGGGAGTGGCGCGCGTTTCCCGCCGATGTTACTATTACAGACATTCTGCTGTCTGGCAGGTCGTATGATCTCGGGTAATCGTCGTTCGTTCCTGTGGAATCTGGCTGGTCTCGCCGCTGTTCCGGCAAGCGCAGGGGCCGGTCCGAGGAATAGCGTTCCCGGCACCCGGCAGGAACTCGCCGCACATTTGCGGGAAAGCGCCGCCCTCGCCCAAAGCCGGCAACTACAGTCGAGCCATCCGACGAACGGCGACGAGAGCTCGTTGCCCAATTACCTCGGAAACTTTACCAAGGGTCTGCCCCATACCCAACTGGGCGAGGTCCAGCCGAGCGCTTATGAGAGCCTTCTCGCGGCCCTGGAGACGGGCACCGAGACGGCCATCGAGAATATTCAACGGGGATCCGGCGCCAAATTGATCAATCCGCTTGCCGGTTTCGCTTTCCAGATGGAGGGAGCCGATTCGCATGTGTGGGGCATGGCGCCGCCTCCGGCTTTCTCGAGCGCCGCCGCGGCGGGCGAGATGGTGGAACTCTACTGGCAGGCACTGTGCCGCGAGGTGCCGTTCACGCAATACGACAGTTCTCCGCTCACCGCCGCCGCGGCGCAGGATCTGAACCGGCTTTCAGCCTTCGGCGGGCCGACTTCGAGCGGCAAGGTCACCACGGACACGCTATTTCGCGGCAATGTCAGCGGCGGCCTGACTGGACCGTTTATCTCGCAGTTCTTCTGGCAGCCGGTCCCGGTCAATTCCACCAATGTCGTGCAGAAGTACAGGGTAGGCGTGGCGGGCCGCGATTATCTCAACAACTTCAGCGAGTGGCTCGCGCTGCAGACGGGAGTGCCGCCTTTTCTGGAATGGAGTGCCGACCCTCAGCTTCGCTACATCAACAACGGCCGGTCGCTGGCCGAATGGGTGCACTACGACTTCCTCTATCAGGCGTTTCACAACGCCGCGCTGATTCTGCTGAATCAGTCGCCCGACACGGTTCTGAACACCAATCCCTATTTGAATCCCACTAACCCTTACAAGACGACGAAGGTCGAAACCGGCTTCGGCACCTTCGGCGCGCCGCACATCTGCAGCATCCTGGGAACGGCATGTCTTGCAGCTCTATATGCGGCGTGGTATCAGAAGTGGATGGTCCACCGGCGCCTGCGCCCGGAGGAGTTCTGCGGCAAGCTTCACCAGAGTAAGACTGGCGCGGCGCAGTATCCGATTCACGCGGATCTGATGAACTCGGCGGCATTGCCGATGGTTTATGCCGCGAATAGCTGTTACCTGCTGCCGCAGGCGTTCCCGGAGGGCTGCCCGCTGCATCCTTCGTATCCCGCCGGACACGCTACCGTGTCCGGCGCCTGCTCGGTGATGCTGAAAGCGTTCTTCGACGAGAATGAGATCGTGACGAATTGCGTTGTGGCGAGCGACGATGGCCTGTCTTTGAACCCGTACACGGGACCGGCATTGACGGTCGGCGGCGAGATCAACAAACTGGCCTTCAATGTTGCCATGGGACGGGATTTTGCGGGTATTCATTATCGCAGCGATGCCGAGACGGGATTTCTGCTGGGCGAACAGGTAGCCATGGCCATTCTTCAGGACATGGTGGACACGTATGCTGAGAATTTTTCCGGCTTCCGGTTCACTCTGATGGATGGCACTCCTGTTACAATCGGTTCGCGAGGTTAACGCGTCCGCGCGTCCCCGCCATAGCAGATTCGATTTGTCCACTTTGAGCGGTCGGTAAGCCCCCTAGTACTGCCGAATAAATCAACATTTTCTGGCCTCGCAGTGCGTTTGGTTTCATCCGGTGCAAATATCTATAGTAAAAGACCTCAAACACCGAATATAATGGTGTCGGACTCACGTAGCTTTTTGGACTTTTTGAGATAGGAGTTTGATTGATGGGGGTCAAAATGGATCAACGACTTCCTCGAGCGCTAGCTGGACTTTCCGCAGTGGCGCTGATGGCTGTGGCCGCAACGACCACATTGAGTGCGCAAACGCTCCAGGCGCCACGACTCGCACTTCGTGCAGTAACGCCGGGCGATATTTCGACCTATAAGCTGCCATCCACGACGCAGGTCTCGGGTGGATTGAGTACAGTAGGGCTCGGCGAGCCACTGTATATGGAAGTACAGGTAGACGCTACCCTAAAGGCAAGCCAGTTGGGTGGTGTGACATGGGCAATCACCGAGTCGCCTTCGGGCTCGAAGGCCGCACTGGCGGCCAGCCCGCTCGGCACGCTTCCGATTAAAGAACCTTCGGATGCGCTGATTTATCAGGTGGCCGGACGGCAGATGTTCATTCCGGACATTCATGGGCTTTATGTAATTAATGCAGTTGTGACCATCGACGGTACGGCGACGCAATTGTACCAATCCTATATCGCGGGTTCGTATGTAGGTGTAGCGGTCTGCAAGCAATGCCATGGCGGCGGACTCGCCCAGTCGATGGTCGGGCCGTGGTCACAAACCGCCCATGCCAATGTCTTCACCGACCTGATAAACGGTACCGTCCCCGGCGAGAACGAAAGTGCGTCGTGCGCTGCCTGCCATACGGTAGGATATGACAAAAACTCGACGGTCAACGATGGCGGCTTCTCTTACACTGCCAGCCAATTGAAGTGGACGTTCCCGGCCACCGGCGCGCCTGGCACCTTCCAGTCGATGCCGCAGGCGCTGCAGAACCTGGCTAACATTCAGTGCGAGAACTGCCACGGGCCGGGGAGCGAGCACGCCTTTTACGGCGGCGACGTAATCGCCACGGCGATTCCATCCAACACGGGCGGATGTAACCAGTGCCATGACGCGCCAACGCATCATATCAAGGGCACCGCCTGGGCGAACTCCGTGCACGCGGTGACCACGCGGATTCCGGCCGGCAACGCCACCTGCGTCGGCTGCCACTCCGGCAACGGATTCATCGCCAAGATGAACGGTGCGAATCCGATCACCGACACCACGTATCACTCGATCGATTGCTCCGCCTGCCACGAGCCGCACGGCGATACCGCGCCGACAACGGCCGCTCACCTGATCCGCAATATGGCGTCGGTCACACTGGTGGATGGCACCAAAGTGACCAGCGACATGATCGGTGAAGGTGTTCTCTGCATGCAGTGCCACCAAGCCCGCATGAAGTCGTCGGCGGTGGATACCACCGCTGGAAGCGCCCATTTCGGGCCGCACGACGGGCCGCAGGCCGACATGTTGATGGGCGTCAATGGCTATACCTATGGCCAGAAGATCCCCAGTTCCGCGCACCAATACGTCACCACCAACGGCTGCGTGGATTGCCACATGCAGACGGTGCCCACCACCGATCCGGCATTCCTGAAAGCCGGAGATCACACGTTCAAGACTACCTACACTCCTGCAACGGGAACGCCCGAGCAACTGATTGGCGCTTGCCAGAATTGCCACGGCGAAGGGTTCACCACGTTCAACGTCCCGATGTTCAACTTCTCCGGCGGCAGCGGCTTTGCCGGCTCGCAGGACCAGGTACAGACTCTGCTCGACAAGCTCTCCACCATGCTTCCACCCAACAGCCTGGTGAAGACTTCGCTCACCATCGATGCCACCTGGACGAAGCCGCAGTTGGAAGCGGCGTATAACTGGCTGTTCGTGACCAACGACGGCAGCAAGGGTGTCCACAACCTCGATTACACGGTCGGCTTGTTGCAGTTGTCGATCGCGAATTTGCAGTCTCAGAAGTAAAACGGCCCTCGGCGGGCGCGGCTTCCGGTCACCCGGCGTCGCGCCCGCGTCTTTTCCCCAGCGTTCCCGCAAGTCCTTCCCCACCAGCAAATTCTGCATGGCACCGGCCTTTCGAGATATACTGCATCCAACCGTATGCTCATTGCCCTGTTCATCGGTCTGGGTGTCTTCGCGCTCGGATATCTGATCGTCTGGATCCAACAGGCCCGCCATAGCAGTCAGTCGGGCAGACCTGGCCCGCTTGATATTGGCATCGGTCTCTTCACCAATTTCCTGGACACCCTCGGGGTGGGTTCGTTCGCCACCACGAGTTCGCTGTTCAAACTTGGCGGGCTGGTACGTGACGAGGACATTCCGGGAACGCTGAACGTTGGCCACACGCTCGCTACGGTAGCGGAGGCAATCCTTTTTCTGGGTTTCGTTCAGGTAGACATCACGACGCTCGTGACGATGATTGCCGCATCGGTTTTGGGAGCATGGTTGGGAGCGGGTGTGGTCGCGCACTGGTCGCGCCGAAAGGTGCAGATCGGTATGGGCAGCGTTCTGCTCGGCGCGGCGGCGATGATTGTTCTAAACCAGATGAAATGGGTGCCGGGAGCGGGTAGTGCGATGGGACTGACGGGGACCAGGCTGCTGATCGGCATCGCGGGCAACGCCCTGCTGGGTGCTTTGATGACCCTGGGAATCGGCCTTTTTGCTCCCTGCATGATTCTCGTCTACCTGTTGGGGATGAACAAGCTCTGTGCCTTCCCGATCATGATGGGTTCCTGCGCGTTCCTGATGCCGGTGGGCAGCATCCGCTTCGTGCGAGCCGGCAAATATAATCTGAAGTCCGCCATGGGGCTCGCTATCGGCGGCGTTCCGGGCGTGCTGCTGGCGTTTTACCTCGTCAAGACGCTGCCAACCACCGCGCTGAACTGGCTGGTGGTATGCGTGGTGACGTATACCGCCGTGATGATGCTGCGAACCGCTCATCGCGAGCGGCAGGCTCCGAACATGCTCGCGGCGGAAGCTTCCGGCGACTGAACCGATGGCGACGCAGGCTGAAAAGGGCGCCGCATTCTACGCACTGCACCAGCGCGCAGGCGCGTTCCTGATTCCGAACCCCTGGGACATGGGCAGCGCGCGGGTGCTGGCTCATCTGGGCTTCGAAGCGCTGGCCACAACCAGTTCGGGGTTTGCGTTCACCATGGGAAAGCGGGATGGCGACGTCTCGCGCGAAATGACGCTGGCGCATGCAGCGGCGATTGTTTCGGCGGTCGATCTTCCGGTGAGCGCCGATCTCGAGAATGGGTTCGGAGACGCGCCCGAGCATGCCGCTGAGACCATCCGGCTGGCGGCGGCGACGGGGCTTGCCGGCGGCTCGATCGAAGATTCCACCCGCCACCCCGGCCAGCCGGTATACGAAATCGAGCATGCCGCGGATCGCATTCGCGCGGCGGCCGAGGTCGTGCGCGGGCTGCGGTTCCGCTTCACTCTGACCGCGCGGGCGGAGAACCACATCGTCGGCAGACTGGACTTGGGCGACACCATCCGCCGCCTGCAGGCATACCAGGATGCCGGCGCCGATGTGCTCTACGCTCCCGGGCTGACTTCCAAGGACGATATCGCGCTGGTGGTGCGGTCAGTGGATCGTCCGGTGAACGTGTTGGGCGGACTCGGTCCGGCGCCGCTCTCGCTGGCGGAATTGTCGGCAATCGGGGTGAAGCGGGTGAGCACGGGCGGCTGGCTGGCGCGGGCGGCACAGGGCGCATTTCTGCGCGCCGCGCGGGAACTGTGGGAAGGCGGAACTTTCGGGTTTACCAGGGAGGCGCCGACGGCGCGAGAGGTAAATCCGCTTTTGGGGTTTTGAGGGCACCATTCTGAGCCGGGACCGCGAAGCGAGGGAGCGGTGCCTGTTTCAACGCAGCTCCTTATACAGGATCGTGGTCGGATCGAACCGTTGCCCGTGCGGATCGATGGCGTAACGCGGGATGATTCCGGCGGTCACATAACCCATCGATAAATAGAGCGGCTCCGCCATGTCGCCGGTGCGGGTATCGAGCGTAATGAGGGTGCGCCGCTCGCGCCGGGCCACATCTTCGATGGCCGACATCAAGGCACGGCCTATCCCACGGCGGCGTGCGTCGGGAAGCACCAGGAGCTTGGCCACCTCGGCGCGATGCGGCTGGTTGGGAGGCGTGTCGAGGATCAGTTGTACCGTCCCGACGATCTCGCCTTCGCTGCGCGCCAGCAGCACGACCCGCTGCCCGTCCTCGACGCCTGGCTGTACCTTATCGCGCCAGAAGGCCCGCGCGTCGGCGAGGGAGAACGGAAGCACGAAGCTCACGCTCGCGCCGGCATGAACCGCGGCGTGCAATACCGCGGCGAGGCCGTTGAGGTCAGTCTCCGAGCCGGCATGGGGCCTCCACTCTTCGATGAGCAGGTTCATAAGTGACGAAAGGCACCGCTCCCTCGCGGTCGCGGCCCTGTAACCGCGCTTAACAACATTTGGCGCGAGCGTATTTGGCCCGCAGGCGCTCCTCAGAGAAGCGGCGCCACTCCGCACCGGAATGCGTGCGGCCATGCGCGGAAAGATGCCGGCGGTAGGCGTTCTCATCGGCCAGTTCGCGAAGAATCGCGAGGATTACGCGGGCGAAGCGCCGTAACGGGGTCATAGCTCCTCCGCTTGCAGTCGAGACGGCACGAAGGGCGCCTCGCAGATGTGAGTGTCGGCGGTGCCGCGCAGGATTCCCACCCAGACGCGCGCGGAATCCACCAGGACGATGGCTACCAGCGCCATCAGGACGCCGCACACGCCGGCATCGAGGCGGGCATTGAAGATCAACGTTTGCGTGGCGGCGCTTGCCGCGCCGGCCGCGGCGAGTTTGTCCGCCTGCGCCAGGAATCCGATGGCGGGCAAGGGCGAGAAGATCTTCTGCCAGCCCGCGGTAAATGTGACCGTCACCAGCCAGGCCAACGGCGTGAACGTGATCCAGGCATATCGCGCGCCATGCATCTTCAGAAGGATGGTAGTGGCTACCGAAAGCGCGATGGTGGCGAGGAGTTGATTGGAAATACCGAACAAGGGCCACAACGAATTGATTCCGCCCAGCGGATCGCGCACCCCTTGAATCAGAAAGTATCCCCATGCGGCGACCACCATCCCGCTGGTGAGGATCACGCCCGGCATCCACGTCATCCGGCCCAGGGGCGGCGCGACGTGGCTCAATAAATCCTGAAGCATGAAGCGTCCCACGCGCGTGCCGGCGTCGATGATGGTGAGGATGAAGAGCGCCTCGAACATGATCGCGAAGTGATACCAGAACCCGATGACGGCGCCGCCTCCGGTGCGCGCGAAAATGTGCGCCATGCCCAACGCCAGCGAGGGCGCGCCGCCGGTGCGGAAGAACAGTGTGCTCTCGCCGACGTCTCTGGCGAGTTGCGCCATGGTGGCGGCGGTCACCGGGAATCCCCAATTGGAAATGGTGGCGGCGGCCGCGGCGGGAGTGGCGCCCACCACTCCGGCGGGCGAGTTCACGGCGAAGTAGACGCCCGGCTGGAGCACGCACGCCGCGATCATCGCCATGATCGCCACGAAGCTTTCCATCAGCATGGAACCGTATCCTACGGGCACGGCGTGCCACTCCTTGGCGATCATTTTCGGGGTCGTGCCCGAGGAGATCAGCGAGTGGAAGCCGGAGACCGCGCCGCAAGCGATGGTGATGAAGCAGAACGGGAAGATTTTGCCGGCGAAGATTGGTCCGGTGCCGTCGACGAATCGCGTGAACGCAGGCAGTTGCAGTTCGGGACGTACGAACAGGATCCCGATCGCCAGCATGAAGACCACGCCGAGTTTCACGAAAGTGCTCAGATAGTCGCGCGGGGCCAGGAGCATCCAGACGGGGAGCGCACTGGCCAGGAAACCGTACACGATGATACCGAGGGCGAGCGCGATCGCGCTCAGCGTGAATACCGGCGCGAGGCTCGCCGACTCCGCCACCATTTTTCCTCCGAAAATGCTGGCGAGCACGAGAACGAACCCGATGGCGGAACACTCCAACACCTTGCCCGGACGCCAGTAGCGCAGGTAAAGCCCCATGAACAGCGCCACCGGCATGGTTGCGCCGATGGTGAACGTGCCCCAGGGGCTGCCCTTGAGGGCGTTCACGACGACCAGTCCGACTACCGCCAGCAGAATCACCATGATGATGAGCACGGTGACGAGCGCGATAAAGCCGCCCACTTTGCCGATCTCCTCGCGGGCCATCTTTCCGAGCGACTTGCCGTCGCGCCGCATGGAAGCGAAGAGGATGACGAAATCCTGCACGGCGCCGCCGAGCACCGCGCCGATCACGATCCACAACGTGCCCGGCAGATAGCCGAATTGCGCGGCGAGGACGGGGCCGACGAGCGGTCCCGGCCCGGCGATGGCGGCGAAGTGGTGGCCCAGGAGGATCCACTTGTTGGTGGGCTCGAAGTCGTGGCCGTTGCGGAGGCGTTCGGCGGGGGTCGCGCGGCGGTCGTCGAGCGCCATCACGCGGGCGGCGACGAACCGGCCGTAAAAGCGGTAGCCCGTGATGTAGGTGCAGGCGGCGGCAAGCACCAGCCAGATGCTGTTGATGTGCTCCCCGCGAATGAGCGCGATGCCGCCCAAACAAACGCCGGCGGTAATGGCGATCGCGCCCCAGAGGAGATGGCTGAGAAGTTTCACGTTCTAAAAGTCTACTAAAAGCATCGCTCCCCTCGCGGTCGCGGCACATGAACCGCCGGCACACCACTACTGATTGTGGGATCGCCAGTTTCAGCCCGGGCAACATCTTGAGGCTCGTGGAAGCCGGTTGCGGGCACGATTGCCCGCCTTACTTCCCGCGTGACAGAATCCGGCGCAGGCGGTCGATGGGGATTTCGCGCGCGGTCCCGTATTTCGATTGCACGGTGGTGGCCTGGAGAAGCGAATTGTAGACTGCTTCTTCGGTGGTCTCGAGCGCCATATCGAAGAGAGGCGAAACGGCGTCGGTGCCGAGGGCTTCGTAGGTGGCGGGACGGGAACCGGTCTGGTGGATGCGCGCGGCGGGAGCGGTGGAAAAGGCGATGGCGAAGTCGCCGCTGCCGTTGCTGTAAGAAGAACCGGTGCGGGCGAGGCCGAAAACCGCGCGGGCGGCGAGACGCTTGAGATCGCGCGCGGTGAGCGGCGCGTCGGTGGCCACCACGATCATGCAGGAGCCGTCGCCGTTGCCTTCGGCGGGTGCGTTGGATAGCTCGCGCCCCACAGGAATGCCGCCCATCATCAGATGGCCGCCGAAATTGGTCTGCACCAGCACGCCGACGGTGTAGCCGCCGGCTACTCGCGAGGCGGTGCCGATTCCACCCTTCCAGTTGAAACAGCGCGTTCCGGTTCCGGCGCCGACGCTGCCCTCCGGCACGGGACCGCCCTTGGCGTTACGGATCGCCTCGATGACGTGTTCCGGCTTGACGTGCATGCCGCGAATGTCGTTCAGAGTGCCGTCGTTGGTCTCACCCACCAGCGCATTCACCGACAGCACGTGCTCGTTTCCGGGCTGTTCCAGCGTGTAGGCGATCACGCCCTCCATCGCCGCGCCCACACTGAGGGTGTTGGTGAGGACGATGGGCGTCTCGATGGTGCCCAACTCATCCACCTGCGTGGAACCGGACAGCTTGCCGAAAGCATTGCCCACGAAGACTGCGCCCGGCACCTTGTTCTGGAAAAGATTGCCATCGGCGGGGACGATCGCGGTGACGCCGGTGCGAACGGAGTCGCCTTCGATCAGCGTGACGTGTCCCACGCGCACGCCGGCGACATCGGTAATGGCGTTCAGCGGTCCCGGGGTGTGGACGCCGGGCGCCAGGCCCAAGTCGCGCGCGCGAGGACGCGTGTTGGTCTGGCCGGCCGCGAGCAGCGCCAGCAGAAGCAGGAGCGGATAGCTTCTCATAGAATGCGAAAATACCATACTATCCGGTAGAATCGGACTCATGTTGAGCGCACTCAAGGTGGCGGCGCTCGCGGACTGGGAGCAGTAATGGAAAACAGCCTGGATACGATCCGGCGGATTACCGGGGCAGCCCATTTTGCCGCTGCCCGGCACAGCGCGCAACGGCGGAAGGGCGCCGCGGCCGAGCCGTACGTCAATCACCTGCTGGAGGTTGCCGATCTGGTCGCCGGCGCGCTCGAGGAGCCCGACACCAACGTAGTGATCGCCGCGCTCCTGCACGATACCATCGAGGATGTCGGAGTTACCACGGAGGAACTGGTCGAGAGCTTCGGCCAGGACGTGGCAGACTTAGTGCTGGAATGCACCGACGATAAGTCGCTGCCGAGACAGGAGCGAAAGCGCCTGCAAATTGTCAACGCGCCGCATAAGTCGACGCGAGCGCAACTTATTAAGCTGGCCGATAAGATTTCGAATCTGCGGGCGATGCTGGCGAGTCCGCCGGCGGATTGGAATGTCGAAAGGCGGCGGCAGTATTTCGAATGGGCCAGGCAGGTCGTGAACGCGTTGAGCGCGCCGCATGCCGGGCTGAAGATGGAATTCGACCGGCTCTATGGCCAGTCGGCAAGCCTGGGAAGCGTTTAAGAAATCACGAAAAGCACCAGACTGACAGCAAGGAGGTTTGCTCTTGTATCCTGAAGCCAAAAAGCGGAGAATAGCGGTACCGTCTTTTGGAGGGGATTTCCGATATGGCAACCGCGCACCCGGGCAACGAGCCCAATCCCGGCATAATTTTCGAGACGCTGCTGGCGTTCCAGCGCACTGCCGCGCTACGCGCCGCGATCGAACTGGATGTATTTCGCGCGATAGGCGAAGGTCCAGGCGATGTGGCGTCGCTGGCGAAGCACTGTTCGGCATCGGAGCGGGGTATCCGCATCCTATGCGACTATCTGACGGTGATCGGCCTGCTCACGAAGGAAGGCGAACGGTATCACCATACTGCGACCAGCGGGCTGTTTCTCGACCCGCGCTCGCCGGCATGCGTGGCTTCCATCTCGCGTTTCCTGGGCAACCCGGCGATGACCGAGCCGGTGCAGCACCTGGCCGATATCGTCCGCACCGGCCACACCACGCTTCACGGCCAGGGATCGGTGGAGCCGGAGAACCCCGTCTGGGTCGATTTCGCGCACAGCATGGCGCCGATGATGGCGCCCATGACCGCGCCGCTGGGGCAAATCGTGCTCGAAGGTCTCGCCGGACCGGTGAGGGTGCTCGACATCGCCGCCGGCCACGGACTTTTCGGCATCGAGGTCGCGAAGCAACACC
>Ga0335083_10006098_pt1 | contig 15147 bp, 10 predicted proteins | sample Lox_Sample_42_FD_206716 | JGI IMG/M metagenome (GOLD analysis project Ga0335083, IMG submission 206716) | Soil microbial communities from Loxahatchee National Wildlife Refuge, Florida, United States - Lox_Sample_4.2 | ecosystem: Environmental > Terrestrial > Soil > Wetlands | place: USA... | reverse complement strand
CGAGGAGTGCCCCGCGGGTGCGGGCGCGGCTGCCACTGCGGATGCCCGCGCGCTCGTCGTGCCCGTCGCCGTCGCGCCCTCGGGGCAGCCGCCCCGCGAGCGGGACATCGCCGCCGTCACGTACGCCGCCAACCCGCTCAAGAAGGGACTCGACCGCGTGCTGGCCGCCTGGCAGAGCCTGCGCGCCGGTCGTGACTCTCCGCAGGCGGCCGGCGAGGAGCTGCTGGTCGCCGGCACCGACGCGGGTGAGCTGCGCCGCGCGGGGATCGAGCTGCCGGGCGGCGAGGAGGGAGTGCGGCTGCTCGGGGCGCTGCCCACCGGCGAGTACCGCGCCCTTTTGCGCAGGGCCCGTGTGTTCGTGTGCGCGCCGCGACGGGAGGATTACGGGGTCGCCCAGCTGGAGGCCCTTGCCGACGGATGCATGCTCGTCTCCACGCCGGCCCCCGGCCCGTATGTGGCGCTTTCCCTCGCGAGGGCCTTGGACCCACGCCTGGTGGGGCAGGATCTCGGGGAGGGCCTGCGTGCCGCCCTGCAGGAGCCGCTGCCGGGCTACGCCGAGCGCGCCGCCCGGGCGCTCGAGCCGTTCTCGCCGGGTGCGCTCGCGCGGGTGGTGGAGGGGGAGCTGCTTCCGCGCCTGCTCAGCGGCGGTGACGTGACTGTTTCCTGAGCCTGCGCAGCTGCGCCAGCGAGCGCGTGTTGGCGACCTGCTCGGCCGTCAGCCACGCCCGCCGGGCCGTGGCAACGCCCCAGCGCATGTTCTCGAGCGTGCGGATGCGGTGCGCGTCGGAGTCGACCACGATCGTCACCCCGGCGGCCGCGGCGGCGCGGGCCGCCGTGTCGGAGAGGTCGCGGCGGTCGGGGTTGCCGTTGATCTCGAGCATCGTCCCGGTGCGGGCGGCGGCTGCGAACACGGCATCGAGGTCCACGGCGTAGGGGGCCCGCCGCTCGATCAGCCGTCCCGTGGGGTGGGCGATGACGTCCACGAGCGGGTGCTCGATCGCCGCGATCATCCGCTCGGTCATCGCCCGCTCGCCGATCGCGAACGAGGTGTGGACGCTCGCCACCACCCAGTCGAGGCGCGCGAGCAGCTCGTCCTCGTAGTCGAGCGACCCGTCGGGCAGGATGTTGACCTCGCTGCCGGCCAGCAGCTCGATCCCCTCGACGCGCCCGTTGGCCTCGGCGACGAGCTCGATCTGGCGCTCGAGCTGCTGCGGTGAGACGTCGTTGCCGAACCCGTGGCTGGCCGAGTGGTCGGTGATCGCCAGGTACTCGTAACCGCGCTCGCGGGCCGCCGTCCCCATCTCCTCGATCGTGTTGTGTCCGTCGGAGGCGTGGGTGTGGCTGTGCAGGTCGCCGCGGATGTCCCCGAGGGTGATCAGTTTCGGGAGCGTCCCGTCCCGCGCCGCCTGCAGCTCGCCGCGGTCCTCGCGCAGCTCGGGCTCGATGTAGGGAAGCCCGGCGAGCGCGTACACCTGCTGCTCCTCGGCGCACGTCCTGGTCGCACCGTCCGCGTCGTCGAGCACCCCGTACTCGGAGATGTGCAGCCCGGCGCGCACCGCCAGCTCGCGCAGCGCGGCGTTGTGGGGGCCGGAGCCGGTGAGGTGCTGCAGCATGTTCCCCCGCTGCTCGGGGGCGGCGATCCGCAGCTCGACGGGGATGCCCGAATGCGTCACGCCCCGCGCCCCCAGCTCCCCCACGGAGCTCACGCTCTCGACCTGCTCGAGCTCGCCGAGGACGGCCGCCAGCTGGGCCGGGGCGGTGGTCGTGGCGACCAGGTCGAGGTCCTTGACGGCGTCGGCCTGCCGGCGCACCGAGCCCGCCACCAGCACCTCGCTGCCGGGCCCCGCGCGCTCGGCCAGTGCCGCGGCGAGCTCGCCGGCGATGTCGGTGGCGCGCGAGAGGATCAGCCGTGCCGGGGAGCGTGTCGACGGAGGCTCGCGCTCGTCCGCGAGCGCCTCGAGGATCCGTTCCTCGAGCTTCGGTCCGAGACCCCGCACGCCCCGGATGCGCTGGGCCAGTGCCGCCTCGCGCAGCGCCTCGAGCGAGTCGACCCCTAGTTCGTCGCACAGCAGTCGCGCACGCTTGGCGCCCAGCCCCGGCAGGTGCGTGAGGTCCACCAGGCCCGGCGGGAACTTCGCCCGCAGTCGCTCGGCCGCGGGGATCGTCCCCGTTTCGGCGAGGTCGACGATCTTCTCCTGCAGGGTCTTCCCGATCCCCTTGAGCTCGGTCGCGCGCCCCTGGCGGGCGAGCCCCGCGACCGACACCGTGGCTTCGCGGGCGGCTTTCGCCGCCGCACGGTAGGCGGCCACGCGGTGCACGATCGCGCCGTCGAGCTCGTACAGGTCGCCGAGTTCCTCGAACGCCGCGGCGATCTGGGCGTTTGAGGGCTCTGGTTTTCCCACCGCTCCGACAGCGTATGCGGGATCGCCCCGTGAGCCGACTGTCTAGGGTGCCGGGCTGATGTCCGGCAAGGCTTGGCTGATACTGCCCACCTACAACGAGGCCGAGAACCTCGGCCCGATCGTCGCCGCAGCCGGCGAGGTGCTCGCGGGCGCCGCCCGCGAAGGCTTCCACGTGCTGGTCGTCGACGACGGCTCCCCCGACGGCACCGGCGAGATCGCCGACCGGCTCGCCGCCGAGCACGAATGGGTGTCGGTCCTGCACCGCAGCGAGAAGGCCGGCATCGGCCCCGCCTACATCGCGGGCTTCCGCCACGCCCTCGCGAACGGCGCCGGCTACGTGATGGAGATGGACAGCGACTTCTCGCACGACCCGGCGGACCTCGCGCGGCTGCTGGCGGCGGTCTACGACGGCGCGGACCTGGCGCTCGGCTCCCGCTACGTGGACGGCGGCGGGGTGCTCAACTGGGGGCTGCTGCGGCGCTTCATCAGCGAGGGGGGCTCGACGTACGCGCGGATCGTGCTCGGCCTGCAGGTCAAGGACCTCACGGGAGGCTTCAAGTGCTTCCGCCGAGAGGTGCTCGAGACGATCTCGCTGGACAGCGTGCGCTCCCGTGGCTACGCCTTCCAGGTCGAGCTCACCTACCGGGCGGTGCAGGCCGGGTTCCGGGTGGTGGAGGTGCCGATCGTGTTCCGCGACCGCGAGCTGGGGACCAGCAAGATGTCGTGGCGGATCGCGGCCGAGGCATCGTGGCTCGTGCCGCTCATGCGCTTCCGCTGAGCCCTTCTCCTACAGCCGGAGGGCCTGCCGGCCGATCCATGAGGGAGATGGATGCCTCCGCGTACGCGTTCACCCACGGCGTCAGGCACACGCGTGGGACATTGCAGACGTGGCAACGCGCCCCGTTGCGCGTGGTCGGGCGCTGGGTGGCGGGCTCTGCGCTGGCCGCGGCGGGTCTGCTCGCGGCGGTGCTCGGAGTGGCCTCGATCGACCGCGGCTACCAGCAGGTGCTCGACCTGCAGCCGCCGTTCGCGGTCGGGGGTCCCGGCGACGTCGTGCACGTGCTGTCGAGCAACATGCTCGTCCTCGCCCTGCACGCGATGGCGTGCGTGGCGGGGTTCATCGCCGGTAGCTCCCTACCGCTACAAGCGGGTAGCCGCAGCGGCGTCTCGCGCTGGGTCCACGAACACGGGGGCAGGCTCGCGATCGCCTTCGTGGTGGCCGCTACGACCTTCTCGCTGAGCGCCCAGGCATACGTGATCGGCCACACGCTCGCGGGCGTGTCCCACTTCCTGCACGTATCCCCGGCGGTGCTCCTGCTGGGGGTCCTGCCGCACGCGGTCCCCGAGCTGGTGGCGCTGTTCCTGCCGCTCGCCGCCTGGATCCTCGCCAGCCGGCGGGGTGCCTGGGAGGAGCTGCTGGCGGCCACGGTCGTGACCGTCGCGATCGCGATCCCGGTGCTGGTGGTGGCGGCGCTGATCGAGGTCTATGTCTCGCCCCACCTGTTCACCGCCCTGACCGGCATCCATCCGCCGATCGTGCGCCTCAGCGAAGGCTGGATCGTGAAGGTCGGCCAGCAGTAGATCCTGAGCACGCCGTTCGGCTAGCCGGGCTGCTGTGGAGGCGGGGGGCCGTCGGCGTGGCCCTGATGGTCCTCGGCGTGTTCCCTGGCTTCGCGCTCCTTGGCTTCGCGCGCGTAGTCGCGCTCGCCGCGGAGCAGCACATACAGCAGCACCAGGGCGACCGTGATCGCAACCGTGATCACCAGCAGTCCGCTGCCCGATACGGCAAGGGGAACCATGTCCTTCATTTTGTATAGTGAGGGTCAAGCAAACAAGGAGAAGCCGATGGCTGGAACTCTCACACAGGTCACCGACACCAACTTCGACGCCGAGGTGCTCGAGGCCGAGGGCCCCGTGCTCGTCGACTTCTGGGCTCCCTGGTGCGGCCCCTGCCGCGTCGTGGCGCCCGTGCTCGAGGAGATCGCCTCCGAGCGCCCGGAGCTGCGGATCGTCAAGCTCAACACCGACGAGAACCCTCAGGTGGCAGCCCGCTACCAGATCCTCTCGATCCCCACGATGATGCTCTTCAAGGCAGGGCAGCCGGTGAAGACGATCATCGGGGCGTACCCCAAGAAGAAGCTCGAGGCCGAGCTCGAACCGGTCCTCACCGCCGCCTGAGCCTCGCGCTCAGGCACGCGGGGCGCGCGTGAGCGAGATGCCGAGCCGCATCTCCTCGACGGCGGCCTCGCCCCGGTAGGTCCCCGCCGGCGGCCCGTCGGCGTCCGCGCCGCCGGATGCGGTGGCCGCCCCGCCCGATGCGGTGGCCGCCCCGCCCGATGCGGTGGCCGCGGCGCCCGATGCGGTGGCCGCGGCGATCGTGAGGTCCACGGCCAGCGTCTCGCCGGCGACGTAGTCGTGGTGGGCCTCGGCCGCCGCGAGCACCTCGGCGTCGCCGTCGAGCCACAGCGAGATCCTGTCCTCCACCTGCAGCCCCGCCGCTTTGCGGGCGTTCTGGACGGCGTGGACGACCTCGCGGGCGAGCCCCTCGCGCCGCAGCTGCTCGTCGAGGTTGAGGTCCAGTGCGACCGCGTGGGCGCCCTCGCGCTCCACGCTGTAGCCCTCGGGGGCGCGCATCGTGAGGATCAGGTCCTCGGCCGTCAGCGTGTGCTCGCGTCCGCCCACATCGATGCCCACGCCGGCTCCGTCGCGCACCGCCTCCGCCACGTGTGACGGCTCGAGCGCGGCGATCGCGGCGGCCGCCAGCGGCATCTGCTTGCCGAACAGGGGGCCCAGCGAGCGGTAGTTGGCCTTCACCTCGTAGCTGCCCAGCTCGCCCGCCGCCGCCACGAAGCGGATGCTCGCCACGTTGAGCTCCTCGCGCACCACCTCCGCGAGGCGTTCGATTGCCGACCGCTCGCGCCCGTCCGCCACCACCACGGCCTCACGCAATGGCTGGCGGACCTTGATCTTGGCCTTCGCGCGGGCGCCGAGCCCGAGGCGCACGGTCTCGCGGGCGAGCGCCATCGCCTCCTCGAGCTCGGGCTCGCGGGGACCGATCTCCGCGGGCGTGGGGAAGTCGCACAGGTGCACGCTCGGCAGCGTCCCGTCGAGGTTGTCGTAGATCTCGTCGGCGATGAACGGGCACAGCGGCGCGAGCATGCGGCTGACCGCCAGCAGGCAGCTGCGCAGCGTGGTGAAGGCGGCCGCCTCGCCGTCCCAGAAGCGCCGCCGCGAGCGGCGCACGTACCAGTTCGAGAGGTCCTCCACGAGCGCCGCGACCGCCCGCCCCGCGGAGGTGGCGTCATACGCCTCCAGACGCTCGGCCACGAGCTCGGCGGTGGCGGCGGTGCGCGACAGCGCCCAGCGGTCGAGGTCCTCCAGCGGCGCCCCCGAGCCGTTCCCGCCGGCTGCCGGCGGCTCCGCGGGCTCCGGCGCGTCCTGCAGCGTGGCGGCGGCCGCGTGCGCGTACAACGCGTAGAAGTAGTAGGTCGACCACAGCTGCTTGAGGAACAGCCGCACCCCCTCGCCGATCGTCTCGGCCAAGAAGCGGTAGCCGTCCCATGGCTGCTTGGCGGTGAAGAAGTACCAGCGCAGAGCGTCGGCGCCGTAAGCGTCGAGCACCTCCCACGGTTCGACCGCGTTGCCCCGCGACTTCGACATCTTCTGGCCCTGCTCGTCGAGGATCAGTCCCAGGCACACGACGTTCTCGTACGGCGCGCGGCGGCCGAGAAGCACCGCGATCGCAAGCAGCGAGTAGAACCAGCCCCGGGTCTGGTCCTGGGCCTCGCAGATGAACTGCGCCGGGTAGCTCTCCCGGAACAGCTCGTCGTGCTCGAACGGGTGGTGGTGCTGCGCGAAGGGCATCGCACCCGAGTCGAACCACACGTCGATCACCTCGGGGACCCTGCGCATCGGCTCCCCGCAGACACCGGAGGCGCCGTCGTCGGCCTCGCACGGGAACCCGAGCTCGTCGACGTAGGGACGGTGGTGGTCCACGAGCTCGGTGCCGGTCAGCCGCTGCAGCTCGGCATAGGAGCCGATCACCCGCACGTGGCCCCGCGGGCAGCGCCATACCGGCAGCGGGGTGCCCCAGTAGCGCTCGCGTGACAGCGCCCAGTCCACGTTGTTGGCGAGCCAGTCGCCGAAGCGCCCGTGCTTGACGTGGGGCGGATGCCAGTCGACGGTCTCGTTGGCCTCGAGCAGCTCGGAGCGCAACCTAGAGGTCGAGATGTACCACGACGGTTTGGCGTAGTAGATCAGGGCGTTGTCCGACCGCCAGCAGTGCGGGTAGGCGTGCTCGTAGTCCTCGACCTTCAGCACGAGCCCCCGCTCGCCGAGGTCGTCCAGCAGGTCGGCCGTGAGCCGCTCGTCCTTGACGAAGCGCCCCCCGTAGCTGCTGCCGTCGCGACTCAGGACGCGCTCGTCGAAGGTCCCGTCGGGGCGCACCGGGTTGTACAGCGAGCCGGCCACCGAGGGGTCGAACGGCACCCTCGGGCTCGCGGCGGCGACGCGGTAGTCGTCCTCGCCGAAGGCCGGGGCGAGGTGCACGATGCCGGTGCCGTCCTCGGTCGTCACGAAGTCGTCCGCGAGGATCGGCAACGGCCCGGCCTTGCGGTCGGTGGCGGCGAAGATGGGCCCGTGGTAGGAGCCGTAGCGCTCCACGAGCTCCTCGCCGGTGAACCGCTCGAGCACCTTGGTGCGGTCGCCGCCGAGCACCGCCTCCACGCGCGCCTCGGCGAGCACGAGCACCTCCCCGTCGACGGCGGCGCGCACGTAGGTGGCGCGCGGGGACACGGCGACCGCGACGTTGCCGGGCAGCGTCCAGGGCGTCGTCGTCCACACCAGCAGTCGCTCGGGGCCGTCGTGCACGGGCAGCTTCAGGTACACGCTCGGGTCGACCACGTCGCGGTAGCCGAGCGCCACCTCGTGCGAGGACAGGGTGGTCTCGCAACGGGGGCAATAGGGGACGACCTTGTGTCCCTCGTACAGCAGCCCGCGCGCGTGGATCTCCGACAGGGCCCACCAGACCGACTCGACGTAGGTCTCGTCGAGCGTGCGGTAGGCGCCCTCGAGGTCCAGCCAGAACCCGATCCGCTCGGTCAGGCGGTTCCAGTCCTCCAGGTACTCGAACACCGACGCGCGGCACTCGGCGTTGAAGCGCTCGATCCCCACGTCCTGCTCGATCTGCATCTTGGAGGTGATGCCGAGCTTCTCTTCCACGGCGATCTCCACCGGGAGTCCGTGGCAGTCCCAGCCGCCCTTGCGTTCCACGTAGCGACCGCGCATCGTCTGGAAGCGCGGGTAGATGTCCTTGAACACGCGCGACAGCACGTGGTGGGTGCCGGGCGGTCCGTTGGCGGTCGGCGGTCCCTCGTAGAACACCCAGCGCTCCGCCCCGGCGCGGCGTCGCAGCGACTCTGCGAACACGTCCCGGGCCCGCCAGCGCTCCAGGATCTCGAGCTCGAGCGCCGGGAGCTGCTGCTGCGGGTCCACCTCGCGGCGGGGGATCAGCGGATGTCGCCTGGCCTCGCCCATCGGGCGGCCCATTGTAGGTGGGCTCCCGCGGCCCGCTCGTACGATAAGGCGCAGTGCGCCTGCGCCTGTACCACCACCGCGACGGCGCACGGGTCGCCTACCGCGAGTACGGCGCCGGCCCGGCGCTCGCGCTGCTGCACTCCGGCCTGCTCTCGCACATGGAGTGGGAGCCCGTCGCCGAGCACCTCGGCGACCGCTTCCGCCTCGTGCTCCCCGACCTGCCCCTGCACGGCGACTCCGAATCGCGCCCCCGCCACCCGTACACGCTCGACTGGTTCGCGGAGGTGATGTCCGCCTTCTGCGCGGAGGTGCTCGGCCCGCGCCCCCTCGTGGGCGGTCACGGCGCCGGCGCCGAGATCCTGCTGCGCGCCGTCGCCTGCGAACGCCTGCAGCCCTCGAGGATGGTGCTGATGCCCAACCGCATGCACGCCCCACCGGCACGCGCGCTGCGCCGGCGCGCGTGGCAGCTCACCACCAGCGCCGCCGCCATCCCCGGCCTCGACGGGCTGCTCTCCTACGGTGCCGGGATGCTGTTCAGGCCCGAGCGGGGCGTGCGGCTGTCGAGCCGCTCCAACCCGGCGGCGGCCGACCTGGTGCGCCACGCGTTCGCCGACGTGCCGGGCAACTCGAGCCTCGCCCGCTCGTGGGCCAAGTGCGCGCGGCAGTGGCCCAGCGGGGCCCAGACCCAGCTGCTCGAGACGTATCCGCGACTGCAGATGCCCGTGCTGCTGCTGTGGGCCGACCAGGACCGCATGCACCCCCTCGGCCCCGCAGAAGAGGCGCTGGCGCTGCTCCCCCACGGCCAGCTGCGGGTGCTGCCGAGCACCGGGTTCCTGATGGCCTACGACGACCCGGTGGGGCTCGCCCGCGAGCTGACCGCCTTCTGCGGGTAGCCCGCCGCGCTCGGCCATATAGGGTGTGGTCATGGCAGCCACGGGAGCACCTCGGAGCAACGGCAAAGCCCGCGCGGTGACCAAAGCTCGCGCCGCCGCCAAGACCCGTCCGGCGCGCTCGAGCGCCAACGGACGCGGGTCCGGGCGCAAGCTGTGGGGCGCCGAGACCGACAAGGCGGTCACGAACTTCCCCATCTCCGGGGAGACGGTCCCGATGCCGGTGGTGCACTGGCTGGCGCGGATCAAGGGCGCCTCGGCCGCCGCCAACGCCGAACTCGGGCTGCTCCCCAAGCAGACCGCGGGGCGCATCGAGCGGGCTGCCGCCGAGATCGCCGACGGGCGCCACGACGACCAGTTCCCGATCGACGTGTTCCAGACCGGCTCGGGGACCTCCACGAACATGAACGCCAACGAGGTGATCGCGACCCTCGCCGGCTCCGGGGTCCACGCCAACGACCAGGTCAACATGGGGCAGTCCTCCAACGACGTGTTCCCCTCGGCGGTCCAGCTGGCGGCGCTCGACCTCGCCCAGAACGATCTGTTGCCGGCACTGCGCCAGCTCGAGCGCTCGCTGGCGCGCAAGGCACGCGCCTTCAAGGACGTGGTGAAGGCGGGCCGCACCCACCTGATGGACGCCGTGCCCGTGACCCTCGGCCAGGAGTTCGGCGGCTACGCCGCCCAGATCGCCCTCGCACAGGAGCGGATCTCCTCGGCGCTGGTGCACGTCGGTCAGATCCCGCTGGGAGGCACCGCCACCGGGACCGGCCTCAACACCCACCCCAAGTTCGCGGCGCGGGTCCGCTCGCGGCTGCGGCGGGAATCGGGGCTGCGCCAGATCGACGCCGCCAAGGACCCGTTCGAGGCCCAGGCCAGCCGCGACGCCCTGGTCGAGCTCTCGGGCGCGTTGAAGGTGCTGGCGGTGTCGCTCACGAAGATCGCCGGCGACCTCGCCCTGATGGGGTCCGGTCCCCGTGCCGGGATCGGCGAGATCTTCCTCCCGGAGCTGCAGAAGGGCTCCTCGATCATGCCCGGGAAGGTCAACCCGGTGATCCCCGAGGTGGTCCTGCAGGTGGCCGCCCAGGTGATCGGCAACGACACCGCGATCACCGTCGCCGGCACCCAGGGCCAGTTCGAGCTGAACGTCCGCATCCCCCTGATGGCGCGCAACCTGCTCGGCTCGCTGACGCTGCTGAGCAACACCAGCCGCGTGTTCGCCGAGAAGTGCATCGACGGGATCCAGGTCAACCGCGCCGGCACCGACGCCTCGGCGGGGGCCACGCTCGCGGTCGCGACAGCGCTCAACGGCGCGATCGGCTACGACAAGGGCACCGAGATCGTCAAACTCGCCACCGCCTCGGGCCGCCCCCTGCGGGAGGTCGCCCTCGAAGCGGGCGTGGACGCGAAGCTGTACGACTCGGTCGTGAACCTCCGCCGCATCGCGCGCGGCAACCAGGCCTGAGGGACGGGCAGCGGCCGTCCGCCGCCGATGGACGACCTCGACGCCTATCTCTCCCGCCTCGGCCTCGGCGAGCGTCCCTCGCTGGCCGAGCTGCACCGCGCCCACGTCAGCTCGATTCCGTTCGAGAACCTCCAGTCCCACGGCGGCGAGCCCGTGTCGCTGGCCGGAGAGGACCTCGAGCGCAAGCTCGTCGCCGCCCGCCGCGGCGGCTACTGCTTCGAGCACAACCTGCTGTTCGCCCGCGCCCTGCAGGAGCTGGGGTTCGATGTCGAGCTGATGCTGGCGCGTGTGCGGTGGGCCGCCCCGCCGGGCACCGTGCGGCCGCGGGGGCACCTCCTGCTGCGGGTCACGGGGGAGGGGGGCGTGTGGCACGCCGACGTCGGCTTCGGGGCCGGCACGCTGCTGGAGCCGATCCCGTTCGGGCCGGGACAGGAGCACGACCAGGAGGGCTGGCGCTTCCGGGTCGTGCAGGACGGCGAGGAGCTGGTGCTGCAGAGCTTCGTGGACGGCGCCTGGAGCGACCTCTACGGCTTCGTGCCCAAACCCGTGCCGCTCGTTGACCTCGAGACGAGCAACTGGTTCACCTGCTCGCACCCGGCCTCCCCGTTCGTGACCGGCCTGCTGATCGCCTCCCAGAGCGCCGAGGGGACCCGCACCACCCTCAGTGACTGGGGCGAGCTCACCCTCGTCGAGCACACGCCGAGCGAGCGCACCGTCACCGAGGTCTCCCGCGAGGAGATCCCCGCCCTGCTCGCCGGGCGCTTCGGCCTGGAGGGCTTCACGCTGGACCCCGCCGGACGCGTCGTGCGCGCCGCGGGCTAGCTAGTCCTCGCCCAGCGCCGCGTACATCTTCGCCACCACCGACACGGCGGGCTTGGCGTAGCCGCCGTAGGTGAACAGACCCTTCTGGCTTAGCGCCTCGATCAGCTTCAGGCGGGGCAGCTTTTTTTTGATCGAGCCCCCCTGGAAGGTGGGGTTCAGGGGGTAGTCGCGCAGCAGCCAGATCATCATCGCCGTGAGCGAGGGGTCGGCCGCGTACACCGAGATGTGTTGCGCAAGCAGGCGCTCCTGGAACGAGTAGGAGCCGGGCGCCCCGCCCGGGTTGAGCTGGTTCGATTCGGCCCCGAACTCGCTGATCACCAGCACCCGGCCGGGGAACGTGCGCCGCATCGACGCGAGCCGGGAGCGCATCAGCGCTGCCAGCTCGGAGGGCGTGTCGCGGGGCGAGTCGTACCAGCCGCTGTAGTCGGTCTCGGCGATCGCGTCGATCCCGTTGTACAGCGGGCCCGGCCTGCCCGTGGGCGGGTGGTCGCCCCAGATGTCGACGGCCACCAGGCGGGTGGGGTCGAAGGCGTGCAGCCAGTGGGCCGTGTTCTGGACGTAGTGGACCTCGGCCTCGTTGCGTCCGTTGCGGGCGATCTCGTCGGAAAGGTTCCAGGCGAAGATCGAGGGGTGCAGCATCGCGCTGCGCACCGCCAGACGCGCCTGGCCTTCGGCTTCGGTCAGCAGGCGGTGGGTGCTCGAGTACCAGTTTCCGGCCCCTTCGACGGGACCGACGCCCTGCCACACGAGGATCCCGGCCCGATCGAGCCGTTCGAGGAGGCCCGGGTCCACCGGGTGCTGGGTGCGCACGACGTTCGCGTGGATCTGCTCGAGCTCCCCCACGATGCGTTCCTCGTCGGGGGCCGTGAGGGCGTCGCCGTGGCCGACGGCGTCGGCCTGGACCGAGGCGCCGTGGAGCTTCAGCAGTTGGCCGTTGAGGTACACGTGGCCGCCGTGCCAGGTGTACTGGCGCAGGCCGACGTGGGCGACGTAGGTGCTCTCGCCGGGCACTTCCAGGGCGAGGTCGTACAAGTTGGGGTGGGAGATCGACCACAGCGCCGGGTTGGCGATCGCGACGCTGGCGGTGGCAGAGACGGTCTGCCCGTGTTTGAGGGTGAGCGTGCGGAAGCTCAGCGGTATGTGTTCGGGGCCGCGCGTGAGCGAGCCGGCGGGGGTGAGCGTGCGTTCCGGACCGTTGTTGTGGACGAGCACCGTGACGCGCACGTGCGCGGGCCCGGCGGCGGGATCCGACTGGGGGAGGGTCGTCTGGATCTTCGGCATCAACAGCTCGCTTTCGCCGATCGGGCGCACCGTCGCTTCCCCGTCGAGGCCGCCCCAGTTGAACCACGTGCGATGGAAGCCTTCCTTCGACTGGCGTTCGGGGTCGCGCCAGTCGATCCGCACGACGACCGTGTGCACGCCGGCCGACACGTAGCGGCGGAATTCGAAGGGCAGATAGGAGCCGTGGTGGGACCCCATGGGCGTCCCGTCGAGCCACACCTGGGCCAGATAGTTGGCCGACTGGAAGGCGAGCGAGTACACGCCCGCCGTTTCGGCGTGGAAGGTCGTGCGATACCAGGCGACCGAGCCGTCGTAGTTGGCCCCCCCGGCCTTCCCCGCGTACGGCTTCGGCTCGACCACGTTGGGGACGGTCACCGCGGTGCCGCCGAACGTGCCCCGCTGGTAGCCGAGGTGCAGGCCGTGGTTGCCGGGATCGCGCTGCAGGAACCATTCGCGCAGGGGAACCCGCCCGCCGGGCCCTTCGTAGACCAGCGGGGCGCCCGGGGGCTCCTGGGCGGAGACCGCGCCGAACAGCGGGACCGCCAGCGCCAGCGCCAGCACCGCCGCCAGCGCCAGCGGGATCCTGATGTCGAGTCTCAGCAAGCTGAACCTTCAACAAGCGACGCGGGCGATCGGAGCGCGCGCGTGTCGAGCAACTGCTCGAGCACCATCAGCGCGCCGGCCTTCGACAGTGGCTCGTTGAGGTTCCCGCACTTGGGGGACTGCACACAGGAGGGGCACCCGCCGCTGCACGGGCACCCGGCGATCAGCCTGACGGCGTCGGAGCACAGCTCCTCGAAGCGCGTGTAGGCGATCCGCGCGATCCCGATCCCGCCGGGGTGGCCGTCGTAGATGAAGATCGTCGGATTGCCCGTCTGGGGGTGGAAGTTGGTCGACAGCCCGCCGATGTCCCAGCGGTCGCACATGGCCAGCAGCGGCAGCACCGCGATCTGGGCGTGCTCGGTGGCGTGCAGGGCGCCGAGCAGGGCATCGAGCGGCATCTCTGCGCCCGCCCCGCGGGTGGCCGGCAGCTCGAACCACACGGCCTGGGTGTCGAAGCTGCTGGGGGGAAGATCGAGTGCGATCAGCTCCAGCGGCTCGTGGTCGGAGAGGCTCCTGCGCTGGTAGGCGAGGACCGTCTCGGTCACCCTCACCTCGCCGAACGACAGCGTTACGCCCAGGGCCTCGCGACGGTCGAGTAGCCGCACGATCTCGGTGTCCGTGGCGCGCTTGGGCTGCGTGTACCAGTCCCCCCGGAACGGCGCAACGAGCGCCCGCCGGGTGTCGAGCTCGAGCGCCCGCACCTCGTAGGAGCTGCCGAGGTGCATGTAGACGGCACCCTCGTGGATCGTGCTGTGGGCCCGGGCCGCCTCGGTCGAGCCGAGCAGCTCGCCGGATGACACGTCCACGATTGCGAAGCTCTCCGGCGAAGCCGAGCGCAGCGACACCTCGGCCGCCGGATAGGAATCGGCGCGGCGGGGCACGAAGGTGCCCGTCACCCCGCGGCGGCGCAGCTCTCCGGCGCTCTCGAGCGCCTCCGCGTGGCCCTCCCAGCGCGGCCCCAGGAGCTCGGCGTCCTCGCCGCCCAATGGTCCCTCGTGGGCCGCGCACAAGAGGTGGGCGCGGTAGATGAGTGCGCTCTCGTGGTCGAGGATCGCGGCCTCCACGGGACGCTCGAGGAAGTCCTCGGGGTGGCGGCAGAAGAACTGGTCCAGCGCGTCCTCGCCGGCCACGTACACGGCCAGCCCGCGGCCCCGGCGCCCGGCTCGGCCCCACATCTGCCGCAGCGAGGCCACCGTGCCGGGGAACGTGACCACCAGCGCCGCGTCGAGCGAGCCGATGTCGATCCCCAGCTCGAGCGCGTCGGTTGTCACCACGGCGCGCAGCTCGCCGCGCATCAGCCGGCCCTCCAGCTCGCGGCGCTGCTGGGGGGTGTAGCCGGCGCGGTAGGGGCTCACCAGCTCCGCGAGCCCGGGGTCGTCGCTCTCGAGCCGCTGCTTGACGAGCACGCTCAGCACCTCGACCCCCTTGCGCGACTTCACGAAGCAGATCGCCCGCGAGCCACGACGGACGAGCTCGGCCAGCAGCTCCGCGGCCTCCCCCAGGGCGGAGTGGCGGGTACCGAGCTGCTCGTCGGCGATCGGCGGGTTCCACACCGCGATCCTCCGCCGCGGGGCGGGGGCGCCGTCCTCGGCGATCAGCTGGACGTGATCCAGGCCCGTGAGCCGTTCGGCCAGCTCCTGGGGGTTGGCGATCGTGGCGGAGCTGAGCAGGAAGCGTGGCTCGGTCCCGTAGGCGCGGGCGATGCGGCGCAGGCGGCGCAGGACGTTGGCTACGTGGGAGCCGAACACCCCCCGGTAGACGTGGGCCTCGTCGATCACGACCACCGCCAGGTTCGCGAACAGCTCGGCCCACGCCTGGTGGTTGGGGAGGATGCCGACGTGGAGCATGTCGGGGTTGCTGAGCACGACGTTGGCCGAGCGGCGGATCTGCGCACGGGCCTCCCGCGGCGTGTCGCCGTCGTAGATCGCGCAGCGCAGTCGGGGCAGCCCCAGTGCGTTGAGCGCCCTCGCCTGGTCCTGGGCCAGGGCCTTGGTGGGGTAGAGGTAGAGCGCCCGCGCGCGCCGATCGCGGCAGAGCACCTCGAGCGTCGGCAGGTTGAAGCACAGCGACTTGCCCGAGGCCGTCCCCGTGGTGACGATCACCGGCCCCTCCCACGCGGCCTCCAGGGCCTGCGCCTGGTGCGCGTAGAGGC
>Ga0335083_10006097_pt1 | contig 15147 bp, 14 predicted proteins | sample Lox_Sample_42_FD_206716 | JGI IMG/M metagenome (GOLD analysis project Ga0335083, IMG submission 206716) | Soil microbial communities from Loxahatchee National Wildlife Refuge, Florida, United States - Lox_Sample_4.2 | ecosystem: Environmental > Terrestrial > Soil > Wetlands | place: USA... | reverse complement strand
GGCACCGCGCCGCTACGACGGGCCAGCGGCCCGCCGGGGTAGTTGGACCGGGACGCCCCGGTCATGCCCTTGCGCTTACCCTCTCCGGAGGCGTGATCAAAGTGAGGGCCCTTCCCTCCCGGCGCGTTATGCTGCACGCCGATCAGCGGTACTACGGCCCCCTCGGACTCCCGCTGCCCTCCGCCAGCCTTCACCATCGGCTTATACCAGCGGTCTTTGCCCGACGCAGGCCAGGCAGACGGGCCTCTCCTGTTCCGGCCCAGACTGTGCGCGCGTGCCATCCTCCCTGCCCCGGGGGAACCCGGCAGGCTGACCCCGGAACAGGGCCTGACGGACGTGGCCTTCGCCGTGACATGAGCGGCTCGGCTTCCCCGTTGTCACTGTGACGAGGCTGCAAGGTTCGCTTGACGCTACAGCCCGCGCGCTTGCTCCCACCAAAGTGGCTCTTGACACCCCGCTCAGCCCGCCGCCTCTCAACGACGAACCGGGGCCTGCTACCGGGCGCTCCGGTGCCTACCCGGACAGGACTCTCACCTGTAAGCCTGGACCAGCTTTCAGGACGCAACATGCGCTCAGCCTAACAACGCACCCCGCACCCCAACCACGCGTTTTCCCGCCGCGCAGCCTCGTCGGCCGCGGTTAGGCCCGCGCTCAGTCTCGGCCCCAGGCCGGGCAGGCGGGCTGGCAGGCGCGCAGGCACGTTCGTCGCCATCGTGGTGTCCACCGCGATGTACCGGTTCGCCCGCCATGATGCCGCCTTCCGCACGATTGTTCCGGTATTGACCAGGTTACAAGTCCTGCGCTCAGCTCAGGCTCTCAACGCGGCCACGGCAAGCAGCGCCATCATGCCGGCAGCCGTTGCCGCCAACGCGAACCCGCCGTGCGCGCCGAAACTGTCCACTGCCCAGCCGGCCACCGCCGCCGCGCCGGCGGAACCCGCCGCGCTTGCCGAGTTCAGCCAGACAAACGCCTGGGTCAGCACGGACGGGCGGACCGCCGATTCGGCAAGCAGCGTGCAGAGCACAAGCAGTGGCGGGATCGCCAGCCCGGTCAGCGCGAGCTGGAACCCCAGCTCAACAGGCGAGCCGATCATGAGCAACGGCAGGCAGGCTGCCGCGAGCCCGGCCGCGACCACCACAAGCTGGATCCTTGCGGGCGCGCGCCAGCGGCGCAGCCCGTACAGCCATCCGGCCAGCAGGCTGGCGCAGCTGGACACCGTGAACAGCGCGGCGGCCGCGTCCGCAGCGCCATGCTCGACCGCGAAGGCCGTCACCGAGATCTGCATCGAACCGAAGAAGCAGCCGATGGCCAGGTTCATGCCGGCCAGGATCACGAAGCGTGGCCGCAGCAGTTCGGCGCCCGCAGCGACGGGCATCGCGGCATCATCGGATGCCGACGCAACGCCGAATGCCGACGGATCGTCGGATGCCATCCGCGGCGCGGTGCGGCGCTGCGCGGCAAAGCACAGTCCGCCGGCCACCACCAAGGCGGCGGCAAGCACCGTGCCTGCCGCTGGGTACCCGCTGGTGCCGAGGATGCTAACCAGCGCCGGGCCGGCCAGGTAGGCCAGCTCGTTGGCCAGCGATTCCAGCGCGAACGCGGTGGGCAGCGCCGCGGCTCGCCCGTCGCGCAACAGAGCCGCCCAGCGGGCCGCGGACAGCGCGCCGAGCTGCGGGATGGTGGCGCCGGCCAGCACCCCGCCCGCCGCCATCAGCCAGCCCGGCGCGCCGGCTGCGACCAGGGCGAGCAGCGTGGTCACCGCCGCGGCGTGCGCGAGCAGCGCGGGCGGCAGCACCCGGCTCTGGCCGACGCGGTCCATCAGCCGGGCCAGTTGCGGTCCCGCCACCGCCTCGGCGAGGGCGAAGCCCCCGGTCACCAGTCCGGCTGTGGTGTAGGAGCCGGACTTCGCGTGGACTAGCCAGACGATGCCCAGGCCAGTCATCGCGATCCCGATGCGGCCGACGGCCCCCGTCAGGAAGAAGAGCGCGGCACCGGGAGTACGCAGCAATGTGCGATAGGACGCCGACGACATGATGTGTCCCGTTCGCTGCCGGCGGGGCGGACCCTGGGCCGTCGGCGTCCGGATTTACCGACCCGTGGTCATCGCCTGGAACCATCCACTGGTGGCGTGCAGCGGGGACACGCGCCGCACGCCGGTTCCATCACCGAGCAGAAGCTTTTGAAGCCAACCTAGACATCGTACTTGGTGGGGGTGGTGACGTGAGTGCGGCCGGACGGCAGCGTCCAGATTGGGGTGTAGTGATCTTCTGCGGTCGCGTGGTCGCAGTCGCCACGGGAGATAGGGATGAGGGTGACGTTCAGGCGGCGCAGGAGCTCGGTTAGCTGTTCCGGCGGCGGCTGGGCCTGCAGCCGGTCGAGCAGGCGCGGATGCGGGCCGCGAGCGCAGCCGTGGGCGACGGCGGTGCCGTCCGGCCCGGGGTGACGCACCAGCGGGTCTGACGGTGCGAGACCGCGGCGGCGGTGACCGCGCGGGCGTCTTCGGCGTCAAGCAGTCCCCAGGAGCCGGCCTGTGCGGGCGCAGTGGACAAGCCGAGCAGCGTCCCGACGGGGACCAGGAGGTTGATCATGGCCGGGACGGGCGGCGGGTCGGCGGGCGCGGAGTGGATCCGGTCGAATGGGTCGCGACCTTGGGTGAGGTCGGTCAGGGCCATGGCCCGCAGCCGGTCCAGGCTGCCGTCCAGCCCGGAAGCACGCAGCCGGGACGCGACCGCGTCCAGGTAAGCCTTCGACGCGAGCACGTCGGCGACCTCCAGCTCGCGTCCGGCCAGGCTCGCGTTGCCTGAGGCCTCTCGGCGGACGTCCACCCGCTGGTTGTCCCGCCGTGCCTGTTCCCTGCGGGCCTTGACGGCGGCGGGGTTGAGTTTCATTTCCAGTGCGGCGGCCTTGCGGGCTAGTTGCTCGGTCCGCAGTTCCGGTGCCGCCGCCGCGAGGATCTCATCCGCTCGCGCCGTGTCGGCGGGGTCAAGGCTGCGGGTGTACATGGCGATCCAGCCGGCCCGCGCCGCGTCGACCTGCCCGGCGGCCATGCCGGCCAGGGTGCGCGGCAGCCGGGACGTGAGGTCGATGGCGTCGTCGATCAGGTGCGCGGCCTCCGCGCGGCTGACCGTCAGCTCAATGGACAGCTCCTCGCCGGGGAAGCCGCCGGGCGCGCACCCGGCAGGGACACCGCGGCGCAGCGCGTCGTCGAACGCGGCCTGCCGACGGCGGCCGAACTCGGCGGCGGCCAGGACCTGCTTGTACTGCTCCCGCGCTAGCTGGCGCTGAGTAGCCCGCAGCACGCCGACGAGCTCGTCATCAGACAGGCAAGTCACGTCGCTGACCGCCTGCTCGGTCAGCGCGGCGAGCAGCGGGCCCGGCGGCAGGGCGTCCGCCTCGCCGTCCTCGGCGAACAGCGGGCCGGAGAAGTCCCGCTCCTCGGGCTCGGGGTCCCACGGTTCCGCGTCGCAGCGGGCCGAGGCCTCTGGGGCGGGGTCGCGGCCCGCGGCGGACTCCCGGTCCAGCCACGCCACGTACTCTGTCCACTCCACGTCCCCGTCGTCGACTGCGTCCGACAGCAGACCGGGACGGACCGGCCCGTGGGTGTCAGCGTTGCCCATTCGCCGAACCTCCTCCCGAATGATCGCAGCCGCGAAGCTTTACATACGAACATCGTATCGAGCAAGGCCGACATTCCAGTGGCGGCAGACCGCCTGGACGGGATTGTTTCCCAAGTTCTTTTCGATCGCTCCGCCATAGCCACGGATTCGCCGATCGGGCATCGAGCTTGTCAACGCTGACCGTCTGTCGCACGTCTAATACGTGCTGCGATGCGGGAGGAGCCATGAAGAAGGCAGCCGCCCTAACAGGAACGGCGCGTACCTGGTCCCTGCTGGCCGGCGCGCTCGCGGCCGGACTCGCGTCCATCGTGCCGGGGACGGCGGCGACGGCCGCCACCGGGAACGCATCCGGGCAGGCGTACCCGGCGTTTCCCGGCCGGCTCTACAGCGTCGCGGCCATCTCGGCGGACGACGTCTGGGCGGCCGGGCTCACCGAACCTGGCGGCACGCTGATCCTGCACTGGAACGGCAGGGCCTGGTCACAGTCCCAGGCCGGCGGCCCTGCGTACCTGATAGGCGTGGCGGGTTCGTCCGCCCGGAATGCGTGGGCGGTCGGCGGAACCAACTGGTTCAGCCCGAACGGAACCTTCGCTGAGCACTGGAACGGCAAGTCCTGGAGTTAGCGGGCCCCCCGGTCGTCGCGTTGGGGACGAGAGTCAGCCGCACCCGTTCGGGATCATCCTTATCTTTATTCCGAACGGGTGCGGTCTTACCGTTCCAGGCCCGCCGCCGCCCGGACCGCGGCGATGAACTCATCGGGCCGGTCGCGGTGGACAAGATGGCTCGCGCCTGGCACAACGACGGTCTTGATACCCGGACGAGCGCGGCTGACCCGCTCCTGCAGTCCGGCCATCCACGAGCCCTCGCCGCCGAGTATCCACGTGATCGGAACGGGGATGCGCTTCACGGCCGCCACCGGAACGTGCTCGTGTATCACCCCGAACGGGTGCGGGTCCCACTCCGCGAGAACCTGCCGCGCGGCGTGGTGACCATCGCCGCGGTGATGTTCACGATCCGGCCGAAGCGCCGCTCCCGGCCGGGGGCCCGCGTTGTTGGTGACCAGGATGTCGGGATCCGGGCAGGCCGCGAGCAGCCGGGCGCGCCCGTCGCCGGTGGTGATGCCGGCGGCGACCGCGTGCACCTCGGCGGTGCTGTCCACGTCGAGTTCGCTCGCCGCCTTCGCCAGCCGCTCGGCGTCCCTGCCGTTGATCACGACGTTGACGCCCTCGGCGGCCAGCGCCCGCGCGCAGGCCAGGCCGAGGCCCTGGCTCGACGCGCACACGATGGCCCACCGTCCGGCGATGCCCAGGTCCATGCATTGTCTCCTATGGTCTTAGGCCACGTCCCAGGCTCCCGGCGGCACGACCTCGGCCTGGACGACGGACGGCCAGGTGGCGAGGATGCCCAGGAGCAGGCGGTGCGACGTGTCGATGAACTTCTCCGCCTGCCGCCGGCAGCTTTCCGGGGTGGCACCGGCCGGCCATGCCTCCATGACGCCGGGGCTGAGCACCTCGTGGGCCGCGGGGTCCTTGAAGACCAGCATGAAGACCCGCCGCAGCTCGCCCTCGAGGCGCGTGTACAGCTCCACGAGGCGGCTGTTGTGTGTCATCTCCGCCAGCCACTGCCAGAACGTGGCGGTGGCTTCGATCGTCGCGACGAGGTCATCGCCCTGGTACGTCGCCGCGACGTGGGCAAAGTGTGCCCTGAAGGTCTGGTCGCGGACATCGGCAGGGATGTTCTTGGCGGCGAGCTCGGCGATCGGCGGCCCGATGATCCGCCAGACCTGGAACAGTTCGTTGACAGAACCGATGGTTAGCGGGGTGACCTGGTAGCCGCGGCGGGGCAGCGTCCGGACCAGGCCCTCGCTGTCAAGCCTGGCGAGCGCTTGCCTGACCGGCGTGAGGCCGTACCCGAGGTCGGCCGCCAGCTGCCGTTCCGTGACCCGCTCGCCCGGGGCGAGCTGACACGACGTGATGCGCCCGCGCAACGTCACGTACACCTCGCTAGCGAGCGTGACCGGCGCCGTGTCGTCCGCTGGTGTCACCGCTGAACTCCATATCATCGCCTGTTGACATTTCAGCGCGAGTCTACGGGACGCTGCTGTGGCGGGTAGCACCCTGGGGTGATTGTCCGCTCTGCGAGCGGCAACGCTGGCTGACTCATGGGAGTCCCGTGAGCGCTTCGAGGAAGCCGTCCAGCTGGTCATCAGAACGTTCACCGAGCCGGAGCCGTTCGGCTGGGAGGGACGGTACTTCCGCTTCAGGAACATCGCCCTGTTCCCGCTGCCTGCGCAGCGGCCGCACCCGCGCATCCTGCTGTCAGGCAACAGTGCCTCCTCCGCCCGCTTCGCCGGGCGGATGCGCTGCGACCTCGGCATCAGCTTCATGCCGCCCGCCCAGGCCGCGGCGTGCGTCGCGGCCTACCGGGAGGCCGCCGCGGAGTCGGGCTGGGAACCCACCGCGGACAACATCCTGTACCGGCAGTTCTGCTACGTAGCGGAGACCGGCGAGCAGGCAAGGCGGATGCCGCCGAGTCGAACTGGCCGAACGGTTCCGGGCTTTTCGTCTCGCGCAACCCCAAGCTGATGGGCGTCATGGGGATGGCAGGCGCCGCGATGGCCGGAGTGCCGCGGCGGGCGCAGCCGGCGCACGTAGTCGATCAGTTCCGCGTTGCCGGTCCCGAGGTATTCACGCCACAGATCGGCGAGGAACTCCCCGCGCTGCCGCTCACTGAGGCCGAGGCGTTCGGTGAGGGCATCGGCAACATCCCGTTCGGTGATAGTCCCGATACTTCCGCCCAGCCAGGCATCGCCCATGCGCTCATCCAGCTCACCGGGGGGGCAGGCCGAGCCGGGATTCCCACTTCTCGCTCACGCCGAGGTCGCGGCGTGAATTCCAGCACGCCGCCGATGTCGAACACAACCGCTTGGATGGTCATGGCAGTCATGCTGACGCTTGCCCCAGGGGCAAGGTCAAGAGGCGCCGGCGCGGTCAGGGCTGGGGTCGCGTGCCTCGACGGGAAGCGAGTGGTCCCAGTCGGAAAGCAGCGTGCGGAGCGCGGCGACCAGCGCGATGGGCTGGTCGAGCATGATGTGATGCCCGGCGACGGGGATCTCGATGACCGGGGCCACCCGGCCAAGCCGGTCGTAGACGCGGTCGCTCATCTCCGCGGACAGGATGCCGTGCTCGGCGCGGAACAGGGCGGCGCGGCAGTCCAGCTTTGTCAGCGGCGCGTTGGGTGTCTCCCTGCTGTTGAAGACGGCCGGATCCCACTTCCACGTCCACCCGTCCTCGCCCTGACGGATCGACATGGCCGCGACGTGATCGGCGATGTAGCCGATCACCGGCTGGTCAGGAACGGGACGGAAGCGCGCGAGTATCGCCTCGCGCGTCGGGTAGCGGCGCAACTGCCGGAAGACGCGCTCGCTCCGCGCGGCTTGCTCCTCGGGAGCCGGGTCGCGCAGCGGGGCGTCGATGACCACCGCGCCCTCGATCCGCGACCCGAACAGCGCCGCCGCCCGCAGGGTGACGACACCGCCCATGCTGTGCCCGATCACGACCGGCGGCTCGGTCAGTCCCGCGTCCGCCGCGACGGCGAGCGTCTCGCTCGCCCATGCGTCAAAGGTGTAAGCCTCGCGGCGGCCGCTGTCCCCGTGCCCCGACAAGTCCATCGCGATGACCCGCCGGTTGGCGGCAAGCAGCGGTGCGATGTGGTCCCACCAGCGGGAATGAGCGCCACCGCCGTGCACGAGGACGATGCCGCGCCCGGTCGGCGGGCCCCACATCCGGTAGGCGATCCGGACGCCGTCCTGCATTGCCGCGCCCTCGGTCACGGGTGCGGCGAGGGCCTCGGTGAACCAGGCCGGCGGTACGGCGGAATCCGCCTCGGTCTCCACGATCATGTGCAGCAGTCAATCAGATGGCGAGAAGTTACCCATGAGGGGCGGGAATGAACTGGCGCCCAATAGGCTTGCAATCTGCGGTCACGGTTGTCTTGTGTGCCGGCCCCTGGAGTCCGCAGGCAGGCCGCGTGGCCAAATTCTTTTTTGGAGCAAGGTGATCTTTTCATGACCGTCGGCAACGGCGAGAGTACAAACGGCTTCGCCGACCTGACCTTGGCCGCCGAGCTGTGTCAGGCGCTGTCCGGCCTCGGCTACGAGGAACCGACCCCCATACAGCAGGCCGCCATCCCGCCCCTGCTCGCCGGCCGCGACCTGGTCGGGCAGGCCGCGACGGGGACCGGGAAGACGGCGGCATTCGCGCTTCCCGTGCTCCAGCGGATCCTCGGGGAAGGCGGCCGGCGACCGGAGCCGCTGGCCCTGGTGCTCGTGCCGACGCGGGAACTCGCGATGCAGGTCTCCGAGGCGATGAACAGCTACGGGCGCGACATGGGCGCGCGCGTGCTGCCGATATACGGCGGCCAGCCGATCGGCCGCCAGCTGCGGGCCCTCGACCGCGGCACCGACGTCGTCGTGGCGACACCAGGGCGCGCGCTCGATCACATCAACAGGGGAACGCTGAACCTGCGCGACGTTGAGATCGTCGTGCTCGACGAAGCCGACGAGATGCTGGACATGGGCTTCGCCGAGGACATCGAGGCCATCCTCGCCGTCACCGGCGACAGCCGGCAGACCGCGCTGTTCTCTGCGACCATGCCGCCGCGGATCGATGGCATGGTGCGCCGCTACCTGCGCGACCCGGTGCGAGTGCAGCTCAGCCGCCAGGCATCGGAGTCGGATGAGGGCCTGCGGGTGCGGCAGACCGCCTACGTCGTGCCGCGCGGGCATAAGCCCGCCGCGCTGGCACGGGTGCTCGACCTGGAGGCGCCGACGGCCGCGGTGGTCTTCTGCCGGACCAGGGACGAGGTGGACCGGCTGACCGAGACCCTGAACGGCCGGGGCCATCGCGCCGAGGCGCTGCACGGCGGAATGGACCAGCAACAGCGGGACCGGGTCATGGGGAGGCTCCGCGGCGGCGGCCTCGACCTCCTCGTGGCCACCGACGTCGCCGCCCGCGGCCTCGACGTCGAGCAGCTCACGCACGTGGTGAACTACGATGTGCCGAGCGCTCCCGAGCTGTACGTGCACCGGATCGGACGCGTCGGCCGGGCCGGCCGCGAAGGCACCGCCATCACCCTGGTTGAGCCGCGCGAGCACAGGATGCTGAAGACCATCGAACGGGCCACGAGGCAGCCGGTCGCGATCGAGAAGCTGCCGACCCTTGCCGACCTGCGCAGCAGGCGCCTGGAGCAGACGCGTGCCGCACTGCGGGAAATCCTGATCGAGGGCGGCCTCGACGACTTCCGTGCCGTCGTTGAGCCGCTCGGCGAGGAGTTCCACCTCTACGAGGTCGCACTCGCCGCCGTCAAGCTGGCGCACCAGGCGAGCGGAGCTCCGCGCGAGGAAGAAGAGCTGCCTGAGGTGGAGCTGGCGCCGACCTCCGACGGCAGCGGCAGGCGCAAGGCGGCCGGCCGCGACGAGCGCCGTGTTCGTCGCGCGACGGGCGGCACGACGCGCCTGTTTGTCGGAACCGGCCGTTCCGCCGGAGTCCGGCCCGCGGACCTCGTGGGCGCCATCACGGGTGAGTCGTACCTGTCGGGCAGCGACATCGGCGCGATCGAGATCGCCGATCGCTTCTCGCTCGTCGAAGTCCCCGAGTCGGCGGCGGATGACGTGGTCGCTACGCTCCGCCGGGCCACCATCAAGGGCAGGAAGGCAACGGTTCGTCGTGAACGCTTTCCTTCGCGATAGCCCCCCGCCACCAGACCGGGCGTCGTGCACTAGCCTAAGAACTAGCGTGATCGACGCTTGGCCCGGGTGCGGTGCTGGCATGGAATCACGGAAAGGCGTGTGCCGATCATGGTGAACGGTGGCAGCAGCGGGCATCGGCGCCATCTGCCAACCAGCCCCTTCAAGCCTCCGCCTGAGGCTCCTCCCGTCGAGCGGTACGAACTGGAGGACCTGGTGACCCACGACAAGTACGGTCTTGGCCGAGTCATCCTCGTCGAGGGTGACGCCGCCGTCGTCGTGGACTTCGCGTCAAAGAAGGTGCGGATCACCAGGCCGTTCGCGAGGATGACCAAGCTCTGACCAGAGGCGGCCTGCTCGGGGTCGCCGCATGCGGCAGCCGGCCGCGGGATTAGAGCGAAACACTGTAGTGCTGCTGACGCGCGCTGGTTTCCACGGATGTGGTGGCCTTCGAAATGCGGCCACCTAAGGTCCGGAGGTTTTATCTTGTCGTCCCTGCCCGTTGAACGTCCGCAAGCCCCCGTCTCCTTCGCCGACATCGGCGTGCCCGCGCCCCTTGTGGCGGCGCTCGCGGCGGAGGGCATCACCGCGCCGTTCCCCATTCAGGCGGCCACGCTGCCCGACGCCCTGTCCGGCCGGGACATCCTCGGGCGAGGCCAGACCGGATCGGGCAAGACGCTCGGCTTCTGCATCCCGCTGGCCGCGGGCCTGGCCAACGGCCATACAAGCGCCTGCCGTCCGCGGGGTCTCGTGCTCGTGCCGACCAGGGAACTCGCCAGCCAGGTCCGCGCCGTACTCGCGCCGCTTGCCGAGTCGGTGGGACTGAGCGTGGCGACGATCTACGGCGGGGTTCCGCAGAGGCCTCAGGTGGCCGCGCTCCGCGCTCGCGCCGACATCGTCGTCGCGTGCCCTGGCAGGCTCGCCGATCTGATCGAGCAGGGGCACTGCCACCTCGGGGACGTGGAAATAAGCGTGCTCGACGAGGCCGACCACATGGCCGATCTCGGGTTCCTGCCCGTCGTGCGGCGACTGCTTGACATGACCCCGGCCGGCGGCCAGCTGATGCTGTTCTCCGCGACGCTCGACGCGGCCGTGGACGTCCTGGCCCGACGCTTCATGAAAAGCCCGGCAAGCCATGACGTCGGACCGGTTGAGGCACCCGTCACGCTGACTCACCACCTGCTGACCGTCGCACCCGCCGACCGGGTCGCCGTGGTCGCCGCGCTCGCGGGCGGCAGCGGCCGGTCGATCGTCTTCACGCGGACCAAGCACGCCGCCCGCCGCCTCGCCCGCCAGTTGGCCGCGAACGGCATTCCCGCGGGCGATCTGCACGGAGACCTGTCGCAGGGCGCACGGGAGCGGAATCTGGCCTCCTTCGCGGCCGGGACGGTACGCGTCATCGTCGCGACCGACATCGCCGCCCGCGGCATCCACGTCGACGGCATCGACCTGGTCATCCACGCCGACCCGCCGACTGAGCACAAGGCCTACCTGCACCGGTCCGGGCGAACCGCCCGGGCGGGGGCGGCAGGCACGGTGGTCACCCTGCAGACTCGCGAGCAGGCCGCCGACGTTCGCGGCCTGATGCGCAAGGCGGGTGTCGTTCCGCTGACCGCTGCCGTCACCCCCGGTTCAGCGCTGCTCCGCTCCATCGCCGGCGAGCCCGCCGCGCCGGTCGTGCTGCCCGTTGCCCGCCCGGCGGCGATCAAGGCCGCGCCCGCGACCGGCCATGGCGCCGCCGCGTTGTCCGCCGGGTTCCGCGGTCGTCGCCGTAGGTGACCGCTCAATGGTGTTAGATGTCAACTGGTTGTAGTCGAAGTTCGGCAACGTGTCACAACGACGGGAGAACCAGTGGCTCAGGGAACAGTGAAGTGGTTCAACGCGGACAAGGGTTACGGCTTTATCGCCCCCGACGACGCTACGCCGGATGTCTTCGTGCACCACTCCGCGATCGAGACTGACGGATACCGCAGCCTTCAGGAGAACCAGCGGGTCGAATACACCGCGGTCCGCGGGACGAAGGGCCCCCAGGCGGAGAACGTCCGGCCCCTCTGAGGCGTCAGGCAGAGGCCCGGCGTGCCGGGTCAGCTGGCGGCGGCTCGGCCGGCCCGGGCGAGCCTGGTGACCGCCTCCGTGATCGTGTCTGGCGAGCAGGCGAGGTTCATCCGGGCGTAGCCGGCGCCTTGCCGGCCGAAGGCGGGACCGTGGGAGAGGGCCACCCTGGCGTGCTCGAGCGCGCACTGCGCCGGGTCGTCACCCCAGCCGAGCGCGGACATGTCGAGCCAGGCCAGATAGCTCGCGCTGGGGCGGCGCAGCCGCACACCGGGGAGGCTGGCGGCCAGCTGCTCGTCCAGGATGGTGACGTTGCGCTCGATCGCGGCGACGGTCGACCGCAGCCAGTTGCGGCTCCCCGCGAAGCCTGCCCGGGTGGCGATCAGGCCGAACAGGCCGGCCCGGAACGTGACCTCCTCGGGCAGCGAGGTGATCAGCTTCGTCATCCGGTCCGACTGGGCCACGAAGAACGCGGTCTTCAGTCCGGCCAGGTTGAACGCCTTGCTGCCCGACTCGGCGGCGATGCCGTGTTCTGCCGCCTCGCCGGACACGGTCAGGTACGGGGTGAAGTCGTGCCCGCCATAGGTGAGCGGTGCATGGATCTCGTCGCTGACCACGAACCCGCCGTGCCTGGCCACGATCGCGGACAGTTCCGCGAGCTCCGCACGGCTGTGCACGAGCCCGACGGGATTGTGCGGGTTGCAGAGCAGCACGCCGCGCGCGCCCGCGCCCATGGCCCGGTCGATGCCGGCCAGGTCAAGCGCGTAGTCCGTCCCGTCGTCGAGCAGCGGGACTTCCACGACGGTGCCGCCGGCCTCGGGCACGAAGGCGAAGAACGGCGGGTAGACCGGCGGCGTGATGATCACGCCGCCGCCGGGCGGGATAAGACGGCGCAGCGCCTCCACGACGACCACGCTGACGTCGGTGGTCACCCCCATGCGGTCCACCCGCGGCGACCATCCCCACGCGTCGCGGGCGAAATCGGCGAACGCGGCCGCGGCGCGGGTGTCGCCCGGGTTGACGTACCCGGTGTCTCCGGTCTCGATCGCCTCGCGCAGCGCGGCCTTGATCTCCGGCGCCAGGGGAAAGTCCATCTCGGCCACGAACATCGGCAGCACGTCAGCGGGGAACCTGCCCCACTTCTCGCTGCTGCGACGGCGCAGGGACTCCAGCGGATCTGCCTCAGTCATGCTCACCGGCCAAGCCTATTGCGCACCGCGCCGCGGCAGTGCGCTAGCTATCCGCCGACAGGACCCGGCGCGGGTGGCTGCCGTCGACGTACCCGACGAACGGCGGATAGATGTTGTAGCCGAGCAGTTCCTGCAGCCGTTCCGGCAGGTCACGCACGACATCACGGGGTACGGCCAGGCAGTGGTTCTCCTGTGGCCGCAGCCAGCCCGCCGCGTACTCGAGTATCACGCCGAGACGCGGCCGGGTCGTCCGGTTCGCGCCGCCGCCATGCCAGAGACTGCCCAGGTAGAACAGGACCGACCCCGGTGACATCACCGCGGTCTCCACCGGATCGCCCGGGTCAGGCCGGCGGCCAGGCTCCCACCGATGGCTGCCGGGGATGAACCTGGTCGCCCCGTTCTGCGCGGTGAACTCATCCAACGGCCACATGGTGTTGACCACCAGCGGCGGATGCGGCTCAGGCACCGGGTAGATGGCGTCGTCCCGGTGCAGTACCTGCGCCTTTTCGCCCGCCCCGATGCAGATGCCGACCGGTGCGCTCAGCTGGTAATGGCTGAGCACCTGGTCGAGGACGCCGAGCAGCAGCGGGTGGGCGGCCGCCGCGTCGAACGCGCGGGTCTTGGCGAACAGCGCGTAGATTCGCTGCGTCGCGAAGCCCTCAAAGGAGTTCCGCCCGGTCCTGGTGACCTCAAGCAGCCGGCGCAGGTCGGCACGGGCATCGCGCACACCGTCCGGGGTCATCATGCCGGTCACGACCACATAGCCGTCGCTCATGAGCCGCCCGGCCACATCCTGGCTGGACGACGTGACAGGCATCGTCGCCATCATCAGACTGACACTAGGCTGCCCGGCGCCCGCCGTCTATCACCGATGCCGCGAGCAACCTATTGCCGGGATCGGAGTGTATGAGTGTGTGGAACCGCTAACCGACGCCTCGCCTGACGCGGACGCGCGGCAGCGGGTGACCGCGCTGTTCGAGGCTCACGCGCTGGGGTTGGTCAAGTTCGCCAAGGTCATGCTCGGCGACCAGTCGATCGCCGAGGACGTCGTCCAGGACGCCTTCGTCGGCATGTACCGGAACTGGTCGTCACTGAAAGACAGGGACAAGGCACTGGGCTATCTCCGGGCGAGCGTGCTCAACGGCTGCCGCACCGCGCACCGCAACAGGACCCGCCGCGACCGCGCGCTGCTTCTCGCGCCCGGCGCCGACGACATCGTTTCCGCGGAGGAGAGCGCCCTGGTCGGCGAGGCCAACCGCGAGGTTCTCGCGGCACTGCGTGCCCTGCCCGCGCGCCAGCGCGAGGCCGTGGTGCTCCGCCACTACCTCGGCCTCAATGAGGAACAGGCTGCCCAGGTCATGAGAGTCGCCCGGGGCACCGTTAAGTCCGCCACCTCCCGGGGCCTGTCGTCCCTGGCGCGGATCCTCAGGGAGGAAGCCGAATGAGCGTCGAAGACCGGGTAAGCACCGCTGCCGAGGCGACCGCCGCGTCGGTCCGCGAGATCCGCCCGCTGAACCTGCCGGACAGCAGCGCGGCTTCCGCTGAACCGCGCGAGCACCGGGGCCGCAATGCGTACCTGGCTCGCAGAACCCTGTCGAAGATGAAGGAGACCTGGGTGATCCCGCTCGGTGCCGCCGCCGCTGTCACGGCGCTCGCCCTGTCCCTGGTGGCAATCCGCCACGCGGAGCCGCCGCGCCCGGCACCGGCGAAGGCCGCTGACGCCGTCGCGGGGATCCCGCGGTACTACGCCATCGCGACCGAGGGGAAACCGAGCCACCTCGGCCAGATGGCATCGATCGCCGTGACCGTGGGCGACGTCCGCACGGGCACGGTACTCGCCACCGTCGCCCTGCCGGCCATTAGCGTGACCGTCGGGGTGAATGGCGTCGCCGGAGTGTCCGCCACAGCGGACGACCGGTCATTCGTCATCGGCAGGAGGGACGTCTGGGGCGATGTGGACTATTTCCTGGTGCGCATCGCACCGGGAACGAAGCAGGTAGCCACGGTCAGGCACCTGCCCATCCCGGAAACCTCGCCCGGCGAGCTGCTCGGCTTCGCGGTATCCCCCGACGGCAGGCAACTGGCCGCCCTGTCGGTCCGGGGCAACGGCACGACACTGCGGACCTACTCCGTCGCGTCCGGGGCAGTCCTGCGGTCCTGGACGGCGAGCACGTGGCGAAATCAGGCCGACAGCTTTCTGCTCGCCACCGGGGTCTCCTGGACGGCGGACAATCGCCAGGTGGCGTTCTCCACGGTGGTGACCACCAAACAGAACCCGAACGGCGCCCTCGTAGAACGGGCCGTCCGCACGACCGAGCCAAGCGGTGGCCTCGCCGGCGTCAGCAGGGTCGTACTCAAGGCACCGGCCGACTGCTCGTCGCTCCTACTCACGCCGGACGGCGGAACCGTTGTCTGTGCCACGCAGCTCAACTACCCCAGCTTTGATCCGCCGGCTCGTTGCGGCAAGGACGGGCCGATGTTCGTCGCCTACTCCGCCGCCACCGGCAAGCGCCTGCGTGTCCTTTACCAGTACACGGGCGCG
>Ga0335083_10006096_pt1 | contig 15148 bp, 9 predicted proteins | sample Lox_Sample_42_FD_206716 | JGI IMG/M metagenome (GOLD analysis project Ga0335083, IMG submission 206716) | Soil microbial communities from Loxahatchee National Wildlife Refuge, Florida, United States - Lox_Sample_4.2 | ecosystem: Environmental > Terrestrial > Soil > Wetlands | place: USA: Florida... | reverse complement strand
GAGCTCGAGCCGATCCGGGCTCAGCACGACGAGCGAATCGCCCTTGTCCGGGCAGCCGTCGTCGTCCTGGATGCCGTTGATCGTCTCGGGCTCGTTCGGGCACTTGTCCTGCGCGTCGGGGATGCCGTCGCCGTCGTTGTCGGGATCGGGGCAGCCGTCGAGGTCCTGGAAGCCATCCTTGTCTTCCGGATCGTTCGGGCACTTGTCCTGCGCGTCGGGAATGCCGTCGTGATCGTTATCGGGATCGGGGCAGCCGTCGGCGTCCTGGAAGCCGTCCTTGTCCTCGGGCTGGTTCGGGCACTTGTCCTGCGCGTCGGGAATGCCGTCGTGATCGTTATCGGGATCGGGACAGCCGTCGGCGTCCTGGAAGCCGTCCTTGTCCTCGGGCTCGTTCGGACACTTGTCCTTCGCATCGGGAATGCCATCGCCGTCGGAGTCGCGATCGAGGTCTTCCTGGTGCTCGATCCGCAGTGCGGGTGCAGTCGGCGCGACGGTGACGAGCAACACCGCGCGCAGATCCGGCGAGCCGATGCCGGTCGTCACGCCGCGGCCGATCGCGACGCCGACGTTGATGCGGTGATCGACCTGATAGCGCCCGCCGCCGAGCGCCTCGATCGTCGTCAGCGCGTGCGCGGGGCCCATCGCGCCCGTCGCGGTGGGCTCGTCGTAGCGCCCGCCCGGGATCACGTCGCCGAAAACCTCGCCCGCGGCCCACAACCGATCGAGGAGGCGCACGCTGCCGGCGGCGCCCCACGTCACGCCGCTGCCTTGATCGATGTTCGCGTAGTGCTCCTTGCCGCGAAACACGCCGCCCGCGTTGAGCGTGATCGAGATCCGCTTGTCGGCGGCTTCCGGCACGAACGTCGCGAGCGCGACCACTCGCCCCTCGGGACCCGACACGCCCGCGAACTCGTTGCTGGACGCGGTCGGCAGTGTGAGCGAGAGGCCGGCGCCGGCGACGAGCTCGCCGCCCGCGAGCGGCCCACGCCATGCCATCGCCTTACCGTGCAGCGTCAGATCGCCGCGGGCACTGCCGCTCGCCGGCGGCACGCCGAACATCATCGAGTTGTCGACCGCCTGGCCGTCTTGCAGGTAGAGCGGCATGCGCGCGCCCGCCTCGAAGCGGCCGAGGAACGCGTACGCACCGCCGAGCTCGAGCATCGTGCGCATCTGCACCGGCGTGTCGCTGTTCGAGGCCGTATCGATCACGAGCGGGTTCGACGCGTACGACACGACGCCGGTCACCACCCACGCGCCGTCGGCGCCGACCGTCGCGCTCTGCGCCTGGAACGCCGTGCCCGTCGTCGCCGGCGTCGGGTTGAACACCGTGAGATCGAGGTTGCGTTCGTCGCCGGCGCGCGCCGCGCCGGCGATGGTCACGATCGCGAGCGCCACGACCGCGCTCGCGCCGCGTCGACGCCGCAGTCCGAACGCGAGCACGACCGCGAGCATCGCGAGCCCGCTGCCATGACCGGTCTGGCAACCGCCGCCGCCGCGCGCGTCGGCGAACACGCCGTGACCCTCGACGTTCACCATCGCCTGCGAGTCGGGATCCATGTCGAGGTACAGCGTCGCGGTCGCGGTGAAGTCGCCCTCCGCGCTCGGCGTGAACACGACGTCGAAGTTCTGCATCCCGCCGGGCGCGAGCGAGACGTTCGTCGCCGCGCCGCCGCCGAGCGTGAGCACGCTCCAGGTCGCCATCGCCGCGTTGCTGCCGGTGCCGGCGATGTCGATCTCGTGGATCGTGAACATGTTGGTGTCGTCCATGTTCGCGACCTGGAGCTCGTTGCCGGGCGCGATCGCCTGCAGGTGCACCGGGATGCCGATGCCGGTGAAGCCGAGCTGGATCGTGGTCGGGCCCATGCCGACGTTGCGGCCGAGCCCGGTGCCCTGCAGCGTCACCATCACCATCGGCATGCCGCGGTCGTCGTCGGTGATCACGAGCACGCCATCCGGCGCCTTGCCGATGACGGTCGGCGAGAACTGGATGTTGAAGTCGTACATGCCGAGGCCGGGCACCTGGACCGGGCCCGGGTTCACGAGCTGCCACACCGGATCGCCCGAGAGCATCACCGCCGAGATGTTCAGCGGCGCCTCGCCGGTGTTCATGATCGTCTCCGCCATCACCGGCGCGTTGTCGCCCGGGTTGCGGAACGCCGTGAACGTCGGCGGCGCGTCGGCGTGGATGTGGCGATCGATGCCGCGGCCCTGGATCGAGACCGTCACCGTCGCGGGCTCGCCCATGCACGTCGAGCCCATGCCGCACACGCCGCTGTACGGCCACGTGATCATCGCGGTGTCGTACTGGTTATCCGGACGCTCGAGCGTCGGCGTGTACGTGACGTTCACCGAGAAGCTGCCGCCGGGCGCGACCGTCTGCGCGGTCAGCACGCCGAACGTGTACGGGCACATCGTCTCCGGAGCGGTCAGCGTACACGTCGGCGTGCCGGCGTTGAGCGTCAGGTTCGCCGTGCCCATGTTCTGGATCTGGATCGTCTGCACCGGCGGCGTGCCGAGCAGGTCGACCGCGCCGAAATCGACCATCATGCTCGCGGGTGTGATCGCGAGCGTCGCGGTCGTCGACGTCGCGGTGATCGGCACCGAGAGGTTCGGCATCGCGGTGTTGAGGTCGCTCGTCAGATCGAGCGTCGCGCTCAGCGCCGCCACGCGGTTCTGCGGCGCGCACGTGATCGTCACGACGAGCGTGTCGCCGGAGCCGACGAGCTTGAACTTGTTCGCGCCGGCCGGCGTCGGGCACGACACGGTCGCGGCGTTGTGCTTGCAGCTCGTGACCGCGAGCTCGCCCGTGTTCGTGCCCATGCCCGGAGTCACCGTCATCGACGTGATCGTCACCGCGGTGGTCGTGTCCCCCGCGCCGGCGGTGTTGACGATCGAGATCGTTCCCGTCCCGGTCTGATCGTAGCGGACGTTGCCGATCGCGAGCGTGCCCATGTTGTTCGGGTTCTGCGCGGTCGTGTAGCCGCCGGCGGCGCACGTCAGGCTCGCCGTGCTATCGCCGCCGGCGTCGCTGTCGCTCGTGAACGTCACGGTCGCGGTCTGCGAGCCGGTCGCGCCGGTCGGCGGCATGCAGTACATCGGCACCGCCAGCGGGGCGGTCTGGCTCGTGAACGTGCACGACGTCGAGCCGCCGACGCAGCCGTTGTTCGCCGCGAACGAGAACCACGTGCTGCTCTGCGTGATCGTCGCGCTGGTCACGGTCAGCGGGCCGGGGTTGCTCGCCGCGGTGTTCGTGACGTTGATCGTGCCGTTGCCGGTGGTGTTCGGCGGCACGGTGCCGAACGCGACGTCGGTCACCGCGATGATCGCCATCGTGCCGGTGCCGGACAGCGCGATCGTCGGGTTCGGGTTGACGTCGGCATCGCTCGACACGTCGAGCGTCGCCGTGCGCGAACCACCGACTTTCGGGTTGAACGTGACGTACACGTTCACCGCCGAGCCGGCCGCGATCGCCACCGGCGTCGCCGTATCGATCGTGTAGTCGCCGGGGTCGAGGCCGGCAAGCGCGAGGTTGCTCACCGTGACCGTGGTGCCGGCATCGCCGGTGTTCTGGAACGAGATCGGCACCATTCCCGACGAGCCGTTGGGCTCGCGCACCGAGCCGAAGCTGACCGACGCGGGCACGGTCAGCACCGAGCCGGTGCCCGTTCCCATCATCGTGAACGTGCCGATGTTCGCGTTGCCGGAGTCGCGCATCGTCACCGTGCACGTCTTCGCGCCGCGCGACGTCGGCTTGAACTTGACGTTGATCGTCGTCGTCGCCGGGCTTTGCGGCACCGCCACCGGCACGGAGCTCGTGACCGTGAACTCCGAGCTGCATGCCGAGAGATCGAACGACGCGACGCTCTCGCCGCCGGTTTGATCGCTCTGCAGTGCGGTCGTCGAGGTCGACGGCACCTGGAGCTCGACGCTGTTGAAGTTGACGGTCGCCGGATTCGCGGTCACGGTCGCGTGCGCGTTCCACGCGACCGATGACACGACGGCGAGCGCGGCCAGAGCGAGCCACCGCTGCATGTTCATATCCCCGGATGCATCGTACATCGGCGGGTCACGAGCCGAAAGCGACGCCGGACACGTCGAATATCCCACTTCGTGCGACCCTCGTGCGGGATGACGGACGACGGCGATGCACCGACGCTCCTGGACTCGCTAGCCTCGACCGCGGCGGGGCGCTCCACGCCACCGGCCCCCGATCCCCGGTACGCGCTGCGCGGCCTGCTGGGTCGCGGCGGCATGGGGGAAGTGTGGCTCGCCCACGATCTGCGGATCCAGCGCGACGTCGCGATCAAGTGGATGCGCGGCGAGGGCGCGCGCGATCCCGACTCGGTCATGCGCTTCCTGCGCGAGGCGCGCGTGCAGGGCCGGCTCGAGCACCCCGCGATCGTCCCGGTCCACGACATCGGCGGCGGCGAGGATGCGCCGTACTTCGTGATGAAGCGACTGGCCGGCACGACGCTCGCCGACGTGCTGGTCGAGGGCGATGCCCAGCGGTGGACGCGCCGGACGTTGCTGGCGCGGCTCGTCGACGTCTGCCTCGCGGTCGAGCTCGCGCACTCGCGCGGCGTGATCCACCGCGACCTCAAGCCCGCGAACATCATGCTCGGCGATCTCGGCGAGACCTACGTGCTCGACTGGGGCCTCGCGCGCGAGGGCAACACGCCCGACGCCGTGACGCCGCTCGCTGGCGCGGTCGACGGCGGCCAGACCGCGGTCGGCGCGATGATGGGCACGCCCGGCTACATGGCTCCCGAACAGATGCGCGGCGAGCGCGTCGACCACCGCGCCGACGTGTTCGCGCTCGGCTGCATTCTGTTCGAGATCTTGGCCGGCGCCCCGGCGATCGCCCGCGACACCGTGTTCGAGACCACGCTGTCGGCGCCATGTTACCGCCCGCGCGAGCGGCGCGGTGACGCCGAGGTGCCACCGGAGCTCGACGATCTGTGCGCGGCCGCGACCGCGGCGGCGCCGGCCGATCGGCTCGCCTCCGCGAAGGCGCTCGCCGACGGCATCCAGCGCTTCCTCGACGGCGATCGCGATCTCGCGCGCCGCCGCGAGCTCGCTGCCGAGCACGCGCGCGCGGCCGGCGCGCTGTTCGCGGCCGGCGGCGAAGCCGCGCGCGCCGGTGCGATGCGCGAGGCCGGCCGCGCGATCGCGCTCGATACGACCAACGCCGATGCCCAGCGCTTGCTCGGGCGCCTGCTGCTCGAGCCGCCGCGCGAGATGCCGGCGGAGGCGCGCGCCGAGATCGAGCGCGATCGCTTGCTCGCGTCGAGAGCGGTCCTGCACAAGGGCGCGATCGGTTACGGCTGGAATCTCGTCCTCCTGGGGTCGCTCAAGGTGCTGGGCGTGTCGGGCACCTGGCCGTTCTACGGCCTCGGCACGCTGCTCGTCGCGGCGATCGCGACGTGCTGGGTCGCTTCCCGTCGCGCCGAGGCGTTGTCCCGGCGCGAGGTCGCGGCGTTCGTCGTGTTGCATTCCATGATGCTGGCGATGGTCGCGATCATCGGCAGCCCGCTCCTCATCGGCGCGCTGCTCGCGTTCGGCGGGCTCCAGATCCTGCTCATGTATCCCGGCGCCCACATGCCGCGCTTCATCGTGCTCGCCCACTTCGTCGCCATCGGCGTTCCGTTCGTGCTCGAGATGATCGGCGTGCTGCCGGCGACGTTCGAGCTCGTCGCCAACGGGTTGCTCGTGCGCCCGTGGGCGGTCGGCGTTCCCGCGGGAGTGTTGCTGGCAGTGGTGCTGGCAGTCATCTTCCTGGGGATGGTCTTGAACGCGCTGATCTCGACCAGCCAGCGCCAGGCTCAGGAAGCCGCGGAGGAGCGCGTGCACGTCCAGTCGTGGCACCTGCGCCAGCTCGTGCGGTAGGCTGCACGCGCCATGACGATGACGCAGACGCCCAGCGGGCTTTCGTACGAGGACACGCAGGTCGGGACGGGTGCGAGCCCGCAGCGCGGCCAGACGTGCGTGATGCACTACACCGGTTGGTTGTGGGTCAACGGCCAGAAGGGCGCGAAGTTCGACAGCTCGGTCGATCGCGGCAAGCCGTTCGAGTTTCCGCTCGGCATGAGCCGCGTGATCAAGGGCTGGGATGAAGGCGTCGCGACGATGAAGGTCGGCGGCAAGCGCACGCTCTTGATCCCGCCCGCGCTCGGCTACGGCGATCGCGGCGCGGCGGGCGTGATCCCACCGGGCGCGACGCTCCTGTTCGAGGTCGAGCTCCTGCGCGTGGCGTAGCCATGACGCTGTGGTTCGCCGCGCTGCTCGGCATCGTGCAGGGCCTCACCGAGTTCATCCCGGTGTCGTCGACCGCGCACCTCAAGATCGTGCGCGTGCTGTTCGGGCAGCACATCGCCACCGAGACCTACACCGCCTACGTCGCCGTGCTCCAGCTCGGCACGCTCGCGGCCGTGATCGTGTACTTCGCGAAGGACCTCGTGCAGCTCGCGACCGCGCTCGTACGCGCGCCGGGCTCGCACGACGCGAAGCTCGTGTGGATGCTCGCGGTCGGCACGGTGCCGATCGTCGTGCTCGGCCTGGCGTTCAAGCACCGCATCGAGAGCCTCGAATCGCTCTACCTGTTCGCGGGCACGCTGATCGGCGTCGGCATCATCATGGCGGCGATCGATCACTTCGCGGCGGGTCGCGAAGGCCGAACGATCGCGACCCTGACGTACACCGACGCGCTGCTCGTCGGGCTCGCGCAGACGCTCGCGCTCGTGCCCGGCGTGTCGCGCTCCGGCTCGACGATCTGCATGGCGCTGCTGCTCGGCCTGACCCGAAGTGACGCCGCGCGCTTTTCGTTCTTGCTGTCGATCCCCGCGGTGGCAGGAGCTGGCATTCTCGAAGCGGCGACCAAGTTTCAGGAGCTCGGTGGCGAGATGGTGCCGGCGCTCGTGGTCGGCATCGCGACCGCGGCCGTGACCGGTTACGCGACGATCGCGTGGCTCCTGCGGTGGCTCGGGTCACACCAGCTCGTCGGCTTCGCCGTGTACCGGGTTGCCGCTGGCCTCGCCCTTCTCGGCGCGCTCGTCGCCGGGTGGGTGTCGGCCGTGTGATAAATTAGCTGGCGCATGACTCGTTATGTACTGCCGCTGGGGGTGGTGGCCCTCGCGCTCGTGGCCACGGCCGCACACGCCGACTGTCCGAAAACCGGACGATATGCCGTCACGATCGACTCCGCCCCCCAGGGCGCGCCGATCTACATCGGCGACAAGACGTGTCAGATCGGCGTGACGCCGTGGAGCGGCAAGCTCAACAACGGCGACTACCAGGTCATCATCGACACGCCGGGCTACGAGACCGCGACCAAGACGTTCCACGTCGGCCGGCTGCGCGCGCCGCAGCAGCTGTTCGTGCCGCTCGTGAAGAAGGCCGATCCGCCGAAGATCGACGTCCGCGCCGACGCCGACAAGAACGTGTTCGGCGCGACCGTGTTCCTCGACGGCCAGGCTCAGGGCCAGGCTCCGATGCTGATCACGACCACGCCCGGCCGCCACCAGGTGCGCCTGCAGAAGGACGGCTTCGATCCGCTCGAGACCTGGATCGAGGCCAAGGACAATCAGGTCCAGACCTACGCGCCGAGCCTGCACGAGATCCCCAAGCCGAAGTTCGGCGACGTGATCGTCGATGCCGACGTGCCCGATGCCGAGGTCTGGGTCGACGGCAACAAGCAGCCCGACAACACGCCGTCGATCGTCAAGGGCCTCGTCGAGGGCCTGCACGTGATCGAGGTGCGCAAGGCGCCGGCCTTGCCGTGGAAGCAGACCGTGCAGGTCACCGCCGGCCAGCAGACGAAGGTCCGCGCCGAGCTCAACGGCTCGATGTCGGGCGGCGTCGGCGTCGTGCGCGTGCTGTCCGACGCGCAAGGCGCGCGCGCGTTCCTCGACGGCACCGACATGGGACCGGTGCCGGTCGACATCAAGGACGTCAAGGCCGGCGATCACATCGTGCAGGTCAAGGCGCCCGGCATGCAGGCCGGCGAGAAGCACGTGACCGTGCAGGCCGGGCAGTCGCAGATCGTGAAGTTCGACCTCAACCAGGAGGCGGCCGGCGACACCGGCATGTTGAAGGTAGTGTCGAACGTGCCCGAGGCGACGGTGTTCGTCGACGGCGCGTCGCTCGGCAAGGTGCCGCAGGAGAAGCGCGTGTCGGCGGGCGACCACCCGGTCGTGGTGAGGCTCGAGGGCTACAAGCAGTTCGAGAAGTCCGTGCGCGTCGAGCCCGGCCAGACCGTGACCGTGCAGGCCGAGCTGCGCGCGGTCGGCAAGCTGCGCGTGCTCAGCGATCCGAGCGGCGCGACCGTGCTCATCAACGGCATGCCGGTCAGCCAGAAGACGCCGATCCCGGACCTCGAGGTCGAGACCGGCGACACCGTCGTGCGCGTCGAGCTCGCCGGATTCCAGCCGTGGGAGCAGACGATCAACGTCAAGGGCGGCGAGACCCAGCCGCTGGCGGTCAAGCTGCAGGTCGCCGGCCCGAGCATGGCCGAGCTCGCGGCGGAGCAGCGCGGGCGCAGCTCGCTCGGCGCGCGCACGCTGCCCAAGCTGGCCTCGACCGCGGATCTCAGCGCGGGCTATCCGTACTACTTCGAAGGCAAGGTCACGGTCGGCGCCGGCAAGATCGCGAACCAGTTCGGGTTCGATGCCAACGTCGGCGTGCGCACGTTGTTCGCGCGCACCGAGCTCGGGATCGGGGCGCGCATGATGCTCGCCGATGCCGAGCCGTTCTCGGCCGGCGTGTTCAGCGACATCTGGTGGGGCGCGACGCTGCTCGACTCGAGCGGCCGCAACGGTCTGACCTGGAACGCCGGCGCGGCGGCGTCGCTGACCGCGGCGACGCACGTGACGATCACGGGCCGCGCCTACCTGAACATCTGGGACGATCGGTTCTGCCCGACGCAGGGCACGGCCGGGATGAACGACGGGTTCGAGACCAACACCCAGCCGCTCGCGACGTGCAAGGACTGGAAGGACGGCACGCTGCCCGCGGCGACCGTGATGGAGGTCGCGAGCCTCACCGGCTGGAGCGCCGGCGATCGCAACGCGGTGTTCGACCGCGTGATCGGCGCGCGCCTCATGCTCAGCATCGCGGCCGAGCTCGCGCTCCAGCAGCAGTGGAACGTGTTCTTCCTGCTCGAAGGCGCGCCATATCAAAGCCAGCGCGCGCTGTTCACGAGCTACTTCGCGCCCGACGCGATGCCCACCAACGACTTCGGCATCTACGGCCGCGTCGGGCTGACCTTCAAGTTCTGAGGGAGAGCAGAATTACCGCCAAGGCGCCGAAGCGCGCCAAGACGCCAAGAGGCTGGATCGGGCCCGATCCTGTTCTGCTGGCGCCTCGGCGTCTCTGGCGCCTTGGCGGTAGATCATCTCGTGACCGGTGCGAACGCGATCGCGGAATAAGCGACCGCGGTCGCGCGGCCCGGGTTGTGATAGGCGTGGCGCTGGTCGCCGCGAAAGCTGACGACGTCGCCTTCGCCGAGCACGTAGCGCTCGCCCGCGACCGCGAGCTCGACCTCGCCGCGCTCGCACGTGAGGTACTCGCGCGTGCCGGGCGTGTGCGGCACGCCGGCCATGCGTGCGTTCGGCGGCAGCACCATGCGTTCGAGATCGAGGCCGGGCAGGGGCTCGGGCAAGAGCTTCCGGATCGCGACCGGGCCGCGCTGCCGCGTCGGCAGCTCGCCGGCGCGGATCAGGCGCGCGTCCTGGCGGGCGGGTGCGAGTAATTCGTCGAGGCGCACCTGCAGCGCGTTCGCGACCTTGACGAGCACCGCGAGCGTCGGGTTCGCGCCGCCCGACTCGAGGTGCGTCCACGTCGCGCGCGGGATCCCGGCCGCGCGCGCGATCTGCTGCTGCGACAGCCCGCGCGCTTCGCGCAGCGCCGCGATGTTGTCGGCGAGGTGGTCGTGCTCGTTGCTGCTCCCCCGTCGCGGGATTCGCAGCTCCTGAGGTGAGCTCGCGCTCGCTTCGCTGCGCCCTTGCTGTGGTCGGTTGTCGCTGCTCACCGGGTGGCCTCCTGCCAACAGATTAGCGCGGATGATGACAGATTGCCCAGGCCGCCGTACAGCGAGGACATGACGATCGAACACGATGGCGCGCTGGTCACCGGCGCGAGCCGAGGTCTGGGGCTGGCACTGTCCGAGGCGCTCGCCGCGCGCGGCGCGCGCGTGGCGATGGTGGCGCGCGATCCGGAACCGCTCGCCGACGCGGTCGCGCGCATCCGCGCCGGCGGTGGGATCGCGCACGCGATCGCCGCCGACATCTCCGACAAGCACGCGGTGCATCGCATCGCGGGCCAGGCCCACGCGCTGGTCGGCGACATCGCGATCGCGATCCACAACGCGAGCACGCTCGGCCCGGTGCCGCTGCGCCTGCTCCTCGACACCGAGTGCGAGGACCTCGCCGCGGTGCTCGAGACCAACCTGATCGGCCCGTTCCGGCTGACCAAGATCCTCGCGGGCGCGATGGCGCTGCGCGGCGCCGGCACGATCGTGCACGTCAGCTCCGACGCCGCGGTCGAGGCGTACCCGCGGTGGGGCGCGTACGGCGTGTCGAAGGCGGCGCAGGATCACCTCGCGCGCGTGCTCGCGGCCGAGCTCGACGGCACCGGCGTGCGCGTGCTCGCGGTCGATCCGGGCGAGATGGACACCCGGATGCATGCCGATGCCGTGCCCGACGCCGATCGCGCCGCGCTGCAGCGCCCGGCCGACGTCGCGGCGCGCATCGTCGCGATGATCGAGGACGCGGCGCGCGCGCCGAGCGGAGCGCGGCTGATCGCGCCGAGATGGCCGCGTGCCGTCGAGCTCTCCGAGGGCGGCGCGTGAAGTTCTATCGCCACGCGCCGGCGCCTGCGCGCGTCACCGGGCGCGGCACGACCGCGCTGCGCGCCGACGAGGTCTCGCGTCACCGCGTCCGTCTCGTCGCGATCGATCGGCGCGCGGATCGCGTCGAGCTCACCTCGTTCGCGCGGCTGCCCGAGTTGCTCGCGCCCGGCGACCTCGTGGTCGTCAACGACGCGGCCACGCTGCCGGGCTCCCTGCGCGGCGACGGGTTCGAGCTGCGCCTGAGCGGACCCGTGCAAGCCTCGCGGCTCGTCGGCGTCGTGTTCGGCCCCGGCGACCACCGCACGCGTACCGAGGACCGCCCGCCGCCGCGCACGTTCGTGGTCGGAGAACGCGTGCGGCTCGGCGCGCTCGCGTGCGAGGTCGTCGCCGTCCAGGGCCGGCGCGTCGAGCTGGTGGCGCGCGCGCAGGAAGACGAGCTGTGGCAGGCGCTGTACGCGCACGGTCGCCCCGTGCAGTACGCGCATCGCCTCGAGCCACTGCCGCTGTGGTCGGTGCAGACCGCGTACGCAGCACGGCCGTGGGCGGCCGAGATGCCGTCGGCCGGCCGCGCGCTGACGTGGGAGGTCTTGCTCGGCCTGCGCCGCGCGGGCATCGCGCTCGCGCGGCTCACGCATGCCGCCGGACTGTCGTCGACCGGCGACGACGAGCTCGATCGCGCGCTGCCGTGGCCCGAGCGCTACGAGCTGCCGCGCGCGACGATCGAGGCGATCGCCGCGGCCCGTGCGCGCGGCGGCCGCGTGATCGCGATCGGCACGACCGTCGTACGCGCGCTCGAGTCCGCTGCACCCGAGCTGCACGCCGGCGCTGGCATCGCGCGGCTGCGTCTCGACGCCGCTTACTCGCCGCGACTCGTCGACGGCGTGGTGTCGGGCCTGCATTCACCCGGCGAGAGCCACTTCGAGCTGTTGCGCGCGTTCGCGCCGCGCGACCGGCTCGTGCACGCGATCGAGCTCGCCGCCGCGCACGGCTTGTCGGCGCACGAGCTCGGCGACGCCTGCCTGATCCTCTAAGCTTAATCGAGGCACGAGCGCGTGCTCATCCACAGATCGGACGCGCCCAGGCTGCCGGCGCGCGCCGACGCGAACAGGTACGTGAGGCCGTCGTGCGAGATGAACGGATCGCCTTCATCGACGGTCGTGTCGTCGAGCTCGAACGGTGTGGGCGCACCGAACGGCTGTCCGATCGCGGGGCGCGTCATGACGTAGATCTCGTCGTTGCTGCCGCTGTCGGACTCGTAGTACATCGTGAGCCGGTCGGCCGAGATGCTCGGCCAGCCCGTGGCCGGCGGCTCGAGGACGGTCTCCGCGGTGGGCCACGGATCGCTCGGCGATGCGCGCGTGATGTCGTCGAGCTCGCTGCTCGCGGTGCTCGAGGTGCTGAACGCCATCTCGAGGTTGTCCTCGCTGATCGAGGGCGCCACGACGCTGTCCGAGGCGAGCGACGCGACCTGCACCGGTGCGGCGAACGAGCCGTTCGAGAACGCCGATGCCAGCAGGATCGGATTCGTGGTCGTGGTGCGGACGAAGTAGAGGTTCGCGCTCGCCCCGTCCCAGGCGGGCCCGACTTCTTGCGTCGCGCTGGTCAGCGCCGCGATCTCGGTCGGCGCGCCGAACGCCGTGGGCCCGGTGCGCTGTGCGAGGTACAGGTGCTGGCCGCCGCCGGCGCGATCCGACGAGAACACGAGCCACTGGCCATCCGCCGACAGCTCGGGCTCCCAGTCGTTGTCGATCGTGTCGAGATCGGTCAACGCTTGTGGCGTCGACCACGCGCCGAACGTCGTGCACGCGGCCGTGCCGCCATCGCCGCCGCCGTCGCCGGTCGCGAGCGGCGCGAAGTCGACGTGCCCGCAGCCCGCGAGCAGCACGACGGCGACAGCCCGCACCATCCCTGCATCTTACTCGGGGCGTGCCCGCGCGCGAACAAGCAGCGCGAGCTGGGCCAGCGCCGCCGCGACCGCGGTCTCGGTGCGCAGGATCGTCGCGGCGAGCGACACCGGGGCAAATCCGCGCGCGACGAACGTGTCGAGCTCGCGCTCGATCCAGCCGCCTTCGGGGCCGATCGCGACGATCGCGGGGCCGCTCGTCGTGACCACGCGCTCGAGCGGCGGCGCGCCGGGGTGCGCGACGAGCCGCAGCGCGAGCGGCCCGCCGAGCGCCGGGAACCGCGTGTCGAGCAGTGCCATCAGCCGGTCGTGGACGTGCAGCTCGGGCAGGTGGGTGGTCGCGCCTTGCGCGGCGCCGAGCCGGGCCGCGCGCGCGAGCGCGTCGGGCGCGAGCCGCGGCGAGTCGAAGTAGCTCTTGTCGACGCGCCACGCGTTCGTCAGATCGACGCGGCGCACCCCGAACGCGGCGCACGTCTCGATCGTGCGCGTCACCACCTTCGGCCGCGGCACCGCGAGCACGAGCTCGATCGGCAGCTGCGGCGGGGGCGCGCCGGTGATCGTCAGGCGCAGCGTCATGCGCGCGCCGTCGTCGGCGACGACCTCGGCCGCGCCGACTCCGCCGCCGATCACGCCGGCGCGCACGACCGAGCCGGCGCGCGCGCCGAGCACGTCGCGGACGTGACGCGCACGGTCGCCGTCGATCGCGCAGGCGCCGTCGGGGCCGACCTCGGCGGGCTCGACGAGGAGCAGGTTCACGGCCGCACTGTAACGCGGTAGCTTTCGCCCATGCCGTTCTTCCAGGACCCGCCGCGCCTCGGCAATCAATTCGACGACGATCCGCTGCTGCCGTCGTGGATCGCGCGGTTCGTGCCCGCGGTCGCCGCCGAGCTGCGCGCGGTCGGCGCGCTGTCGGCCGAGCTCTACCCGCAGCAGCTCGCCGAGCTCGACGACGAGCCGCGACTCGTGCAGTGGGACGCGTGGGGCCAGCGCATCGATCGCATCGAGGTGTCGCGGCTGTGGCGCGACGCGCAGGCGCTCGCCGCCGCGCACGGGCTGGTCGCGGCCGCCTACGAGCCGGCCCATGGCCCGCACGCGCGCACGCACCAGTTCGCGCTCGTGCACGTGCTCGGGCCGTCGCTCGATGTCTACTCGTGCCCGCTCGCGATGACCGACGGCGCGGCGCGCACGCTGCTCGCGAGCGGCAACCGCGCGCTGATCGATCGCTACGTGCCGAAGCTGACGTCGCGTGATCCGGCCGTGATGTGGACGAGCGGGCAGTGGATGACCGAGCGCACCGGCGGCTCCGACGTCTCGCTGACCGAGACGATCGCGCGCCGCGACGGCGACGGCTGGAAGCTGTACGGCACGAAGTGGTTCACGTCGGCGACGACCGCGCAGATGGCGCTCGCGCTGGCCCGGCCCGAGGGGAACCCCGAAGGGTCGCGCGGGCTCGCGCTGTTCCTCGTCGAGCTGCGCGACGAGCGCGGCCGCCTGCGCGGCATCGAGGTCAACCGGCTCAAGGACAAGCTCGGCACGCGCAAGGTGCCGACCGCCGAGCTCACGCTCGCCGGCGCGCCCGCGATCATGGTCGGCGCGGCCGAGGGCGGCGTTCGCCAGATCACGCCGATGCTGTCGGTGACCCGCACGTGGAACGCGATCAGCGCGGCGAGCGCGATGCGCCGCGGCCTCGCGGTCGCGAAGGACTACGCGCGCCGGCGCGTCGCGTTCGGCGCGAAGCTCGTCGACAAGCCGCTGCACGCCGACACGCTCGCGATGTGCGAGGCCGAGTACGCCGGCGGGTTCTGCCTCGCGTTTCGCGCCGCGCACCTGCTCGGCGTGCTCGAGCGCGCGCCCGACGATGCCGCCGAGCGCCTCGCGCGCGCGCTCGTGCCGATCGCGAAGCTGGTCACCGGCAAGCAAGCGGTCGCGGTGACGTCGGAGGCGATCGAGGCGTGCGGCGGCGCCGGTTACGTCGAGGACACCGGGCTGCCGCGGATCCTCGCCGACGCGCAGGTCCTGCCGATCTGGGAAGGCACGACCAACGTGCTGTCGCTCGACACCTTGCGCGCGCTCGGCAAGGGCGGCGCGGCCGAGGCGCTCGCCGCCGAGGTCGAAGCGAATTGCGCCGCCGCGACCGACGCCAGCCTCGCGGTGCCGGTGCGCGCCGCGCGCGAAGCGCTGCGCCACGCGACGGCGTGGCTCGGCGACGCGATGCGCGATCCGGATCGGCTCGAGGCCGGCGCGCGCCGGTTCGCGCTCACGCTCGGGCGCTCGCGCGAGCTCGCGCTGCTGTGCGCGCACGCGCAGTGGTGCCTGGACCACGGCGCGGGTGACTTCGCGGCCGCGGCCGCGCGCCGGTTCGCGCACAACGGCGTCGACCTGGTCGGCGACGCGAGCGTGGC
>Ga0335083_10006095_pt1 | contig 15149 bp, 13 predicted proteins | sample Lox_Sample_42_FD_206716 | JGI IMG/M metagenome (GOLD analysis project Ga0335083, IMG submission 206716) | Soil microbial communities from Loxahatchee National Wildlife Refuge, Florida, United States - Lox_Sample_4.2 | ecosystem: Environmental > Terrestrial > Soil > Wetlands | place: USA... | reverse complement strand
TCATCAGGAACCGAACGCGGCCCGTACTCAGCGGCAGCCGACGCCCGCAAGGCATCCAGCCAGGCGGAAAGAACTTCGGCGTCCTGCTCAGGCAGGGCAGGAGAACGTGCCACGGCCTTGCCGCCCGTTACCTCCACCAGCCCAGCGGCCAAGGCGAGGAGCCACGCGCGGTGCAGGTCCGGCACATCGGCTGCCGAACGAAGCGTCCGCGGGGCCTGGACGCCTATAACCGCGGCAGCAGCCGGCACATCTGACTTCCGCAGTACCTCCCGGCCGGTCAGCAGGCGAGGACCCGAGTCGGCCAGCCACCTGGCGAGCGCCACCGCCCGGCGCACGACTGCCGACTCCTCGGCTAGATCCGAGAGCCGCGATTCGTCCACGGCCAGAGACTACCGCCGATCGCACAACACCTAGCCGTGGCTCACCCAGTGAGCAAGAAGAATCGCCGACTCATGATCGCCCGCTTCCATTCGCGCCGTCGTCACGACTGAGAGCTTGTTAGCGTGGGCGCCGCCGACAAGGACTCGCTTGGCAGTTGCTCTACGTGACCGGATTGGGCGTTTCCCATGACGGCGGAACGATGTAGCCGCACCATCGACATCGGTCCACGGCCATCGCTGACCGAACATTAAAACTGCTGGTGGGGCGGGTGGGGCTCGAACCCACGACCGGCGGATTATGAGAAGTGTGGCCCGGTGCTCCAGATGCGCTACCTGCACCGACACCACGATGCCGCGCCACCGATGGCCCCGATTGCACCGCTTGCACGGGTAGCTCGGTCCACGAACCGGTCCACGCCTCATTAGGGCGATAGCCGGATGCCAACTACAGAAAGTTACCGCCGACCGGGATAACATGCCGGGGCTACGGCAGGCGGGCGACATGGTCGATCTGGACCAGCGCTGCCCCGGCAGTGCGGCCGCTCGAAACGCATAGGTCATCGTGCGTGCCCGCTTGCCTGTCATCCCTCCCCAGCGGGCTCGGCGGCTGGCCGGGCCTTGACTGCCCGGACGGCTTCGGCCACGGTGCGGTGGTATTCGGGGGTGTGATCCGGGCCGTTCACGGCGGTGAGCATGTCGCGGACCTGGCCGATCTCCCCGGCCAGTACCAGCCGTACCCGGCGCTTGGCCAGGTCCGTGGCGAGCTGGGCGAGCATCCGGGCGGCGGTCACGTCCGCCGACGGCGTGGTCTGGCAGTCCAGCACGACCGCCCGGACGCCGCCGGTGGCGGCGGCGGTGACCGTGTCGTGCACGTGGTCGGCGTTGCCGAAGAACAGGCCCGACTCGACCCGCAGCACGGTGATGCCGGGGACGGTGTGGTCCTCGGGGTGGACGGCGGTATCGGCCCACTGGCCGCCGCTGCCGGGGATCTCGCCCAGCACCGCGACGTGCGGCCGGGACACCCGGTAGATCAGCAGCAGCACCGAGTCCAGCACGCCGATGAGCAGGCCGGGCAGGGTGTCGAAGATCAGCACCCCGAACATCGCGGCGACCGCCGCGATGAAGTCGGCGCGGGCGGCGAAGCCGTAGATCTTCCCCAGCCGGGACGACCAGGCCCGCCACAGCGCGGCCAGCGCCTTATAGTCGACCAGTTCGATCAGCGCCGCGATCACCACCGCGGACAGGGTCGCCTCCGGCAGGTCCTCGAACAGCCCCGTCAGGAACAGCAGCGTGATCACCGTGAGCACGGCCACCACCAGCCCGGAGGCCTGGGTCCTGGCGCCGGCCGAGCCGTTGACCGCGGTCTTGGACAGCGACCCGTTGACCACCATCCCGGACGACAGCCCCGACGCCAGGTTGGCCGCGCCCAGGCCGATCAGCTCCTTGTTCGCGTCGATCTCATAGCCGTCCCGGGCCGCGTAGGTCTTGGCCGCGCCCAGGCCCTCGGCGAACCCGACCAGCATCACCCCGGCCGCCGGGCCCGCGAGCTTGAGGAAATCCGCGGACGGCACGTGCGGCAGGCCGAACGCGGGCAGCCCGCCGTTGATGTGCCCGACGATGTCCAGCCCGTGTTTCTGCAAGGTGAAGATGTGTACCGCCAGGATGCCCGCCAGCACCGCCACCAGCGGCGCGGGCACCACCGGCGCCACCCGGCGCAGCACCAGCACCAGCGCGAGCGACCCCAGGCCGACCGCCACGGTCAGCCCCTGCGCCTGGCCCAGATGGGTAATCAGGTGCCACAGCTGATCGAAGAAGTCCCCCTCGCCCTTGCTGATGCCCAGCAGCTTGGGCACCTGACCAACGATGATGGTCAGCGCCAGGCCCACGATGAACCCCTTGAGCACTGGCTCGGAGATGAAGTTCGCCACGAACCCCAGCCGCGCCAGCCCCGCGGCCAGCGCCAGCACCCCGGTCGCGATCGCCAGCGTCACCGTCAGCGCCGGGAACAGGCCGGACTTGCCCGCCGCGACCTGCCCGACCGCGGCCGCCGACAGCGCCGCGGTGGCGGCCATCGGGCCGGTCACCAGGTGCTTCGAGCTGCCGAACGCCGCGTAGAGGACCAGCGCCCCCGGCGCCGCATACAGCCCCACCACCGGGGAGACCCCCGCGATCGTGGCGTAGGCCAGCGCCTCGGGCACCAGCACCGCCCACACCGTCAGCCCGGCGACCGCATCCCCGCGCAGCCACCCGCGCCGGTAACCCCGCAGCGAGGTGAACACCGGCCAGCGAGACCGCCTGGCCGCAGTCCCCGTATCATCGCTCATAATCTGCTGGCTTCGCCTTCCCTATGCCGGCGTGGTTCGTCGTGCTCGTCAGGTCAGGCCGCTGATGCCGTCGCCGATCAGCTTGGCCGCGATGACCAGGCACAGCACGGCCATGATCACCGCGTTGTGCGCGCTCATCCAGTCCTTCAGCTCACCGAGCAGCTTCTCGGACCGCTCGCCCATGGCGAAGTAGATGCCCACCGGGATACCGACCCCCACGGTGCCGATCAGGGCGAAGACCAGGTAGGCAAGAGCCTGCTGCCCGCCGGGGATGCCGGTCCCGGCGATCGTCGCTGCGCCGCCCGCCGCCAGCAGCAGGTTCTTGGGGTTGGCGCCGGACAGGACCGCCGCCAGGCCGATGGCGGCGATCGGGGTGGTCTTGTCGATGGTCGCCATCCACCTGGGCATCTGCGGCTCGGCATCCCCGCGCGGACGGCCGCGGAACTGCCGGACGGCGACCAGCAGCAGCAGGACGCCCAGGGCGATCTTGACCTAGCTGACCCACGCGGCCGGGGACCCGGATTTGCTCGCGCTGCCTGCCCCGGCCAGGGCCAGGACGATGGCCCCGACGACGCCCAGGCCGGTCAGCCAGCCCAGCACGAACGCCGGGCCGTTGACCGTGGCCCGGCGGCTGGTCAGCATCAGCACGACCGCGATGATCGGCACCGGGCTCAGTGCGATCCCGACCGCCAGCGGCAGCGACGTGCCGATAGCCTCGCCCAACGTCGCTCCCTGGCTAGCCGGCGGTCCGCAAGCCGTTCAGGTGCCAGGTGCCGTCAAAGGCGGGGTCCTTCGAGGCCGTGGATCCGGAAGTAGAGAAGAACCGGTACGCCTGGACCGCACGATTCAGATCTGCCTCGTCATATACCCGCCGCACCGTCTCGTGTGCCGGGTATCCGCCCGCGAACTCATACCGTCCTGGCGTCGTCTCCATCGGTTCCTTTCCGTCAAGCGCCCCGGAACCCAGCTACTACGCTCGCAGGCACCCAGCCACCGCACCTCCCCCGCCACGGATGAGGCGCAGACGAAGAGATCGAGCGGCCCAGTAATCAGCTCAGTGGCAATCACCACCGCCAGCGGCGGATGCCCCATCTGGACATCGCTCAGCTCGGGTGAGGTCTTGCGGGGAGGCAGCAGGCATGCTTGGCCTCATGCGGAACACCGAAGGTCCTGTGCCGGCTCGTTCGCTGGCCGGGCGGCTGGGTGAGGTCCGGATGGACGGGGAGCTGCCGCGCCGGGAGGATCTGGCGGTGGTGTTCGATGAGCTGGATTACCAGCTGGGTTGCCAGGCTTACCTGTGGTCGCTGCCGCTGGTGTCCTATGCGCAGTGGCAGCTGCAGCACCGTGAGGTGTTCGGCGCCACCAATTACGATCTGGTCCACTATGTAAGCTACCGTGACCGGCTCGGGCTGATCACGGCGAACGCCACCACACCGTACATCCTGAATTTCATTGACCTAGGTCAGACTGGCTCGCTGGTGGTCGAGCTGCCGCCCGGTCCGACAGCGGGCGGGCTGTCGGATTTCTGGCAGCGCGAGTGCGGGATCCTGGGCGAGATGGGCCCGGACCGCGGCCGCGGCGGCAAGCACCTGATCGTGCCGCCGGGGCAAGACCTGCCGGATGTCGACCCCAGCTTTTACGTGCATCAGGCCACCGGCATGAACGTGATGTTCGGGTTCCGCACGCTGGACCCCGACCCGCAGCCTTCGCAGGCCCTGGTGGACGGCGTCCGGATCACGCCGTTCGATGGCCGTCCAGCCCCTTCGACCCGGATTGTGTCCCCGGATGGGCGTGCCTGGAACGGTGACCAGCCACGTGGCCTGGAGTACTGGGTCCGGTTGCACGAGATCTGCCAGCGGGAGATTGTCGATGAGCGGGACCGGTTCTACCAGGCCATGCTCAGGCAGCTCGGCATCGAGAAGGGCAAGTCCTTTGCACCCGATGCGCGGCTGGTGCGCATCCTGACCGAGGCGACCGCTGCGGGTGAGCTGATGGCTCAGGCAAACTCGTTCGCCAAGCGCTTCCCGGGCGCCCTGTACTGGCCGGACCGGCACTGGGATCTCGTCGCCCAGCTGGACCATTCCGATCAGCGCGGCCCCGGCTATGACCAGCTGCTGGAACGCGCCGCCTGGTTCTATGAGGCGGTCAGCTTCTCCGAGGCGATGAAGAGCCAGACTCCCGGCGCCGGGCAGGCCTACCTGGGCAGCTACACCGACGCCGGCGGTGACTGGCTCGACGGCGCCAGAAGCTACACGCTGCACATCCCGGCGAACCCGCCAGCGAAACTGTTCTGGTCAGTCACCGTCTACGACATCGATACCCGCTGCCTGATCGACAATGAGCAGCAGCGTGGTGACTGGGGCTCCCGTGATGCCGGTCTAGCCTGCAATCCCGACGGCTCGGTTGACGTGTACTTCGGCCCGGCGGCTCCGCAGGGGCGGGAATCCAACTGGATCCAGACCCTCCCGGGCCGGCACTGGTTCTCCTATTTCCGGTTCTACGGCCCGCTGGAAGGCTACTTCGACCACAGATGGAAACTCGGCGACATCACACCGGTCACGGCCCAGACGCCGTAAATGACTGGATCAGGCGGCCTGCTGGCCGGACACCGGACTGCCACCGCAGCGGGCGAGGGGCTGTGCAAGCGGCCCAGGCCGGAACAGTCGCCGCACCGGAGCTGACGGTGTTCTCATCCGCCATCCGCTCACCTGGCCCACGTTGAGGAGCACTGATGACTGATGACCTGGCCGCGCTGGCCAGCGAGGCGTTCTTTTACGGATACCCGCTGGTGGCCGATCTCGACGAGGTGATCCGCTTCACCCGTACTGGCATGGGCAGCGTCCCGGCCGCTCCGTTCAACCAGTTCTCGCACGCCCGGACCCTGGCGGGCCCCGCGGACACGTTCGTCACCATCAACAATGACACCCTGTACTCCATCGCCCAGCTCGACCTGAGTGCCGGGCCCCTGAAGCTGAGCGTCCCCAGCACCGGGGACCGTTACTTCGTCCTGCAGTTCATCGACGCCTGGACCAACAACTTCGCTTACGTCGGCACCCGCTCCAGCGGCTCAGCTGCCCGGTCGTACCTCGTGACGCCGCCTGGCTGGGCCGGACGGCCCCCGGGTGGCGTCACCCAGATTCCGGCGCCCACCCAGATCGCGAGCATTCTCGGGCGCTGGGCCTGCAGCGGGCCAGATGACCTGCCCGCCGTGCACGCGCTCCAAGACCAGTTGTCACTGCAACGGGTGACCGGCGAAAAAACCGGCATTGGCGTGGCGCAGCCGGTCACCGTGCCTCATGAGCTGGAGTTCTTCGAGAAACTGCGGACCTGGATGGCGGCGTTCCCGCCCGCAGCCCCAGACCGTGACTACCAGCGGCAGTTCGGACCCCTTGGCCTGCTCGACGGGGACTCCCCCTATCGGGACGCACCAGCCGGCCTCACCCAGCCGCTGACCGAAGGCCTGGCCGCGGGCCGGGCCAGGCTTGAAGCCTTCACCCGCACCGGCACCGTGCAGAAGGTCAACGGCTGGATGATGGGCCTGCACATGTTCGACTACAACCTGGACTTCTTCGGCCCGGGCACCATCGACGACCCGCAGTGGAAGAAACCCGACCGCGCCTCCGCCTACCCTGAGCGGGCCCTGGCGGCGCGGGTTGGCCTGTGGGGTAACCACGCCTACGAAGCCACCTACGCGCAGGTCTTCCAAGACGATCTCGGCCAGCAGCTCAACGGCAGCCACCGGTACAGCATCCGCTTCAGCGAGCTGCCCCCCGTCCGCGCCTTCTGGTCGCTGACCATGTACGACATACCGGACTACTATCTCATCGCCAACCCTATCGGCCGGTATTCCATCGGGGACCGCACTCCGGACCTCCGTTACGAACCGGACGGCTCGCTGACCATCACCATCCAGACCGACCCGCCCGCAGATCAGACCCAGCGAGCCAACTGGCTGCCAGCGCCACCGGGTAACTTCCGCCCTATCATGCGCCTCTACGAACCCGGCCCAGAAATTCTGGACGGCACTTTCGCCCTGCCACCGATTCACCGCCTTGACTGATGCACAAGAATCACGCAGCTCGGCTTCACCATGGCGCCCCGCCAGTCAATGCTTAGCGGGGCGATAGAGGCCGAAGCCGGTAGACGGCGGGTGGAAACTGGGCAAGCAGAGCCAACGAACGCCCTCAGCGTGCACCGGAGCGGGGACGAAAAAGCCAGCTGGATCAGCGACGAGATGCCGGCCGGGACGGCGCGGGGAGCGCCAGACCCGGCACCGCGCAGCGGCGCCGATTGATCTATGAACGGCCGGATTGAGGTGGGGCGGGTGGGGCTCGAACCCACGGCCGGCGGATTATGAGAAGTACGGGCCCGGTGCATCGTACGCACTACCTGAACGGATACAACGGAGCCGTGCCGCTGATGGCCCTGATTGCACAGTTGGCACGGATGGCTCGGTCCACGAACCGGTCCACGCCTCACTGTGACGATCATGGGCTGCCAGCTACAGAACGTTACTGTCGGCGGGGTTTGATACGCCAGGGGCTATGGCAGGCTGGCGACATGGTCGACCTGGACTAGTCGCCGTTCTTCGTCGATCGTGTAGAAGACGCGGTACCGCCCGACGCGCAGGCGCCGCAGATGCGGCGATCCGTACGGGAACGATTCCGGCGGCCGCGGCTCATCGGCGAGCTGACCGACGGTATCCCAGAGCGCCGCGACGCCGGCGGGATCGTCGCGGAGGAAGCCCGCCGCCTGGTCCAGGGCTTGAATCTCCCAGTTGACCTGATAGCTCACCGGGGCGACAGGCCTAGGCGACGGCCTGCTTCCTCATGCGACACGTAGCGGATCGTCCCGGCTTCGCGGCGGCCCTGGTAACTGACCCGCGCAGCGTCGAACTCTTCGTTGACCTGCTGCTCTTGCATCGCCATGCGCAGCTGCCGGTACTCCTCGATGGGCACCACGACCGCTACCACCTGGCCGTCACGGTGAATCACGTCGTGGGTGTCACCAGCGGGCAGTTCGCTCATGGCAATCATGGTAACGAAACGGTCCGGCAGCCAGACGCCGCAACACGGCAGCGTCCCATGATCGACGTCTAGGCGAAGACTGAGACTCACGCTGGACTAGGAGCCGCGGGGCGGATCCTAACCTCCACTATTCACCGGGTTTAGCTGCCGACGGAGTGCGGGCCTGTGAGCTGGGGTTTTCTCTGGGTGGGCTGATGGCGGGGGTTCACCTTATGGGTGCGGGTTGCGTGATGGCGAATGGGCCTTCAGCAGCGAAGAGCGCCCTGGATCTGGGAGATTCGCGGTTACCACAGCCACGTCACTTCCAGTCCGGAGCGCTCTTCGCCGTGCGGGATAGCGAGTGGGATCATGCCCTGAAGGTCACCGCGAGCGGGAAGGGCCGTCGTCCGGGTGAGCGGCGACCGCCCGCTGGTCATCACCGCACCGGACGGCACCTAAACCGACGGGCTGACCGTGGACGGCCATGCCTAAGACAAAGACCGGCTGACCTTCGCGGAGCTGACCACGGGCGGGGCGCTGGCCTACGCACCGATCCCGGACACCGGCTGGAGCGGCGGGACCGGCCCCGGCGCCGTCGGCGTACTGCGCCGGGGATGATGGCCAGCACCGGGCCTTTCGCTTGATCCGAATGCCTGCCAGATTCCCTGGAGCACGTCTACCGGGTGCTGGGGATTTGCTCCTCCAGTTACTGGAAGAGCCAGACTGGCGCCATGGAGAACGACGGACCTCTTCTGACGATCGGTGAGCTGGCCAGGCGTGCCGGCGTGCCGGTGCGCACCGTCCGGTTCTGGTCGGACAGCGGGCTGGTGCCGCCGGTTTCGCGGACGGACGGCGACCGCAGGCTGTACGACGCGGCCTGCGTGGCCCGGCTGGAGCTGGTGACGACCTTGCGAGAGCTGGGCGTGAGCCTGGCCAGTGTCCGGCGCGTGCTGGACGGCCAGGTCACCGCAGCAGCGGTAGCCGCCATCCACCTGGAGGCGCTGGACACCGAGATCAGGGCGCTGCGGCTGCGCCGGGCAGTCGTGGCCGCCGTGGTGAAGCGCTCTGCAGACGGAACGGAGATGGGCATGATCAACAAGCTCGCACGCCTTTCCGCGGCCGAGCGCCGCCAGATCATCGATGACTTCACCGCGGAGGTCTTCGCCGGGCTGGATCCCAGCCCGGCCCGGTTCGCGCGCTGGGCGGCTGCGCCGGATCTGCCGGACGACCCCTCGGCCGAGCAGGTCGAAGCCTGGGTCGATCTCGCTGAGCTGGTAGCAGACAGGGGTTTCCGCGAGCAGGTCCGGCAGGTCGCCGGCATCGGCATCCAGATCCAGTCCGGCCGCTGGCTGGCCGACGTCGAGCGGGCGCAGGACGAGGCCGAGGCGGCCCGTCAGCGGGGAGTGCCGCCCGACTCCGCCGAAGCGGCCCAGATCGTGGCGCGGATCCTGGCGGACGCCCCCGGCGGCCCAGGCCGGGCTGAGCTGCTGGCTCAGCTAGAGGCCGCCACCGATCCCCGGATCGAGCGCTACTGGGAGCTGACGGCCGTCATCAGCGGCCGCGGCCCGTTTCCGTCGCTGCAGCGCGCCCTTGAATGGCTAGCCGCCGCGCTGCGCGCGAGCCAGCACCGAGAGGAGGCGGGCCGGTGATCAAGGTCCGCGGGCTGACCAAGCGCTACGGCTCAACGGTCGCTGTCGACCGGCTCAGCTTCGACGTCCCGCCGGGTGCCGTGACCGGCTTTCTAGCTGGGAACGACCTATCAGAATTGAACCGATAACCTGCGCACTACGAGAGGCCCGGTCGTCTGCTCTTGTGGCTTGACCTGCACAGATGGCACAACGGATGGCACCAAAAGCACCGATTGCACTGGGATTTCGCAGCCTCTCGTTCCACGACCCGTTCCACGGTTACTGCGCTTTGTCGATCAGCTCTCGTCCGAAGAAGTCCTCGTCGGCGTGCTTGATCACGTACGTCTGCTGGTCCTGGACGCCGATGTTGTAGCGGACCATCAGCCCGCTCAGAGCCAGGCCGTCGAGCAGGATGACCCGGGCCGCCACCCGGTCGGCGTAGGTGACGGCCTCGGGGGTGAACCGGCTGGTGGTGATGAAGATCCCGCGATCGGCCCGGGCCCCGTGCAGGGCCCCGACGAATTCCTGGATCTCCGACCGTCCGACTGCCCTTTCAGCTGCGTACCGCTTGGCCTGCACGTAGATGCGGTCCAGTCCCAGGGGTCCCGCCGCGGCCTGCGCGAGCAGCCTGCCAAGCTCGATCCGCGCCGCCTGCTCGGTCTTGCACGTCTTGCGGAACCGGATCTCCCGACCCGTCAGCGGGTCGGTCCCGGCGTACACCTTCACGCGCCAGGATCCGCTCGGTAGTTGCTCTATGTGTCCGGCCGGTCCTCTAGCCATGACACAAAAGGTACAGCCGACCACCGTCATCGGTCCACGAACCGGTCCACGGGACCATGATCCAGAAGGGTAAAACTGCTGGTGGGGCGGGTGGGGCTCGAACCCACGACCGGCGGATTATGAGTCCGCTGCTCTGACCGGCTGAGCTACCGCCCCGGGCGTCGGGAGCACACTACCATCACGGCGGCCGGTCGGGTCGCGGCCGAGGCGGGCCGCGGGCGGAGAGGCCCGAACGGGCCCGGCGGCAGGGTGTTTCGCCTGCCAGGCGGATGACGATGCCAGATTGATAGATATTTGCGTAGTTTAAGGCATATTGTCGGCGCAACTTTTTGATCTCATGATGTGAGAAAACCGGAAGTCCTGGATGCCGCACGATACCGTGACGCTTTCGCCTGCACGTCAGTGGTGCAGGCAGGGGGAGGGGAAATTGCTTAAGAAAATCTGCATCATGCTCGCGTCGACACTTATGATCGCCGGGGTTGGCGCATTTCTGGCCGTTGCTACTTTTGGAGTGGGCAGTCCGCAGACGTTCAATGCGCAGCTGTCCGGAGAGGAAATCGCCCAGGATCCCTACGGGTTTACGCCTACGCCCACACCAGCTGATCAGGCACCGGTATTCACGACATTCCCGAAAGGCACCGTCTATCCTGGCGTAGCCCTGAGTTTCCAGGTAGCCGCGACGGATCCCGACGGGGATCCCGTTACCATTTCCTGGTCACGATTGCCGCTGGCGCCAGTCAAGGTGACCTGTACGGCCTCCGGCAATGGCGGTACGACCCCGGTCGTGAGCTGCTCACTGGTGCCTTCGTCCAGCATCGACACGACAGACGACATCGTATTCACTGCCGCGGACGGCAGAGGCGGGGTATCTACGCATACGGTGACCGTCGGGCCTGCCTACTACGTAGCGATGGGTGACTCATATGCCTCCGGCGAGGGTGCGCCGCCGTTCGATGCCGGTACGGACGTCACCAAGGACACCAGAAGGGCTCCCAAGAACACCTGCCACCGGTCAAGCGCGTCGTGGAACTTCGGCCTCGAGGCTACGACGCCTTATGTAATGGAGGCATTCATCGCCTGCTCAGGGGCGCAGTCGCCCCAGGTGACCACGCAAGCGCAGTTCGCGAACCAGCCCGTCCAGGTCACTTCCCTTGGGAACGTAGCGCATCAGCCGAGTATGGTGTCGCTCTCCATCGGCGGCAACGACGTCGATTTCCATGACGTTGTGGTGGACTGCCTCGAAAACCGCATACTGGGCCAGTGCGGCGCCCAGATCCGGCGCAGCCTGGCCTTTGCGCGTAGCCCCGCGTTCAGCCAGATGATGACGGACGACATGCAAAAGATCCACCTGGCCGCTCCGGCGGCAAAGATCGAGCTAGTCGGATACCCGAATGTCATGAGCACGAGCTCGAGAGCCCTGTTGCTATGTCCGTGGCTCACCTCGGCCGCGCAGCAGAACATCATCGACCTCATCACCGGGCTCGCCACCGTCCAGGCCACCATCGCAGGCCAGCTACCGCCGAGCTGGAACGTGCACTACATCAATACTCTTGGCGCCTTCCAGGGGCATGAGATGTGCACGCCGCGCGCATACGTGAACTCGCTTTCCGCCGCAGCCGCTGACCTGGGAATAGTCTCGGCCTGGCAGAATGAAACAGCTCACCCGAACTTCGCCGGACAGCAAGCCATGCTGAACGTCGTCTCAGCCGCTATCAACAGCCAGAGTTAGCCGTCCGAGAGCAGCCAGGCCCCCTGATCAGCGCGCAGCTGATCAGGGGCTGCTGTCACGACAGGTGTCGCGGAATCAGGTCGCGGCGGAGGCGGGCCGGGGGCGGAGGGTCCGGGCGGGGCCTGGCGGCAGGATCTGGGTCAGGGTGAGCGGGCGGTCGGGGAAGCGGTCCTGCTCGCGCGGGTAGCCGAGGGAGACCTCCTCGAAGCGCACGCCGTCCTCCCAGGTGGTCCGGGGGATGTGCAGGTGGCCGTAGACGACGGCCTGGGCGCGGTAGCGCCGGTGCCAGTCGGCGGTCTGCTCGGTGCCGCACCACTGGGCGAAGGCCGGGTAGCGCAGGATGCGGGTGGGCTCGCGGGTCAGGGGGAAGTGGCTGACCAAGATGGTGGGCAGCGCGGGGTCGAGAGCGTCCAGGCGGGGCAGGGTGGCGTCGATCCGGGCCTGGCACCAGGCTTCGCGGCTCGGGTAGGGGTCGGGGTACAGGTGCCGTTCGTCGGTGCCCATCAGGCCGGCCTGGTAGGCCAGGGCCAGGCCTTCTTCCTTGGTGCGGGCGCCGTCAGGGCGGAACGAGTAGTCGTAGAGGACGAACAGCGGGACGATCACGACCGGCCCGCCGGGGCCGCCCCACACCGGGTAAGGATCCTCGGGGGTGATCACGCCGAGGTCGCGGCACACCTGTACCAGGTGCTGGTAGCGCGCCTCACCACGCAGGACCAGGGGATCGCGGGGGTGGGCCCACAGGTCGTGGTTGCCTGGTACCCACACCACGGTGCCGAACCGGCCGCTCAGCGTGCGCAGCACCCACTCGATGTCCTCGGCCTTCTCCCCCACGTCGCCGACGACCAGGAGCCAGTCCCCCGGCTCGCCGGGTGGCAGGTCAGCTACCCACTGACGGTTACGCGGATAGGAAACGTGCAGGTCACTGATCGCTAGGAGTCTCATCCGCGCTCAGGGTCACCAGGAGGTCGTTGAGGCGGCCGACGAACGCGGCGGGTTCTTCGATCCGGGCCCCCATCGTCAGCACGGCCTGGTCGAACAGGACGTGGGCCCACTCGGCCAGGTTGGGGTCGGCGGGCTCGCGGTTGAGCCGCCGCACCAGGGGGTGGTCCGGGTTGATCTCCAGGACCGGCTGGCTGGGCACGCCCGAGCCGCGCAGGCGGCGGGCCAGGTTGATGTCGATGTCGGCCTCGTTGGCCACGATGCAGGCCGGCGAGGTGGTCAGCCGACTGCTCACCCTGACGTCGTAGGCCCGCTCCCCCAGGACCGCCTTGAGCCGGTCGACCAGGCCGGCGAACTCCGTGCTGGCCTGCTCCTTGGCCTTGGTCTCGGCCTCGTCCTCGAGCTCGGACAGGTCGCCGCTGCCCTGGGCGACCGACTGCAACTGCTTGCCGTCGAACTCGCGCAGGCTGGCGACCACCCAATTGTCGATGCCCTCGCCCTCGCCGAGCAGCAGGACCTCGATGCCCTTCTTCTTGAACGCTTCCAGGTGCGGGCTGGCCTTGGCCGCGGGCAGGCCGGGCGCCAGCAGGAAGTAGATCTTCTGCTGACCCTCCTTCATCCGGCCTACGTACTCGGCGAGCGAGACGTCGGGCTCGTCCGAGGCGGACTTGGTGGAGGTGAAGCGGAGGAGCTTGGCGATCTCGTCCCGGTTGCCGAAGTCCTCGGCCAGGCCCTCCTTGAGGACGGCACCGAACTCCTTCCAGAACGCGGCGTACTTCTCCGGCTCCTTCTCGGCGGTGTCGGCCAGCAGCCGGAGCACCTTCTTGGTCGCGTTGTTGCGGATGTTGTCCACCACCCGGCTGCCCTGGAGCAGCTCACGGGAGACGTTCAGCGGCAGGTCGGCCGAGTCGATCACGCCGCGGACGAACCGCAGGTACTGCGGCATCAGCTGGCCGGAGTCCTCCAGCACGAAGACCCGCCTGATGTGCAGCTTGATGCCCCGGCCGACCTGCGGCATGTACAGGTCGAAGGGCGCGCGGGAGGGGATGAACAGCAGCAGCGTGTACTCGTAGGTGCCCTCGATCTTGCTGTGCACCCAGGCCAGCGGGTCGGTGAAGTCGCCCGCCACGTGCTTGTAGAAGTCCTTGTAATCCTGCTCGGTGAGCTCGCTCTTAGGGCGCGCCCACAACGCTGAAGCCTGATTGACGGGCGCTTCTTCGGCGGACTCATCCTCAGCGGGCATCAGGATGGGCAGGCTGATGTGGTCGGAGTACTTGGTGATGATGCCGCGCAGCCGGTAGTCGCTGAGCAGGTCTTCTTCGCCTTCGCGAAGGTGCAGCGTGACCGAGGTACCCCGTTCGTCCTGATCTATGGTTTCGAGCGTGTACGCGCCGCGGCCGTCCGATTCCCACCGGACCCCCTCGGCGGCGGCCAGCCCCGAACGGCGGGTCGTCAGCGTGACCCGGTCGGCGACGATGAACGCGGAGTAGAAGCCGACGCCGAACTGGCCGATCAGGGACGCGTCCTTGCGCTGGTCACCGGTCAGCGCCGACAGGAACTCCCTGGTCCCTGACTTGGCGATGGTGCCGATGTGGTCGATGACCTCCTGGCGGCTCATCCCGATCCCGTTGTCGGCGACCGTGATCGTGCGCGCGTCCTTATTGAAGCTGACCCGGATCCGCAGCGGCCCCTCGGCCTCGGGGACCTCGGACTTGGCCAGCAACTCCAGCCGGAGCCGGTCGATCGCGTCGGAGGCGTTGGAGATCAGTTCGCGTAGGAAGATCTCCTTGTTGCTGTACAGCGAATGCACCATCAGGTCCAGGATCTGGACCACTTCCGCCTGGAAGCTGAAGCTCTCCTGGCCTGACTGCTCGGTTTGATCTGTCTGCGCGCTCACGTGGGAACTCTAAAACATTTGGACCGAACGGGGTGGGTGCTAGCCTCCTGAGATGCCGTTCCCGCCTGGATTCCGCTGGGGCGTGGCCACTTCGGGGCACCAGACCGAGGGTGGTAACACCAATAGCGACACGTGGTTTCTCGAACACGTTCGTCCGTCGGTTTTCCGGGAGCCGTCGGGCCGGGCGTGCAACGGCTACGAGCTGTGGCGCGAGGACGTCGACCTGGTGGCCGGGCTCGGTCTCAATACCTACCGGTTCTCGGTGGAGTGGGCCAGGGTCGAGCCGGACGAGGGCCGGTTCTCCGACCAGGCGCTCGAGCACTACCAGGCGATCACCGGCTACTGCCTGTCCCTGGGCATCGCGCCGGTGGTGACGTACAACCACTTCACCTCGCCGCACTGGTTCGCGCGGCGCGGGGCGTGGCTCGGGCCGGAGGCGCCGGCGCTGTTCGCCCGATACTGCGGC